>FTDL01000016.1_pt1 | contig 43672 bp, 32 predicted proteins | sample 1639951 | NCBI WGS metagenome assembly FTDL01 (sample SAMEA3914869, study PRJEB12502) | metagenome | biome: forest; material: soil | place: USA | collected 2012-03-12 | depth 0.1 m
TTATATAAAATATGGAATTAAATTTATTCAAACCTATGCTTCAGGCAGAAGCATTTAAAAATAAAGTTATCGTAGTAACCGGTGGTGGCACTGGTCTGGGTAAAAGTATGACACAGATGCTTTTACAGTTAGGCGCAAAAGTTGTTATCACAAGCAGAAAATTAGATGTGCTTGAAGAGACTGCAAAGGAATTAGAAAAACTTACAGGCGGTGAAGTATTGCCGGTCGCATGCGATGTACGAGATTACAGACAGGTTGAAGAATTGTTGCAGAAATCTGTTGAACGCTTTGGTCATGTTGATGCATTGCTTAATAATGCTGCAGGAAATTTTGTAAGTCCAACAGAAAATCTTTCTCCGAAAGCATTCGATGTGGTTGTTGATATTGTATTAAAGGGAACATATAATTGTGTGCTCACATTTGGAAAATACTGGATTGATAACAAAATTCCCGCAACTGTTTTAAGTATTGTTACTACATATGCAACTACCGGTTCCGGTTATGTGGTTCCTTCAGCATGTGCAAAAGCAGGAGTTATTGCATTAACAAAATCATTGGCTGTAGAGTGGGCAAAATATAACATCCGTTTTAATGCGATTGCACCCGGTCCTTTTCCGACAGAAGGAGCCTGGAGCAGATTATTTCCCGGGCAGATTGCAGAATTATTTGAACCGGAAAACCGTATTCCTTTAAAACGTTTTGGTAACCATGAAGAACTGGCAAATTTGTCCTCGTATCTGTTGTCTGAATATTCAGCATATATGACCGGTGAAATTGTAACTATAGACGGAGGAGAGTGGCTGAAGGGAGCAGGAGAATTTAATGGTTTGGATGTGGTTACGAAAGAAGAATGGCAGGAGATTGAACGGAGTATCCGTGGGAAATAGAATCATTTAAATAAGAGAAACAACCTTATTATTAGTGATTTGAATAAAAATGTGAACATCTTTTTGGCCAAATTTGAGTAAAACTTGAAAAAAGATGCAAATAGGTTTTGCTGAAAATGACTTTTCGCTTATATTTGCACTCCGAAATGACAAATAAAGGCTTTGCCTGTCATCTAGATTGTCCGATGGTGTAACTGGCAACACGTCTGATTTTGGTTCAGAAGAGTCTAGGTTCGAAACCTAGTCGGACAACAATAAAAAGACGATTTAATCCTAATGAATGGGGTTAAATCGTTTTAGTTTTATACCAAACCATAAAAGGTATGCCATCCCTTAAATTATTCTCCGGAACCAATTCTCATTACTTAGCAGAAAAGATTGCTGCTGCGTACGATCAGCCACTTGGTAACAGAACAATTACCCGTTTCAGTGATGGTGAGATTCACGTAAGTTTTGATGAATCTGTTCGTGGAAAAGATGTGTATATCATACAATCTACGTTCCCGAATTCCGATAATTTAATGGAACTGATGTTATTGGTTGACGCAGCAAGAAGAGCTTCGGCAGCAGAGGTAGCAGCAATTATTCCTTATTACGGTTATGCACGTCAGGATCGTAAAGACAAGCCGAGAGTGCCGATAGCGGCTAAATTGGTTGCAAATTTACTTTCTGCAGCAGGCGTTGACCGTTTGATGACATGTGATTTACATGCCGGTCAGATCCAGGGTTTTTTCGATTTTCCGGTAGATCATTTGGATGGTGCGGCAATTTTTATTCCGTATTTGAAAAGTATCCAGTCTGATAAATTAATTATTGCTTCTCCGGATGTGGGAGGCGTAAAACGTGCACGTGAATTCGCAAAACATTTGAAAGCTGAATTTGTTGTGTGCGATAAACACCGTGTACGTGCCAATGAAATTGCTTCTATGCAATTGATTGGTAATGTTGAAGGCGCTGATGTTGTATTGGTTGATGATTTAATTGATACAGGCGGTACTATTACACGTGCGGCGCAGGTGATTATGGAGAAAGGTGCCAGAAGCGTACGGGCTGTTTGTACACACCCGATCCTTTCAGGTAATGCGTATGAAAATATTGAAAACTCTGTATTAACAGAAATGCTGGTTACAGACACCATTCCATTACGCAAAGAAACATCAAAAATTAAAGTTCTTACTGTTGCTGATTTGTTCGCAAGAGCCATCCGCAAGATTCAGGAGAACGAATCTGTTAGTTCATTATTTATTTAATTTATACAAACCAAAACAATTATGAAACAAGTAGAGATTATAGGGTATAGCAGAGCAAATCTCGGTAAAAAAGGATCTAAAGACTTGCGTCTTGATTCAAACGTACCATGTGTGCTTTACGGTGGAGAAAAACAATTACACTTCCATGTACCAATGTTCTTATTCCGTGATGTAATCTACACAGGCGTTGCTTGTACGGTATTATTGAACTTAGAAGGCAAACAATATAAATGTGTTGTTCAGGAAGCTCAGTTCCACCCGGTAAATGAAATGTTGTTACACGTTGACTTCTTAGCGTTGAATGATGACAAACCGGTTAAAATGAATATTCCGATTAAATTTGAAGGAACATCTCCAGGTGTTATTAAAGGGGGTAAATTAGTACAGAAAGTATCCACATTGATTGTTAAAGCTTTACCAAAAGATCTTCCAGACTTTATTACAGTTGATATTTCTAAATTAGAATTAGCTAAATCTGTAAAAGTTGGCGAAATCAAAACTAACAACTTCACAATTTTGAATGCTAAATCTATTCCTGTTTGCACGATCACAATCCCAAGATCATTGAAACAAGAAGAAGCAGCAGCTAAGAAATAATAATTTAGTTTCCCTGTTCATATTAAAGATCCCGCCTTCAAGCGGGATCTTTTTTTTACACATGATTGCCAGAATCAATAACAGTATTTTCTTTTTTCTGATAAGGATTTGTTGGATTGAATAAAAGCATTATTCGGTTTGCTGGAAAATTTTGGCTTTAAGCATTTGCCTTTTGGCCTTCTGCTGTTTTTCTTACCTTTACAGCAGATACAACACATAACAAATGAAATACCTGATTATCGGATTAGGAAATATTGGTTCTGAATATCATGAAACCCGCCACAACATTGGATTTATGGTTTTGGATTCGTTGGCAGAAGAAAAAGGAGTAACGTTTGAATTGAAACGCCATGCACATATTGCTGAGGTAAAAGTAAAAGGGAGAACACTGGTTTTAGTAAAGCCAACGACTTATATGAATTTAAGCGGAAAAGCAGTTCAGTACTGGATGCAGGAAGAAAAGATTTCCATTGAAAATATATTGGTAATAACTGACGATCTAGCACTTCCTTTCGGCACATTGCGCATGCGTATGAAAGGCTCCAGTGGCGGCCATAACGGTTTGTCGCATATTGAAGCAACATTAAGTTCTGCAAATTATACACGCCTGCGTATCGGTGTTGGCAGTGATTTTGCAAAAGGACAACAGGTAGATTATGTACTTGCACCTTTTGCTACGGAGGAACAAAAAAATATGCCGGATGTGTTAAAAAGAGCGAAAGATGCTGTGATTGGTTTTGCAACGATCGGTGTTGAACGTGCCATGAATACTGTAAATACAAAGAAATGACAGACACACAAAGACCTATAGGAATATTTGACAGCGGTATTGGCGGTTTGACTGTGGCATATGCAGTGAATCAATTATTGCCAAACGAGAATATAATCTATTTCGGAGATACTGCGCATTTTCCATACGGAGATAAATCAACAGCTGCTATACAATCGTATGCCGTAAAGATTACGGATATGCTGCTGAAGCATCAGTGCAAGGTGATTCTGATTGCTTGTAATTCCGCGTCATCTGCGGCATATCAATTGGTGAAAGAATATGCAGGGAGCCGTGCAAAAGTGATTAATGTAATTGATCCCATTGTACGGTATGTTGGCGCAACCTATCCCAAAAGTAAAGTTGGTTTGATTGGTACGAAAAAGACGGTAAGCTCAAATGTGTATCAACGTAAAATTGATAAACTGAATAAAGAAATTACATTTAAAGCACTTGCTACGCCTTTACTCGCGCCGATGATAGAGGAAGGCTATTTTAACAATGCAATTTCAGAAAGTATTATTTTAAATTATCTGCAGGATAAATCATTGGATGGAATTGAATCATTGATTCTTGGTTGTACACATTATCCATTGATTAAAGATCAGATTAAGGCATTATACAAAGGCAGTGTAAATGTAATCGACAGCTCGGATATTGTTGCCGAAGCGGTAAAAGAATATCTGTCTGCTGCTAATTTATTGAATGCGGATTCTGAAACAGAACATAAATTTTATGTGTCAGATTATACGCAATCCTTTGCTGAATCTACACGTTTGTTCTTCAGACAGGAAGTGCATCTGGAGCGGTATCCGTTGTGGGAGTAAGTTTTAAGAAATTCCAAATAGCAAAAGACAAATTTCAAACGGATTTAAAGGATTGTCATTGCTTTCGATTAGAGTTTTTCAACATTCTGCCTTCTACTCAAATCTTAAAATAATATTTCATCTTTTTCACACTTTTCAATTCAATACATACCTCAATTTGGGTAAACAATGTTATGAATTTTGAAGACACCAAATACGTACACAGCCTTTAACATTAGGCCTTGAGCCTTAAGCTTAATTGTGTATAAATTGGCTTCTTTCCCTAGGCTTTAACGGCTTTTGTTCTTAAATTCGTAGCATGTTTGTAGTGTTATTTGTATTGACGTTAATTCTTCTGTATGCTATATTTGTTGTGTGGGCAGAACGAAAAGTAGCGGCATTTATCCAAGACCGTTTGGGGCCGATGGAAGTTGGTCCGTACGGTATGTTACAAACCATTGCCGATCTGGTAAAACTGCTGCAGAAAGAAGACATTATCGCAACGGGCGCCAATCGTTTTTTATTTCGCCTGGCACCGGTCCTTATTTTCACAGCAATTTTTGCAGGATTTGCAACGCTTCCGTTTGCACCAGATCTGATTGGTTCAAAGGCAGACGTTGGCGTGTTCTTCATGATTACAATTGTTTCGTTAGATGTGATCGGAATTTTCCTGGCAGGTTGGGCATCTAACAATAAATTTTCAATTCTTGGCGCCTTTCGTGCCATTGCACAGGTTATCTCTTATGAAATTCCATTAACCTTAAGCATACTTGCTGTAGTACTTATCTGCCAGACATTAGATTTACAACAGATCAGTTTTCAGCAGGGAATTTATTTTGTGAACACACAACAATTGAATACGTTCTTATTTGGTGTTACTTCCTGGGGCATTGATGTAAATGATATTGGTGGATTTGTAAGCTGGAACGCATTCAAGTATCCATTTCTGTTAATTGCATATATTGTTTTCTTTATTGCTTCTTTAGCAGAATGCAACAGAGCACCATTTGATATTCCCGAAGGCGAATCAGAACTGGTATCTGGTTTTCATACTGAATATACAGGCTTTCGCTTCGCGATTTTATTTCTGGCAGAATATGCGATGATGTTATTGGTCGCATTCTTAGGTGTTGTATTATTCTTTGGCAGCTGGAACACTGCATTACCAAACATAGGTAATTTGCATTTAGCAGAATGGACGAGCGGTGCGCCGGGAACAACGGCAGGTTATGTGTGGGGATTGTTCTGGCTTATAAGCAAAGGTATCACAATTGTTTTTCTGCAGATTGTGATGCGCTGGACCTACCCGCGTTTGCGTGTAGATCAGTTAATGAACCTGTGCTGGAAAGTATTATTGCCTTTATCGCTTTTCTTAGTAATTGTAAGCGGTGTGTGGGTAGTATGGATGAAATTATAAATGAGCAGACGGATTTCAAATATTGGCCTTTTCATTGTATCGATAAAATCGATGGCTATAGGTCTGCGCCTTACCCTCAAACATTTTTTCGTTTCAATCGGAGTGAAGCGTAAACCGCAGGTTGGTGTAATGGATTCCAATTATTTCAATCATAAGGATGGTATCGTTACGAATTTATATCCGTTTGAATCCATACCTGTTCCGGATAATGGACGCTACCGTTTGCACAATGAAGTAGACGATTGTATTGTCTGCGATCTGTGTGCGAAAGTTTGTCCGGTGAATTGCATTGATATTGAACCGATCAAATCTCCGGTTGAAATTGGTAAAACATCCGACGGCAGTACAAAAAGAATCTATGCAGCGAAGTTTGATATTGACATGGCAAAGTGCTGCTTCTGTGGCTTGTGTACTACAGTTTGTCCGACTGAGTGTTTAACAATGACCAAGACATACGACTTCAGCGAATACAATGTGAGTAACATGGTATATCATTTCGCAGAATTAAGTCCGGCCGAAGGTGTATTGAAAAAAGAAGAAATGGAAGTGCTGATTGCAGAAGAGAAAGCAAAAAAAGCAATAACTGCAAAATCAACAACTGAGCCAACAGCTACAGCAGAAAAATTAGATACAGCAACAGCGCCAAAACCAGCCTTCAAACCGAAGGTTACAATTCCTGCCGTGAAGAAATCAGTAACGGATAATGTACCTACAGAAAATAAAGAAACGGCAGATACTACACCCGAGGTTAATGCACCAGCTGAACCAACAGCAGAGAAGCCTGTTACACCGAAGCCGGTATTCAAACCAAAGGTAATGATACCAGCGGCGAAGAAACCGGCATCAGAAGCTCCGGCAGAAGGAGAAATACCTGCACCTGCTGTAGAAAATGCAGCAGAAAAATCCGTAGAAGATACGTCTGCACAAGCAAATGCAGATGTATCTTCTGTGAAGCCCAAACCGGTAATGAAGCCAATCGTGAAGCCTGTTATTCCTAAAAAGCCAGAGGAAGGAGGAGAAACTAACACATGACAATCATACAACTTGTTTTCTTATTCTTCTCAGTACAATTACTAAGTTCAGCACTGGTAATTTTGTTTACACGTAATGTTGTTTATGCGGCTATTGCTTTAATGTCAACGCTATTAGGTGTTGCTGCATTGTTTGTAATTGCAGGCTCTGATCTGTTAGCTGTTGTTCAGTTAGTGGTATATGTAGGCGGCGTATTAATTTTATTATTGTTTGGTGTACTTTATACGTATCGTGCACCTGAAACCTATTTTGAGAAAAGAAATATCCTGTTATCTGTACTAACAGTTGTTGGAATTGCCGTATGCTTATTATTCTTATTATCCGATCTGGCATTTGATTTTCCTGTATTATATGCTTCTCCACATGATGCGCATGGCATTACAAAGTTCAGCGGTTTTTTATGGATCACAAAAAATATTGTCGTGTTCGAAGTTGTCGCTGTATTCTTATTGGTTGTATTAGTTGGCGCCGGATGGATTGCAAGTAAAGTGTTGGATAAAAATAAAAAGGCTGCATGATTCCGGTAGAACAGTATATCATTGTATCTATTTTATTATTCAGCATCGGTTCTGCCATTGTGTTTACCCGTCGTAATATTTTATATGTACTGATGGGTATTGAACTGATCTTCAATGCTGCGAATATTAATCTGGTTGCATTTGGTCAGTTTGATCATGAGATCAACGGACAATTATTCAGTATGCTGGTGATTACAGTAGCCGCCGCCGAATCGGTTGTAGCATTAGCCATCGTAATCGTATTGTTTAAGAAATTAAATACGGTTGATTTATCAGAAATAAAAAATCTAAAAGAAAAATAGGTTGGGCGGATTGGTTCCACATATCGAAGTTCCGTTGATTCCGGCAGATGCAAACATTAGCCTGGCACTGATCATATTTTTCATGCCGGTTATAACCTTTGCTATTTTATTCTTTGCAGGTAAACACATTCCTGCATCAATCCGTTCGTGGCTGGCTGCCGTTGTAATGGGTGTAATGTTTGGCTTATCCGTATATCTGCACATTGATCTTACAGAGGAACATTTATCTCGCTGGATTTGGTTTGAAATCGGACACATTCAGTTTACTACAAGTATACTGTTGAGCAATTACAGTACAACAATGATGGTAATTGCAACCTTTGTTTCTTTCATGGTACATCTGTATTCCATTCAGTATATGAAGGAACGTAGAAATCATTCCAAGTACTTTCCGTATCTGGCATTATTTGTATCTTCCATGTTGGGTATTATACTCAGCGACAATCTACTCATTACATTTATTTTCTGGGAACTGGTTGGTCTGGCGTCGTTCTTGCTGATTGGTTTCTGGTATGAAAAAGATAGTTCTGCAGCAGCAGCAAAGAAAGCATTTCTGTATAACAAATTCGCCGATCTTGCTTTTGTGATTGCAATTATGTTGTTGTATGGCACGTATGGCACAACGGAAATCACAGTTATTAAAACACACACAAATATTACGGATCTACTAAAAACTTCCATGTTTGCCATACCTGTATTAGCAGGATTTGCGATCTGGTTTGCAACAGTAGGTAAGTCGGCACAATTTCCTTTGTATGTTTGGCTACCTGATGCGATGGCTGGCCCAACACCTGTATCTGCATTATTACATGCTGCAACAATGGTTGCAGCAGGCGTGTTTTTATTATTGAAAACTTCTTTTCTGTTAGGCGGTTGGGTAGGAGATATGATTACGGTTATTGGATGCATTACTGCATTATTGGCAGCGTTGCAAGCCATTCGTACATTTGACAGTAAAAAGGTATTGGCGTTTTCTACTATATCACAATTGGGTTTTATGATGATGGCAGTTGGTATCGGAGCAAGGGACGCAGCATTTTTTCATTTAGCAACACATGCTTTTTTTAAAGCCTGTCTGTTCCTATCTGTAGGTGCAGTGATCCACGCCATGCATCACATGCAGAGTCATCAGTTTGATCATGGCCAATACAAAGAATTAGACACGCTGGATATGCGTTTGATGGGAGGCTTCAGAAAGAAGATGCCTATTACATTTGCCACATACATGATTTCGTATGCTGCATTGATTGGTTTGCCGTTCTTTTCAGGCTTTCTTTCAAAAGATGCCATACTTGCTGCTTTATTTAACTGGGCTCATATGCACGGTACATCGGCCTGGCTTATTGTTGCTGTAGCTTTTGTAACAGTTGGGATCACAGCTTTCTATATGACGCGACAACTGATTCTGATTTTCTTCGGTGAATTCCGTTTATTAAAAATAGATGCTTCGTATCAGAAATTCTTTGACCACATAAAAGAATCGGAATGGTTGATTAATATTCCGATGATCGTTTTGGGTATGTTAAGCTTCTGGTTCTTCTTTGATTTGAATCCGCTACATGCACAAACCGGCTGGTGGATGAGACAATCGTTTGTATCTGCACACACGCACACTTTTCATTGGTATATTCCGGTTGCAGCATCTGTGATTGCATTAACAGCCTTATTTATTGCAGTAAAGAAATACAGAACAATTGATGCATTTATTGATACACGTCAGGCATTAACGCATTTGTTTGCGCACAATTATTATATAGAGAAGGGAATTGACGTGTTATTTGTTCAGCCTGTTATGATTATATCTAAGCAATGCTACGCTATTGATAGCATTATTGATCGTTGTTTGCATGTTAAAGTATATATTTACATAGTACTGGCACAGCTGGCAGATGTATTCGATCGTTGGGTGATAGATGGCTTCGTACATTTAGTTGCAAATTTTATGCGTTTCATCGGATCATTCTTCCGTTCGTATTTAAAAGGAAACATTCAACAGTATTTCTATTTCACATTAATAGCTTTTACAATTCTGCTCCTTTTACTGGGCTGGTATCTGTAAGGCATATATATAATTTATGGAATCACATTTATTATCCATACTGATCTTTTTTCCCTTACTTGGGTTATTGGGTTTGGTTTTTATACAAGGAGAAGAACATACAAAGTATCGCTGGATCTCTGTTACGGTAACAGCGCTGCAATTATTTCTTAGCGTTTATTTGTTTGTAACATTTAAGCCCGAATATTTTCAATTTCACAGTTACGACTCGCTGGTATTTATAGAGAAAGCGAACTGGTTTCAGTTATCATTGGGCGATCTCGGTATTTTATCCATTAATTATTTTTTAGGAATAGATGGGTTAAATTTATCGATGGTATTATTAAGTGCCATTGTGCTCTTTGCCGGTGCCTGTGCTTCCTGGAATATTAAGACACAGGCAAAAGGATATCATGCATTGTTCTTATTATTATGCGTTTCTATTCCGGGTTGTTTTTTAGCATTGGATTTGTTTTTGTTCTTCCTGTTTTTTGAATTTATGTTGTTGCCAATGTTCTTTTTAATAGGAATATGGGGAGGCGTACGCAGAGAATATGCTTCCATTAAATTCTTCTTATATACATTATTAGGCTCTATATTTATTTTAATTGTATTCATATTATTATACATCAGCAGTTACAATCCGGCAGAGATGATGGAATACGTACCTGCAAATGTGGATTATGATATACAGAATATTCAGGAAGGAGTGCATTCAGGAGAATTAACGAATCAATATCTGATTCATTCCTTAGATGTGATACAATTGACAAACCCACTGAACTACCTACCAAATGGACTATTGAGCACAACCAATCCGACAATCATTTTGGGCTATTCGTTGCGTGTGTGGTGTTTTGTTGCATTGCTGATAGGTTTCTTAATTAAGCTTCCTGCGTTTCCGTTTCATACCTGGTTGCCGGATGCGCACGTGGAAGCACCAACAGCAGTATCTGTTATTCTGGCTGGTATTCTATTAAAGATTGGCGGTTATGGCCTGATGCGTATTGTATGGCCATTATTTCCGCAGGAAGCGGCAGATGCATCGTGGTGGGTAGGCCTGATCGGAGTAATAACCATTATCTATGCGGCACTAGTAGCACTGGCGCAAACAGACCTGAAAAAGATGATTGCCTATTCTTCTGTATCGCACATGGGTTTCGTGTTATTGGGTTTAGCTGCCGCTACAACAGAAGCCATTACAGGTGCTGTATATCAGATGTTCAGCCACGGTATTATTTCAGCAGTATTATTTTTATTGGTTGGCGTGTTATATGACCGTACACACGATCGTATGATTCCGAACTATCGCGGTTTGATCTCTAAGATGCCGGCATATTCTGTGATTGTTACGATTGCATTCTTTGCTTCACTGGGTTTACCAGGAATGTCGGGTTTTATTGCTGAAATCTTAATTTTCATTGGAGCATTTCAGGCGCAGTCTGTCACTGCAACTATTCCAACATGGATGCCTTTAGTCGCAACGATTGGCTTGCTGTTATCTGCTGCATATTATCTATGGACCTTACAGCGTATGTTCTTCGGTAAGTTTTCTACACACATGCATATTGAGCGTAATACATTAACAGATCTTACAATATTTGAGAAATCATTGCTGTATAGTTTATCGGCTTTAATTATTTTATTCGGTTTATTTCCAGCTTTATTGTTAGATAAAATCGGCCCGTCTATGGAAGAATGGACGAGCTTTTTTATGAACATGAAATAATACCAAATCTCTATACAATTAAACGGTACGCTGTGTCTAAAATTGATCTTATACGTGAAAGTTTAAATTACCTTGTTCCTGAGGCCTGGTTATTATTGGGTTTGCTGATTGTATTGGTATTGGATATGTTCAGTAGCACACGTCATAATTCCTATTTTGCTTTTGCAACGCTTTCGATATTTGCGATTCTTAGTTTCTATCTGCTTACGCAATTAACAGGAAGAAGTAATTTTCCGGATATTCATTTTATGAATGAAATGCTGCAACAGACACCTGCTATTTTGTTTAGTAAATTATTACTGGTTATCAGCGGGTCTATTGCAACCTTGTTTATACAGTTTTCACCTTCATCCAAATGGCTTCGAAAACAGGGTGAAGCATATATATTACTGCTGGCAATTATCCTTGGCAGCTTTCTGTTAGTATCGTCTATTGATCTATTTATGGTATTTCTTTCCCTTGAACTGATCTCTGTACCTTCCTATATATTGGTCGTTTCCCGGGCAGATAAAAAGAGTGTGGAATCAGGTATCAAATATTTATTGTATGGAGCCTTTGCCAGCGGAGTGATGCTGTTTGGTATTTCCTTGATTTATGGCTTAACAGGAGGGATGGATATTTTTTCGCCACGTTGGATTCAGGTGTTTGCAACTGTTCCTGTGTTTTCAAAATGGATAGTTTTTGGTCTGGTGCTGGCAGCATTATTCTTTAAAACTTCCCTCTTTCCGTTCCATCCCTGGACACCTGATACCTATCAGGGAGCAGGCTGGGCAATAGTGAACATATTATCTACCATACCTAAAATTGCTGCGTTTATTTTTTTAATGAAGCTATCAACAGTGTTTCATGGGTTACAGACATATACATTATTACTTTCTGCTGTCATCGGGTTAAGTCTTATTGTCGGAAATTTATCGGCGTTAATGCAGGATAATACACGCCGATTAATGGCTTATTCTTCGATTGCACAAGGCGGATTTATAGGCATGGCAATTATAGGTGGGGGCGATCTGAGCCATTTATCGCTGTTTTTTTACCTGATTATCTATATGTTAAGCGTTCCTGCAGCGTTATTTATTCTGGATTATTTTGAGAATATGACCAAGGGCGATGCTGTGAATAACTTTAACGGATTAGGTAAACAGGAACCTGCAATGAGTCTTATCTTTGTTATAGTAATGGCAACACTCATTGGGTTACCACCAACAGCAGGTTTCTTCGCCAAACTTTTCGTTTTTACGGCAGTTTGGCAACAATATGAAACCATTCATTCCCCGATACTGTTAGGTGTGATAGGTGCAGCAGTTGCAGGAACAGTAGCTTCTGTTTTCTACTATCTGAAGGTTCCTTATTCCTTGTTTTTCAAGGAGTTTGAAAACACAAGAATACTTACATCCAAATACAAAAGTTCTCTGGTTTTCGTAACTTTAATTATGCTTCCTGTGGTCGGGTTGTTCTTTATGCCTGATAGGTTGATGAATTTGTTGCGATTAATAGTTCTGTCTATTTAAAAAACTATCATCTATGAGCGATGCGATTAAGCACGAATGTGGTATAGCACTCATCAGGTTACGTAAACCTTTTTCCTATTACGTGGAAAAATACGGTACACCTTATTACGGCATCAATAAGCTGTACACACTGATGGAAAAGCAATATAACAGAGGCCAGGATGGAGCCGGTATTGCAGTAATCAAGTTAGATGTTCCCCAGGGTACGCGCTACATCAGCCGCTACCGATCCGTTGATCAGCAACCCATCGCTGAAATTTTTGAGAAGGTTAATAAAAAATTCAGAAAAGCTATACGTGACAATAAAGATAAAATTAACGACGCTCAGTGGTTGTTAGAAAATGTAGCCTTTACAGGTGAAGTTCTGATGGGTCACTTACGTTATGGCACGCATGGTAATAACGATATTGAAAACTGTCACCCGTTCTTACGTCAAAATAACTGGAGAAGCCGAAGTATGGTTGTTGCCGGTAATTTTAACATGACAAACGTAGACGAGCTTTTCAATAAACTGATCGAACTTGGCCAGCACCCGAAAGAAAAAGTAGATACCGTAACTGTATTAGAAAAAATCGGTCACTTTTTAGATGAAGAAAACCAGTATTTATTCGAAAAACACAAACATAAATTTTCAAACTCTCAGGTATCAACCATCATTGAAAACGAATTAGACTTGCAAAGAGTTTTAATGCGTTCGTGTAAAGATTTTGATGGCGGTTATGCCATGATGGGTATTGCAGGCCACGGTGCTGCTTTTGTGGCGCGTGATCCGGCAGGCATTCGTCCGGCATATTACTATGCGGATGATGAAATTGTAATTGTTGCGTCTGAAAGACAAGCCATTAAAAGTGCGATGGAAAAAATCAATTATGACGATATACAGGAAGTACAGCCGGGTTATGCATTGATTATTGATCGCAATGGAAACTACGAAGAGAAACAATTCATCGATCAGCTTCCTAAAAAATCATGCAGTTTCGAACGTATTTATTTCTCACGTGGTTCAGATCCCCAGATTTATCAGGAGCGTAAACAGCTTGGTAAAATTCTTACACCACAGATTTTAGAAGCTATTGATTACGATATCGAAAATACCGTGTTCTCGTATGTGCCCAATACTGCTGAGACAAGTTTCTTAGGTATGGTAGAAGGCATGGAAGAGTATCTGACACGTTATCGTAAAAAAGTGATTTCAGAGGGTGTCACTGGCGCTGAATTGGATAAGATATTGTCTTTACGTCCGCGTATTGAAAAGATGGTTATTAAAGATGCAAAGCTGCGTTCGTTCATTACTTCAGATGATGTACGCCAGTCTTTCGTGGCAAATCTGTATGATACGACGCACGGCGTGGTGCGCAGAGGCGTAGACAATCTAGTCATCATTGACGATTCTATTGTGCGTGGTACAACGTTGGAGAACGGGATCTTAAAGATGCTGGATAAATTAGGGCCCAAGAAAATTATCATTGTTTCTTCTGCACCGCAGATCCGTTTTCCGGATTGTTATGGTATAGATATGTCGAAAGTAAAAGACTTTGTTGCATTCCGTGCCATGCTTGCTTTACTGAAAGAAACTAAACAGGAGAATTTACTTGAAGATGTAAATGAAAAATGTAAGTCTGCCATTGCAAACTTAAGCGGTAACATGGTAAACCATGTAAAAGAATTGTATTTACAGTTCCCGTATGAAGAAGTAAGTAAAAAGATTGCAGAGATCATTACACCGAAAGGCTGTAATGCAGAGATTGAAGTGATCTTCCAGACGATTGAAGGTTTACACAGAGCATGCCCGAACCACATCGGTGACTGGTATTTCACCGGTGATTATCCTACAACAGGAGGTAACCGTGTCGTGAACAAAGCATTCATGTATTACATGGAAGGTAAGACTGTAAGAGCATATTAAGAAGTATAAGATGCATAGTAAAAAAGGAGTCCTGCTAATTAGCGGGACTCCTTTTTTTATTATTTTCTGATTCGAATAATATAAGGTGAAGGCCTTGTATCATATATATTCGGGATATGATAAATGGTTATTTGTACAGAATCAGAATTAATTTCAGTAATATTTATATCGGTAATATTACCTATGGGTTCTTCATTCAAATCGTATTTTTTTTCGATGATTCCTTTTTTGATAAATAAATCCGGAAATCGTTTTGATCCCATAATTCCTTTAAAACTTGTTTCTAACCGATATTTGTTATCTTCATAATAAACATCTGTCTTGTATTGTGCAATCGTAACATAAATACATAAAATCAATGCGGGCACTGTGAAACAACAGATACTGATTAATATATAATTTAAGATGGGTAAAAGAAATGTCTTTTTTCGGAAGAGATAAAATGGTACACCTGTACCAATACAGCTTATAAATATAATGCTGGATGAGTCATATTCTCTGAATGAAAGATCAAAGCAACGGAGTATAATAACAGTCAATAGTAGTACAATCGTTACAAGATGAATAGATAAGAGTATCCACGATGTTTTATCATTCACATACCACTCTTTTTTCAGAATAAGTATTCTTGTTCCAAAGAAAGTGAAAAGTATGAAAAGCCAAATCAGAATTAATATCATGTATGTTATTTCAATTAGTATGCCCTGAATTCGTTCAAGATAATATATTATTTGCCAAGATTATACGCATCACTTATATTGAAAATAATTAATCTTACAGCTTTTTACTATGTTCAGATACTTATATATCGGATTTGCCATTTTACTTATATGGATTGTTATACTTGTAAATAAAATATTACCGGTACCTTTATTCCAGCAGCATACAGACTTAATAAATCCTGCCTGGGAGAATCCTAAACCGTTTGAAAATGCAGACACATTATCATTTGCTTTTGTATATAGAAACGTACGGAATCATTTAAATAAACCGGCTTACCAGAATGTATTGGGTGGATTGTTTTTTCGCGATGATAAAAAGGCAGAAGATTACTATCGAGGATTGATGCTTAGTGATGATGTGCGAGCAAATGATGCAGGAAGTTTCGGGCGGGCAATGATTTATAACAACGATGAAATTTATGAGCTGGTACTGGAAGAGCTTACTAAAATTAAACATACAGATCAACCGTATTATTATGATGCATTAGGCTGGGCATATTTTCACAATGGACATTATCGGGATGCAATTGATGCATTTAAAAAAGAGTTGGCGCATAAATATGGAAATGTAAATTCCGCTAACAAAGGACTTGCCGATGCATATTATATAGTAGATGATTTTGCATCTATTCATCAACGTATGATCGACCCGGTTTTTGTTAAAAATGCACCAGATTATGTATTAGAAAAAGAATATTTTTTACACGGACCGATCCTGTCTTATTTGAGATTGATATTGCGCATGCATGCAACCTGGGACCTTATTGCAGCAGCGGGTTTAATAGCATTGCTGTGGGGATACTATTATACCCGGTTTAAAATATTCGCAGCTAAAGATTATTTTCTATACGCAGTTGTTTTTGCAATATCTTGCGTCACTACAGCATTCTGTGGCGTTTTGTATGATGCCTTTCATTACTTGCTCGGTTTTTTCCCCGGCCACGATGAATTCTCGCTGCTTATGTATGATATTTTTGCAGTAGGTGTTATTGAAGAATTTGTAAAGGCAATTCCGGTAATTATATGTATCGTATTTCTTCGTAAAAGAATTAAAGAGCCTGTAGATTATTTGCTGCTTGCGACATGCAGTGCGCTCGCATTCGCATTTATGGAAAATATTTTATATTTCAATCACTATTACGGATCAGAATCGTATATAATCATTCACAAAAGAAGTGTATTGTCAATTATTATGCATGTCTTTTGTTCATGCGTTATCTGGTATGGTTATATACGGGCTACACTTCAAAAACGTATGCTGTATTTGGTTGGTTGTGTAGTGATATCAATATGCACACATGGCTTTTATGACTTTTTTCTTGAATTACCAGGCTCTGGTGTTGTTTATATTTTTGCTGTGCTGCTGGTTGTTTTTTCTTTCTTTGCGTTGAAAGTATTTTATAATACAGCGTTAAACCAATCTTCCTTATATAATGCAACAATAAAATTTCCTGTTGAATCCAGTTCGTTTATATTAATCGCTGGGTTAAGTCTGATTCTTTTATTTGAGTTTACGCTGAATGCTATTTATTTCGGAGCGCCTCACGCAAATGATACATTAATAAGCAGCTTACTTGCATACATTTTGTTGGTATTAATTTATTCCAGCAATCTGTACCGGATTATATTAATTAAAAATCATTGGATAAAAATGCGTACGATGTTTTCTTCTACCTATTCTCCATACAGGACAGCCGGAAGCGAAGTTGTTCTGCTTCCTTCGAATAAAACAGTTCACCCAGTGTTATATCCCTTATATGGAAAAATCATTGATATAGAAGACTACAAGGGAGAATCGGATAATTATGTGATAAAATTATCAACCCCTATTATTCATAACAGTAAAACTATTTATGAGCTTATTGCAATGCGGGCCGCATCAACAGCAGTAAGTCACAGAATACATACCAAATTATATTATAAATCCGGTAAATTAAAATTAGAACAGGATGGCACCTTATCTTCGGACGGTTTGGTTCTGATGGATTACAGTTTGATGGAAACCGCAGTTGAAAAGGCTACCTGGCTAAACCAGATCACCTGGAACTGGAAATCTATATCAACAGCTGTTGCCTTTTTTCTGATTTTAATCTGGGGTTTTGTGAGTTTCATGAATTATTCTACCTCAGTAGATGAATATAGAGCTGCAGAAAAAAGTCTGGATAAATTAAATGTTGCCGCAGCGAGTAAATATTGCGGTAATGCCTTATACTTCAACATAAATAATTTTGAGGCACGTATGATGCGTGCAAAAATATATATGGATGGAGGCTTCTATAACGAGGCGCTGCGTTATCTGTATTTTAAATCTGCCATTCCGAATTACATAGCTCCGGATTATTATACCTTACAAGGGCTGGCATATTTCAGATTAAAAGATTACGAATCTGCAAGCAACTCTTTTTTAATATGCCAGCAGCAAAATATACAGTTTGATAGTTTGTACTGGTATCAAAGCACAGCTTATGAGGAGATCAGCAATCCGCTGGAATCCATTAAAAGTATGAAGCTTTTTTTAGCAGACAAAAAGCACAAAAGCAAATATGCATATCTCAAAATGGGTGACTTATATATGAAAACCAGACAATATCGTGAAGCCTATAAGTATTTTGATGAGTTGGTTTCAGAAAAAGAATTCTATTCGTATGCGCTTTTGCAAAGAGGTATTTGTAACCACTATATGGATAGACATGTAGAGTCGTGCGTTGATCTTGAAACAGCACATTCATACAATGACTCTTCAGCTATAAATTATCTGCTTAAATGGTGTAGGGTAGAAGAGCCGGATTCAATAGAATCCGGTAATACACATGAATAAACAACATGTAATTTATAAGCTTTTAAATACGGCCACCGGAAATTGTTTACATGCGTTAGCGATTGTAATGGAGTTTATAAATGTTGCTTCTTCATTGGTGAATATATTTTTCCATTTAGCAGATAATCCTTGAGGTATATGTACAAGAATATCATTCCACAAGTTGGGTGAATAGATATCGTCCCTGTTATCGAATCCTAAAGGAATAATCACAAGTACGTGTTTATGCTCATGACTGCGTAAATAGGCAATCGCTTTTTTTGATGGATGTAGTGCAACGTACAACGGAATATAATCGCCTTCCATAAAAACATCGTCCCATTCTTTTCTAAGCTGAAGCATTTTCCATGTCGTAAATAATTTTTCGGCACCGACAGAACGTTTCTGCTTAATAAAATCAATCACATGTGTTCCTTCATGATCCAGATCAATAATTCTATTCAGTAAATCATTACGGAATGCATAATCAACTTTTCTTCTGTTATCCGGATCAACATAACTCAATTCCCATAATTCGCTTCCCTGATATATATCAGGAATACCTGGTGCTGTAACTTTAATGACTGTTTGCGAAAGAGAATATACTGTTGCATGATTTATAATATTCTCAATAAAAGGAATGAATGTGATAAGAAATGGATGTTCAGGATTAAGAATAGAATAGATGAATTGCACACAGGCTTCTTCATAGCCCGTATCAGCTGCTGTATATGATGTTTCTGCTTTTGCTTCTTTTAATGCTTTTAATATAAAATTTTTACTACGCTCCAGATATGAATCATCAAATACCAATGCTTCCGGAAAACTCCCCAACAATGATTGGTAGATAAAATATTCATCATTCAATGAAGGCATAGTGCGGTTATTTAATATTTTTATAAATGGTCTATTTTCTTCGTGCCATTGAAGAACCATTGCTTTCCAGTCTTCCGGAATGTGCGATAATACATTAATACGCATGCGCGCATCTTCGCCTCTTTTTGTATCGTGTGTAGATGTTGCATTTAACGAGAACGGATTATTTACCAGCCTGCTGATCATTTTTTCATGAAATGCATCAACTGTAACACCCAATTCAGAAGGTGCATCACCAACTTCATTATGGGAGATTAATGGATTGTATATATAAAAGGTTGTGTCTTCTACACCTTTTGCTGCCAAAGGCCCTGTGAACTGCATGAGTCTTCTGATAAAACGTAATTTTAGTTCACACGTCTCATGTTCATATACAAAAAAGTTTTTGATTGCATCTAATTCATACTGAAGTTCGGATTCTTTTTCCAAAGCAACTACATACGCTTTTTGTATCATTTTGAACGCTTCTGCTGATAAAGGAAGGCGATCCGGATAAATCCGATAGATCGGGAATGCAGACATAAATGCACCTAATGCTTTCCGGAATCTTGCAGTGTCTGTATTGGTTGGAAGTAAATGTAGTTCGTTTAACAGAAGCATCAGATTGTCCAGTTCACCCTGCATCTGGTCGTATAAAAATGTGTGTTTCTTTTCATACACCATATCTGTGTACACATCCTTTTTACCAATAAATTCAAAATAAAAATTTCGGATATTTTCTGCACCCATACGATCTGTAAGTACTCTGTTCGTAAAAGATAAAAATTCATATCCACTTGTTCCTTCTATGTTCCAGTCTTTAGCAAGATCTTCGTTATAATCCAATATTTTTTCTGCAATAATATAACATTCTTCGCCTAAAAGATTCCTTAATCTTGTTACATACTGTAATGGATCATATAAGCCGTCAATGTGGTCAATACGTACACCTTGTATTAATTTTTCCTTATATAAAAAGGAAATGAATGTATGATAATCATTAAAAACATCTGCGTCTTCCATTCGCAGACAAATTAAATTATTGATGGTGAAAAAACGGCGATAATTCATTTTGGTTTCCGCTGTTTTCCAGTGTGCAAGCATATAATATTGCTGCTGCATCAATGATTTTAAAAGCTGTTTGTCTTTATTTATCTTTCTTAATAGCCACTCTGCCTGAATCACATAATTTTCATCATTCTGGATGTGTTCATAAAATGTATGTTTATTTTTTATCCATTCCTGTACATTTTTTGAAGTTGCAAGTTCTTTATATGATTTTATTTCACGCATAAAATCTTCGTGCAGTTTTTTTCCTTCCATCACAGATAATAGCACTGGTATAGCTGATATGGACAACGGATATACATGATCGAAGTATTGTATTTGAAATCCGTCTTTACTGAATAATAAATTAATCTCACCATTATCAATGCAAGTGCCCAGTTCATTACCTAAATCCGGAAGCATGACTTTGCCTATTGAATCCGGGTGGTTCCAGTTAATATCAAAATAAGTATAATATGGAGATTGATTTCCGCGTTCCAGTGTGTCTGTGAATCTTATATTTTCATGCGACACAGCCATGTGATTCGGAACAATATCCTGAATCCAGGTCATTCCATATTTTTTAAGTTCATCAGATAAATTTTTTAAATCATCTAATGTGCCAATTTGTGGGTTTATTTGAGAAGAGTCTGTAACATCGTATCCATGCACACTGTCTGTAACAGCTTTGGTAATAGGAGCTGCGTAAATTGTTGTAATGCCTAATGCATGTAAATATTCAATCTGATTTTTTAAATCAGTAAAAGTAAACCATTTATTTAATTGAATTCTGTATGTAGATGCAGGATAAAGCATGTGTTTTTTTTCAACATATGATTTTGAAAACAGATCGGTGTGAATGGCTTGTTTTGAAGTATTCATAGCTGGTAATTTGTGTTAAGCTGTTTCGATTACATTAAAAAGATAAAGGTTATTTTTTTACTTGTGGCTGATAGGGAGCTACCCCGGTTTGTAAAGTAAATTTTTCAAAGAATTCCCAGATTGCTTCACTACCATTTATATCTTTGTTTTTTCTTCCCATGAGCATCTTGAATTGTTTCGCGCTTCCTGGCCAGGTATGACCACCTTTATAAACTTTATAAAACCAGACTTCTGCCCCGGTCTCGCAATCAGAATATTTAATCAGATCCATGGTACTTTTGTCCGATTTACAACGATCGGGTATATGAATGGTATCTGGCTTGTTTGCGCAATGATTTCTGAGCACCCAAAGTTTTATAAGTTGTTCCACCCCACGTGCCTGATGCATGCCCGTATACCGCATAATATGGTCATGTGTGCCGTGGAAATGAAGCACAGGCATGTCTCTTGTAGGATTGCAATAAACAAGCGCGCTATCTGTCATTAAACCGGAAACAGATGCAACGGCTGCAATACGATTGCTCATTTCACATGCCAGACTGTATGAAAAAGATCCTCCTAAGCTTACACCTACAGAATAAATACGTTGCGTATTCACTGAATATTTTTTTATTAAAGTATCAAGCAATGTATTTACATATACCAGATCGTCTTTTCCATGTTCATAACGTCTGAATCCTAGACCTGTATTCCAGCCTTTGTGATAGGATTGCGGATATACAACGATGAATTCTTTTTTGTCGGCAACTTCATCCATTCTGCAATACTCTTCGTGCTTTTTAGCTCCGGCACCTAGGCCTGCAAAATTTAATACAAGTGGATATTTTTTTGTTTTATTATAGCTGACAGGTAAGTGTACAATATATATTGCTTTCTGATCTTCAAATAAAAGTGTATAGCTTTGTGCTTTTGCTTCTGATCCGCAAATTAAAATGCCACCAAGTAAAATGATGGAAAATAAACAACGTATAGTTTTAAATGAAAACATTTTATAACAATTATAATCGTTGCACCCAAACAGAAACACTTCCACCTTTTGTTTTAAATTCTGCCCAGCCATTTTCTGCTATGTGGATTTCTTCTTTAATATTTCCTAAATAATCGTAAAATGTTTTCCCCGCATGTCTGGCACCTATTTCCATATGTTTATACCCATCATCACCGTTTGAAAGCAATACTGCACAACCGGTTTTGTCGTCATCCAATTTGCCTTCTCTCGTCCATCCGATACAATTCGGATGATCGATGTAGTCACGCTGATATCCAAAGGCAAATTGCTTACGAGCCTTTAACAATCCATCCAGTGGCTCGCATTTAGGCATGTATATATCATATTCCTGTCCGTCATGGCCTTTGTCTTTATAAGAAGTGCCATATAAATCCGGATAAAATATACATGGATATCCTTTTTCTCTTAATAAGATTAAAGAATATGCTAATGCTTTGAACCATGGGTTAACAGGTGCTTCAAGTGCTTGCAAAGGTTGCGTATCATGATTATCAATAATGGTTACAGCAAATTCAGGAACTTCCTGTACAAGACTTCCATTGAATATTTCAGTCATATTGAATTCTTTTCCTTTTTGTGATGCATTGTAAAAATTGTGGTGCAGAGAAGCATCAAACAATGTCATGCGGCCCTGTGTTGCATCAAGATATCTTTTTAATAAAGGAAGATCACCGGGGGCCCAATATTCACCAACGATGAACAGATCATTTCTCATGCTGCGCATGTGATCAATAAATTCATTTATAAACCGTGGAGATATATGTTTAATAGCATCCAAACGCATACCGTTAAAACCTGTTGTATCCAGATACCATTTTCCCCAGCGCTTTATTTCTTCGCGTACTGCTCCGTTACGGTATTCAATATCGCAATTCATCAGGTAATCAAAATTTCCTTTCTCAACATCAATTACTTCTTCCCATCCATCGCCATATTCATTCTGAATACTGAATATGCCATTTTCCTGACGTGAATTATCGTAGTCTACACCCGAAAAACATTCATAATTCCAGATGAATTGAGAGTACTTACCTTTTCTTCCCGGAAAAGTAAATTTTGTAAACGCTTCTATTTCGTAAGCATCACTGATGAATTCATTTCTGTTATCAGGATTAACTTTTTTAACCCAAACTTTTTCTGTTTCGTCAGCACCACCCATGTGATTTAATACTACATCTACAATCGCTGTGATGCCATGTTCCTGTAAGGCTTTTATGCAATCCAGGTATTCTTGCTTATTCCCGTATCGTGTTTCAACGCAACCTTTCTGATCAAATTCGCCCAGATCGTATATGTCATATACATCGTAACCTCTTGCCTTAGGTCCATCCATTCCTTTAAAAGCAGGTGGAAGCCAGGCTGCAGTTACCCCTAATTCAGCAAGTCTTGGTGCTTCACTTTTAAGGTAATTCCATAAACTTCCATTATCACGTGAGTACCAGTGAAAAAATTGAATCATGATTCCGTTTAACATATATGTATAGATTTTAATGTAATAGCCAGGGGGTATGAGCAATTATCGTACAGCTGGCAAGATCAGTACTATAATTGCCTGCACACGTCACAATTTTAAGTAAATAGGCTTTTCAGAATGTTACATGAAATCTGAATTATGTTACACATTTACGTTGTGTCTAAAACAGAATTTGTTTAGAATTATGCTGTAAATTAATTCTACCTATGAAAAGTTTTTATAATCAATCAAGTTAAAGCTGTAATGAAAGATAATTTTTATAACACCGATATTGAAGATGCATTAGATGATGTTTTCAGCAGCACATCACTCAACTATAAAAAGAAAAGAAAAACAAAAATACGTCTACAGGATAAAATAGAAGTACTTGGTTATATAATTGCGCTTATTGGTCTGGTCTTATTACATTTTGCATTTCACCTGGATCAGTTACCTATTGAAGAAAAGTATTTGCCGGTATTTCCAAGGGTAGTAATCGGAAGCACGTTTATTATCATACTTGCTCTTGGTGTTACTTTGTTTAATATTTTTTGGCTGAATACAATTGATGATCCGGCGGAGAAGCATAATTTAAAACACGTTATTAATATTGTCCGTAATGCGTCTTTGTTTTTTATTATCCTTTCGATCATTTACGCAGACTGGTATACAGCATTTATATCATTAGGTATTTTGTCTATCGTACTTGGATTCGCGTTACAAACACCCATATTAAGTTTTATCGCATGGATTTATGTTATTGTGCGCAGGCCTTATAAAATAGGTGATACTATTCAGGTAGGAGAGGACTCCGGAGAAGTTATAGATATTGATTATCTGGATACCACAATCTGGGAAATTAAAAATTCAAATATGAATGCAGATCATCCTTCAGGAAGAATTATTCGTTTTCCAAATTCGAATATTTTAAGTACGTCTGTTTTTAATTATTCGTGGGCATTGTTTCCATATATATACGATGAAGTATTATTTTATACAGACTATCAGGCGCCGTTGCCTGAGATTGCTGAATTGTTGAAAACAATCGCTGAAAAAAATATTCCTGCAGATCAGGCTGAAAAAATCCGCTCTTATAAAGAATTGTTATGTAACAGTAAGATCAGTATTGAAAATATCAATGAACAGCCGGAAGTAATTTTTAAACCTGTAGATAGTTCTGTACTGCAGATCGTTTTACTGTATCCTGTTTTAACCAGAGATTCAGGAAAAGTTAAAAATGCCATCACACATGATATCCTTTTAGAAAATATAAAAAGTAAAGGGGTAATGTTACATCAGCAGTAATAACAGCTTATTCGGCAGGTTCAATATGTATAAGTATATTTCCCAGTTCTGGCATTTCTTTACGTAGAGTATCTTTAAGTTTATGTGAAAGATTATGACCTGCTGTAACACTTATTGATCCGCTTACTTTGGCATGCAAATCTACATGATATTTCATACCTGCTTTCCTGATATAACATTTTTCCGTTCCTAAAATACCAGGAACAGATAATGAAATGTTTCTGATTTGTTCCACAAGATCGTCGTACACATGTTCATCCATGATTTCGCTTAAGGCAGGCCTGAAAATAAGATAACAGTTATATAGTATAAACCCTGATGCAAAAAGGGCTGCCCAATCATCTGCAGATTCATATCCTTTACCCAACAGTAATGCAATAGAAATTCCGGTAAAAGCCGCTATTGAAGTAACGGCATCGCTTCTGTGGTGCCAGGCATCAGCTTTTAAAGAAGAACTGTTTGTTTCTTTGCTTTTTTTTATAACAAGTCTGTATGAAATTTCTTTCCATATAATAATGCCTGCTAACACAATCAGTGTATAAGGTTCAGGCAAATCGTGCGGTGTATTGATGTTGATGATACTTTCATGTGCAATAAACGAAGCTGTAACAATTAAAAAGCCTACTACAATAAAAGTGATGAGCGGCTCTGCCCGCCCATGCCCATACGGATGATTTTTATCAGCTGGTTTGTTTGAATACTTAATACCAAACAATACCAGAAAAGAAGAAAAAATATCCGTAGTAGATTCTATAGCATCGGCGATAAGGGCATATGAATTACCAAAGTAGCCTGTAATGCCTTTAATGACGGCCAGCAAACTATTTCCTATTATGCTGAAATATGTTGCTTGTATTGCTTTTTCTTCGTTGAGTGTAGACATAAATATCTTACGCGTATTTCTTCAATATAAGAGTAAGAAATGATAAACTGAAACCTCAGGCTATAATTATGGCTCCTCAAAACCATGAATAAAACACAAGGTCTGTTATTCAATCGAATAACAGACCTTGTGTATGGATTATTTAATAAGAACTATTATGCTTAAAAAGAAAATCTGCTTAATTATTTACTGATTAAAAATTCAGTACGGCGGTTTATACTCCTTCCAATTTCGTTTGGCGTACCATCGGGATTTTCGTTTGAAGTAACTGGCTGCGTTTCTCCATAACCTTTTGCCTGAATCTGACTTGCCGCTATTCCTTTAGATATTAAATATTGCATTACTTTTATTGCGCGCTGCTGAGATAATGCTTCGTTGTACTTATGGCTTCCTGCATCATCTGTATGCGAGCTTATAATAATTTTATCTGTCGGATGATCTTTCAAAAATGGAACCAGGATTTTATCCAGCGCAGCTTTTGATTCATCATTTAAGTCCGATTGATCTGTATCATATTGAATGTCTTTTAAAACAAATGCTACTCCTTCAACAGGTTTTTCAATAACTGCAATTTCTTCTTTTTGTGCGATAGCAACAGGAGTAAGAGTTAATATTCTGTTAATGGTTGGTGCTGATGCCATTTCTCTTGTTTCTACGGTTAACGTATCATTTACATAACCATCTTTTTTACTATAGAGCGCATATTTATGATTTGGCTTTAACGCAAGTTTATATGTACAATCGGTTAACCGAATAGTATCAGTAGTTGTAACTTTCGATTTAAGGTTCATTTGTTGAACAGTTAATAGTCTTCCGGCGCAATCACTTTTTGAGCCTTTGTCAAGTACGGTTACATCCAGTGAACAGATGAAAGGGGGAGGTGGGATAATATCAAAAGAATAAATATCATCACAGCATGTCTCATGAAAAAACGGCGTGCCTCCTGGTCGGTTAGAAACCAGAAATCCTTTTTTCCCATTGTCCGCTAATGTAAAACCTAATTCATCCTGAGGAGAGTTAATTGGGAACGATAAATTTTCAGGACGTTTGAATCTTCGTCCATCTTTTTCCATTTTATAGACATCCAATCCGCCTGCGGTAATCAAACCGTTTGAGCTGAAATAAAATGTTTGTGTAGGAACATGGAAATAAGGCGTGCATTCTGTTTCCGCTGTGTTTGCTGCAACAAAATTGGTAGGCTCGTTCCATATTTTTTTACTTTCGTTATATGATGTATACCAGATATCCAGTCCTCCTTTACCTTCGGGTCTGTCAGATACAAAGTATAAATATTCGATTCTGTTTACAGTTGGTTTTGGTACAGGTCTTGTTCCGCCTATTTTACGGGGAGGCATATTTTTGGGTGTAGCTGTAGCTGACGTTGAAGAGCTGGCAGATGTTGTGTCAATAACAATCGTAGGCTGTGTGCTCGTATATCCTTCTATATTTACAGGCGCAGGAAGTTTTGCCGGATGTGACCATTTCCCTGAAATTTTTTCTGTGTAATAAATTTCACAGGTCACTTTGCCGTGATGATTTTTTGTACATTTTGTAAAATAATATCTGTTGGAATAAGGAGAATATATAAAATTTCCCATATCCATATTCGGATCATTTATTGATTCCAGCAGACCTTGTTCAACCCATTCATTTTTTACTTTTTTTGCTTCATACACTTGTCGTACCGGCTGTTTCTCCAGATGCTCGCTGCGTGTATCATAATATGTAACAGAGTCAATGCGGAGAGAACCAAATGCTAATGTATTACTATCAAGAAGTACCGGAGAGAATTCTGTATGCGGATGATTAACAGAGTTACCGACATTTTTAGTTTTAATGTTTTGTGGAAAGTCTCTGTAAAACATGCCACTGTCACAACCTGCAATATCTCTTATCAAAGTTGCTTTAATTGTTTTATCGCCTGCTGCCGCTTTTTTAAATAATAAAAAATTTGTTTTGGCAATTTCATATTTGCCACTCATTTTCTGCATGAGTGCCTGGTAATACAAAGCAAACGGATATTCAGAAGGTGCTGTTTTGTACACTTTACCGTATGTTGTATCAGCCATTTTATAATTTCTGGAATATCGGTACATTTCAGCTACCTGAAATAATGCTTTGATATCGGTTGAGTCATTTTTTACAACTTCTTCGTAATAAAAAAGTGCCGTATAAATATCGCCTGTTTCCTGAGCGATTTTTGCACGTGCTTTCATTTTAGACAGGCTAAGTGTTTTATCTATTCCTTCTGAGGTCTGAGCAAATGTAGATGTAGCAGACAATGTTAAGATCAGGAGAATACTACAAGCCAGGTATTTCATAAAATAGGTCAAAATAAATTTTCGATGTATAAAAAAATCAATTCTTAATATCTGTCACAAGGTAACGTCACTTTATTGGATGCTCTGGAAGGAGTTGTGTATACAAGAGATACTTCCCATGCAGTTTTATTTTTAGCATTCTGGCTTAAGGTAGAAACATTAAAATCCCAGCTTAAGCCAAATGCTAATCTGTTGTAATTAAAACCTGCTACTGCAATTGCAGCGTCACTGTTAACAGTGCTTCCTCTGTATCCGCCACCAACAAGGAGGCCTAAGTTATCAGTGATTTTTCTATGCGCGTTTGCACCTACCATAAAATCAGTTGCGCTGGCAGAGTTCATATAAAATAAATGCGGTATTAGTGAAAGTTTGCTGGATACAAAGTACGTTGCAGATGCGTTAAATACATGCCTGAAAGGAACAGCTTTGTTTGCACTGCCATAACCTTCGATAGGTCTGTTTACATTAAATAATGCATATCCTGCAGATAATTTTACTTTTCCGAACAAATGTGCCCATGCAACGCCTGCATTCACATCAATATAATGCCAGCTGTTTTTAAGAGATCCTTCGTTTGAGTTTGCAGTCGGATCATATGCGCCTAGCTGATAATCCCATTGGTTTGGAAATGTTTGATCACCAACATTAATATTTCTCATTACAATACCGGATTGTAAACCAAACCGGAAAAGATGTCCTTTGTAATTCTTTTGATAACTACCTGACACCATAAATTTATTAGTGTGTAAAAAATAAGAACTTACCTGATCGTTTATTATAATTACTCCTAATCCGAATTCATTCGGTCTTTTTAAAAATTTCTTCTCAACAGAAATCATATTCGTTTTCATAGACGGAGATATCTGAGACCATTGACTTCGTGAGTTTGCGGTAACTTTTATATCGCCATCAAAATTGCCCGTGTATGCGGGATTGAGCGAAAGGTTTGACGTATAATATTGTGTTAAGTGAATATCCTGGGCAAGAGTTGCAACATGGATAGAAATCAGAACACAAAAAGTATATATAAATCTCATTTTATTTTAATTGCTATTAATTCAATCTAAAAAGACATGCTTTAAATTGTATGATGATTACCAGGTGGTTAAATGTGACAAATAATACAATGCCATTGCATCGTATTGATCATGTGAAAATGTTAAACAAATACACGGAGAATAATAAGACATTATATTAGATACATCGGGAGCATACAGGCTGTTATTAGCATCTACACCTGTATAAATAAATTCGCAGTTTGAATTGATGTATGTATTCAAAGGTAATGCAAGACTAAATGGGTCAGCAGGAGTATCGCATATTTTATCCCCGGCAGTTACGCAGTTGCTTTCATCAGCTAATTCCGGAACAGCATTTTCGAATGGATGATCCAAACCAAAAAAGTGACCGAGTTCGTGCGCAACGGTTGTAACGTCACCACATGATTTTTTTATTACAATACTTCCCATATTGGCTATACCACCTAATGTAGTTGCATAGCCGCATAATAAACTTGGTGCAGCACTTTTATATTTATCAGCGTCTATAACAAAGTACATATTTATCCGTTCCTGTAACCGGTATAGAGGATCTAGTTCATGCTGTCTTTGATCTGGACTATTAAATGGTAACGAATCATAGTTAAAGTTATCAATGTAATTAAATTGACAAATTGTAAATGTTGCTCCGATAGGTGCGAATACAGTATTTACCTGAGTAAGTGTAGAAGTAATATCGGATTCCGTAATGTTTGCGTTACCATTTATATCTCGGACAATATTGACTGTTACTAAAAAGTTTTTGTTGATTTTATGCAATTGTTTGATTGAATCTTCATCCAGTGATGAAGCTTTGGTAGCAGTAATCTGTAATACCATAAACACCGATAATATGGCATTGAAAAGAAGATAATTTTTCAAAATATAATTTTTTCTGATGGTAAAATGTCTTTAATTCACTACGTTTGTGTTAACATATGTTGCAATGTAGTTTAGTTTTTTCAAAAATGATAAAATATTTTAGAAATTTATTTCTTTTGATTGTATTTATATCAGAAGGAATATATGCGCAAACCGCTGATGTCATGCAAGGTTGTGCACCCCTAAAAGTTAATTTTCTTGCTCCGGTTAGCAGCACCTCATACTTCTGGGATTTCAAAGATGGAGTAACTTCAAACCTTCAGAATCCGGCAAATATTTTTATCAAGGCCGGAATTTATAATGTTACTTTTCAGGAAAGTGTTGGTGGCCCTGTTATTAAAACATTAAAAATAGAAGTATTCTCAGAGCCAATTATAAATATCGCAGTTGCTTCAGGTTGTTATCCATTGAATGCAAAATTTACAAACACTTCAACAGTTGATCCTAAAGTTACCATCCAGAATTATACTTGGGTATTCAGTGATGGTACGAGTATATCAGGAGCCACAAATTCTTCCATTACACATTCTTATAGTGCAAAAGGTGATTATGGAGTATCATTCGGTATTGAAACGCAATATCCTTCCTGTAATAAGACCGGTATTTTTAATAATGTACTGCATGTGTATGATCCGCCTGTAGCATCATTTACAACAAACCCTGCGAATACAATTTCGTGCAATAATACGCTAACCGTAGGCTTTACAAATACATCTACCGGAGCACAGCCATTGTCTTATGCCTGGGATTTAGGTAATGGAAAAACATCAACAGCTCTTAATCCTCCGGCGCAAACCTATACACAAAATTCGTATACAGCAGCATTAACTGTAAAATTTACGTCGAACCTTGCAGGCTGCCAGGCTTCAACAAGTAAAGCCATCAGCGTTGGGAGACCAGTTCCGGTTATAAGGCCACATAAAGATACTGTCTGCATGTCTGATGTTGCAGTATTTAAAACATCTACTCCGGGCAATAGATTATGGACGGTAGATGCGAATGCTTTTGTTATGGGATCTTCAACATTAGATTCAGCAACAGTAGCCTTTAATAAAGGAGGTGTACATACAATTACCTTAACAGTAACATCACCGGATGGACAATGTTCAGACAAAACCACAACCACGATTTATGTAGATGAGATTCATGTTGATGCACAGCATACACCTAGTTATTCTTGCTCGAGTCCGATGACAGTTCAATATAAAGGTTCAAGCAATCAATCAAATGTTTCTTATAATTGGATTTTTTACGATGGAGCAACAAGTAATACAGCTAATGTATCTAAAACTTATAAGAGTAGTACAAAAGACATTGTCTATTCAGTAAATGGCAGAGAATTATTTATGACATTAGTAACAGTTAAATCTAATAAGACAGGTTGTACAGCTTCCAGTCTTATGATTGATACTATGTGGTTACCTAATGCGCGGATGATGCCAAACGTTTCAAAAGGATGTGCTCCGCTTACTGTTATATTCAGCGATTCCAGTAAATCGTATGATCCTATTACGCAATGGAAATGGCTGTATGGCGACGGTGCTACGCAAACTAATAGCAGTAAACAATCCGTTACTCACACATATACACAACCAGGTGAATACTTAAGCAAAATAGTTGTAACTACAAAAAGGGGATGTATAGATACATCTTATGCAATTAAAATTGAAGTAGGCTCGGCAATTTCTAATCTTGATTTTACAGCTAGTAAAACTTCTGTTTGTCCGGGAGAACCTGTAACATTTAATGCTGTTGTGCCATCTGGTGCGCCTGCTATTGATGGATTTCATTTTTATACTGAAGGAAACAGAGCATTTAATTGTCCGGATCAAAAAAATCTGACATGGTCATATAATTATCAGGCAGGTCCTCAGGATGTATCATTAATGGTAGATTATAATGGCTGTTTTACTACTATTACAAAGCCTGGTCTGGTAAACGTGAAAGGAACAATTGCGCGTATTGATTACAATGCTTCGTGTGCAGAGCCCTTCAAATATAATTTTTCTGACCATAATACAAATGCAACAAGCCTTACGTGGGACTTTGGTGATACACAAACAGGCACATCTATTGATGAAACACACACGTATGCAGCTTCAGGCGATTATCAGGTTATTCTTACCGCACTTGATGCTTCCAGCGGATGTGCGGCAACTAGAGATACTGTTACTATTCATCCGCGCTCTATTAAAGCAATTCTAGATATAGATACTTTATTATGTATTAATGGTCAATATAAATTTGATGCAAGTAAATCTGTAGATGTTAATGCAGGTTGTCATAAAGGGTATAACTGGCAGATTCCTTCACCCGATGGCCGTACACTTCAAACACTTACCAGCTCATCATCGAGTAACTTTATGTTTAAAACAGCTGGTATCTATACAGCAAGATTAATTGTAACAGATATTAATGGATGCAAAGATACCGTTTCTCAGAAGTTCAAGGTATTCTCTCTTCAGCCTAGTTTAACGGCAGATGATATGTTAATATGCAATCCGGGCATTGTTAACTTTACCGATAATTCAACAGCGGATACTACTCTTGTCAGTTGGAAATGGGATTTTGGAGATGGTCTAAGTGCAACAACTGAGAACCCTTCACATACATATCTTGTAAAAGCAGATTCTATTACAAAAGGATATTTAGGTAAGCTAAAAATCACCGATCGTCTGGGTTGTAGTGATTCGACTACCTTTTTTATCCGTCAATATACACCTGTAAGTAAAATTACAGTTTCTAAATCGTTACTTTGTTTAGGCCAGCCTGTAACAGTTAGTGCAGCAGATTATACAGCTGGCGGATCAACATTAAAATACACCTGGGATTTTGGCAACAGTACAACGGGAAATCAGCAAAGTCAGTCAGTTTTATATACGAATGATCAGACATATAATATTAAACTTAATTTTCAAGAAGTATCCTCAGGATGTCAAGGAAGCACTTCATCAGCAGTTAATGTTCAAACATACCCAACGGCAGCTTACACAACCAGCGTTGATACCGTAGCAATATTGTGTGCTCCGAAGATCATTTCTTTTAAAGATAATTCAACATCTAAATATCCGTTTACGAATTACTGGAATTTTGGAAATGGGCAAACAGCCGCAGGCTCCAGCTTTACACTTGTTTATGCAAAAGGTCTTTACAAGGCACAGCATATTGTTACAACAGCAAACGGATGTGCTGATACTACATACAGGTATTTTAAAGTATATAGTCCGGAAGGATCTTTTGTTGCAGATAAGAATTCAATATGCAAAGGAGATCAGATACATTTTCAAATAAAAGATACGTCAGATGTTGCACGTTATTCTTGGGCATTTGGTGATGGTATTGTTGCAGATGATATAGGAAGTGTAGAACATCAGTATAACTTCCATCCACCAAATGGACAGACTGTAGCAAAACTTAGTCTGGTAGGATCTGAAGGCTGCAACTCATTTAAAGATACAGCAATTTATATCTATCAGGTTATTGCAGGTTTTGATCGTTTGAATGGAGTTGATTCATCAATATGTTTTAACGATGGTCCTTATAAATTGACAAATACTTCAATCGGGGCATCTGCTTATAGCTGGAATTTTGGTGACGGGCAAACATCAACAACGCAGGATATTAACACGCATGCATATGCAACTCCGGGCAATTATACTGTTACGCTTGCTGTTAAAAATGAGACACTGGGCTGCCCCGATACGATTTCTAAACCGATTATTATATATAAGAATCCCGTTGTTCAGGCAATTGGTGATACAGTTTGTCAGGCTGCCGGTTCAGTTGCATTAAATGTTATTAATCCGGATCCTGTCAGTACGTATAAGTGGGTTCCATCAATAGGTTTGTCAAGCACTTCAATTCCTGATCCTGTTGCTGCTATACAACATACAGTACATTATGTTGTTACACAAACAGACGTAAATGGTTGTACTGATAAAACGAATGTGCCGGCGGTAATAATAGAATCTATTGGATTAAGGAATTTAGATACCAGCATTGTAATAGGAGATATAATTACATTACCTGTATCAGGGCCGAGTTATTATACATATGCCTGGACTCCAACTAAAGGACTTAGCTGCCTTACCTGTAATTATCCTACAGTACAGCCATTAAATGATATTCTTTATACATTAAACGTAACAGACAGGCGCGGCTGTTATAATGAAAACTATACATACAAAATTGCGATTAAACCTGAGACATTTGTTAAGCTGCCATCTATGTTTACGCCAAATGGTGATGGTAATAATGACGTTGTAAAAGTCAATGGCTGGGGGATTAAACAATTACTCGAATTCCAGATATTCAATCGTTGGGGACAACTCATTTACTCTTCGAGCAATATTAGTGAAGGCTGGGACGGAACATTTAACGGCATGTTGCAAAGCAGCGATATCTATGTTTATAAGGTTACCGCACTTACCTGGCGTGAACAGGAAATTAAAGAAGAGGGATATATAAATCTTGTTCGCTAAAATCAAAATTTTTAAAACAGACAAGGCATTGTGATTTTAATCACAATGCCTTGTCTGTTTTAAATTAAATTGAATTGTTTGAAATGATGCATAAAATGTTTGTTGTGAAAAATGATCCATTCTTCATGATTTAATTCGCCCATTGTAGGACACATTGTTTTGCCTACGTTATTTTTAAAATAGCTATTGAAATATGAAAGTTCGTCCATAAGCACATTCAGCGCTTCTGCCAGATTATTGTATAATAAATCAGGTAGTTCATCTGTAAGTATAGGAGACTTAAAGCCTACAGGCATTTGCTGCGAAGAATATATGATGGCATTTTTGATTGCCATCGCTTTTTCCTCACGGTAATAATTTTTTTCAGGAATTTTATTAGAAGATATTTTTACAACCAATATTAAATGTTCTATCATGTGTTGTGCAGACATTTTTCCGAATGTAGCACAGGTATCTTTTTTTAATGACTGTAGGATAGTTAATAATTCTGCTTTATTAGTAATGTTAACCATGATTTTATAATTCAAAAGATGAATGAAATTTAGTAATTGAAATGAAATATAAAACAGTTTAACTCTAATTTCGATATAAGATCAAATGACAGACGAAAATAATGCCTAATGAATGCAAATATAAAATTGCTTGCATGGCTTGTTACATTGCCTCAACAGCATATTTATTTTGAATAATCTAAAATCATATTGTTAGATGTAACAAGCTTATGCGTTGGCCCGTTAAGATATGCGGTAAATGTACTTTAACCTCTAACTATTTTATTCTTACTTATGGGAAAATTTGTAATTACGAAAAGAAGCAACGGTGAATTTCAATTTAGCTTAAAGGCTGGCAACGGTCAGGAAATACTTCGCAGTGAAGGTTATAAAACCAAAGATGCCTGTGAAAATGGTATTGCTTCAGTAAAGCGAAACGCTCAGGATGCAAGTAAATTTGATTCTAAAACTTCGAAAGACGGAAAGTTTTATTTTAATTTAAAAGCTACAAATGGTCAGATTATTGGTACAAGTGAAATGTATGAAACGCAAGCTGCTTGTACGAATGGGATTGATTCAGTTAAAAAAAATGCTCCTGAAGCAACACTTGAAGATAAAACAAGTTAGTTATACTGGTACTCAGGTCTTGTTAGTTTTGAGACTTGGGTACTTTTTTTATTTTGAACAAGGTAATTTTTTTTCTGCTCCGAATAAGTAAGAGGGCGATGTGTCTTCAGTTAAATTATAATTTTTCAACCCTGAAAAGTCTCTCAATCTGGTTTTGAGCTTGTTTAATATATTGGGAAATGCATAAAAAAGCACTAAAATGTTGAAAAAGTTTTTTTTTTTAATACATTAGTCTCTCAATCCAGCTACAGGTTCTAATAAATTATATTGCTTCAGAAGATATCTATTGTTTAGATATGTTCCGGATCATTGAATATTTCAATAAATAATTAGAATTCACAACACTTGTAGTTATTTGAAGCTAGAATGAATAAGTTTAAATTAATACCAGTTATATTAGCTCTGATCTGTATTGTTGCAGGATCTGGATATAATTTTGATAACCGTGCGGCCATGTTTATCATTCATCAAACAGATACGTTGAATTTGTTAAATCATGAAATAATTACAATAGGTAAAAATGATTCTATGTCGTTCTTATTTCACGTACCAGAATCAGACATTGTTTATGTAGATTTTATGGTTCAGAACAATTCTAAAGATTATCAATTATTTAAAGCATCAAATAGTAGAGATTCAATTTTTGCATTTAAACCGGGAAATGCTCTCGGAACTCCATTGAATACACACGGAACATCAAGTCATGTATTATTTGTTCAGGATGAATATATAAATGGATTAATTCACAACAATCATAATAGCTCATCTTCTTTTCATGCCATAACTAAAACGAAAGATGGCGTATTGCTTAAATATGATTTAAAGGAATTTTATTACAATAATCACATTATTAAAATAGGGAAGATGCATAGTGATACGCTTTATTTTGTTGTTAACACAACGATAAGAGAAGGATATCATTATAAGGATATTGGCACATATGCATTTAAACTCGCTATAAAGAAATAACCAGAATACTTTATAGCGAGTTTAATTTTTTGCATTAAAAAATGTTAGTCAACAAATTTGCCTACAGAAGCAAAGTGTGCAATTACATCTCTGTTCTTCATTTTATCATTGTTTAGGCAAGACATTATCTCTTCTTCAGGAACATGGAAATCATACAGATCAAGCATGTGCATGAAATGTTTGCAAAATGTTTTTTTAGACTCAGCTATGTCGGCTGCTGTTTTACCCCAATCCAATTGTTTAACAGTTGCATCCAAAAACGGAGCAAGTTCTTCAAATGGGTTTACATCATGCGTAGGGCTGTCTAATACTCCAAAATAAACTTTAGAAATCCAGCGTACTTTTTTTTCAGGTGAAAATTTTTCATTATTCATAATCAAATCTTTTAATATAAAATAAATCGGGTTAAAATTATTACTATAAAAGCATGTATCTATTTCAGAGCATACTTCTTTATTTAAAATAATCAGAAAATTATTAAAAAGAAAAAAATAACGATTATGAATTTATTGGCCAGGTTTAAAATTTTGTGCTGCAATAGTAATATTGCCTGTGTTTAGGTTATATACGGCAACCAGATAATCGGGGTTTAGATACCACATATTTGATTGTGCATAATGATTATCTTCTTCAATATTTACTAGCTGTGCTGCAATGCCTAAATGTTTGCTGTAATAGCGGAGAAGTTGTTCGTATAATTTATATCCTTTAGTATCATTTGGCTCACTAAAAACAATGCTGTAACGAAACAACGTATCGTTTTTAAAATTGAATTCCAGTTTTCCGCGGTATTTTAAAAAACTAACATCTTGTATAGATTCCTGAAATCCTTTTGATCCAAGTTGCTCGTTGTTATCTTCCGCATGCAGTGGCTTAATAAAAGGTAATTTATTTTTTAGCTGTAATGAATTAATTCCCAAAGAAAATTTTTCAAATAACAGAAGGTTTGTCTCGTCTTCAGTAGTATATACAAGTGACGTTTCTTTATTTGAGATGGGTGTGGTGTCTGTAATTATTTGGATGCCTGTATCAGGTGTGATAAATTTTACTGTGTCTATCAGTTGCGTACCATCATTTTCATTCGTTGTACATGCAGCAACAAACAGAGTAGTAAGAACCAATATGAGAAGAATGTTTTTCATAACTATTAAATAGGATCAACATCAATAATGACACGTCCTTTTGAACTAATATTTAAGCTTTGCTCGTTGTAAATAATTGCAGCAATCTTGTTTTTTATAGATTGTAAGCCTTTTATATCTTTTTCTAATTTAATAAAAAGTTCGAAATGATAATAATTTCGTAAGCGCTCAATTGAAGAAGCCTGAGGTCCCAGTAACCTTTTACCGCCAATTGCTTCTTTTAATTTATTAGAAAGAGCCTGTGCGCTCTTCATTGCTTCTTTTTTGTCCATATGTAAAACAGAAATATGGATCAATCTTGCAAAAGGAGGGTAGAAGAATGTTTCTCTTTCATATATTTCACGCGTGAAGAAATTGTCATAATCGTTTCGTTGTATAAACGCAAAAACCGGGTGTTCGGGTTGTGCGGTTTGTATGATAACTTTGCCTTCTCCGCTTTTTCTTCCGGCGCGGCCACTCACCTGAACAATCATCTGATACGTGCGCTCAATGGCTCTGAAGTCCGGAAAATACAGCATGCGATCAGCATCATATACACCAACAAGTTCTACGTGAGCAAAATCAAGACCTTTGGTCACCATTTGTGTACCAATCAATATATCAATCTCACGCTGACTAAAAGCTGTAATTAATTCTGCGAAACTATTTTTTTTACGTGTAGTATCAAGATCCATTCGCCGGATCTTTGCATCAGGCAATAAAAGCTGCAATTCATCTTCAAGACGTTCAGTACCCGAACCAATCGTTTTTAAGCGATGCGAGCTACAGCTGTCACATTTTTGAGGCGCTTTTCGTGTAAAGCCACAATAATGACAACGTAATTCATGTGAGAACTGATGGTATGTGAGGCTAACAGAACAGCTGTTACACATTGGAATGTTGCCACAATCCTCGCATTCAAGCATAGGAGCGTAGCCTCTACGGTTCTGGAAAATAATGACTTGTTTTTTATTTGCCAGCGTTTCCCGGATTGCGTTAAGTAACTGTAACGAGAAGCCTTGCTGTATTGTTTTATTTTTACGTTCAATGCGCAGGTCGGCAAGTTTTATTTCAGGAAGCGCAACATTGCCGTAACGATTTAATAATATTACATATCCCCATCGATTTTTTAATGCAGCATCTCTGCTTTCAATACTTGGCGTAGCAGAACCTAATAATGTTTTGGCACTGTGTATACGTGCCAGCATGAGAGCAGAATCTTTACCATTATATCTGGGTGCCGGATCTTGCTGCTTATATGAAGCTTCATGTTCCTCATCAATAATAAGTAAACCTAAATGTGTAAAAGGAAGAAATACGGCAGAACGCACACCTACAATAAAATCATAGCGACCTTCCTGTAAGCCTTTCCAGACTTCTACACGTTCATTGTCTGAAAATCTGGAATGGTATACACCCATACGATCACCAAAGTATTCTTCTAAACGGTCTACAATCTGTGTAGTCAAGGCAATTTCAGGTAGTAGCAATAATGCCTGAGAACCATTTTCAATACTACGTTTGATAAGATCAATGTATATTTCTGTTTTGCCGCTTCCGGTTATGCCATGTAGTAATACACTATCTTTTGTTTCAAATTGCTGAAGAATAAATTCCTTTGCTGCATGTTGTTCTGAAGATAATTCAACAGTTGTTTTCTTTTCATCTGCACGAAAACTCAAACGCGGTACTATTTCATCAAATTCTTCAAAAATCCGATTTTTGATAAGTGTTTGTAACGAAGATGTAGAAATTTCAGACGATGTAAAAAACGATTTTTCTAAGCCGTTTATGTTCGATCCGGGATTTTGTATAACAGGAACTTCCTGCAGATAACGCATTATTACTTCCTGCTGCTTTGTTTTTTTTTCCAGATCTGTAACTAAAACAGAAAGAGCTTGATTGGATGTATAACTGTTATTTAAACGTATACGTGTTACAATCTTTGGAGTGTATTTTTCTTTTACCTCTTCAAATAATAAGATCGCTTGTTTTTGGATAAGTGATTTTACGATTACCTGTACACTTGAATTGTCAATAAGTTTGGCAATATCTTTATAATTGAGTGTGCGTGAGCGAAGCTCTTGAATAATGCGTTGTTCTTTTTCTGTCAGATCAAAATCAGCTTCTCTAAATAAAGGGTTAAGCTGAATCATAGATTCGCTGCTTAACTTAAAGCCACTTGGCAAAGCAGCCTGAAGCACTTCGCCAGGTGTACATAAATAATACTCTGCCATCCAATCCATAAAACTGAATTGATAACTGTTCATGGTTGGCTGAACATCGAGTACATCTATCAACTCTTTGGTCTGATAATTTGTCGGTGCATTTTTTTGTATGGAACGAACTACACCTGTTACAAATTTTCTCTGGCCAAAAGGCACAATAACGCGCATGCCTGTTGAAATACTATCAACTAAATGTGCGGGTATTTTATATGTAAAAAATTGCGGCAGTGGTAAAGGTAATACCACATCACAAAATAAATCATCTTCACGGATTACCTTGCCACTCATTTAGTGCCGAATTGATTATTTAGTAATAACTGTAACGTTGGGAAGTAGTTTGACAGCTTCAGAATACGTTGCCGCAGGCCATTCCGGGTGATCTCTCAGATCAAGCACTTTCAATGCAGGTAGCTTTGCCACGATACTTGGTAATTTACCCATATAACGTGTTCCCATTAAATTCAAACATTCTAATTTAGTTAGCGTAGGAAATGATGCAGGAAATGTTGCGATACGGTTAAACGAAAGATCTAAGCACACAAGATTTTTCAATTGCATAACTTCTTCAGGAAGTACAGTAAGTTTCTGCATAGACAAATCTAATTTTTGGACATTAAGAGGATCTTTTAGAGCATCTTCTAATGAATAATATGTTTTGTATGGTTTACAAATACTGTCGTAGATTTGTTGCGCTTTTACTTCTATGTTTGAAAACAAAAGACCTGCAATCATCAATATTGCATGTAAGAAATTTTTTTTCATATTAGTTGATACGGTTTAATTGGTCAAATAATTCAGTAACAGATGTTGTTGGTAACTGACAGGTTTTATCAAAACATAAATAAATCAGTGTTTGTTCATCCTGAGGTTTTCTATCGGTAAGTAAGGGCAATGTGCTGGCTTCAATTGAACCACATATTACTTTATTAGGAAAGTATCTGGTATCAATTTCTTTACGTAGTTCCAGACTGTTTTTTCCGCTGATTACAATTTCTGCAGTAGGAGAAACCAGATTTGTAATCAAACAACCCCAATTGGATAAGTAAGACGGATCAGCCATGAATGCTTTTTTAAATCTAGATGCAGTCTTTCTGCCGTGCTCTATCCAATCATCGTTGTTTAATAATTTACCCAGATGATATAAGTTTCTGGCTAAAGAAGAATTTGATGCTGGAATGACATTGTCGAATATTTCTTTTTTGCGTGCAATCAATTTTTCACTTTCACTGGACGTATAGAAGAAAAGTCCTTCGCTTTCATCATAGAAATAATCAATAACATGATTGATTAATGTAATAGCGTGACGTAACCATTGTTCATCCAGGCTTACTTCGTATAGAGCCAAATAACCTTCAATAACGTAAGTGTAGTCTTCCAGAAAACCCGGAACTGTTGTCTTCTTATTTTTATATGAATGGAAAAGTATTTTGCCATCATATAGTTTTGTGAGTATAAACTCTGCATTCATTAAGGCTGTATTCAGAATGCTTTCATCACCAAGAATGCGATATGCATCACACAATCCTCTCAGCATAATACCATTCCATGAAGCAAGTATTTTATCATCAAGCCCGGGATGCTCGCGCGGATCACGGGCTGCAAATAAAATATTTTTCCAGCGTATGACACATTCCTGTAATTTTTTTTCGCTGATTGAATGTTCATTTGCAAATACAGCGTCAGGCAAACGCTTATATAAAATATTCATGTCATGTTCCCAATTACCAGTTTTTGTAATTGAATAATAAGACATGAATAATTCAAAATCTTCATGGATTAATTGTACAAGCTCCTCGTAATTCCAGCAATAAAACTTCCCTTCAATACCTTCACTGTCGGCGTCAAGAGCAGAATAGAAACCTCCTTCAGGTGAAACCATTTCGCGTTTTAACCAGGAAATTGTTTCCTCAATAACTTCTTTATATAATGGTTTCTTTGTGATTGTATATGCTTCGCTGTACAAAGAAAGTAATTGACCATTGTCGTATAACATTTTTTCGAAATGTGGTGCGAACCATTCGCTGTCTACAGAATAACGGGCAAAGCCACCGCCAATTGTATCGTAGATACCACCCATGGCCATTTTATCAAGCGTTAATTCTACATGCTGCAAAGATGCTCTACGACCTGTTAATGCATAATCGCGCAACAACCATAGATAGATAGATGGCATAGGGAACTTTGGTGCTTTATCCATCCCGCCCATGCTGTAATCAAACTGTTTGGAGATATGGTCGAATGCAATATCCAGATCTTCTTTACGGAATGTTTGTGATTCGTCAACCAAGCCGTAACGATGTACTTCACTTTGGTTTAATGATTCAGCAAAACTTTCAGCAGATTTAAAAATATCATCTCTGTGGTTAATGTAGGCATTTGAAATCTGTCCCAGTAAGTTCAACCAATGTTCTTGTGGAAAATACGTACCACCATAAAAAGGTTTTGCATCAGGCGTTAAAAAAACATTTAATGGCCAGCCACCGCGCAGGCCCATAGCACTTATAGCGTCCATATAGATATGATCCAGATCCGGACGTTCTTCGCGGTCTATTTTTATGTTAACAAAAAAATCATTCATCACAGCAGCCACATCGTCTTTTTCAAAGCATTCGTGTTCCATAACGTGACACCAATGGCATGCAGAGTATCCAATGCTTACAAGAATAGGCTTGTCTTCGTTTTTTGCTTTTTGTAATGCTTCTTCACCCCAGGGAAACCATTCTACAGGGTTGTGTGCATGCTGCAGTAAATATGGACTGCTTTCATTTGCTAACCGGTTAGTATGCGTATGTGATGACGACTTCATATGCTTAATTGATTTGTTGTGCTTTCAACGAAGCAATTTCATCCGAAACATGCCAGTACGAAAATTGTTCAAAGCGTTTTATAGTTTGTTGTAAAAATTGCTGATGGGCATTACCATTCGGATGAAATGGTTTGTGTAACAAGAGCTTTTGTAATTGATCCCATTCACTCATAGCATCCAGTAAGGAAGGCGAAAGTGCCCATTGTGTGAGCTTTTTCCAGATATATGCTTCTGCCTGTTTATTCGGATGAATCATATCTTCCGTATAATATCTGTAGTCCCTTAAATCATCTATCTGAATTTCATATGCAGGGAAATAATGACAGTCTGCATATTGTTCACAGATATAATGCGCAGCGGATAATAATATGGCTTTACTTACACTGTTTAATTGTAAGGTGTCTTTAACATGCCTTACCGGACTTATAGTAAAGATTATTTTTATATCTGGATTCAGCTGTTTTAGTAAAGCATGCAACCTGTCAAAATCGTCGAGTATATGTTTTACGGAAAGCAATTCTTTTTTGAAATAACGTCCGCTTTGTTTGTGACAGTTGTTTACAATAGTATCTGTATCAACATGACGATACACCCAGGCACTACCTAATGTAATAATCAGATACGACGCATGCGCCAATGCTTTTGTTGTAGCTCCTATACGCTCATTGCTTATGTTGTATAGCTCTGTTTCGTTGAGAGCAGATATTTCAGAATGAAACTGGTGATCATACCAGACTTCACCTAAAGAAACAGGGAAGGGGTTGAATTTTTTTTCAATGGCAATAGTCAGTAATTGAAAAATTGATATTGGATTGAATGTTGTACCAAACGGATTGGCTAGTACATTAAATTTATATTGCCGGAATTGCTCGCCAATCATATCGGCAAAGCATGAACCAATTGTTACAATTGTTTGATTATGGTCAATTGTAAAAGGTGCTTTGCCAGGAAATATTTCGGTTCGGGTTTGCATGCAGCAGGTATTTACTACAAA
>FTDL01000080.1_pt1 | contig 41344 bp, 26 predicted proteins | sample 1639951 | NCBI WGS metagenome assembly FTDL01 (sample SAMEA3914869, study PRJEB12502) | metagenome | biome: forest; material: soil | place: USA | collected 2012-03-12 | depth 0.1 m
ACCTACACTAGGGCCGCCTCTTGGCGGTTATATTGTAGATAATTATTCGTGGCCGTATATTTTCTATATAAATATTCCGATCGGCATTATTGCAGCTATGTTGACCATACAGTTTGTACGAAGTCCGAAATATGCAGAGAAGACTCCTATTAAAGATGTAGACTGGTGGGGTATTGTTCTGTTATCTTTAGGTATCGGATCTTTACAATATGTGCTCGAAAAAGGACAGGAAGAAGACTGGTTCGGCAGTCATAGTATTGTAATATGCACCATACTGGCAATTATCGGTTTCTTCTTTTTTATATGGAGAGAAAGTGTTTATAAAAACCCGATTGTATCATTTAAAGTATTAAAAGATTTTAATCTTAAAATCGGTACGGTATTATCCTTCGTGATGGGTTTTGGTTTGTATGGTTCAACATTTATTGTACCCTTGTACACACAATCTATCCTGGGATGGACGGCGCTGCAGGCAGGCTTGCTGATGGTGCCTGCATCGCTGGCAACTGCTTTTATGATGCCGGTGATGGGTGTGTTGCTGAAGAAGGGAATTCCTGCGCAATATCTTGTTTCATTAGGTATGGTATTGTTCTTCGGTTTTAGTTTCTGGGGCTACAAAATTATATCACCGGATACCGCCAGTACAGACTTCTTCTGGATGCTTATTCTGAGAGGTGTTGGTCTTGCACTGTTATTTATTCCGATTACAAACCTGGCATTAGCTAAGCTGAAAGGGCAGGAGATTGGTCAGGGCTCTGCATTTACAGGCTTGATGCGCCAATTGGGCGGATCGTTTGGTATTGCGATCATCAATACATTTGTAACCAGAAAAAGCGCTGCGCACCGGTCAAATGTTGTTTCGCATCTCAGCACAACAGATGCTGATACCATGAATCGCGTAGATCAGATGCAACAGTCGTTTATAAGCCAGGGATTTTCTCCGGAAGTTGCATTAGCAAAAAGTTATAAACTGCTTGATGTCGGAATTAATAAACAGGCAATGATCCTTTCGTACATGGATGCCTTTCTATATCTGGGTCTGATGTTTTTAATATGCGTGCCTTTTGTACTGATCCTACTGAGAAACAACAAAGGCAGTGCAAATGTTGATACATCAAGCGCGCATTAAAAAAGTAATTCCAATGTACAGTTTGATGATGTTATATTCTCATCGGAGATAGAGTAGATTAATAAAAAATAAAATCAGAGAATATAAGTTGACCGGAAAAATCTGTATGAACAGTTGAAAATGTTTCAACGTCATACAGATTTTGTTTTTATCAGCCCTTTTATCTTATCTCGTGATTATTCGATTTGATAAATTGTTTTAGCTCTATTTTATAATTTAGCGCAAAAAACCTACAAGGATTAAAATATACAATGCTGTTATTTGTTATGGATCGAAATCTTTGGAGGTTTTATTATAAAACGAAACAATAGAATAGAGCGATCATTTTTTAATTACAGACACCGGCTCATAGCCGTCTATAACAACTTTATACATTCCTGAAACATACGATTGTGTATTGACAATAACCTGATTGTTTTCATATTTCCAGAGTGCTTTATCAGCAATACCTACAGACGAAACAATGGTTACATTTGATGGTTGTGAAGGTATTTCTATTGCAATAAAATCTTCGCACGGGTTTGGATATGCTTTTGTAACTGGAGTGCTGCTTTTAATTATAGCGGTTGGAGTTGTATTAGTTGTTAGTTTCCATAATTGATAATCGGAACCATATTCCGGATCCAGTGTATCACTTGCAGAAAAGAATAGAGTATTTCCGCATGTAGCTAGACCTGTATAATGATTGAAAGCAGAACAAGTGCCCGGACATATATCGGTTACACGCATCGTACTTTCCGGTGTATTCCCTGTCTTCCATAATTCATATCCGTGATCTGTATCATAAGCTACAAAATAGACAGAGTCATTATATTTTATAAAACTATATGCATCATATGGATTGGCGGTACCACTGATGTTATAGACGGTGTTATTTTTCCCATCTGAAAAATAGAATCCATACGAATAATTATTACTAAAATACACATTACCATCAATAGATATTAACCAATCTGGTATCACACCATCTGAGCCAATATATAGTTCGCTTGTACCCGATACTGTTCCATCTGTAACCCATACGCTTTTACCTGTACCTTTATTTGCAATAAAATAAAATTTTCCATTGGATGCAGTAAACCAAGGATCCGGCCCTGTAGACTGATATGGCACTTCAAACGCATCTTCCACGCCAGGCCTAATGTCTATGAACTGAGCAGTATTTTCGTCAGTACCATCTGTACACCATAGCTCTCTTCCAGTTGTATCTGTTCTGTGAATAAAAAACAGCTTATTATTTAATACCATAAGTTCTGTTTCTATATTATTTATGATATCTGATGTAGATTCATCCGATAAAAAATGAACGGTAGAAGAGATGCCATCTGTTACTCCTAATTGTCCGCTGTAGTAGTAGAAAAGTTTATTATTCAAAACGACCATATTTGAAATAATGTCCTGCATCGGACTTACTTCAAGTACTTTTTTTGTTCCATCAATAGTACCGTCTGTGAACCATACTTGAGAAGCATTTGAGAAATATAATTTTTCATCAAATACCGTCAGGCTTCCAATATTAAAGTTATCGAAAAAAGTTACTTGTACTGTTCCCGCAGCTGTTCCATCAGTCATCCAAACATTATTATTATCACCAATAGCAGCATTGAAGAAAACTTTATTGTTGAGTACTTTGAATGTTCCAATAAAGTCAAATTTTTGAAAAAAGGGTGAGTTGCTTTGTTCATCAATAGCCACAAGTCCTGATGGAGCGTTCTCGATAAAATAAAAAAGTTTGTCGTTAACTGTTGCAGTCTCCCAAATCTGATAGCTGCCTCCTGAATACTCCCAGACTTTCTGTTGTCCAAAGCTTGTGGTTGTTAAATAAAATAAAAAGAAGACAGCGAATATATTTTTCATAAAATAAGTAGTTGAATGAGCCATTATTTTTTAATTACAGACACCGGCTCATAGCCGTCTATAACGACTTTATACATTCCCGGAACATACGATTGTGTATTGACAATAACCTGATTGTTTTCATATTTCCAGAGTGCTTTACCTGCAGTACCTACAGATGAAACAATAGTTACATTTGATGGTTGTGAAGGAATTTCTATTGCAATAAAATCTTCGCACGGATTCGGATATGCATTTGTGACGGGACTGCTATTTTTAATTATAGCGGTTGATGTTGTTTGAGTTGTTAGTTCCCATAACTGATAATTATCACTAAACATAGTATTTGTATTGCTGGCAGAAAAGAACAATGAATTATTACATGCTATTAATCCGGTATAATGATTAAATGCATCACAGTCCCCCGGACAAATATCTGTCACACGTACGGTGCTTTCAGGAGTGTTGCCTGTTTTCCATAATTCATACCCATGATCCGGGTCATAAGCAACAAAATAAATGGAATCATGATATTTTACAAAACTATATGCATCCGATGGATTCCCATTACCACTGATGTTATAGACGGTGTTATTTTTCCCGTCCGAAAAATAAAAGCCGGTAGAGTAATTATTGCTAAAATAAACATTGCCATCAATAGATTTCAGTGAAACAGGATTGTAAGCTATTGCTCCTTTATATAATTTACTGGTACCGGAAAGCGTTCCATCCGTTACCCAAATATTACTTCCTGCTCCATCATCTGCAACAAAATACATATTCCCGTTTGATGCAGTAAACCATGTCTGTAAGCTATGGTCTACAATTGGAAATCCGTCGGCATTGCCTGGGTTTATATCAAGAAATAATCCTGTATTTGCATCGGTGCCATCGGTAGACCACAGTTCCATACCGGTATCTGGTGTGCTGCAAATAAATAATACATTGTCTTTTAAAGGTTGAAGGTATACATAAGCATTTGTTATAGGCTGAGAAGTTTTATCTGATAAAAAATGAATGGTGGAAGAAATTCCATCTGTTACACCTAATTTCCCGGAATAAAAGAAAATCAGTTTATCATTTAATGCTGCAAGGGTATAAATGAAAGTATCCGTATCAGGAATGCTTACTAATATTTTTGTGCCTGATGCTGTTCCATCTGTATACCATATTGAATTTGCGCTTGTGAAATATAACCTGTTATTGAGTACAGCATAAGAGTAAGTCCGTACAAAAGAAGTATCCGGAGTTAATTGAATTGTTCCTGCAATTGTACCGTCTGTCATCCAAAGAGCTGAAGAGTCATTGCTCCCTCCTATAAAAAAAACCTTATTATTAAAGACCGTCAAATTAGTCACCTCATCAAATTTTTTAAGAATTAACGTGTTGTTATTGCTATTGTCTGTTACAGCAATGCTTATTTGGTCAATATTGTAAATGGGATAAAAAATTTTGTTGTTAGTTGTTACAATTTCCCTGATCTGATAGCTGCCACCATCGTCAATACTATAGTTCTGCCAAACCTGCTGCTGTGCCTGAGTTGCAAAGGAGATGAAAAGAAAACAGAAAATTGCTGTAATTAACTTTTTCATAAAGTAGAATGAATTTTAACCCTGCAAAGATAAAATACACGACTACTTTATAAAAATACTTAGCTAAAAATTAAAAATATATTTATATAAATTCGGAAAATTAACAGACATAGCTTATAGACAGGTAAGATCTTAACCTCTCCTGATCAGCGACGGCCGTTGTGTGATTTCATGATACTTGATCACGTCTTCCCCATAAAAATGTACTACCATACTTTTGCGTGTGCTGTCTGGGTTTATAATAGCTTTGCCACCGTGCAGTAAGTTTGCATGCCAGATCAGTACATCACCTTTCTTTGCATGAAATTCTTTCTCGGTATAAACCGTGCGTTTTATTTCTTCTGCCAGATGTACTTCGTATTTTTCATACGCTTCACTGCCCAATATCAGTTTGCCACCGCCATGTTCATATTTGTCGTTTAACAAATACGGCAGTTTATGACTTCCCGGTAAATAAAATAACGGACCGTTGGTGTTGTCAATATCCTCCAGTGCAATCCAAGCTGCAATCAGGTAACCGGGAGGGAAGGTAGTCATGTGAATGCTGTCCGAATGCGCTTTCTGTTCGCTCCCTTTAAAAAAATTAATATTCTGAAAAGCAACAACAGGCATCTGCAGAATGAATTGCATAACGTCTGTAATACGTTTGTCGGTTGCCGCGCGATGCATTAGTTTAGATGCATACATCGAAAACATAATCTTTCTGTTGTTGTACCGGAAATGTACGTTACCGTTTTTTAATAAAGAATCAATTTCAGTATTTATTGCATCCACTTCTTCAGGCTTGAAACAGTTTTTTAAAATCAGATAGCCATTATCCGGCCATTGCTTTAGTTGTTCCTGTGTTTCTTCCGAAAAATAGTTTAATTCCGGATTGGCGGCGAGTGCTTCTTTCGCATTGTCTTTGTCCAGCCACGGCAGATCAAAAGGAATCTGAGCAAAGTCTTTACTGCTAATGGTCCAGAAAAGAGGCTTGTTTATGCCAAAGGTCTTATACCCTTTGGCATTATGTTTTAATTGCCCGTAATGAAATACATTATAGACAATGGATGTAATTTTTAAATTGCGAAAAAATTCTTTAACAGCTTTAATCATATAAATTAAAATCCACCGGCCACTACATACGACATTTCAGAAGGTGCAAAATATTTTTTTGCAATGGCCTGAATATCGGCTGCTGTTATTGATTGTATGCGGGCAAAGAAACGGTCGTAATAATCGTAACCAAGTCCGTGGAAGAAAATAGTTTTATATTTATCTGCGATAGAGAAAGGTGTTTGTATGTCGCCGACAAAACTGCCAAGCATAAAACTTTTTACAGTTTCTAATTCATTTTCAGAAACAGCAACATCAATTAACAGCTGCAGTTCTTTTTCAATTTCTTCAATGGTATTTTTTGTAAACTCACGTTTTACATCTGTACCAATAACAAAATAACCGCCTTCCTGTAACGTAACAATACTGGAATGTATGCCATAGGTATAACCTTTTTCTTCGCGGATATTCTGCATCAAACGTGAACCGAAATAGCCTCCTAAAATTTCGTTCAGAATATATGCATCAAAATAATCATTGTGTGTATGATTGAAAAGCATACGTCCATAACGGATAGAAGATTGTACGCTGCCTTGTTTCTCAATAACAATCTCCCGTGCAGGTTTTTGTAAGGCAGGCAGTGGTGCTTTACTCGTTGGATGTTCAGCAGCAGCGGTACCAAATAAATTTTCAAGAATCGAAATAGACTGCGTGCTGAACCCGCCTGTTAAAATAATATCACAGGATTTATTTAAGATTTCTTTTTTGAAAAAAGAAACAAGATCATCGTTGTTAAGCGCATCAATTACTTCCAGGTCCAGATGTTTACCGTACGGATGATTGTTATTAAACAATGCTTCTCTGAAGGCAACGCCGGCTAAATAAGAGGTCTTCTCCAGATTAACCTGTATACCCTGGCTCTGTATTTGTTTCATTTTGATCAATTGCTCTTCCGGGAAAATACTTTCCGTTAACAGAGCTTTGATAAAAGGGAGTAAGACAGCCAGATGTTTTTCAAGGCAAAATAGCGTGATGTTGATGCGTTCGTTACCTGGGTTTACTTCCAGAAAGGCCCCATATTGAGCAAGAAACTCCTGAATTTGCGGAGAACTTAAAGACGATGTTCCTTCTGCAAGCATTTTAGAGCTGAAGAAAGAAGTACCGGTTTTGATATCTGCTCTGCTGCCGGTGTTAAAAATCCATTCAACACGTACCACAGGCTGGCTGCCCAGAGCAAATGTGTGAAGTGTGTTGCCGTTAGAAAACGAAACCGTTTCCACCTTTGGCAGATGAAAACGGTTGATTGGATTGATTTCAGGAGCTGTAGCTCTGTCTAATAATTGTGTCATTAATTTATAACAGAATCGTCTATAACTTTTTTCGATTCAAAACTAAAGTGAAGCGTAAAACGCAATGTCTCAGCTAATGGATTTGATTGTTGTATCGGAATTAAATATGCCATATCCAGACCAAAAACATTGTAACGTATACCAATACCAACGTTTGCATAACGTCTGTTTCCGTTTTGAGGATTTTCATAATGATAACCGGCACGTATTGCAAAGATGTCGTTATACCAGTATTCACCGCCCATACACAAAATGATCTCATTCAATTCTCCTTTAAAGCCACCTTGAGAATCTCCAAATGAAGAAACCATGCCTTGCAGAATACCCATGTTCCGCGGGTCTGTTCCTGTACTATCCCATCTGCCCGGTACAAGATATTTATTTGCGTCTACAGAGAAAGAAAATTTATTGAAAGCATCTGCTTCTATTGTATAAGTGGTACCAAGACGCAAGTTAGTAGGAATAAAATCTTTATGGTCAACGTCTGTGTACGTTACTTTAGGACCAATGTCTGTAATAACAAGACCTAACGCAAGGTTAGATTGTCTGCCCCACGCTAAAAGATCTGTTTTATAGTAAGCGCCGATGTCCGCAGAAACACTGTTGATTGCTTTGGCTACAGTACCTGTACCTGAGTTATAGCTTCCTACCAGATCCGAACGGAAATATTTAAGCCCTAATCCCATGGAGAATTTTTTGGATAGCATTCTTGAGTAATTAAATCCCAGAGCCAGTTCATTAGGTTGAAAATCACGCACAACATTTCCCTGCTGATCGGTAAAGGTCACTTGCCCTAAATTAAAATATTTGAAACTCATTCCGATGGCATCTTCTTTACGTAATTTTTTATATGCTGATAAGTAAGATAGAGACATATCATTTACAAGTTTACGCAGCCATGGGTTATACGATATTGCGGCTCCCATATCAGCTTTGCAGAAAGCCAGTTTTGCCGGGTTCCAATACGTAGCATTGGCATCCGGAGAAGTTGCTGCTCCAACATCACCCATACCGCCTGCGCGGGCATCCGGAGTAATATTTAAAAAAGGTACGGCTGTGCTAATTGTTTGAAGATCTCCATTTTTTGAAGATTGTGCCTGTGTTTGAAAAATGCTGCCGGTTAATAATAACAACAATGCAGGAAAGAGTATTTTTTGCATATTTTAGGTAATTGTCAAATACAAATATAAGGTAATATTCAATTAATTTAATTCAACAGCACCAGTTTCTGAAAAACATGTGTTGATGAGCCATCTTGTAGTGAACGAATTTTTAGTTTATAAACGTATACACCGTTGCCAATTTTATCTCCAAAATCGTCTAATCCGTTCCAGGTTAGATTAGAAACGTGAGAAGGGCTGTTATAAAGGGTTTCTTCGAGTGTTTTAACCAGTTTGCCTGAAACGGTATATACCTGAAGCTGAATTGTTAAATTATCGCCAAACCGGTTATGGTCAAAATGAAAGGTTGTATTGGTTGAAAACGGATTGGGGTAATTAAGAACATGGCTCAGCTGAATTTTTGTAGTGGCCTCAACCGTAAAATCCATATTTTCTTCCGTGGAATTATTATAGGTATCCCATACCTTAAAATTTAAGGTATAATTACCCGGTGCGAGATCGCCAAGGGGATATTGTATTTTTCCTTTTGTATAATCATCCTGGGAAGCAGTATAGTATTTATTCAAAATAATAACAGTGGAACTATTGCTGAGTGTTAAGGTAATTTCGTGCCCGATGCCGGCCGTAGATAAGTTAATACCATTATCATCCGACAGGTCGGCATAAAAAGTAGGATTTTCTCTTGTTATTCCTCCGGATACAAACGACGGATCATTCAGATAGATTTTTGCTACAGGAGGTGTTTTATCAATAGGAGCATTAGGATTAGAACCGCCTACAACAACATTGGATAAATAACCGCCGGCATCAACAGTTCCGTTTGTTACAGCAGAGTACAGACTTATTTTGCCATTGGCGTATTGATAGGAAATATCTTTTGGAACTACGAAGCTGACTTTAAAAGCGCCGTTTGTTATAGACGCCAGTCCTTCAAAAATAATATTGTTCTGAAGCTGAAAAGTGGTTACCAGAGAACCCGCAGATCCTAAAGTAGTAATGGTAGATGGTTTATCAAATACAGTAATGTTTGATACCCCGGTATAGTTGGTTAATGTAACACCGCTCCAGTCTTGTGCCAGTCCTTCAATCGTCATCTTGCTTAATGCTTTCAGCGTATCAGGTACTGTATTTACGGGTGTACCGTTTATGGCCGTTACAACCATATTTTTAACTGGGTAACTGATTTTCATAGAAGGGTCTGCATATAAAGTATAATTACGGTTATTAACGCCGTCAAAACTATTATTTTTGGTTCCCATAATAATATCACCCATACATAGGTAGGAGCCGTCCGTGTTTTTATTAAACGCGTAATTATAAAATTGATTATTGATAGTTGTATTTGAACTTGCAAATACGGTTCTCGTTGAGGTGAAATTACCAAAAGATCCTCCATTCGCACTGAATAAAACTTGTTGCGCTCCACAGGTTAAACCCGGCTTATCAAATCTGCCGAACTCGCATGTTGCGGTAATAAAAAAGGGTAGCTGTGCTTTGTTTGTCCAGCTGTTTATCGTAGTTGTGGTTACTATACCCTGTTGAGCCAGAACATTGGTACCGCCGTGGCCAACATAATTCCAGATCAATACACCATCGTTTATGTCCCGGTTCACAGCATCTGTAACAAGGGTTGCAGTTTTTCCGCCGGGCGTTGATTCCTGCGGATAGGCATCAATATAAATTTTGTTTACATTGATTTGCTTATTTGTTGTATTTATGATGCCATACAATAACTCTGCATTGTTTAGATGCAGATTGTCGTTACCATCGCATGCAACCAGTGTTATTTTGTTTTTCCAATTGCCATTGGTTTCTATTGAAGGCTTTGATACACTCATAATTTTACTTAAAACTGTTTCAGCCTCAGCAGCAGTTTTAACAGGAATCCGGCCTACACCAATATTTAACGATGCGTTTACGACAGGATTTTCACTCCAGTAACCTTCCGTTGCATCCAGAAAACCAAAAAAATCATCTGAACAATAGGAGTATACATCGCTAAGAGATTCTCTTGATTCATATGTCGGAACATAATTGCCGCCAAGTCCTTTTATGTTTTTATAATCATATGTACCACATCCAAATAATAATGCATACTTAAGTGTTTTGGTTGTGCCTCTGTCGTAAACCATTTTTATAAAATCACGCACGGCAGAAACATCCTGTTTTCCTGAAGAGAATTCATTATAAATTTCTTCAATATTGCATACAAATACAGACAAGCCATCGTTGCTTTGTCTGAAACTGGCTAAACTGTTCGCCTGTGTACGGAATGCCGAATGCGTAATAATAATCATGTCTGGCATATCGTTGGCAGAAATCTCATGCAGATTCTGATTGGCAACAGTTTCGATAAAAGCAGGATTGCTAAACGCACTTCCTGCGAAGATTATGTACTCTTTTAATGTACTGCTGTTTGCGCCAAATTCTAAATTTGTTCCGGATATAGAATAATTCTGAGCCGTTGCATTGCGCGGATCTGTAATGTCCCATACTACCTCATTTCCTTTTGCATTGCCAATGGAGTATAAACTGGTTGTTTGTGCCAGGCTTTGTGCCGATCTGAAAATTGTCTGGTTCCCATACATTATAAGGTATTTTTGCATAATTGCCTCTAATGAATTCAAATGCGCGATAGAAGTAGAATTACCGGCAGTAAAGGTCATGCCAATATTCAGTGCTGCATTGCCAGCCAGAGAAGATGCGTTTAAGGTGTATGTATTACTGACATCAATACCTAAGGGGTCAAATTCTCCTGTGCCAAGTGCAGGGATACTCTGAATACCCAGATTATTGTTATTTGCACGGTATGTAATACTGCTGGCAGCATACGCACGGCTCAATGCACGGGCAACAACAGTTATTGTTGTACCCGGTACTGCTCCTGTAGAATTGAAAGCAACATTAAACGACGGGGCAAACTGACTGAATTGATTGCCATACCATTCTCTGCCGGAATCTATGATATTAAATAAATCTGTTTCTGAAAATAAATGTTCATCAAATGTATTAATGGTTTGTGCGGCTCCGTTAACTGATGGCTGAGAACTTACGCGTTTACCGGCTTGTCTGTTGAAAGTTAAAAAGTAATAATTCTCTGTAGAATAAAGATTAAATGTGTGCGTGTAATTCTGGGCAGTTGCATCGTACGCCCATGTATTGGGCGATTCTGCGTAAAACAACACATAATCATTGTTATCAAATACACCATTGCCGTCATCGTTTACATAAATAGCATTCTCAACCAGATCATCGTCTCTTGAATCGCTGTTTGCCTGTGAAAGCATTCCGCCGCCGTTTCCGTATATCTGTATCATGGCAGGATCAACAGTAGCCGCATTGATTCCCATGCCGGTTAAAAAAGCTACATCTATTTTATATATGCCGGATTCTGATACGCCCATTTTATACCAGGAGCCAGTTGCTAATACGGAGCCTGTAGTATTGGCGGTACGGGCATTTGAGTAAGAAGGCCGTGAAACTGTGCTTGCCGGAGTAGTTATGTCGTCAGCACTGTTTGATAGTATATACTGGAGTGTAACAGATGATACCTGCGCCCAGGTATTGTCACTGTTTTTTCTCAAAACAGGAATGTATATACGTGTTGTTACGCCGCGGTTGTACAAATATATGTAGGTGATTTTTTCATCCAGATCTAACGTCAGCTGTGACAGGGCAACTTTAGAAAGTGAATCTCCGGCATAATAACTGACAGATTGCTGTGTGACATCGCCTGTTACTTTACCTGCTACATCAACCTGCATCACAAGAATTCCCTGATTATTTACAAATGCATTTTTGGCAGCAGGATATGTAATATATTTTCCGCCGGCAACAGGAATAAGCTGGTTTTGCCCCAACCACTCAACTTCGGCTGTCAGAGCGTTTTGTGCATTTGCCACAAATGCAAAAGAAAAAATACTTAGTAGCAGAAAATAAATTAATTTCATTTTGAGGGTTATTCAGCAGTACGTTTTTAAAGTATTTTTTAACGTATGAATACAATTTTTAGTGTATGAATATACAGTTTAACAGAGAATTATATTTTATTTTCTTCTGTTTTATTTTGAAGAAGGGAGAATAGAATATAAGCAATCATTATAATCAATACTGACTCCTTCCCTAATAGAATGAGCAATAAAACAGCTGTTGCAGCCAATAAATAGCGGAATTTGTTTTCTGCCCAGGTGAAATTCCTGAATTTTAATGCCATTAAAGGAATATCCGCTATCAGCAGATAAGACATGATGATGCAGTAACCAACTAAAAACAACAGATTTGATGCCATTCCAAATAGCAGCGAATGGGGATCTACAGCTATTAGATTGAATGAGGCAACAATGATTGCATTGCTTGGCGTAGGTACGCCGAAAAAACGATCGCTCTGGCGTGTATCTAAATTGAATTTTGCCAAACGTAACGCAGAAAACATGGCAGGTAACGTACCTGCAAACATAAATGGAGTATAAATGCCGTCTGAAAATAATTGTGTGCCGGATACCGTCTCATAAGGAATCCCTTGTGCGGCAGCAACAATCATGTAGGTTAACATAATACCGGGAAGTACCCCAAAACTTACCATATCAGCAAGCGAATCCAATTCTTTTCCAATAGGAGATGAAACTTTTAACAAGCGCGCCGCAAAGCCGTCAAAAAAATCAACAATCAGCGCAGCACCAATACACATGCTGGCTTCAACAATTTTACCATTCAGTAAAAATAATATTCCCCAAAAACCAAATCCCAGATTTAAACATGTTAAAGCATTTGGTATATTTTTTTTAATCATAACTATAGTGCGCAATAAGGATTGTTTTTCTTTTCAAATTGTATGGTTGTTGTTGGTCCGTGGCCCGGATAAACAATAGTATCGTCTGGCAGTAGAAATAATTTTTCATGAATACTTTTAATAAGTATTTCGTGGTTGCCGCCGGGCAGGTCGCTTCTGCCAACACTTCTTCTGAACAATACATCCCCCGAAAGACAAATTTTTTCAGCCGTATTCACAAAAGCAATATGACCGGGTGCATGTCCGGGAACAAACAAAATATCAAATGTCATACTGCCGACAGTAATTGTATCACCTTCTTTTAAAAGCTTGTCTGGTACAGCAGGTGTGTAACGCGGGAAGCCATAATTGGATGCATAAGACGCCACAGCCTGTAAGGTTGGGGCATCAAGATGAAATATTTCAAATGGAACCTTGTATGTTTCTTTAACAAAATAATTGCCGAGTACGTGATCTATATGGCTGTGCGTGCTTACCAAAAGTTTAACAGTCAATTTCTTTTTTGAAATAAAATCAACCAGTTCCTGTTGTTCAGATGGTTCATAGCAACCGGGGTCAACGATCATGCAAGCACCGCCATCGTCATACATAACATATGTATTTTCCTGAAAAGGATTAAATGTTAACGTTTCTATGTGTATCATAAAGTCGAAAGAATTAACAAAAATGGCTTAAAACGGATGAATAATCAAAAGAAGGAGGTTAATTTAGCGTAATGAAGCAGGTAGATTACATTATTGTTGGTCAGGGATTAGCAGGTTCGTGTTTGGCACAATCTTTACTACATGAAAAACAGTCTATTGTAGTTATTGCGAGCCCTGAGAAAACAGCCTCATCAAATGTTGCTGCCGGCCTTTATAATCCGGTTACAGGTAAAAAAATGGTTTTGACCTGGCATGCTGCGGCTCTGTTTCCGTTTCTTACGCAGTTTTATCTGAAAGCGGAAAAAGACCTACAGACAACTATTTTATATCCTAAAAAAATTTACCGGCCTTTCAGTGATGTTCAGGCACAAAATGATTTCTGGGCAAAATCTACAAGCGAAATAGAAATGTTTGCAGAGCCGGAAAAAGATAAAGCGCAATACGAACCTTATATATGGAACCCTTATGGAGGCATTGCAACAAAGCATTCGGGATATATGGATGTGAAGGGATTTACAGAGGCATTGAAATCCAGATTAATGCAAGAGGATGCGTATCGCGAAGAAATAGTTGAATACGATGCCTTGATATTTGAAAAAAATGCCGTGCACTATAAAGATATACGCGCAAAAAAAATAATTTTTGCAGAAGGATATCACAATAAGCACAATCCCTTATTTAACTGGGTACCTGTAAAGGGTATGAAAGGTGACGTACTCACACTTGAAATAACAGACTATCCGATACAGGATGTAGTGAATAAGCATTTTTTTATCATTCCTTTGCCAAATGGGAAATTCAGAATAGGCTCGTCTTATATTCGTGAATTTACAGATGATAAACCAACGGAAGCAGGTTTAAAAGAGATCGTTGAGGGAGCTCACACCATTTTGAAGAAACCATTCGTTGTTGTTGATCGAATGGCAGGTATACGGCCGGTTGTTTCAGATCACAGACCTATTATCGGGGTGCATCCGGAGCAGCCTTTAGCGCTAATATTTAATGGTTTGGGTACCAAAGGGGTTTCCCTTGCCCCGTTTGCATCGGATGCATTGGTAAAATTCCTGATTTCGGGCCAAGAAATTGAAGAATCTATGTCCGTGAATCGATTTAATTATTTATATTTCATATCAAAAAGTAACCGATAAGTAATGCTGCGTACCATAAAAGGTATATTAATTTGTGCCCTAGTATTTTTTCTTTGTTATTCATTTACATCTGTCGCTCAGATGTCGCAAGATCAGTTTGGTAAAAACAGAATTCAATACAAAAAAATTAAGTGGAAACTTATTTCTACAGAAAATTTTGATGTCTATTATTATTTTGAAGGAGAAGCAATAGCACCTATTGCTGCAACGCATGCCGAATCTGTTTTCCGGAAGCTGGAAACAGCACTGGCATATTCTAACATGAATAAAACAAAAATACTTTTATACAATTCGGTCGCTGACATGCAGCAAAGCAATATCGGGCTTCAGCAGGGAACATTTGTAGGCGGTGCAACCAATCTTGTAAAGGCAACAGTTGAGGTAGCATTTACAGGAGATCTTATAGACTTAAGAAATGATCTTACAGAAGGAATTGCACGCACCTGGATTGATGTCATTTTATATGGAGGTTCTTTTAAAGAAGTACTGCAAAGTTCTTATTTTTTATCGCTGCCAGAATGGTATGTAAAGGGAGCTTCGGAATACATTGCAAAAGGATGGAACAGAGAAATGGATAACTTTATGCGTGACATTGTTGTTACCGGAAAGTTACGTAACCCATCTACTTATTCAGGCCAGGAAGCACGCTGGATCGGACAGTCGATCTGGCATTTTGTATCCGACCGTTATGGCCATGATATGTTTACAAATATTCTTCAGATAACCCGTATCTACAGGAGCGACCGTGCTTCCATAGAAGCAGCTACAGGTTCATCTTTTCAATATTTTATTGAAAGCTGGAAATCGTATTACAAGGATAAATCAGAAAGTTTAGCCGGAACGATTATTTTTGACACAACTTATACCGCATTAAATGGTTCAAACCATAAAGGGCGCGACTTAACAACACCCGCAATCAGCAACGATGGCAAATACCTGGCGTACTCAACAAATTATAAAGGACGCTTTAATGTGTTTCTGCGCAATATCGAAGAAGGAAAGAAAGAAAAATTATATACCGGCGGATTCAAAATAAATGATCAGATGCCTATTACCAGAAATCCCCAGTTGGCATGGCAAAGCGAAACACTTTTGGCTTCGGTTATTTATAAAAAAGGGAAAATAATTTACCAGCTGTATGATGTCAATACGCATAAAAAGCAACGTAGAATAATAGATCTTTTTCATCAGATCAATAGTTTTTCTTTCAGCCAGGATGGAAAATTTTTAGTGTATAGTGCAGATGAAAAAGGACAGGCAGATATCTGGCTGTATGATATAGATCATGCTAAATACCTGAAAGTAACAAATGACGAATACGACGACCACTCACCGCGGTTTGGCCCGGGCAACAATGTCATCTTTTCTTCTAACAGAAACGACGATACCTTGGCAATGCTTACCCGATATCAATCAGCAGCAAACTATTCGTTATACATATACAAACCTGGTGCAAAAGTTTTAAAACGTATTCCTGCACAAGGCTGTAATTATACTCAACCTGCATTTCTGAATGCTACAAATATTATTTACCTGAATGATAACAATGGTGTTCAGAATTTGTATACACAAGATCTCAATACAGGTATTTCAAAACCGCTTACCAATAACCTCACAGATATTCTGGAATACGACTTTAATGCATCAAAAAATTACTTTGCTTTTATTGCCCGTTCAAAAGGCAAGGAAAAGATTTTTATGGATACCCTGTTTTCTTTTCAGGATGCAGTTGCAGTGACCGGACAGACAGATCAATCATCTGTTACCAGAAAAAAAATATTACCACCGGAAAAGCCAAAGCAAAATCAAAATCTGATCATTGTTACACCCAAAAAAGTTGAAGAAGAGATAAATCTGGATAAAGTATATTTTGAATCAGACACCACATTAAAGCTACCCAAAAAAGTAGTTGCTGCGAAAGTTGATAATCCAAATCTGCCTCCCAGAAGAGCTACAATACCTGTGTATGGTCCATACGATTATAAAAACCTTTTCGGAACAAATATAGTCTCAACTACCTTACAAGTAGATCCGCTTCGCGGACTTGGTTTGCTGGTTGAATCTAAAATGTCTGATCTCATGTCGAACCATCGGGTAAATATGGGATTTTTTGGTCTGCTTGATTTGAAGAGCAGTAGCTTGTATGGTGAATATCTGTATTTAAAAAAACGTATGGATTTTGGTGCACGCTTTGATCGTGTTACATACTTTCCTTCTGATGGAAGCATAAGCCAACGTTACGTGACAAATAAATTTGAAGGAAAAATATCCTATCCTTTATCTACATATTCGCGAATCAGCGGATCACCTTTTATTCAGACGACACGGTTCTCAGACTTGTCGGATTATACAACAGTAGTAACATATCAGGATCAAAAGCGTACCTACCTGGGTTCAAAATTTGAATTTGTATACGACAATACAACAAGCTCAGGTATGAACATGCTTGAAGGTACACGTGCAAAGGTATCGCTGGATGTTTATAAACAAACTCAAACAAGCCAGGGGAATTTCAACCGTTTCAACATTGATATACGCCATTATCAAAAAATTCACCGCGGCGCTATTTTGGCTATGCGCGGTTCATACGGATCATTTTTTGGAAATGCTCCGAAGAATTTCATATTTGGCGGTATGGACAACTGGTTATTTAATTCAACAGGTACAGGTGGTGTAACCAACCCGTTAGCGATAGCTACAGGTGTTGATAATACAGATATTATGTTTGCCAAATATGTTACCAACGTGCGTGGCTTTAAATACAATCAACAATCGGGAAACAATTACTTTTTAGTAAATTTTGAATTCAGGCTGCCGATTATTAAATACATATACAGCGGTACAATTTCATCCGCATTTTTGCGGAACTTCCAGCTGGTGGCATTTACAGATATAGGTGCTTCCTGGTCTGGTACAAGTCCGTTCTCTTCAAATAATACATTGAATAAAAATATTATTAACAGTCCACCGTTTGTTGCCGAAGTAAATAATTACCGTAATCCATTTTTATATGGATATGGTTGCGGTATCCGGTCGTTCTTAGTCGGATACTATATGAAGCTTGATGTTGCGTGGGGAATCAAAGAAAACCAAATGTTGTCACCACAGGTTTATTTCACCTTCGGTTATGATTTTTAATACTGTTGTGTCATGAAAAATAAAATCCTCGGAAGTATACTGATAGTAGTTATTGCTGTAGTGCTTCTGTTGAATTTTACAAACAAGAATTATTATTACAAAACACTTTGGTATAATTTACCAGGCATTTTTGATGCAGATATTTTCGATTCAAGGGAAATTCATAAACCGAATACGCCACAACTTTGGAAAAAATCGCTGGATTATAATCAGCATGAGCTTTCAGCAGAGCTTACAGATACGTTAAAAAAATATGAGACCATATCTTTTGTAGTTATACAACACGATTCTGTTGTTACTGAAAAGTATTTTGACGGAACAACAGATACAACGCGCAGCAATTCATTTTCAGTGGCAAAAACATTTGTAGGTGCATTGATTGGCCGTGCTATAAAACTCGGTTATATTAAATCGATTGATCAACCCATAGGTGATTTTTTGCCAGCGTATAAAGAAGGAGACAAGTATCACATTACACTACGGCATTTGTTAACCATGAGTTCCGGTTTAGATTGGGATGAAGCATATAGTAGTTTGTGGAGCCAGACAACAGAAGCATACTATGGTACTGATCTGCAGAAACAAATGCTTGCATTGCGTGTTAAGAAAAAACCAGGCGAATATTTTGAATATAAAAGTTGTGATACTGAATTGCTGGCAATGATATTAACGAAAGCCACAGGTATGCCGGTAGCAACATTTCTTGAAAAAGAATTATGGCAGCCGCTGGGAGCAGCCTCAAATGCTGAATGGAGCCTTGACCATAAAGACGGCATGGAAAAGGCATACTGTTGTATCTATGCCACAGCGAAAGATTTTGCCCGTCTGGGTGCATTGTATCTGCACCAGGGAAACTGGAAAGGCACGCAATTAATTGATTCATCTTATATCAAAGATGCTGTTACAGCTTCCGGTTTAATAAATCCGCTTAATCAGAACAAAACAGATTTTTATGGATTTCAATGTTGGCTTATTCCGGAATATAAAGGTGTAACGGCTTTTTATATGCGCGGTATATTGGGCCAGTATGTTATTATGCTACCTCAATTGGATATGATTATTGTGCGGCTTGGACATAAGCGTGGCGTGAAAATCAATAATCATTATACGGAAACGTATAGCTTAATTGATGAAGCAGTTAAAATAAACAGCAAAAGAAAAAAGTAATAGTTTGTACATTCATTTGTAGTAAATAAAAAAGTCTCCCCGCAGTTTGCGAGAGAGACTTTTTTATTTACTACAAATGTAGTTTAAAGCGATTCAGCTTCAACCCTTCAAGGGTTATTAAAATAAGAACTATTTATGCTTAAAAAAGAAACCCTTGAAAGGATTTGCATGATGAATTTTCAATATCGCCATAAGCATAAGCTGCATTAGAATGTTTTATTTACTCTTTACTTCCGCCGGCTATAGAATCACGCATGCTGGTGTCGGCTTGTACGTTTTTCATTTTATAATAATCCATAATACCAAGGTTGCCGCTTCTGAATGCTTCGGCAATGGATTTGGGAATTTCTGCTTCTGCTTCAATTACTTTTGCACGTGCCTCCTGTGCTTTTGATTTCATTTCCTGTTCACTGGCAACAGCCATAGCCCTGCGTTCTTCAGCTTTTGCTTCTGCAACTTTCAGATCTGCGTTTGCCTGGTCAATCTGCAGTTTGGCACCAATGTTTGTACCTACATCAATATCTGCAATGTCAATAGAGAGAATCTCAAATGCTGTACCGGCATCTAATCCTTTTTGCAGCACAAGCTTCGAAATTTTATCCGGATTTTCTAACACTTCTTTGTGTGATTTAGAAGAACCGATAGATGTAACAATGCCTTCGCCAACACGGGCAAGAATTGTTTCTTCACCTGCACCACCAACCAGTTGTGCAATATTGGCGCGTAATGTAACACGAGCCTTTGCAATCAGCTGAATACCATCTTGCGCTACCGCGGCCACATTTGGTGTATTGATCACCTGTGGGTTCACAGATGTTTGCACGGCTTCAAAAACATCTCTTCCTGCAAGATCAATAGCAGTTGCTTGTTTAAATGTCAATGCAATATTTGCTTTGTCTGCCGAGATCAATGCTTTAATTACATTCGGCACATTACCACCTGCAAGAAAATGTGTCTCTAAATCATTTGCGCTAAGCTTGATTCCGGCCTTTGTTGCTGTAACCAGAGATTCAACAATAATTCTTGGCGGTACTCTTCTGATACGCATAAATACCAATTGAGCAAGGCCGATGCGCACACCGGAAAAAATTGCCATGATCCATAAATTGAATGGCACAAAATACATGAAGAAGAAAAAGCCGATTACGACTAAACCAACAATAATTAAAAGGTGTTCCATATGTATAAATTAAGATAGTCTAATGTAGACTTGTGTGATATAAGTATGATTTAAAATAAATCCCTCTAAAGGTTTCTATGGTAGCTTAATCGGATATTCACTAACATTACCTTTTAAGGGGTGCTGTTATTACCGAAATCTATATTAGTACTATTAAGATTCAAAAGATTCAACAATGATTTTTAATTGGGCTATTTGTATGATACGAACAGGAATCCCTGTATCAAGATAATGACCCAGTGTCTGAACTTCGTATTCTTTATCTGCAAACACTGCTTTACCTACAGGCCGTAAAACAGATTTTGTAATACCAGTATCTCCTACACGAAGTTGGTCCAGTATATTTTCGTTTACCTTATTTGTGTGAGTATCATTCAATGATACACCCGACCATACATTATATCTGATAATGATAAAGAAAAATATACTTAATGAAACAGAACAGATTGCCAGCGCAATATGGCCCGTAGCATTACCTTGTTCCAGATAGATTTTAATAATACCTAATAATCCAAAAGCTGCGCCAACAAAACCAACAAAAGTTGTACCGGGTATGAAAATTACCTCAGCAACAATCAATGCAAGTCCGACGATGATAAGTGCGATAGCTATGGTCATAGATAATTTTATTTCGCTATAATCAGAATGTTGATGATGTATAAAACCTGTAAGAATTAAAGGATTCAAATTATTACAGGAACGCTTACATAAATCCTTACATATATTTTAATATGCACGTGCAAATAATACCCGTTGTTTGGATGGTTTGCCTGTTACCATGCATACACCTGGTTCTGAAGTTACATCTAAAGGAATGCAGCGTATCGTTGCTTTTGTTTCTTCTTTAATCTGTTCCTCTGTTTCAGGAGTACCATCCCAGTGTGCCAGAATAAAACCAGGTGTTTCATCTAACATTTTTTTGAATGTTGTATAATCATCGGCAACATATGTACTGGTACTTCTGAATGCCAATGCCTTCTTATAAATATTTTCCTGAATGTCTGCTAATAACTGTACAATATGATTGGCCAGACCTTCCTGAGGAACTGTTGATTTTTCTTTTGTATCTCTGCGGGCCAGCTCTACCGTGCCGTTTTCAATATCCCTTGCGCCAATGGCAACACGCAAAGGCACGCCTTTTAATTCATACTCAGCAAACTTAAAGCCCGGAGAATATTTATCGCTGTGATCAAACTTTACACTGATGTCTTTTGCTTTTAATTCAGCAATAATGGGTTTAAGTTTTTCTTCAATCAGATCCAGTTGCTCAGCAGTTTTGAAAATCGGAACAATCACTACTTGTATCGGAGCCAGCAATGGCGGCAGTACAAGACCTTCGTCATCTGAATGTGCCATAATAAGTGCGCCCATCAGACGGGTGCTTACACCCCACGACGTTCCCCATACATAATCCAGTCCACCTTCTTTCGCAGCAAATTTTACATCAAACGCTTTGGCAAAATTCTGCCCCAGGAAGTGCGATGTGCCTGCCTGTAATGCTTTACCATCCTGCATCAATGCTTCAATACAATAAGTTTCTTCTGCGCCGGCAAAACGTTCGTTGGCAGATTTAATACCACGGTGTACAGGCAATGCCATATAATCCTGCGCAAATGTTGCATATACGTTTATCATCTGTTCTGTTTCAGCAATCGCTTCCTGCTTAGTTGCGTGCGCTGTATGGCCTTCCTGCCATAAGAACTCAGTAGTGCGTAAAAACAACCGTGTACGCATTTCCCAGCGCACAACATTTGCCCATTGATTTATCAATAAAGGAAGATCGCGATACGATTGTATCCAGGTTTTATACGTGTTCCAGATTACCGTTTCGCTGGTAGGCCGCACGATTAGCTCTTCGTCCAGTTTTGCTTCCGGGTCTACAATAACACCACCTTTTTCATCTGTTTTTAAACGATAGTGTGTAACCACGGCACATTCTTTTGCAAAACCATCGACGTGAGAAGCTTCTTTGCTCAGATAAGATTTTGGAATGAATAGTGGAAAGTAGGCATTGCTGTGACCGGTTTCTTTAAACATTTTATCTAAAACGGCCTGCATTTTTTCCCAGATTGAATATCCGTAAGGCTTAATAATCATACAGCCTCTTACAGGAGCATTTTCCGCTAAATCTGCTCTTTTTACTAATTCATTATACCATAACGAATAATCTTCGCTGCGTTTTGGTAATCCTTTGCTCATCTTACTTTTACTTCATTGTTACTGAACAGCAAAGATAGTTTTTTGTATGGTATTTATCTATTAACAATATATTCAGGTTATAAATACTTTTATTGTAACAGTATTGTATTTTTTGTACCCCAATTCTTCTCTTGCGTTCTTTGCCATCTTCATGTCTTTGTATTAAAGAGTATTATTTTTATCCAGTTTACGGCGCCCCTCCAAGGATTAGATGTGTAAAATATCCGATTGAAGTCTAAAAGAAACCCTTGGAAGGGGTACGCCTTAAACCAAAATAAGCATTACCCGAACGTTATATCAGATTATCAGAATAATTATTTTAAAATATAAGAAGTTTCAGATTGGCGCATCAGTCGTATGCTTATCTGTCTTAAAATCAGGTACACTAAGTCACAAAAAATAATAATTAAAATCATACGGCGAAATACTTTCTGCTATTATAATAAGGGCTTATTTGAGTTGATTTATCTGTTAAAATAAAGTAGATTTGTTTGTACCTACAATGTATTATGAAGGGCTTAAGTGCGATCTGTTTTTCGATATTCTTTATTCTCTTTGCAAGAGCAGAGCACGCTCAGATACAACTTGCTATTGGTGACAGAGCACCTGATTTCAGTGTGCCGGATGCTACAGGAAAACCAATCACGCTTTCTAATTTTAAAGGCAAAATAGTATTACTTAATTTTTGGACTTCGGCATGTGCACCATGCAGATTAAATCATCCAGAATTGTATAGGATTTATAATTCATACAAAAACTTTGGCTTTGAAGTTATTAATGTATCTCTTGATACAAAAAAAGATCCATGGCTGACAGCTATAAAACTGGATAGAATCAGCTGGATGAATAATGGTATTGATCTGCAGGGCTGGAACAGTAAGATTGTAGGTTTATATGGTGTAAAGGATGTGCCGGGAAGTTTTTTAATTAACGATGACGGTACAATTGTTCAGATGAATCAGGATATGATTGCATTAGAGCATTCATTGCATTATTTGATTTTTGATCAGCCGCGCTTTTATCCGGCTGTTGCAAATGAAAAAATATACTTTAATGTCATTTCTAAATACAGCATTGTTGACGGCAATGGTAGTACAGTGCTGAAAGGCCGTGCAACAGAAGCGTCTATAAGTTCACTTGCTCCGGGAGAGTATACGTTGAAGTATGAAAATAAAACAGAACGATTTTTAAAAATCAAACCTACAGAAGCACCTGTAACGTTTTATCCGACACGCGCCGAAGATATTATTACGCTATCGCGTGAATCGGATTACTATATATACAACCAGCGTGGAAAGCTTGAATTTAAAGGCAACGGAACAGTAATAGATGTTTCAAAACTGGCTTTAGGTGTATATTATCTGAGTGTGGATGGAATGATCCATTCTTTTTTTAAGAAATAAGTTTTTCTTTTTTTAATCGCGCAAGTAAATCTTCCGGTTTTAATTTATTCGTGCTGAAAATAAGCTTTGCCTGTTCATAGTAAGGTGCACGTTCCTTATATTTTGCTTCAATGAAATCAAACACCTGCTTGTGCGTTTTACCTTTAAGCATAGGTCTGTTTTCACCGCCCTGGCCAACCAGTCTGTTTGCAAGCTCTTCTGCCGTAGGATTAATAAAAATAGTTAACCCGTGTTTTTTCATTTCGGTAATATTATCGAAATAACATGGCACACCGCCACCTGTAGAAACAATCGTATTTTTAAGTTCGAACGTTTCATGTAAAATACTGTGTTCGAGCTCACGGAAATAATTTTCTCCTTTATCAGCGAAAATTTCTTCTATGGTTTTTCCCTCCTGCACGCAAATAACATCGTCCATATCATAATACGTATAGTTGAGTTTTTGTGCAAGGGTTTTTCCAATGGTTGATTTTCCTGAACCGGGAAGTCCTATAAGGTAAATAAGCATAGGGAGAAATTATTTGAGACGTACGCGCGGATCAATGAGTGCGTAGAATATATCAACAAAGATGTTTGTAATGATAAATACCAGCGCTACAAAAATTGTAGCACCCATAACAACGGGAAAGTCAAGACTTAAAACAGCATTAATGGTAACAGAACCAAGTCCTTTCCAACCGAATATGCTTTCAACAAAAAATGCACCAGCCATTAAGGATGCCAGCCAGCCTGAAACAGCAGTGATAACGGGGTTAAGAGCATTTTTTAAGGCATGTTTGAAAATAATAGTATAATAGCCCAGACCTTTTGCGCGTGCTGTGCGGATATAATCTTGTGACAATACCTCCAGCATAGAACTACGTGTCAGCTGAATAATAATTGTCATCGGACTTAAACCCAATGTAATAGTAGGCAGGATCAGATTTTTTAGTTTTAATTCACGTTCGCCATAAATATTATTTTCCCATAAACTACCGGATGCATTCAAACCTGTATAATCAGAAAGCATGTCTCCGAAGATCATGGCCATTAAAGCTCCGAATACAAAAGAAGGCATTGAAATTCCTATAACGGAGAAAGTAATAACACTGTGATCCAGCAGAGAGTTTTGCCGCATTGAAGCGAAGATACCAAAACAAATTCCGATCATGGTAGCAAAAGCCATTGCAGACAAGGCGAGCCAAAAAGTGCCCTCAACATTTTCAACAATAATTTCACTTACCAGTTTATTGCTTTGAAACGACCGTCTTAAATAAGGTGTTTTCCAGACCAGTACTTTTTTGCCAATGTGCAGCAATGGAGAGTAATTGTATTTTGCCTGATTGGCCGGAGTATCTTCATGAACAGAGACAACAGACAAATCGTTGATGTAATGGAATAATTGCTGGTGAATAGGAAGGTCTAAACCTAATTCTTTAGCAATAGCTTCACGTGTAGCTACATCGGTACGCTGTCCTGCCATCATATTTACCGGATCACCAGGTAATACATTGAATATGAAGAACACAACAACAACCGCTCCTAGTAGAACTAGAAATCCGTATAAAATTCTTTTTATAAGGAAATGAATCATGAAAAATTATCGAATACTATTTAATGAATTTTGTAATGTATTATTTCGGTTAGTCAGCCTTGCTACAATACTGATTTATGCGTGTAAAGGTTTTGAATATTTTAATTTTATTAAACAAAAAACCGAATAATTTATCATATCCTGATAATTGGCATCAATACCTTCAGAAATAAGTGTTTTTCCTAAATTATCTTCGATTTGTTTCACACGCAATAATTTCATCAAAATGATGTCTGTGATCGAACTTACACGCATCTCTCTCCAGGCTTCCCCATAATCGTGATTTTTTTTCATCAGTAAATCAAGTGTTTGCGAAGCGTGTTTGTCGTATAATTCAGCAACACGTTCAGGAGATAGTTCCAGGCTGTCTGCTGCCGTCATTTCCATCTGAATCAATGCAATGATGGAATAATTTATAATACCTTTAAATTCAGAGGAAATATCTTCGTCAATAAGCATTGTTCCGCCTTTTTCCTGAATGGAACGTATGCGCTGTGCTTTAATGAATATCTGATCGGTAATGGAAGGAAGACGCAATATTCTCCAGGCCGTTCCGTAATCAGTAGTTTTATCAATAAATACTTTTTTACAACGTGCGATTACTTCTTTGTATTCTTCTGCAGTTTGTTGCATCTGTATGAATTCGTAAATTAGACACTATATTCATTAACCATTTCAATCGCTTGAAAGATTTTAAAGATACGTTTTTTTACACAAAAAAAGCATCTTCAGCCAGAGGAAAACTTATAGATTGGAGCAATCCGATGGTAATGGCGATTTTAAATACTACGCCCGATTCTTTTTTTGATGGCGGAAAAAATAACTCTGTTGAGCAGGCATTGATCAAAGCCGGAGAAATGATAGCTGCCGGAGCGGATATTATTGATATCGGAGGTTATTCATCCAGACCTAATGCTTTAGATATCAGCATAGAAGAAGAAATTTCACGCGTTGAACCGGTTATCTGTGCGTTGCGCGAAAGATACCCGGATGTATTATTGTCTATTGATACGTTCCGGTCGGTTGTTGCGCAAAAGGCAATTGACTGTGGTATTGACATGGTAAATGATATTTCGGGCGGAAAAGCAGATGCACACATGTTTGATGTAGTAGCAAAAGCGCAGATACCATATTGTATGATGCATATGAAGGGCACTCCTCAGACTATGCTGCACGAAACGAAATACAACAATCTGGTGGGCGACATCATTGATTTTTTTATACAACAGATAACATTGGCAAGAGCCAAAGGAATACGGGATATTATTCTGGATCCAGGTCTGGGTTTTGCAAAAACGCCTGCGCAGAACTTTGAGCTTTTGAGCAGGCTGCCGGTTTTCAAAATATTGGGATTACCGGTGCTTATTGGTATTTCGCGGAAATCCATGATATATAAAACATTAAAAATTGAACCCGCAGATGCATTAAACGGTACAACTGTATTGAACACAACAGCCTTACTAAAAGGAGCAAATATTTTGCGTGTGCACGATGTCGCTGAAGCAAAACAGGCAATTATCCTGCTCAACAAACTTTCATTTTCTCTGTCGGTTTAAGCAGGAACATTTATACTTTTTGTATACCTTTACAACGTATGGTACTTCTTTTTCAGATCTTCTTTATAACTGTTTCATGGATTGACATCCTGGATATTCTGCTGGTGTCAATATTGATTTATAAACTATATAAACTACTAAAGGGAAGTGTTGCCGTAAAGGTATTTTTAGGAATACTTTTTACATATGCGTTTTATCTCGTAGTAAAAGCATCCGGAATGGAATTACTCCGGTCCATTTTAGGCCAGTTTATGGGCGTAGGTGTTCTTGCAGCATTTATTCTTTTCCAGCAGGAAATACGTAAGTTTTTACAAATGATCGGCAAAAGCACTTCGCAGAACAATAACTTAATTAAGGACTGGTTTTCGAAAAATAAACCAAACTCAAAGGCAGAGTTGAATCTTGCACCTATTATTGATAGTGTTAAAATCTTTGCTCAAACAAATACGGGTGCATTGATTGTATTTGGTAAAACATCAGAATTACGTTTTTATGCGGAATCAGGCGATACACTGGATGCTGAATTAAGCAAAAGATTGTTGATTTCCATTTTCCAGAAAAACAGTCCGCTGCACGACGGAGCAGTAATTATTTCAGGAGGGCGGATTAAAGCAGCACGCTGTATTATTCCTGTTTCGGAAAATGATAAAATCCCTGCACATATGGGTTTGCGTCACAGAGCAGCAATCGGTTTAACAGAAGTAACCGATGCGGTTGTACTGGTTGTATCGGAAGAGACCGGCGGTGTTTTGATTGCGTATAACGGTGAAATTTATTATAACCTGAATAAGAGCGACATCAGAAGCAAGCTGCGCTCCTTTATTTACGATAACGATGAACAGATTGCGCACGAAGTAAAAAATATCCGTTACGAGACTTCGCATTAATTCTTCATTTTAAACACTCCGCGGCGAAGAACGGCAGATTGTATGTTTTTGTTTATTTTCTTTGCGATCGTTGCGTTTTATCCTTGCGCCCTCCACCGCGGCGGAGCGGTTATTTTTTAAGTTGGATACAACGTTTTTAACAAACAACATAACAGATAAAAAAGATTACCGGAGCAAATACTTTCTTCTCGTTTCGTTGATTAAAAATTTTTTCTGCTCGGTAAAAGAGTTCGGGTGCATTTGTTCAAACTGAAATTTCCAGTTTTTCCAGCGTTCCGGTTCAGCAGATAAAAAGGCAGCTGAATCAATTTTCTTTTTAATGCAATATTCTTCGAAAGTCATCATAGTACAAGATTACGAAAAAATGCCCAGAGGGTAAATCAAAAATTATGAGTGTAAAAGCTATATTTTAAATAAATGCATTTTTACTTATAAAATATAAGGTAATGTAAAAAGCTTACTAATGAGATGTATTTTTTGAAAACCTATTATCTGTTTATCCTTAAAAACTATTTTTAGAATCACTTTAAAGTAGTGTTTTCTTAAACATACTTTTGCCAATACGGTTACTTTTTACCGGAATGTATGTATTAACAGATAATCCTATCAAAATAAACACAGATTAGCTGTTCCCCAAGCAGTTATATCTTCAAAAACAACTTAATCAATACAACAAATTGAATAAATAATAGTACTAAAACAATAAAAAATGGTGTAAGATTATACTGTAATTCAGAATTAATGTGTAATTTGAACACTAAATACCAATATACTATACTTTAAATATAGAAGATTTCACCTTTTATTAATTAACATATGAAAAGGCTTATACTAAGTTTGATTTCAATTTTTTCAATTGTGTTTGCTTCACAGGCATTAATCTATACTGTAAATACCAATACAGATGCAGGTACTGGTACAGGTTTAACTGGCGATTTAAGATATTGCATCAATCAGGCAGCAGGAGCAGCTGGTCCGCACACCATCATCTTCAGTTCTGCCATGACCATCGCTATTAACAGTGATCTTCAGATCAATGCAGGAAATCATAACAACATCACCATCAATGGTTTTGTTGACGGAACAGATGGTCCGGATGTAGTTATTACAAGCAGCGGCTCATTTGCTAACCAGATGATATTTAACAATACCGTTTCACCTACAGTATACGGACTTGTATTTCAAAACCTGGATTATGGGGTACATTTTAACAGTGTAACAAACGGTATTGTAAAAGGGTGTTATTTTGGTTCAAATACAGCAGGTTCTGCAATTGTAACAGGGATTAACCAGTCAGGTGTATATGTACAGAACGGTAGCAACAACATTATCGGAGGTTTATTGACAACACTTCCAAACGGGCTTGCAACATCTTCAAACAACAGCGAAAGATGTATTTTTGTCGGATGTTCTCAAAAAACCAATGCAGGTGCAGGGGTACGTGTTCCGGCATTACAGGTTCGGGATGCCAGCGGAACACAGGTAATAAACAACTACTTTGGTATTGATGTAACGGGTACAGTTAAATTAGGTAACGGAAATCAAACCAATAAAATGCCTCTGGCGCATTCAAACATTTATATGAACGATGCCATCAACAGCATCATCAGCCAGAATGTTATTGCAGGAGCCACAGGATCAGGTATTCACCTGGAAAACTGGTGTAACAATTCTAAAATAAAAGGAAATAAAATCGGTACAAATGCAGCAGGTACGGCAGCATACAATGCAACGGTGCCGGCTTCGTCTTTCAGCAATGAAGCATGCGGTATTTTCCTGCAAAGCGGTTCAGGTATTGTAATCGGTTATGATGGCGGTACACTGGCAAACGAAAGAAACCTGATTGCAGGGAACGGTGGTGCAAAAAACAACGACTGGATAGCAACCTGCGATAAAGGTTTCAATGATTACAATCAATATGGTATTTATGCAGAAAGTATTCTTTCAGCGGTTATAAAAGGAAATTACATCGGTACGGATGTAACAGGAAATGCAAGCGGTACAAATAACGTATTTGGAAACAGAGCAGGTGGTATAAAAATCGTTAGTATCAGCGGCGTTGGTAACAGTGTTTCCACAGGTACGGTTATTGGTGGCGGTACAACAGTAAACGACCGGAACATCATTTCCGGTAACGGGTATTTATGGAAAGCGAGTGATAATACGTCTGGTTGCGCAGCAACACCAAACCCTACAGGTATTACAGGTGGCCCGGGTATATTATTCCAGTATGCAGGTACTTCTTCCAATACGATTTCCGGAAACTACATTGGTTTAGGAGCAGATGGTGCAACCTTATTAGGAAACTTTGCAAACGGCGTTGAAATAGAAGGAGCCGCTTCAAACAATATTGGTATGCCTGGCGTACCGAATTACATCTGTAACAATACCTGGGGTGTATTTATCCAGCAGGATTTTGGCAGCCCTACTGCAGTAGCAGCAGCAAGTAACGTAGTAGCTGGTAACATGATTGGTGTAACACCATCAAATACGGCTGCAGGTAATGGCGTAAGAACAGACAATACAGAAGGTGGCGGAATCGGCTTGCAGATGGGGTCTCACGATAACGCAATCGGAACAGCAGCAGCAAACGGCGGGAACGTTATCTCTGCGAACCGGATCGGTATCAGCATCCAGACAAACTCTACCACGGCAGGTGTAACAGCTCCGACAGCAAATACCATTTATAATAATATCATCGGTCTGGATCCGACAGGTACTACAGCCATGCCAAATACATCTGCAGCTGCAGGATACGGATATGGTATTAAAATAGAAATGGGAACAAGCGGAACAACGTTCCCGTTTGCAAACATCATTGGCGGTACAGGTACAAACCAGGCGAACATTATTTCCGGTAATCAAAAGAGCGGTATCTATATTGATAATACAACAGCTGTTACGGCAGGTACAGCAAACAGCATTGTCGGCAATTTTATTGGTACAAACAAAGCCGGCGGTGCTGCGATAGCAAATGGCCAGCAGGGTATTGAAATTCTGAATGTAAGCAAAACGACCATCACATCGAACCTGATTTCAGGAAACACACAGAATGGTATTTCGTTAACCGGTTCGGGAACAAATACAATTAACAGCAACACGATTGGTTATAACACCGGAAAAACGGCACCGATACCAAACGGTGTAAACGGTATCTTCTTAACCGGATCAAGCTCGAACACCATTCAGGCGAACACGATTGCATACAATACCTCAAACGGTATTTCACTTGCGGCCGGTTCTGCATCCAACATCATTGGTGGTGTAAATGCAGGGGAACCGAACACCATTAATAACAACGGTGCAAACGGGGTAGTAGTAGACGGCGCTACTTCTATCAATAACTCCATCCACAGAAACTCTTTCAGCTGTAACACCGCAAGAGGTATTGTACTTTCCAACAGCGGTAATAGTAATTATGCAGCGCCTTCCGTTTCCGGCACACCAACAGCACTAACATTTACAGGACCTACAGGATCATTTATTGAGGTATTTGAAACAGACGGTTGTGCAACCTGTCAGGCAAATCCTACCAGACTTCAGGGTAAAGTATGGGTAGCGACGAGTACTTCTAATATATATACATTTGGTACCGCTCAGGGATTTGATGCTTCTAAAACATATACAGCACTTGCGCATGCAGCAAACGCGACTTCAGCGCATAACTCTTCTGAATTTTCTCAGTGCTACACATTATGTCAGGATCCTACTTCTGTTACTATTTCAACCTCTACACCTACCACATTCTGTTCCGGTGGTTCGGTAGTACTTACGGCAACCATCGGTGGCGGTGTAATAGGCACGCCTACGTATGTATGGAAAAACGGAGCAACCGTTATTTCTGGTGCAACAGCATCTACTTATACAGCAACAGCATCCGGTACATACACCGTAACATACAGTTCAACACAAATGTGTTCTGCTGCTATGACTTCTGCAGGTGTTACCGTAACGGTTAATCCGAATCCAACAGTATCATCTTCTGCAACAGGTACTGTGTGTAGCGGTACTGCTGAAAGTTATACGATTACAAGTGCAGTAGCATCTTCTTATTCCTGGTCAAGAGCTGCTGTTACAGGTATTTCCAATCCGGCAGTATCAAACCAGTCAGCAAACCCAATTACTGAAACACTAATCAATACAGGTACAACAGCTGTAAATGTTGTGTATTTAATTACACCAACGTCTACTACAGGTTCATGTACAGGTTCAACCTTTACCTATACAGTAACGGTAAATCCGACACCTACTGTAAGTGATCAGACACCGGCAGCAATCTGCAGCAATACGGCATTTACGGTAACACCTTCAGGCGTGCCGGCAGGTACTAAATATACCTGGTCTGCACCGGTTATTACCGGAAGTATTACAGGCGGTTCTGCACAGGCAACAGCTCAGACATCAATCAGCCAGACATTGGTAAATTCCGGAACAGCTGCCGGTACAGCAGTATATACGGTAACACCAACTTCAGGAACGTGTACTGGCGCAACATTTAAAATTACAGTAACTGTACAACCGGTTGCAACGGTTACAACAGCTACTACAGCAACAATCTGCTCTGGCCAGACAACAGCCATTTCATTAACATCTGCAACATCCGGTGCAACGTATGCCTGGACAATCGGTACGGTAACAGGAAGTGTAACCGGTCAGGCAGCAGGTAACGGATCAAGCATTGCACAGACATTAACAAACAGCGGCACAAGTGCAGCTACCGTACAATATGTTGTTACACCATCTGCCGGATCATGTGCCGGTACAACACAAACAATTACAGTTACGGTACAACCGGTGGCAACAATTACAACGGCTACTACGGCAACAATTTGCTCCGGGCAGACAACAGCTATCTCATTAACATCCGCAACTTCGGGTGCAACGTATGCCTGGACAATCGGTACGGTAACAGGAAGTGTAACCGGTCAGGCAGCAGGCAACGGATCAAGCATTGCCCAGACATTAACAAACAGCGGCACAAGTGCAGCTACGGTACAATATGTCGTTACACCATCTGCCGGATCATGTGCCGGTACTGCATCAACAATCACAGTAACCGTACAACCGGTAGCTACCGTTACAACAACAAATACGGCAACAATCTGTTCCGCTCAGACAACAGCCATTTCATTAACATCTGCAACATCCGGTGCAACATATGCGTGGACAATCGGGACGGTAACAGGTACTGTAACAGGTCAGGCAGCAGGTAACGGATCAAGCATTGCCCAGACGTTGACAAACACTGGTGCAAGTGTTGCAACGATACAATATGTTGTTACACCATCTGCTGGTTCATGTACTGGTACAGCATTAACAATTACGGTTAGTGTGAATCCGGTAGAAACGGTTACAACAACTGATCCGGCAGCAATCTGCTCCGGTCAGACAACAGCCATTACATTAACATCCGGCAGTGGTACTGCTACGTTTGCGTGGACAATCGGTACGGTAACAGGTGTAACAGGCCAGTCAGCCGGTAACGGATCAAGCATTGCACAACAATTAACAAATTCCGGAACATCTGCCGGTACCGTTCAATATATTGTTACACCAACGGTTGGTACATGTACCGGTACAGCAAAAACCATTACAGTAACGGTTAATCCGGTAGCAACAATTACAACTGCAACAACGGCAGCTATCTGTTCCGGACAGACAACGGCTATCAGTTTAACTTCTGCTACGGCAGGTGCAACATATGCGTGGACAATCGGTACGGTAACCGGTGGCATAACAGGCCAGTCAGCCGGTAACGGATCAAGCATTGCACAGCAGCTAACAAACCCAAGCACAGTAACAGTTGGTTCGGTAGAATATGTTGTAACACCATCGGCAGGAACATGTGCCGGTACCGCAACATCAATTGTTGTAACTGTTAATCCTATCCCTTCAGTTGCAACGGGTAGTATTCCGGATCAATTAATCTGCAGCGGTTCTTCCTTCAGCGTTTCGCCTTCAAATGTACCTGCAGGAACAATCTATACCTGGTCTGCACCAACCGGATCAGACTTCTCAAGTGTTAGTGGCACAGGAGCCGGTTCGGGTACTTCTATAACAGGTAAATTAAACAATACGTCATCAAATGCATCCCAGGCTACTGCTGTCTATACAATAACACCTTCGTATGCAGGTTGTACAGGTACTTCATTCTCATTCAATGTAAATATTGATCCGGTGCCGTTTGTAACAATCAGCGGCAATACACCTACCTGTTCAGGAAATTCTGTAAATCTTACAGTAAGTGTTTCAGGTGGTTTTGCCGGTACATTCGAATGGTTTGATGTAAAAACAGGCCAGTCATTGGCAACAGGTACTACTTATACAGCGAATCAGGAAGGGGAGTACACCGTGAAATTCACTTCTACAGATGCTGCTTCTTGTCAGGGTGAACCTACATCAAGTACAATTGTAGCATACCTGCCAAATAATCCTCCTGCTATTATTACAACAAGTGATTTTACAACATGTAATTTGTATGCTGAGCTAAGTGCTTTATATCCGACTAAATCATACCCAACATATAATTATTATTATGGACCAAGTTCAGCAATTGGTACATGGACTGTATTAAATCCTTACCAGGCACAACCTTTTACACATAACGTATTAGACACAATATACAACACGATTGATGTTACAGATTTAGTAATTGGTAACACCTATCAGTTTGTATATACCGTTTCAGGCGCGTGTGGCCCGACTACTACTGATACAGTTACCGTTACGGTAGGTCTTAAAGACTTCAGCTTAACGGCATCGGCTCCGGCAGATACATTGTGTATCACAACTGCACGAACAATGACTGCTAAAGCAACAGGCGGATCAGGCCATTACCAGTATGTTTGGGTAAGTGCAGACAGCAGTTTGCATTTAACGGTACAGAACAATAACATTTCTATCGTTCCTAAAAATGAAGTAAATACCTATTTCGTTGAAGCTGTCGATCTGGTAAATATTGGTTGCGTGACAAACGTTGTTCCGCTTAGCCTGCACGCAGTTACCAGTCAGGAATTGTTTATTCCAAACTTAATCACACCAAATGGGGATGGAAAAAATGATATATTATTCATAGAAGATCAGAGATTTACTCCTCCGCTTCCGTTGTTTAGCGGTGCACATATAGAAATATACAACCGTTGGGGTTCAAGAGTATATGAAGCAAACAATTATGAAAATAACTGGGATGCAAAAGGTATATCTGATGGTATGTATTACTACTATATAAAAACACCTTGTGGCAATAAAGAATATAAGAGCTGGTTACAAATCTTAGGGAACACAAACAACTAACAGTTGTATCACATAAAATAAAAAAGGGATCGATGTGATCCCTTTTTTATTTTATGTGATACAACATTTCTTATTTAGTCAAAGCATTCCATAAAGCATCATTTGGCACAGGAGCTTTGATGATCATTTTTTCATTGCTTACAGGATGTTCGAATGAAAGTTTATATGCATGCAGACAAATTCCTCCGTCTGCATTACTACGTGGCGCACCGTATTTTAAATCCCCTTTTATAACACAGCCAATACTTGCCATCTGGCAACGGATCTGATGTGACCTGCCGGTGACGGGTTTTACTTCAATTAAAAAATAACGGTCGCTGGATGATAATAAGGAATAAGACAATTCACAAAATTTACTATCCTTCACTTCTGTTTTGTGTGCTTTAGCAATATTTCTTTTGGCATCTTTTGTGAGCCAGTGAACAAGTTTTGCAGCAGGAGGATTAGGCTTAGAACCGGAAATGAGCAGATATGTTTTTTGTATAATTTTATCTGCAAACTGTTTGTTCATGCGCTCCAGCGCTTTAGAAGTTTTCGCTAATAATACAAGGCCGCTTACAGGACGGTCAATCCGGTGTATCACACCGGCAAATACATTGCCCGGTTTATTGTATTTCTTCTTAAGATATTCTTTTACCAGCTCAGACAACGACTTGTCGCCGGTTTCATCTCCTTGTACTAAAACGCCTGTTTTTTTATTGACAGCAATCAAATGATTATCTTCAAAAAGAACTGTAAAATACGCTTCAAATTCTTTTATCGGATCAAAGCCCGGTTCGTTCGAATCTAATAACATTCGTTTGCGTTCGGAAAGTCTTTGGATTTCACGTCTTCAATATATGCAGTGACCGCATTGCTTATTGTAGCCTGAAGGTTTGCATACGTTCTTAAAAAACGCGGGTGGAATTCGTTATTGATTCCCAGCAAATCATGCGTTACCAGAACTTGTCCGTCAACGTCTGAACCTGCACCAATACCAATAGTGGGTATCTGCAACTGTTTGGTAACAACCTTAGATAGCGAAGCCGGTATTTTTTCAAGTACCAGGCCAAAGCAGCCGCTCTCTTCTAAAATTTTTGCATCAGAAATAAGTTTGTTTGCTTCTTCTTCCTCTTTTGCTCTTACCACATACGTACCGAATTTGTATATAGACTGAGGCATTAAACCTAAGTGTCCCATTACCGGAATACCTGCACTGATGATACGCAACACAGATTCTTTTATTTCAACGCCGCCTTCCATTTTTACAGCATGCGCACCGGATTCTTTCATGATCCGGATAGCACTTCTTAATGCTTCTGATGAATTACCCTGATAAGAACCAAATGGAAGATCCACCACAACCAGCGCTCTGTTTACAGCACGGATTACAGATGATGCATGGTATATCATCTGATCAAGTGTTATAGGTAATGTTGTCTCATGTCCGGCCATAACATTGGATGCAGAATCACCTACCAGAATTACGTCAACACCCGCAGCATCAAGTATTTTTGCCATGGAATAATCATATGCGGTTAGCATAGATATTTTCTCACCGCGGTTTTTCATTTCCTGAAGCTGGTGTGTTGTTACTCTTTTAATATCACTTTTAGCAGTGGACATATCAATACGAATATTTTTTATAAAATTACTATTATTTTTTCAATCCATGCGGTATTATTCAAATAACATCCGTATAATAGATTAAGGCTAGCATACTTTTAAATTAAGCTTATGGAGCATAGCGTTGATTTTGTAAACCTGTATATTAATCATATAGGTGTTTGTGAATATTTTAATTCTAATACGATTCGTTTTAATCCGTTATTGAAACAAACAAAACGTGAAAATGTTGAAGTCAGTCAGCTTTTTTATAATTCAGCATTTTGTACGCCGGTTTATAATTGGTTAAAGCAGACGGACGCTCTTTTTTGGGAAGAAGTGATTGAAGATGGTTTGAAAAGTTATCTGATTTCTATTCAGCCTGTAAAGATGAATACGGTTGTAGCTATTGTTACAATCAGGCTTTGTGTTGCTGCAAAGAAAACAGAAGAGCTCAAAAAAAATTATGAATCAGCGTTAGAAAAATCAAATGTTGGCTTATGGACCTGGCCGGATAGTACGAAAGGAAATGCCTGGTGGTCTGAGTCATTCTATAATTTACTCGGTTATATCAACAATGAATTTGAGCCGAGCATGAAATCTTTTTTAGAATTGATTCATCCCGAAGATCTTCTTGATTTCAGTAAATCCATGTCCTCATTTTCTGAAGCAAACTATGAAAATGAGGAAGAAAGTTACCGCGAAGTACGCATGCGTACAAAGTCAGGTACATATAAACATTTACTTTTTAGTGCAAAGGCAGCAAAAGAGGATTCAATACTGAGCTTTTCAGGCACAGTAATAAATATAGAAAAATTAAAAAATGTTGAGAAGAAATTAGTTGAGAGCGATTCCAGATTACATCTGGCATTAGAAGCAACAGATGGCTGGGTATTTGAATGGAACATTAATCAGGATACATATTTTTTAAGTCATGTGCATTTGGCAATACCAGGTTATGAAAATGAAGATTTCTCTATTACACGCGATGCCTGGATGGAACTGGTACATCCGGATGATCGAAAAGCATTGCTGGAATCATTGCAAAAACACATAAGAGATAAAAGCCCTTACCTGGAAGCAGAATTCAGAATTAAATCCAAATCGGGAAATTATGTGTGGCTACTGGAAAGAGGAAAAGTATGTGAAGAAGACAATCTTGGAAATGTAGCAAGATATATTGGTACCCATATAAATATTACGGAAAGAAAAAATATTGAACTGCAGCTTCTGCAACGGGATGAAGAGCTGAAGATGTCTATGGAAGCAGGTAACATGGGTACCTGGTCGTGGAACATTATAACAAATGAAGTAATCTGGTCGGATCATGTGCTCATTATTTTTGGCTTGAATAAAGAAGAATTCAAAGGTGATTATGAAAGTTATTTAAATTTAATTCCGGCAGAGGAAAGAGGTTTTATACAAGCATCGATAGAAAAAGTATTGATTGAAAAACAGGAAACGTTTTCATACGAACACTCAATCTATTTACCTGACGGATCAAAACGCATCTTGTATTGTAAAGGAAAGTTGTATAAAAATGCAGACGGCTCACCATCCCGTATGACCGGTGTTGTACTGGATATAACCAAAGAAAACGAATTACGTCTGTTGCTGGAACAAACAAAAGAACGCTACAGATCAGTAATTGAAGCGATGAGTGAAGGCGTTATTATCATGGATTTAACAGGTACAATCATAGATCACAATACGGCAGCTGCTAAAATTATCGGATACGAAGATGAAATTCTCGCAGGCAATGATTTATCATTTGGCTCAGGGGAAGCTGTTCGGGAAGATATGTCTGTATTCCCGATGCACGAATTTCCGGGCATCAAAACGCTGCAGACAGGAATACCTTACAAAAATATTACCATGGGCTGGATAAAACCTTCAAAAGAAACAATCTGGCTAAGTATTAATTCTGAACCTGTATTAGACGAATTCGGAAAACAGGTTGCAGTTGTATGTTCGTATTCAGACGTTACAGAAAGATATATTTCATTAAAAGATCTTAAAATTAAAAACAGACAGTTAGAAGATTTTGCACACATCACGTCTCATAATTTAAGATCGCCGATAAGTAATTTGAGTATTCTGCTTGATTATTTTGAAGTTGCTAACGATGAAAAGGAAAAGAAAGAATATCTGCTGAATTTAAAACATGTATCAGACACGTTGCTGTCAACAATAAAAGTATTGGCAGAATCATTAAAAATTCAGCGTGATTTTGTTGACGATGAATGTGAAGTAACATTTGAGGAAATATTTAATAACGTGACAAAGCTCTTGTCAGGCCAGATTCAAGAGGCCGGATTGCAGTTTACAGTTGATTTTTCCTGTCCGCACATATTTTACTCACCAACATACATGCAAAGTATTTTTATCAATCTTATTTCAAATGCCATTAAATACAGATCACTTTCAAGAACACCATTTATAAAAATTGAAACGCATAAAACTGAAAAAGGAAAAGCTATTCTGAAAGTTACAGATAATGGAATTGGTATAGATCTGAAAAAGAACAGGCATAAAATTTTCGGACTGTATAAAACATTTCATTCCAATAAAGATTCCAGAGGCGTTGGTTTGTATATGACCAAGAGACAAGTAGAAGCATTGGGCGGCACCATTGATGTTGAAAGTGAAATCAATGTAGGTACAACATTTACAGTATCCTTTTAGAGAAAATGGTTTAACTGAATGGATGTATCAGAAGAAAACTAAACCTTGAAATAAACAGTAAATAATGTTCCTTTATTTACTTCGCTTTCAACTTCTATTTTGCCGCCGGCATTATCGATAATTCTTTTAATAATATATAAACCAATTCCGGTGCCTTCTACATGATTGTGAAAGCGCTTAAACATGGAAAATAATTTTGGTATGTGAGTCGTATTAATTCCAAGCCCGTTGTCCTGAATACGAAGTACAAAGTAGTCTCCGGTTATTTCTGTTCGGATAATAATCTCCGGCTTTCTGTCAGCATGACGATACTTTATGGCATTGCTGAGCAGATTGTATACAACACTTTTAAAATTTTTTCGTGAAAAAACAAGTGTGTTACATGCACTTGTATCTATTCGAATATTGGCTTGTGATGTATTGACTTTATCCTGAATACTCAGAATTACATCATCTATAATTTCAGAACATGTAATAGAAGAAATGTCTTCCTCATTTGTCCGCTGTACTTTACTGATTTCCGTTAAATCAAGAATTGTATGTTTAAAGCGATTGATTGATTTATCAATCATATCCAGCATTGTTCCTACCTCCGGCGACACAGAATCTTTAACCTCTTCAAGCGTATCTTTTAAATTGCTTACCAATCCTTCAATATTTGTAATCGGCAGCCTCAAATCATGTGAAGCAGTATAAATGAAATTATCCAGATCTTCATTGGTTTTCAAAAGTTCCCGGTTTCGTTCTTTCAACTCTTCCTGCAAAAGAGTATATGCAGTAATATCTCTGGCAACAACCAGCAGACGTTCAGGTTTACCATCTGCTCCGGGGATTGGTGTTATCAGAATATCCCACCATTTGGGCGTACGTGTTTTTAATGTAGGCAGCCATCCTACAAACCGCCCTGCACCGCCATTTCTGGCATCATGTAATGCTTGTATGGCATCATCTTTTGCATCGTCCCATAAGGAAATATACGATTGTCCGATGAAAGGAGTAATGTCATCAATTTCAGCAATACGTTGCCCGTTGTCGTTCATTGAAATCAGAAAACCATCAATATCAAGAACTTTAATGCAATCGTGACTGCTGGAGAACATGTCTTCAAGAACTTGCACACGCTCTGCAAGGATCTTTTCCGTTTCTTTACGTACAGAGATATCCAGCAGAATATTTATTCCGCCAGCTAATTCATTATTGATCGTATAAATTGGCTTGGGTTGGGTCAGCAGGTAACACAGAGATCCGTCTGTACGTTCTGCAAGTATTTCTTGTCTTTCAATTGTCTTGCCTTCCTTTAACAATTTTGTCATCGGATATTCATCCGGTTTAAGCAGCATTTTTGTGTGTGCATTAAAAATATTTTTGAACCCGAATTGCCAGGGAATATTCATGTCAGGTTTTTCTCCCCACAAATTTTCTGCAGCCTGATTATAGAAAACAATTTTTCCATGTATATCGGATATATAAAATGCACCAGGTAATTGTTGAATAATCTGGTCGTAAAAATATTCAGTACCTTGAATTTTATGTTCAGTAATACTAATATTTGAAGCGCTAAACATTTTATTTTCCATAAATGTATTTAGTCAGAATTGTTCTATGCCCTATAAATATAGTGCAATAAATAACCAAAACACATATTTTCTATTTCAATCAGTTTTAATAATTTCGATTATTAAATTCAATACCCTTTTTTACGTAATAGTATGATGGGCGATCCGCCAATAAGAATCAGCCGGATAAAAAACAGGTTGGGTAGATGAGTTTAGATATAGCAACCAATTGGCTCTTTATAAATAAGATATCCCGTTTATATACATAATAGCTTTATTTATAAAAGTCTGAAAATACAGTAAATTAATTTCCGGGTGGAATGTGAATAGCTTCGCTGAACAGAACAAATAATGATAAAAAAAAATCATTATCTTCACAAAGTTGTTTAAAATCTATGAAAAAAGAAGCTACCATTTTTATCATTGATGATGATGAAATATTTCAGTTTATAACCAGAAAATCATTTGAAAGATTAGATC
>FTDL01000095.1_pt1 | contig 40765 bp, 36 predicted proteins | sample 1639951 | NCBI WGS metagenome assembly FTDL01 (sample SAMEA3914869, study PRJEB12502) | metagenome | biome: forest; material: soil | place: USA | collected 2012-03-12 | depth 0.1 m
TAAAAAAGCATCAAAGTCTGTGTTGAAGCTACTCAAAAAAGCAGCTCTTCTGAATTTGGAATTCCGAAGCAAGATCAAAAGAATTTGTAATCCATTTAAACTTCATCATAAAACCATACTTTTTCCGCAGCTCCTCCCAATCTAAAACCTAGTTCCGCCCTATATATTCCGCCTATGTTCCGTGTATATTCCGCCTATATTCCGGGTATGTTCCGTCTATGCAATGGTGGATGTTGTACGATTAAAGAAGAAAAATAGTGTGCAAGCTTCTAAAAAAATGAGCTGTATGCTGCATTATTTACCATACAAAGCTCTACAAAAACAGCAGTAAATACCAGCAAGCGCTAGAATAAATTTGCTTTAAATATTCAGCTCTCTGCCTTACGCAAAATTACAGTGCTTCCACCTTTGCCTTCATCTCTTCAATAAATGCAGCACGGGTATTCTCATTCAAAGCAGCAGTAGAAACCGGTTTGCCAAATGACACTGTAACAGGTCCGCGTTTAATGGTGAAGCCGCCGCTCGGCCAGATCTTGCCCGCACCGGAAATCCGTACAGGAAGTATATCAACGCCTGCCTGTTCAGCCATAATAAAGGTACCGGCTTTAAACGATGCAATTTTCTCATCCAGTGAGCGCGTACCTTCCGGAAACGTCATCACACTTTTCCCTTTACGGATCAGCGAACCCGCACTGATCATGCTCTGCAAGGCTTTATCACGACCGCCACGCTCTATAAAGATCATGCCCATGGCATACATATACCAGCCGATAAAAGGAACTTTTGCAATTTCCTTCTTCGCTACAAAATATACATTAAACGGAAGCGTATAAAATAGGATAGGTATATCAATAACAGACTGATGATTGGATACAACGATATACGGTTTACCATCGGCAGGAATATTTTCAACTCCTTTTACGGTCAATTTTATGCCAGCCATCCACAGGATAGGCGGCGCCCAAACGGTGCGTGCCATAGCAACACCAATATGTGTGGAGAATGTAACAAAACGAACGATAACGGAAGTGGTAATACAAAGAATAGACCAGATGATCATTCCGGTTAAACGGATAGCACTCATGCGATAGAAGTTATATTAACAATGTGTTAATACGGTTGGAGTTCGGTTAAAGCAATAGATACAAATATCGGTAAAACTTCTGAAAAAGTGTGTTAAGAAAACGGTTCTATAGAATTATACAACAATAAAAAAGCGTAATACTTTCGTATTACGCTTTAAGCATTCAGCCTTCTGCTTTAAGCTTTTATCTTTTCACATGTAAATATGGATCATACCCGTTCAGTTCTTTCGGATACGCACCTGTGCCGTCATACGGACGCTTCTCCGGGTGGCATTTGCATTCCTCTGAACACGCGCCTTCCATCTTCTCTCCGCAGGCTTCACACATCGGTTCGTGACGGTTACATACCGGGTTCGAACAGTTTACCATACGATCACTCAATGTACCGCATACATAACATTTCGAAATGATGCTTGGGTTTACCTTGTTCACGTCCGCGATCACACGTCCGTCGAACACATAGCACTTGCCTTCAAAATCTTCTCCGCCCTGCTCAATGCCATATTTAATGATACCGCCATGTAACTGGTATACATCTTCAAAACCTTGCTCCAGTAAGAATGCACTTGCTTTTTCACATTTGATACCGCCGGTGCAATAGGTCAATACCTTCTTGCCTTTCAGGTGATCCAGTTCTTTTATCTTCTCCGGAAAGTCCCGGAAGTTTTCCATATCAATGGTTACAGCATTTTTAAAACGCCCTACCTGATGCTCATAATTAGAGCGTACATCCAGCACCACTACATCGTCCCGATCTTTCATGGCTTTGAATTCAGCAGGTTCTAAATGCTTGCCGGTACGTTTGGTCGGGTCTACATGCTTCAGTGAAGAGTGCACAATTTCAGGTTTTACACGAACATATAATTTCTGAAATGCATGCCCCTCATGTGCTTCAACTTTAAATTCAAGGGCTTCAAAACGCGGATCTGCTTTCACATATTCCATGTATTTGCGGCAGCCTTCTTCGGGACCGGAAACAGTGCCGTTTAGTCCTTCGCCGGCAATAATAATACGGCCAAGCAAACCAAGTTCAAGACATTTCAGGTGGTGTTCTTCCCTGTAGGCATCAGGGTCTGCTATAGATGTATAGCAGTAATACAGTAGTATCTGATAATTCTCCATAAATAATAACGTTGCTTAGTTTCAATCTAAGTGTTACTACAAATTTAAAAATTAATTATGAATTATGAGTTATAAATTATGAATGCTATCATCATTCTAGGTATAGTAATCTGAAAAAACGTAAAAATCTGTCATAACTAATATAATAGTTATGACGGATTTTAATCCAAATTATGAATTAAGCTAATTCATAATTTATAATTTATAATTTATAATTATGAATTATGAGTTATCCCTTCATCGCCTGCGCCGGATTACCAAACACAGTTTCGCCGCCTTTCACTGGTGCAATCACTACTGAACCAGCCCCTACACGTGCATTTTTACCAATCGTAATACCACCGATAATAACTGCGCCTGTTCCGATAAATGCCCCTTTCTCTATTTTAGCGCCTGCGTTAATAATCGCACCTGCACCGATTTGTACAAAGTCTTCAACAACAGCTTCAAAGTCGATGATTGCGCCTGTATGAATCAGACAGTGGCTGCCGACTTCAGCGTTTGAGCCAATCACAGCCGCACCGTTTATAAAATTGCCATGACCAATCGAAGCAGATTGTGCAACAGAAGCTGTTGAATGTATTGCATTAACAGCCTGTGTTTGTCTGCGTTCATGCAACATTTTTGTCAGCCCTTCGCGCAGCTTTGGTTCATCACTTGCAATAAAGGCATCACAGCTGTTTCCGATCAGTTTTAAGTATGTATCATCGTCTGTAGAACCCAGCACGGTTACATTATTTATCTCTGTGCCATGTAACGCTTTTGTATCATCCAGAAATCCGTAAGCTACCATTCCATTGCTTTCAAATATTTCCAGAGCAGCTTTTCCTAAAGAGGAAGCCCCGAAAATAATCACTGCATCTTTCTTTTCCATATAACATATTTTCACAAAAATACATCTTTTTTATCAGAGTAATAATAGCGTTGACCAGGTTTAAAATCCCGGCAACGTTATTATTCAGTTATTTAAATCATACATTTGTGTATCTGATTCTTATGCGCAATTCTGTTTCTATAAATATATGGATCATCGCCTGCTGCTGGCTTGCAGTAAATGTATTCCTGTACGCTACTATGGGAACAAAGTATGCCATTGATACCACACGGTTTGATACAGAAGCAGCGGCCTGGCTCAAGGGACAGTTTGAGCCGAGCTATCATTTCTGGTATGCCGGATACATATTTATATTGGCCATTTCTAAACTTTTCTTTCAATCCATCTATCCAAGCATCGTATTTCAATGTGCACTTTCTTTGTGTGCAACTGTTTCATTTTATAAAGGATTATCCAGGATCCTGAAAAATGAATCCATCGCATGCATCGCTGCACTGCTTACAATTTTATACATGCCCGTTCAGCAATGGAATTTGTGCTTGCTTACAGAATCTGTTTTTATAAGTCTGGTATTGCTATTCATCCGGGCATATTCTATCGAAAAGGATAAAACAAAATGGATCTGTATGTTTTTGATTTCGTTAACCGCAGCAAGTGTACGCCCAAACGGTGGTATGCTTTTAATCACCTGCCTTGTATTTTTTTTAGTTACATACTCCAATGAAAAAAATAAAAAACTGATTTATGCAATTAGTCTTTTATTTAGTATTGTTTTCTTTCTGATTTTAAATTATTCAACAGAAGTTTTCTACCAATTTCTTTTTAATTCTTTTGAAAAAGGAGAAATCATTTGCGGATATTCAGGTTGGGTGGTATCAGTAAAAAATACCTCCATTAGTAATTCTTCTGCCGGAAGCATCACAAAAATCACACAGTTGTTTCTTGCACATCCGCTTGAAATTACACAGCTTGGTTTATACAGATTCGCTGCACTATGGTCTGACGTACGTCTATATTACAGCACACTGCACAATTTGTTTACCGCTCTTTTTTTATCAATAGCCTATATAAGTGCTATCATCGGATTCATTCAGTATCGCAACACATATGCAGGACTGGCAAAGATCACATTGCTTTATGCTGGGGGGAACAGCCTGCTGATTATGATCACTTATGCTGACTGGGACGGCAGATTTCTGGCTCCCCTTCTGCCTGTTGTATTTATCTGGTCAGCTCTTGGCATATATTATTCGATCCACTTTTTAAAATGCAACAATACCTTTGATTGAATAAGTCCGGAATGCTTTACCAAAATGAAAGCAGATACCGGCAAATAAAAAATCCGGTATCGGTTAAAGCTTCCGATATTTGGAGAAGCCATTATTAATAGACCACCCAGCAGCAGAATAATAAACAAACCAAGTAATTCTACATTAGAAATGTATATTTTCTTTATTGCCCATCTATAAAATACAATAGCAAATAAAGCGACAAACATATATGTTTCAAACGCTGCCAATAAAGAAGTAACATTGTGAATCTGCCAGGGAAACGGACTGAAGAACGCATACAATATGGCTTTCGGATAATTTAACACGATGGATGCCCATGTGGGATCCATATCAAACGGAATGCAGTTATACGCGTCAGTATATTTTGTACATGTGATTGTATAGCTGTCGTAAATAACTGTGGGTAATACATTCCAGTGCAAAGCGGGATGCATATACCCCATAAAAATAATACTGGTTGCGATAACAAGGATTGAAAAGAGCACGGTGTTAAACGAATAAGAGATTTTACTGTTTATGAAATAAATCATGGTTGCTAATAGAAATACTGAAACCAGATAATACTTTACGTTCCATGCCAGCCAACAGAATAAAAGAAATAAGCATATGGAAAAAATATCTTTGCTTTTGCTATCCATTATTTTATTCAGATAATACCATAATAAAAATAATACAGGTAGCACAAATGCTTCTTTTAAAACACCGACTGTCCATAGTGTAAAAGATGGAATCAGTAATACCAATAGCCATATATTAAAAGAAGATCCTTTTTTATACATAGCTAAAAAAGGCATATAACAGATTGTTCCAAACAATGTGAACCAGCAGCCTGACAAATAATAATTATTTACTGATAATATACTGAATGGAATTAATACTTTCAGAAAAAAAGCTGCCCGCACTTCTTCCTGTAAATAACTTTGTAACGCATTTGTTATATGCATTTCAGTATAATCACTTTGAAAAAATGCGATAAGATCAAAAGGATGTTGGTTAAAATCGGTTGTCAGTTCTATCAAAGAGTTTTGATAAAAAAACACATCCAGTTGATTATTGTAAACGGCATAAAATAAAAAAGATTGAATAGCGAAAAAAGACAATCTGTATATCAATAATCCGATATATGATTTTCTTATATCTGCATGTATACATACTGCAGAATAATAACAAACAAAAAGAAAAAACAGACTGCTAAACAGCAGCGGAAACAGATTCATTTCGCAGAATAGAATATCCAATACTACAAGATAAACATTTTTTGTGAGTACAATACATCTTATATAACTCAAGACTGCTCTGGCTGTCAAATCCGGTTTCCATGGTCATTCCCAGCTCCTGCCATTTACGCGTAATTACATTATCTTCTGCTTTAAGCGAATCAATAAATTGAAATACTGCATCCCATTTTTCTGCATTCTTATAATAACGGGCATCTAACACCATAAATGGTATGCAGGCGTTGATCAGAAAAATAGTAATGAATGATTTGCCGATATGTTTTTCAGATGGTGCAGATACTACATCAAAACGATAATGTGTGTGCCAGTAATCAGATACATTGTATATAAAAAAGACTTCTGCCTGTTTGCTTGTTTGTATAGATATAAAATGAGTGAACCAATCCGGATTAGCAAAAACAGCGGCAAGCTGTGCCAAACGTATGGTTGGAAAATTAGTCGGGCGTGTGCGCAAAAATTTCCATTCGGATAATTCTGCTACTGCAGTAACTTCGAGTGTACGTTTCAGATAATTAAATTCTTTTCGTAATTCTTTTGCATAAGCATCTTCTGCTGAGTCTTCCAGCATACCTGCCATGCCAAAGAATAAGGCTTCAATAGATTTTGGTGCATACGATAAACGGCCCAGTTTATTAAAATCAATAGCTGCAGCAAGCCGCTCAAACAGAAAATCATTTAAGCCTGTACCAAATGATTTAAAAATTAATCTTCCTGCAACTTTCTTCCAGTCCGGTTGTTCCTGTAACAATTGAAAAAGAGCATCCGTTTTTCTCTCAAGCCGTTCTACCAATACGCGCTGCTTCATTTGTTCAATCACAATTGAGTGAACCTGTGAAAATAAATTTTCGCAAGGCAGTACTGATTTGGATTCCATCAAATACGCGTATGTCTGTAAGTGTTGTTCAGATATTCTGTTCTTCAATTCCAATACAGGAAGCACTGTTCCATCATTGCGGATAATATCTTCATCTGCTTCATATACGACATGAAGAACCACCGCTTCATATGCAGGATTTAGCTGATGTTTGTGTTTATACCAATCCGATGCTTTTGTATGAATCTCAATATCGCCACGCCACTCTATGCGGTCGATTATAAGATGCGCCAGACTGAAATCCGGACCGGCATGCGTATTATGTGTGCCTGTGCGCTTAATTATAATTGATTCTCCGGCTGTTGTTTTTAAGTCTTCAACAGAAAATAACAGATTCTGCCAAAGCACCCATAAAAGTTCTTCGTTTATCATAGCTGTATGTGTAACAGAATAAAAATCCCCGGTACAATATTACATTAAATTTGTATATTCATAAAACGATATACTTTATGCAGACATCCTTTTTGTTCCGTGCAACACTTTTATTAATATTTCTTTCGTTGGTTGTTGTCGGAATGATTTTCGGACAAGCATTCCTTGTTCCGGTATGCTTTGCAATATTATTATCGCTGTTATTATTACCTCTTTCAAATGCCATTGAGCATATTATTCACAGCAAGGCGCTTTCTATTATATTTTCTCTTTTAGCATTTTTAATTATTATTTCTGCTGCCAGCTATTCCATATCCACACAAGTATCCAATATTATTTCTGATTATGATTTTATTGAGGAAAGATTACAGATTCAAATCCATAATGTACAGCAGGTAATTAATGCGTATACAGGAATAAATGAAACGCAGCAGGAAGCCTGGTTTGATACAAAATCAGAAGATCTGCTTAAATCAGGTTTTGAAAAAGCGCAGGATTTACTGGTAGGTGTCGGTAATTTTGTTTTCTCTCTTTCACTTGTTCTTATTTATACATTTTTTCTTTTGATGTACCGCAACAGAATAAAACTAGCCATATTATCTATGGCTGATGAAAGTCAGCATGCAATGATCCTGATGATTCTTGAGAAAATAAAAGCGCTTATATTAAATTACCTCACCGGATTATTCATTGCCCTGACAATTATAGGCGCTATGAATGCGATCGGGTTAAAAATATTAGGTATTGAGCATGGCATCTTTCTGGGCTTTCTGGCAGGCTTCTTAAATATCATTCCGTACATCGGTTCTTTCATCGGGGCCTCTTTGCCGATTATCATGGCATTGATCTATAAAGATTCTATGTGGTATGCGGTTGGGGTGTTTTTAATATTTATGTTTAACCAGTTTATTGATAACAATATTACCACACCTTCTGTTGTGGGCGGTTATGTACGTATCAATTCACTTGCTACTATCTTCGCCGTTATTGTTGGCGGCATGATCTGGGGCGTTGCCGGAATGATTCTGTTCATTCCAATGCTAGGCATATTTAAAATTTTCTGTGATAATATTGAAACACTTAAACCGTTAAGCATTATCCTGAGCGACGATGGGGAAGATCAAAATTCTATCTTCAAAAAAATATTTCAGTTCTTCAAAAAAAAGAAGATTACCAATTAAGATAATCTTCTAAGTATTTTTTCATTTCGGTCTGCATTTTTTTTGCTTCGGCTTTTGCATGTACAGCAAACTGTTCATCTGCACTTGCATATAAAATACTTCGCGAAGCATTCACTAATAACCCGCACGAACTGTTTAAACCATATTGAGAAACTTCCTGCAGATTACCGCCTTGCGCACCGACCCCAGGAACCAACAGAAAATGATCCGGTACAATAGAACGGATCTCTTTAAAATAAGAAGCTTTTGTTGCACCAACGACAAACATCAGATTTGCATCGCTTCCCCAGCTGCTGCATTTCTTCAATACTTCTTTGTATAATTCGTTTCCCTGAGCCAACGCCAATTGCTGAAAATCTTTGCTGCCGGAATTTGAAGTAAGCGCCAATACTATTGCCCATTTATGTTTGAATGCCAGAAATGGCGTAACGGAATCTTCACCCATATACGGAGCCACTGTCACGGAGTCGAATGAAAGCTGTTCGAAAAAGGCTTTTGCATACATGGTTGCTGTATTGCCAATATCTCCGCGCTTTGCATCTGCAATTGTAAAGACATCTTTCGGAATCCACTCCAGTGTTTTTTCCAGTGATTCCCAACCTGCCTTACCTAACGATTCATAGAATGCAAGATTGGGCTTGTAAGCAACCGTATAATCGATGGTTGCATCAATAATGTATTTATTAAATTCAAAGATGGGATCTTTTGCTTTTAATACATGTGCCGGAATTTTTGTAATGTCCGTATCCAGGCCAACACAGAGATACGATTTTTTATTTTTTATTTGCGCTACTAAATCCGCCTTATTCATTGTACTGATAATTATCGTAGATCAATTACTTCAACACCCGGATATTTTGTTTTATCGAATGTGAAAGGCGTGTCGTCTGTAATCGTATTAGGTGTAAATGTTTTGATTGAATAGTCATAGATATTTCCATTCTTTTCAAACAGCTTCCAGTTTTTAATGGACTTATCAAGCTTATTAATTTCAAGCTTTACTTTAAAAAATCTGTTTTTACGATCTTCAGGTACCAGCTCAATCATCTGGTATGTCTTACCTGCTTCCACTTTGTCTCCAATATATGTGTACTTATACCCTTTCTTGTACATTGTATAAATTTTGCTTGGAGAAATATCATCGTCTGCCGGATCGTACGCAGAAATATTTACTTCATTTGTTTCCTTCATGTAATTCCAAACGGTAGTGCCGTTATTAATAATTTCCATTTTAGGAAGTTTAATGCGGTATTTTGTGCCCCGTACCATCAGCTCACCCTGAGAAGCCTCATTAATACTAGCCGATGTATTTTTAAGCGTAAAAGTAAATGTTGCCTTGAAAGAAGAGTATGCTTTCATTTTATTACTCATCTCATCTAATATTGTCAGTGCCTTAGGGTCGTATTGTCCAAAAGCATAGAGTGCAATAAAAAATACTGGTAATAAGATCAGGGGTGTCTTTTTCATGTTATTCGATATTCGTATTATATTTTTATTAACGTTGGTCTAATCCTTTTAAATGAAATTCAAGTGAATATTCATCTTTAATAAGTACTTCACGGGCTTTGCTTCCTTCAAACGGACCTACAATTCCGGCAGCTTCCAGCTGGTCGATCAGGCGGCCTGCACGGTTGTAGCCCAATTTGAGCTTACGCTGCAGTAAAGAGGTGCTGCCTTGCTGGTGCATAACCAGAATTCTTGCTGCTTCTTCAAAAAGGGCATCCTTTTCAGAGAAATTGAAATCTCCTTTTTCCTGCCCTGTTTCGTCGTCTGAGTATTCAGGCAATTTGTATGCCATTTCATAACCACGTTGAGAACCAATGAATTCACATATTCGTTCCACTTCAACAGTATCCAGAAAGGCGCATTGCAAACGCACCATATCACCGTGCGCAAAAAGCATATCTCCTTTTCCGATCAGCTGATCTGCACCACCTGCATCCAGAATTGTTCTGGAATCTATCTTAGACGACACTTTGAAGGATAATCTTGCAGGGAAATTGGCTTTTATTGTACCTGTAATTACGTTTACGGAAGGTCTTTGTGTGGCTACTACCAAATGTATACCAATGGCCCGTGCCAGTTGAGCCAAACGCGCAATTGGTGTCTCAACTTCCTTGCCTGCTGTCATCATCAAATCTGCCAACTCGTCAATAACCAGTACAATATATGGCAGGAAACGATGTCCGTTATTCGGATTTAATTTACGTTCTATGAATTTTTTGTTGTATTCGCGGATGTTACGTACTTGTGCATCTTTCAGCAAATCATAACGCAGATCCATTTCGACACACAATGAATTCAATGTATGAATTACTTTTTTGGTATCTGTAATGATTGCATCACCGCCATCTGGTAACTTGGCTAAGAAATGCCGTTCAATTTTATTGAACAATGTTAGTTCTACTTTCTTCGGATCTACAAGCACAAGCTTTAACTGCGACGGATGTTTTTTATATAGCAGTGAAGCAAGAAGCACATTCAAACCAACAGACTTACCCTGTCCGGTAGCACCTGCAATAAGCAAGTGCGGCAGTTCAGCCAGATCCACAACAAATACTTCGTTTGAAACAGTCTTGCCGAATACAACCGGCAATTCTTTTTCTGATTTCATGAACTTCTCTGTAGACAGTACAGAACGCATAGAAACCATTTCTTTATTTTTATTCGGTACTTCAATACCAATCGTTCCCTTACCCGGAATCGGTGCAATAATACGTATACCAAGAGCAGACAAGCTCAAGGCAATATCATCTTCCAGGTTTTTAATTTTTGAAATACGAATACCAACTTCCGGTACAATTTCATACAACGTAACTGTTGGCCCGATCGTGGCTTTGATGCTTGCGATACCAATATTATAGTGCGAAAGCGTTTCTACAATTTTATCTTTGTTCGCTTCTAATTCTTCTTTGGTAACCTGTACGGCTTTACTTGTATCGTACTCGTTCAGCAAGTCAAACGTTGGATATTTATAGGAAGAAAGATCAAGTGTAGGGTCGTAATTAAAGCTTTCCAGATTCTGTGGTAACTCGTCTGCGTCTTCTTCCACAGGCTTTTCTACCACTAAGCTTAAATCGTCTGCAACAGCAGCAGATACAACCATTGGCTCTTCAATCGGTTTTTCAATCTGCAGTTCGGATGAGTTTTTAACAGCAACCGGTTCTTTGCGTTCGATCACCCATTCTTCTTCTGTTTCTTCTTCTTCTTCTTCCTCTTCTTCAATTTCTTCTTCGTCTTCTAATTCTTCAATCTCCTCGTCTTCCAGTTCGTCTGTTTCTTCTTCCTCCAGCTCTTCTTCTTCCTCCTCCGGTTCTTCTTCTGTTTCAACCTTAGCCAGCGGTGCCACTGCCACAGATTCATCGGCTACATCTGCATTGGGTGCAAACAAATGTATTTTTGTAATGTTGAAGAAATAAATAATAAATGCTAATAAGAAGAATAAAAGCAGAAAAGGTGTTCCCCACCCAATCAGATTATTCAGATATTCAGCAATATCATAACCAATGCCACCACTTAAAAAAGCAAGGTACGTATCATCCTGAAATGACAGTACTACATAACCCAGCGTAGTACTGATCCATAATAAGAAATAGAAATTCGTTTTAATTAATGTTCCGATGTTTAAGGGAGATGTTTCGTAAACAATCCGGAATCCTGTTAAGAAAAATACGGGCAGAAATAAGTACGATGCCAGACCAAACCATTTGTAAATAAAAAAGTACGAAAGCAGCGCGCCCAGAATTCCCAGTAAATTATCAACTTCTTTGCCTGATTCCTGAAGGCTGGTATCCCAGATAGATTCAACAATACTTTGATCGTTTCTGCCGCTGAATAAGAAGGATGTAAATGCTATCAGTAACGCAAATGAAAAAAGCATGATAAACATTCCTGCCACTAAATGAAATCTGCGGTCTTTCAGAAAAGTCATTATAGCAGAAGGGCCTTTTTCAATGTGAACCGGCTCTTCCTGCTGAGGTTCAGCTTTGCTGGCTTTAGAAGCCGTATTTGCGCGATTATTTTTCTTTGGAACAGGCGTATTCTCAGCCCTATAGGTATTCTCAGCCATATTTGCGTAATAACCTTCAAAGGTAACCAAAATATATGTTAGTTGCCAGTTTCCAGCTTCTAGTTGCCAGATTGTAGTTGCTAGTTTCCAGGTACTAGTTACTAGATAGTTATCAGTTTCTGGTACCTAGTTATCAGAAAAAAGGAATTCACATTGTTTGCAATTTTCAACGTCTGGAAACTAGGTACTAAAAACTTTTACCTTTTAATGTCTGGAAACTAGAAACTAGCTCCTAGCAACTAGTTCTTTATTAATCTTACCCACCAATGCCGGTCCTTCGTAAATAAATCCGGAATATAACTGAATCAGTGATGCACCTGCTTCCAGCTTATCCAGTGCATCCTGAGGAGAATGAATACCGCCCACACCAATAACAGGGATCGTGCCATTGGATTTTTTCACCAGATAACGGATCACTTCCGTTGATCTGACTGTAAGTGGTTTTCCGCTTAAGCCACCCATGCCAATTTTCTCTACTTTTCCTGCCGGACTTGTTAAACCATCTCTTGAAATGGTTGTATTTGTTGCTATGATACCGCTTAACTTTGTTTCGATAATAATTTCAACAATATCATTCAGTTGTTCATTGGTAAGATCGGGTGCAATTTTCAATAAAATCGGTTTAGGAGCAGTCTTTTGATTATTTACTTCCTGCAAACTATTGAGGATTTTCTTTAACGGTTCTTTTTCCTGCAAGGCACGCAAGCCGGGTGTATTCGGGGAACTTACGTTTACAACAAAATAATCCACGCAGTCAAACAATTCATTAAATGCTTTTATATAATCAGTCAATGCTTCTTCATTTGGCGTAACTTTATTTTTTCCGATATTACCGCCAATCAATACCTTCGATTTTCTTTTTCGTAATCTGGCCGCAACCTCTTTCATTCCACCGTTATTAAAACCCATGCGGTTAATAACTGCTTCGTCTTGCGGCAAACGGAAAAGACGCGGTTTGTCGTTTCCTGATTGGGGAACAGGTGTAACTGTACCGATTTCAATAAAGCCAAAACCTAAGGCAGAAAACTCATCTACAATCTTCGCATCTTTGTCAAATCCTGCAGCTAAACCTACAGGGTTCGGGAACGTTATACCAAACACTGTTCTTTCCAGACGTTTATCTGTAACTGTATATACTGCACGGAAGATGATGCTTACGCCCGGAATCTTAAATAAAAATTTAATGAGTGTGAATGTGATGTGATGTGCCTGCTCCGGAGTAAAGCAAAACAAAATGGGTTTTATAAGAAGTTTATACAAAGCCGTATGTGTTTAAATCGTTGTGCAAACATACGGAAAGGGGTTTATACAAGGAAGAGTTTGTGGAAAACAACAAGTGCTGAAAGCGGAATGCTGAAAACGGAATGCTGAAAGCCTGAGGCAAAAATATATGACCAGTTGCCGGAATAACTATTCCTTACAGCAATCTTCTTAAAGATTTGTATGCTTCCGGTAGACGTACAAGTGGATATTGCATACCAGCTCGCTAGGTACTAAATAGGATTTTCCCAAGCGTATATACGGGTGAAATACGGGTGAACTATGGATAAAATACAGATGAACTACGGGTGAACCTTTTGGCGGGAATCTGACAATACAGGAAAAAATATACCTGACGGATATATCCTGTAAAGATACGTTTTTGCAGACAGAATCGAATCTGTTTGCATCTGAAATTTACTAACTCCTCGGGTGATAGTCTTTGATGATTTGTTTTAAATAATCGCGGTCTAAATGAGTGTAAATTTCGGTTGTTGTTATAGATTCATGACCCAGCATGTCCTGAACAGCACGTAAATCTGCGCCACCTTCAATCAGATGTGTAGCAAAAGAATGCCGGAAGGTGTGCGGGCTGACAACTTTTTTTAATCCGATCTGTTTCACCAGATTTTTTATAATCGTAAACACCATTACGCGTGTGAGCTTATTTCCTCTGCGGTTCAGAAAAATAAAATTCTCTGCTCCTTTAGCAACATGAATGTGACAGCGTACCTCGTTTTTATACATGTTGATGTATTTTCTGGCATCTCTGCCAATAGGCACCAGGCGTTCTTTATTTCCTTTTCCCAATACTTTAACAAAGCCTTCGTCAAAAAACAGATTGGAAATTTTAAGTTCAACCAGTTCTGTAACGCGTAAGCCGCAACTGTACAATGTTTCAAGCATGGCACGGTTACGCATGCCTTCCGGTGTAGACAAATCTATTGCCAAAAGAATTTGTTCTATTTCATGAAAAGCTAAGGTATCGGGAAGCTTACGGCCTAATCTCGGGCTATCAATTAAAGCAGACGGATCTTCCTCGCGGATTTCTTCTATCAACAAAAAGCGAAAAAACGATTTTATGCCGGATAAAATCCGCGCCTGCGAATAAGCAGACATACCAAGTTCTGTTATGTATTCTAAAAATTGCTGAATGTGTTTTCCTTTTACCTGCAACGGACTCAAAGCAGGTTCCGTCAATTCAAGATATTGCATAAATTTTACAACATCATGTTCATATGCTTCCACAGAATTACCCGATAAAGAGCGTTCCACTTTTAAGTAATCTCTAAACTGACGGATCAGGGTTTTCCAATTCATGGTGTAAAGTTACATGAATCTGTCTATCATACAAAGAGTAAGATTTAACGCTGACCTCTTAAATAAACAAGTGTAAAGTTTAAAGTGTAGAGTGTAAGTAGTTTCTTTATTAAGAGATTTGAAGTATTTTTAAATAGAACAGGTGTTTGACTATACACTCTACACTTTAAACTTTACACTTTGTATATTTGCTTTATGAAAATACTTATACTCAACGGTCCGAATCTGAACTTACTTGGCAAACGTGAACCAGGCATTTATGGTGCGGCGTCTGCAGAAGATATTTACAAAGAACTGCAGGCTAAATTTTCTGCTGTTTCATTTTCGTACTTCCAATCCAACATTGAAGGCGAACTTGTAAGTAAACTGCATGAAGCAGGTTTTGACTACGATGGCATTGTATTCAATGCTGGTGCTTATACACATACATCTATTGCTATCGCAGATGCAGTAGCCGGAATTAAAACGCCTGTTATTGAGGTGCATATTTCAAATGTATATGCACGCGAAGAATATCGCCATAAAAGTCTGATGGCTAAACACTGCATGGGCATCATTACAGGATTTGGTATGAAAAGTTATGCATTGGCTGTACATCATTTAACCAATCAATAAAACATTAATATGTTAAATTTTTATCCTGGACCATCTAAATTGTATGCAGGTATTGACGTGCATATACAGGAAGCTATTGCTTCAGGCATACTAAGTATGAATCACCGCAGCAGCGATTTTATGCAATTGTATGCAGCTGTTCAGGATGGATTTGAAACATGTTTTAATTTACCCAAAGGATATCGTGTACACTTTACATCGTCTGCAACCGAATGCTGGACAATCCTTGCGCAATCTTTTTCCAACCGTTCTTTTTTACATGTGTATAATGGTGCATTCGGAAAAAAATGGATGGAAGTTTCCAAACAGCTGAACATTCAGCATGCATCTCATGTTTTTGATATTCATACAGTATTTTCGGAAAAGTTAATTCCGGAAGAAAACCTTGCTGCTGAAATTATATGCACGACACTCGTTGAAACATCGAACGGAACGTTTTTATCTGATGCTGTTCAGCGCTCAATCCGCAGTACATTCCCCGATGCTCTTATTGCAGTAGATGCTACATCCGGCATGGCTGGCATGGCTACAAACTGGGAATGTGCCGATATCTGGTTTGCTTCCGTGCAAAAATGTTTTGGTTTGCCTTCCGGTTTAGGTGTTTTAATTTTATCACCGCAGGCAATTCATACGATTGAAAACGGCAGTAAAAATATTCAGTATAATTCATTAAAACGCATCACAGAAAACGGACAAACATTTCAAACTACACATACGCCTAATATTTTAGATATTTACCTGCTTTCAAAACGTATACAGAAAACTTCTGAAGAAGATTATTTCTTGTTAAAAGAACGCATGGATTATCTGTACAACCATTTTTTAAAACATCCTTCACTTCATCCGCTACTTATTGAATATGGTGTACAGTCGCCCACGGTACTGGCGTTAAAGGGCGATGAAGAATATATCTTACAAGTAAAAAAATCACTCAAAGCACAAGGCATTATTATCGGAAGCGGCTATGGTGTATGGAAAGAGAATACGGTTCGCATTGCAAATTTTCCGGCACACACGCAAACGGGTTTTGATAAGCTGCTGGAAGTCATCTGAGCACGTCGCCGAGGTTTAAAATCTCGGCGACGTGCTCGTTCTCGCGCCAGACTTTAGCGCAGCGTGTCTGGTGTGTAGTATTTTCCAGTCTTTGACTGGTTTATTTTTTTATGTATTGCAGTCAAAGACTGCAGAATGGCAAACACGAGTCGCGCTGCGCTAAAGACTCGCGCTAGAAAAGGTTTAAAATCTCGGCGACGTGCTCAGAGTTAATAGCTACTAAACCTTACAGGTTTAAATAAAAATCCTTCAAAGCATCTGCAAATTGTGCTGTGTATTGATTATCTGAATTTCGAATCACGAATTTTATCTCAGGCTGTAATAAATGCGTAGTATCTTTTCTGAAATGCAGTATATAACGAATCAATTTTGTTTCATTATCATACATGCTCAGGTAGCGTTTGCCTTGTAAACCAACAATAGCGGCTGCTTTCAAAAAATGTTCTTCTTCGTATATGCTGATCAACATGTATGCATCTCCCTTTTGAGCCAGCATAAAAAAAGTCGCTCGCATCAATTCTTCTACAGACAAATGAGACTGATGCAAAGCCATATCTTTCGAGTCATTTCCACTTTTTAACGAGCCGGAAAAGAACGGCGGATTACAAACAATCAGATTATATTGTTTAACCGTAAATTTAACATATTCCTGAATGGAGATTTCGTGTACTGTTAAACGATTGTTCCACGGACTATTGAAAAAATTATCAGCAGTCTGCTGGGCAGCATCCCTATTCAGTTCAACAGCATCTACAGAAGCTGTAGTACGTTGAGCAAGCATTAAAGAAAGCAGGCCTGTGCCTGCGCCAATATCTAATATACTATCAACAGAAGCTGCTACAGGTATTGTTGCACCAAAGACACATGAATCGGTGCATACTTTCATTGCCGTTTTATCCTGCACAACGGTGAACTGCTTAAACTGAAACCAGGTGTTCGACATTTTATTACCGCGACAAATGATCTTTGTTTAATAAGCCGTTTTCTGTTTCATATCCAAAATCAATCAGCTTACCCGGACCATCGGCAGCTTCAGTGGCAAGTATGTCACAACGTTCGTTTTCTTTATTACCTGCGTGACCTTTTACCCATTGAAAACGGATTTTATGTTTGCTTGAAACATACAAATAACGCCTCCACAAATCCTCGTTCTTTTTATCTTTAAAATTCTTTTTAACCCAGCCCATCAGCCATCCCTTCTCTACTGAATCAATTACATACTTGGAATCTGAATAGATTACTACTTCATGCCCCGGATCTTTAAGTGCTTCCAGGCCTGTAATAACAGCAAGCAATTCCATGCGGTTATTTGTTGTCATACGGTATCCTCCGCTTAATTCTTTGCGGTGCTGTTTGTACATCAGCACGACACCAAAACCTCCCGGGCCCGGGTTACCGCGTGACGAACCGTCTGTATATAAAGTAATCATGCTACGAAGGTATGAATAAGTTTCAAGTCTGCCGTTTTGGTTTAATAAAAAATTTATTCTTATTCTATTGTTTGGTGCATCTAACTAAAACCTCCAAGGATTCCGATGGATAGCAAATAACTGCATTGCATGTTTCCAGTCCCTGGAGGTTTGTGTGCTAAATCATAGAAGCTGCTATCAATCGAATAACAAATCACTCGCTTTTCTTATCACCTACTTGCTTTCTGTATTCTGTATACATAGATACTGCTGCTATAAGCGCCGTTAATACAAACAACCAGGTTACACGTGCCTGTAAACGGTCATATACATTTGCCAGTGCTGCGGTAAAAAATGCGTTCCAATACATGCACACTACAATAAATACACATAAGACTTTTATTTCTGCCGACAGCTTTCCTGTGATCCAGGCATACCATATAAGAAGGAAAGACGCAAGCAGCACCACATAATTAATCAGGTTTATAGTATCAAAATGTAATGTCCCTGAGTTTTGAACCGATGTCAGAAAAGAAGACAACTCTGTGGGCAAGTGAACCAGAATCGGCCAGTAAGGCGGACTATTAACACCATAAGATGATAAGCCTGAACCGATGTTGATCTGGAAAAACTGCACAACCGATTCTCTGAATCCGTAATACATAAACTGTACTAAATACTTAGGTGTTGTGAAGAGATCTCTAACAACCGGTTTTAATAGATCATTGTTCAGATAATGCCATTTTTCTTCGCTGGTTGGATGTGCGTTTGACTGTTGCTGAAAATGTTTTCTGGCAACTTTATTTATTGCGCTATTGTCGTTCCAGAGAAAATCTGCTGCAGACGGAGATAAGCTATCCGCATATTCACATAAAGGCGATTGTATAGTATTGCAATTTTTCTGTAAATATTTTTTTAACAAACCTGTTTCGGATAACCTGCCGGATATAAAAACATTGGAGGAATGAGAAAAAACAAAACCCTGCTCATTTTTATACGATTGTGCTGCAATGACAACAACACCCAGCGCAACAATAACATACACTGCAGCTGTTTTATACATAAGATTTTTTAATGTATGCATACGGAAAAAATACTGCAGTCCGGCAATAGTCGTTGCTGAGAAAAGCAATATGGGAAAATGACTGAAGTGTGTAATCAGAAATACTAACAGCACAGCTAAATAAGCAAACTTGTATTTGCTTACGGAAGTAAAAAATAAATACAATACAAGAATCATAAACGAGGTAATAATATCCGGCATAATCTGATTGGAATACCACGGAAGCGAACTTCCTGTTAATAAAAAGATGCACACGAGCATATGTGTTACTGTTATGATATGTCCGTTAAAAAATCTAGACAATACCTTCCATATCAACACAGAGGCAACTACATTCTGAAATAGAATCACAGGCCAGAGGCTCAGTTGTTGGCTGATGATGCGCATTAAAAATCCATACCCAAATGCTCTGTCCATCGGCACCATTTTTTCTTCAAACAATGAAACCATATACGTTCCGGAGTCACTGAAAAATAAGGGGTATCTGTTATAAAAAGCAGGGATGGAAAATAATATACCCGTTAGTATAATCTGAATATAAAATTGTTTGTTTGATTTAATGTTGTTCCACACGGTTGTTATCATTTGCTTGTTTCATGAAATTTAATTCCCAGATTACTTAACTCTGCCAACAGATCCTGACAAAGGTTCAATGCTGTTGGGATGATTACGCCGCGCGCTGCAATTTTATGTCCGATAAATAATTTTACAGCAAGCGCAAGCGGTAAACCAACTGTTTTAGCCATAGCTGTCCGTTCTGCATCTTCACCATCAACAAGCAAGCTGCTTTGTATGGTTTTATGTTCGCCGTGCAGCTGATAACTGATGCGATGGATCATAACAATGCGGTCTTTGTCTGCAGGCTCTAGTTTCCATTTGTCTTCTATAATTGTTTGCAGAATCTGTGCGGCTGTTCCTGCGCCGGTATAAACAGGTTCGGCATGCAGCAATCCCAATGCCTGCATGTATGTTATTACAGTTGCTGCTTCATCCGGAAAAAGTATAGAGAGCTTATTTTCTGTTGTGCCATTTGTATCCGGTAAAAAATGATTCAGGAATAAAATTCCGGTGCGTTTTTTATCTTCGGGCAACACAATAGCATCATCTGTCAAGCCCAGTTGTACCAGGTAATTCCAGCCTTTGCAATAGCCGGGATAACGCAGCGTACCGCGGACAAATGTTTTTGCAGATTCTAATTTATACAGCGATTGGTAATTTAAGGAATCTCTGTTTGGGTAGCCTTCGTATAACTCTGTTTCTGAAATCTGCCAGACAGAGGGTTGTGTAAACAATTCTTTATACGGCAGTATTTTTACTTGTCCGTCTTCTTTATACTGCGCCGGGCCGCCCTGCCCTGCCAACACGACATTCCGCGGGTTCCAGGATACTTTATACTTCCACGGCGGATTTGCATATGCCGGGTGAATAAGTCCGCCGGTAAACGATTCGAATGAGGTAATCTCAGCACCTGCTGATTGTAAGGAATGTATTAATGCAATAGCAGACATGTGATCGATACCCGGATCCAGGCCGCATTCCATCATAAACAGCAGATCTTTCTTTTTTGCATCTTCACTCAACGCCTTAATTTCCGGACTTACATACGAAGCAGTAAAAAAATGTTTGTTTTCTTTAAGACATAATTCCGCTGCCACAATATGAAAAGCAGGCGGGAGCATAGAGATCACAAGATCTGCTTTTGTAACATACCCCAGCAGAGAGTTCCTGTCAATTTCGGATTGAATGCAGGTAATGTTTGGAAATTCCTGCATACGCTTCAAAACCAGCTGCTGCTGTGCATCGATAGCCGTTACGGTATGTCCTTGCGGAATCAAAACATCGTGCAGGTATTGTAACAGGTAATACGTTGAGCGACCAAGACCTAAAATAAGAATGTGTTGCATGGGTTAAAGATAAGAAGTTTTGAGTGCTTGGCGATTAAATCTGAACCGGGATTTTAACGGGATTAAAAAGGATTGATAGTATTGCTGGTACAGTTTTATAGAGAAAGACTAGTCGTCTGACCACTCCAGCTGTCAATTTATAGGCATTACTTCAAAAAATAGATTGGTACTTGGTACGAGATACCAAGTCGTCAGACGACTTTCTTTACATAACCAAACAAGTGGTCTGACGACTGGGTACAGTAAACAAACACACAATTATTCTGATTAGCAAAGACTGATGATCAAACCCTCCTAGTCGTCCGACCACTAGATCTGGATCGAGAGACTGTTCGACTATACATGATTTAATGGTTGGCTATTGCTGGTAACAGTCGAGTCGTCTGACCACTCAGACTGTAAATCAGATACCTGTTGCAAATAAATATGACTGTCACTTGCTATGAAATGCCCAGTGGTCTGACGACTTTCTTAGCATAACCAAACAAGTGGTCAGACGACTGGGTGCAATAAACAAACACACGATGATCCAATTAACAAAGGCTGACGAACAAACCCTCCTAGTCGTCTGACCACTATTCCTGGACCAAGAGAGTGCTCAATTGTACATTATTTATTTAATGGTTGACGACTATAGAGGCGAGTCGTCTGACCACTTGGCTAAAAAACAAAAAACCCTGACCAATTGGCCAGGGTTTTCAATATTAGTAAGAGATTATTAATTACTTAACAACTACTAATTCAGTTTTAGCAGGAGTACCATCTAAAACATATGTAACAGTGTACATACCTTTTGCTAAAGAAGATGTAGGGAATGTTGCCTGACCGTTAGCATCAGTTGCTTTAGTAGCAATTTGCTTACCCATCATATCAGTGATGATGATACTAGAACTAGCACCATTTTTAGTAATCACTTCAGCAGTAAATTGGTCTGTAGCAGGGTTAGGGAATACTTTTGTAGAAGCAATATTAGCAGCTGCTGCTGTAGTACCAAGACCTACATAACGAACAGTACCTAATTTGAATTCGTCAAATGTTACAGTACCAGTATATGCAGTACCACCGCTGATTAAGAAGTTAATTTTTGCAACCTGAGTATAATCAAAGTTATTTGTAGATAACGTTACAGGGCAGTCTGTTGGATAATTAGCACAAGGGTATCCACCATTAGCAGCTGTATAATCAATCAATCTTGCATCTCCAAAGTTAAAAGTAAATGTCTTAGCTGTTGTAGTTACTGCAGCTTCATACTTTTCCTTTACACCAGAAGCATCGTTCTGACCAGAAATTTCAATTTTTGTACCATTAATATCCTGAATTTGAACATCAACAGCAACAGCTACTGTAGCTTGTAAGTTTATAGAAAAAGTTTTGTTACCACTGATATCTAATGTGAAGGAAGTACCTGTACCATCGCCATTTGTATCACCAAATCCAGCTCCAACTACAGAATATTCAGTACCCTTGTTTACTGCAATTGTCATTACACCATTTGCTCTTGTTTTAGTGTAAGTAGAAGTATAATTAGCATCTGTATACCAGAATAAACCGCCAGTGTATGTATTTGCTCCTACAGTGAATTGTTTGCTGTATTCACCTGTCGGGTTATCTGTTGAGTTGCCTACTGTAGCAAAATCATCATACATACCTACACCAACAGATTGTGCATTTGCAGTTACCATTGCTGCTGCAATTACTGCTAAAGAAAGTAAAACTTTTTTCATACTAGTTTAAATTTATTTTGTTTAATTAATTGTTGTCAATCGTATTTCAAATATATATAATTTTCTATCTATTGTCCATGTTTGTCTATAAAATATTCCACATTTTTATTCAAAATTCAAGTAAATGGATATCGTATTGGAAGACAGCCTGCTAAGGCTTGAACTGTAAATATTAGGGTCGTGGCTCAACAAATTTAGTAAGCCATGGGAGAAACGCAACTCAGGTGAAAATTTAAATAACGGATAGTAGAAATCAAACCCTGCACCCAGGTCCAGACAGAAATCAAAACCATCTGTTCTGAGATCTGTTGATTTACGCTGCTTCTTTTTTGCTCCTGCTTCAATCGCTCCTTTGAACCCGCCGATTACATACATGCGGGAATTATTTCTGCGCTGCGATTTATACTTCAACAATAATGGAAACTCTACAAAGGTTGATTCGATGCTTTGCGTTTCAGAGCCATGCACAAAATCATACGTAATGCTTCTGCTGTAGAAACCTACTGTCGGCAACAGACGCAGATCAAAATGATCGTGCAAACGCAGGTTCACAATAAAACCCAATGAAAACCCGGGTGTATAATTAGCGATCGCACTCTTCAATGTATCTGAGAAGTAATCTGCAGACATTTTCTGTTTAAATCCTGAAGTATTCACTCCTAAGGTAAAACCATAATGCAGAATTTTATCATCATAGGTAGGCAAATTGGTCCAGCGCGGGTCCTGTGCCTGTACTTTCAGTATGATGAATAAGGATAAAATAAAAAGACTTAAGGACTTCATTTAATTATTATTATTTCTTTTTACCTACGTAGGCTGTACAAACGCCAAATGTAAATGGTTTATAATGCTCTATTCCAAAACCAACCTTTTCTAAAATACTGCAGAAGGCTTTTCCATCGGGAAAGGCATTTACAGAATCCGGCAGGTAGGTATAGGCAGCGGTATCTTTTGAAACCAACTTACCCACAACGGGTAATATATTTTTAAAGTAGAACTGATAGATCTGTTTAAAAGGCGCACGTTGTGGTTTTGAAAATTCCAGAACCATAATACTGCCAGCCGGTTTCAGAACTCTGTGGATCTCCGATAAGCCTATTTCCAGATGTTCAAAGTTTCGTACTCCAAAGGAAACGACCACAGCATCAAAAGTATTGTCCGGGAAGTTAATTTTTTCTGAATCTCCTTTTTGGAGCGTAATTACTTTATCCAGATAACGTTTTGTGATTTTTTCACGGCCAATCTGCAGCATGTCTTCTGCAATATCAATTCCGATAATAGATGTTGGTTTTAAACGGGTTGCTGCTTCAATAGCCAGATCGGCAGTACCGGTTGCCACATCTAAAATAATTTTAGGGCTGTCTTTTTTTAATAAATTAAGCGCTTGTTTTCTCCAGATCTTATCAATACCTAAGCTCAATACGCGGTTTAATAAATCATATTTGGGAGAGATATTGTTAAACATGAGCTCAACCTGCTCACGTTTTCCGGTTTCCATCTCCTGATAGGGCTTTACTGTTGCTGACATAAGTGGCAAATGTACAAAGATTTTTCAGAGTTACCAGCTGCCAGTAACTAGTTGCCAGACAAATCATTTAGCAGCTTAGTGGTCTGACGACTGGGTGCAATAAACAAGCGCACAATTATTCTCATTAACATGTGCTGACAGGAAAACCTCCTAGTCGTCTGGCCACTCGGTTCATACTGAAGAAACCAGCAACTACTCAGTTACAATTGCAGCGTAGTGGTTGGTCTGACAACTAAAAATCTTTACAGTTTTTGATGAAGGGTATTAAGCGCTTTGTTCAGTCAAGTGGTCTGACGACTGGGTGCAATAAACAAGTACACAATTATTCTCATTAACAAAGGCTGACTAAGAAACCCTCCGAGTCGTCTGACCACCCGGTTCATACTGAGGAAATCAGCAACTAATACCTGACAACTAATCGATTAGAATTGTAACGCACTGTCAGATGACTGAAAATCTTTACAGTTTTTAATGAAGGATATTAAGCGCTTTGTTCAGTCAAGTGGTCTAACGACTATGTGCAATAAATAAGCACACAATTATTCTGATTAACAAAGGCTGACGAAGAAACCCCTCCGAGTCGTCTGACCACTCGGTCATACAGAGGAAACCAGCAACTAGTACCTGACAACTACTCAATTATAATTTCTACCCTTCTGTTTTTAGCTCTGCCTGCTTCCGTTTCATTCGATGCCACTGGGTTCTGGGAGCCAAAAAATTCGACAGAAATACGCGCTGCAGATATTCCTTTTAATTCCAGATAATGCTGTGCAGCTTTTGCTCTTTTTTCTGATAATACATCATTTAACAGCTTAAGTCCTGATCCGTCGGCATATCCTTTCAACACAACCTTAGAGGCAGGATTTTTTTCTAAAAATGTACTAACACTTTTTAACGCATTTTTTGAAGCCGGACCAAGATCAGAAACATTTGATGCGAAATAAATTACGTTATGCTCAATGCTTGTTTTATTGATATCATTAGTTTTTATGGAATCTGTTTGAACAACGGCAACAACAGCTGCTGCTGTACCTGTAGTATCTGTTCCTTTTTCAGATGGAAGCACAAATGTGTATTCCTGCTGCTGATTTTTCTGCTCCACCAAATCCAGCGTAATGGTATCGCGCAGCAATGTATCCGTGCCTTTAGATACAAAAACATAATACATATTGTCTGACAAACACGACGTGGTAAAAGTACCGGATTTATCAACATACACTGTTTTTTGCTGCGCTGCTTTTGCTGCGCTCTCGCCAGGCACAAGTGTAATCTGTATCTGAGAATCTTCAACAGCTTTATTGTTTTCATCTACCAAAAAGCCTTTAATCATAAGTTCTTCAATTGGTATAATTTCATAAATATCTTTTTCTCCAAACCCTCCGTCTCTATAGGAAGACATAAATGCCCGGCTGGTTTTATATGAAAGACAGAAATACAAATCATCATCTGTAGTATTGACCGGATAACCGAGATTCTGCGGCTTTCCCCAAAGTCCTGTTGTTGTATCTAATGCCGATTTAAAAATATCATACCCGCCCATGCTTGTATGTCCGCGTGAACCGAAATACATTGTTTTTCCATCGGCAGTAATGTATGGCGCATCTTCGTCTTCATCGGTATTGATCTGTGAAGATAAGGTCTGAGGCTTTGACCAGCTGCCATTATCTGCTTTGGTTATATAACAGATATCTAAATCTCCGTTTTTCTTAAAATGATTGGTGGCATAATACAATGTTTTGCCATCTGCTGTCATATATGCATCTGCCTCAAAATCCTGTGTATTGATTTGTTTCATCGAAACCGGTGTCCCCCAGATGCCGCCTTGCTTTTCAACTAAATAAATATCGCCTTCGTGTAAATAGCTATAGATAAATAATTTTGAGTCATTATCAAACAACTGAATAGAAGCGTCGTGCCCGGACGTATTCAACTGAAAAGATTCCGGTTTTGACCACTCTCCTTTTTTATTCCGGTATGAGTAAAAGATGTCTTCAAAGGGTTCTCCGTCATATTCTTCCTTTGTATTTGTACTATTTGTACGCCGGGAAGTGAACAACAGAAACGTATCTGTAACTGATGTAATCGGGCTATGCTCAGAGAAACTTGAATTAATTACAGCGCCCAGATTTCTTACTTTATAGTTTGCAGGATTGGCAACGTAATCACGCGCATATTTTATCTGTCGCTTATATTTTTCTACTTCCTGGTATTGGCTTGATGTATGTGATTTATGTTCCTGAAAGCGGGAATAAAAAATCATCGCTTCGTCAAATTTATAATTTAACTGATATGCCCTGCCTAGCCAATAATATAGATATTTGTTGTAAGAAGAATCTTTCTGGTATACTTTTTCAAAATTGGCCAAGGCCTGCTCTTTTGAATACCGGTAAAGATTACATACGCCAGCTTTATATAAAGCATTCAGGTTATCCGGATTTGTTTTTAAAATCTGTTCAAAAAACGGATATGCATTTTTATACTGGCTTTTGCGATAGCAGCGTTCTCCTTTTCTTTTCAGAAGCACAATATTCTGAGCCTGGCAAATTTGTATAAGAGAGGAACTAATTAAAATAAAAAAAATCAATAGTGCAGCTCTCATTGTTTACTAGTAAGATTATTTTTTTAAAATTTTAAATTCAGTTCTTCTGTTTAATTCGCGGCCTTCCGGTTCATCATCATTTGAAGCCAATGGTCTTGATTCACCATAACCGTGATAGGTTAATCTGTTTTTGGAAATGCCTTTTGCTATCAGCCAGTTTACAACTGCCTGTGCACGTTTTTGTGACAAAACCTGGTTGTATTCATCTGAACCTTTGCTATCCGTGTGTCCGGATATTTCGATTTCCATAGAAGGATTGCTTTTCAACAATTCCAGCAGATTATTTAATTCTTTATTTGAAGCAGATTTTAATGTTGCTTTATCGAAATCAAAATAAATATTTCTCAATACATAGATATTGCCTACAGCTAATTTCTTCAGTATTAAATTCTGTGTAATCTCCTGTTTATTTACTGCTTTACCAGGTACATTAAAGCTTTTATTTACGAAACCAAATCCTTCTTTTTCTGCAGATAATGTATACGTTGTGGGTTTTTCATTATTTACAACAAATGAATATAAACCATCCGGACCTGTTGCAACAGTGGCAATTTGCTCACCTTCAGCATTTGTCAATTGTACAGACGTTTGAATAGGTAGACCTGACTCTGCATCTTTGATAACGCCTTTAATAGTGATCGGCATTAACTCAACCGGAACGGAAACTGCGTCTACCGGTACAGGTTTCACATTCGGTACAACAACTACAGGTTCCTGTACTTCCAGATGCATTGCTTTCATTTTTGCAAGCAATGCGGCTCTGTCTTCTCTTGGCGGCATAGATATCATATAAATATCTTTTTCACCTATACCATCATCTTTCGCTGATGCATAATATCCATGAGCACCATCACCCGATAATACAAAGTAAATATCATCATCTGCAGAATTGATCGGATAGCCCATATTTATTGGCTCTACCCAATCGTGTGCAATAGAATCATAATACGTTTTAAAGATATCAAAACCACCCATCCCTTTATGTGCACGGGAAGAGAAATATAATGTAAGACCATCAAAATCCATGAACGGGCCCTCATCATCATCTTCTGTATTGATCTTTGGACCAAGATTTTCAGGTTTACCCCAGTATCCTCTTTCGTTCATCCTTACCATGTACAAATCTAATTTACCATAGCCTCCTTCGCGGTTACTGGCAAAGAATAGTGTATTACCATCCGGTGATACAGCAGCCGCATTTTCATAAAATGACCTGCTGTTTACGGAACCTTCTATTGGCATTGGTTTTGACCATGAGCCGTCTGCACGCTGCTTGCAGTAATAGATATCGCCGGCGCCATCATCTTTATAAATAAACAATTCTGAACCATCTGCAGAAAGTGCTATACTGGCATCATGTCCATCTGTATTAATGTTTGTACCAATATTTTGCGGTGCCGACCATTCGCCGTTTACTTTTTTAGAAATATAAATGTCTTCGTAATACTGACCCGTTTCATCCAGCAAACCACCTGTACTTCCGGGTCTTCTTGATGTAAAGATCATAACCTTTTCATCGGCAGAAATAACAGGTGCAAAATCCGGAGAAGTAGAATTTAATACATTACTTACAGATTCAATTTTAACATCAACCGGGTGTGCCATAAATTCGATACCATTATCGCACTCATATAATCGTCGATCCAGTTTTTTTATTAATGGACTACCCGGTTCAAGCGTTGCTTTGTATTTGCTGTAATAATCCTTTGCCTCTTCAAAACGATGATTTTCCTGATATGCTACACCTAAATTGTATAAAATATCTTTGTCGACTTTAGGATCAATTTTATAAGCGCTTTCGAAAAAACTAAGACATTTATGCGGGTAATCAGATCTTAAATATTCAATACCGATTTTATAATTTAAATGCGCATTGGTCTGATTTATGGTATATGCCTGTAAATATAGATTTAATGCTGTTTTATGGTCTCCATTTTGTGCGGCTGCATCTCCGTCTTTAATAAATTTTTTTTCACTTTGTGCAAGACCTATGATCGCAATACCAATGGAAAAATATACTAAAAATAAAATTTTAGAAATGACCAATCTATAATTGTTTGATTTCATAAGACTTAAAATTTCTCGAAATAATCTATATTTCTCCTTTAACAATAACTTAAATGTAAAGGTTACGTTTGATTAATACAATTTTTTGATAGAAACTTTCATATAAATGCTTTTCAGTTTAAATAATTTAAACCAGGGAATACATATATATTTAGTAAATTGTAAGCCCATATTATTGCACGGATACAGAATTATGAAATTGAATGCAAGGTTCATCAGCAGCTACGATGATTATAAAAAATGCACCGAAACTACAATGCCTGAATATGCGTTCATCGGGCGTTCAAATGTGGGTAAATCTTCATTGATCAATGCGCTGACAGGTGTCAAAAACCTGGCTATGACTTCTTCTAAACCCGGCAAAACGCAACTTATTAATCTGTTTAATATTGAAGATTCATGGATTTTGGCCGATTTGCCTGGCTATGGCTTTGCCAAATCCAGCCAGTCAAGTCGCATTAAATGGGGCCGCATGGTGCATGATTATTTAAAAAACCGTTCTAACCTTACCAACGTATTTCTGTTGGTTGATTCCAGACATGATCCCATGAAATCTGATTTGGAGCAGATTTCATGGCTGGCCAGTAATGGGATACCATTTAGTTTGATACTTACTAAAATTGATAAACTGTCGACCAACCAAACAAATATCAGCATTGCTAAATGGGTGGCAGAATTAAATCAAAACTGGGAAGAACTGCCTAAAATGTTTTTTACCTCTTCGGAGTCAGGCAAAGGTAAAGAGGAATTATTAGCCTATATCACTGAAATCAACAAACAGATTTCAAATTAAAGGCAATACTTACAATGAATTTTCATATAATTGTAAATTAAACCGTAACCCTAAATAAACTTATGAAACAGTTCTTATTTGTTCTGGCAATGGGCTTGATTGCTTTTATTTCATACAAAGAAATTCATGCACAAACTGTACCGCCTACTAAAAATGTTCCGGCAGCACAGTATTATGAAGGCGGACAAGCTGCCATGTATCAGTTTATTAATGAGCAGACTTTATATCCTGCTGTAGCCAAAAGAAACAGAATTCAGGGCGAATGCATTATCGGTTGTACGTTAGAGGCAGATGGTACATTATCAAACATAACTGTAGTAAAAAACATTGGTGGTGGTTGTGGTGAAGAAGCTGCGCGCGTGGTAAAATTATTAAAATTCCGTGCACCGGGTTTTAAATCGCAAACCAGTATTCCAGTATATTTCAAATTATAAATTATCATCATTCATTTCGAATATTAATAAAAATGGAGTTAAGAGAAGTAGCAGCAGTATCCGGCAGAGGTGGTTTATTCAAAATACTTAAGCCAACTAAAAATGGTGTAATCCTTGAAGCAATTGATGCTTCAAAAAAACGTTTTGTGGCTGGTGCCAATGAAAGAGTTTCTATCTTAAATGAAATTTCAATCTATACGACAGATAAAGACGGTTCTGTTCCGTTGGAAGATGTTTTACAAAAAATTCATGTAAAATACGGTGCAGATACGAAAGTCACTGCTAAATCTACCAATGATGATTTGGGTGCATTTTTAGCTTCTGTGCTTCCTGATTACGACCGTGAAAAAGTATATCATTCAGATATTAAAAAATTAGCAAACTGGTATTCTATTTTACAGGCTAATTTTCCTGAAATCTTAGTAAAAAAGGCAGAAGTGAAAGAAGCAAAAGAGGAAAAGAAAACGGAAGACACAAAACCTAAAACTACTGAAGCAAAAGAAGAAGCTCCGGCACCTGCTAAAAAGGCTGCTGCGAAGAAACCTAAAGCAGACGCTGCTGCAGATACTGAAAAAGCTGCTCCTGCTAAAAAAGCTGCTGCTAAAAAACCGGCAAAAGCTAAAGGTGAATAATACACTTACAATATTTGAAATTCCTATACCTGAACATCCGGAGCTTACTACTCCGGATGTTTCTCTTTTTAAAGCGAATCTTACCAAACAGATTCTTTTTTTATTGGAAAAAGACCCTGCCGGATTATGGAATGGGCTATACAGAATTGATGTTGCCGAAAATAAAGTAAAGGAAATTTTTGCAGGTGTGCCGGATAATACTGAAGTGGCAGAAAAACTCTGTACACTTATTGTTGAACGCCTTATTCAAAAAATGCATTTCAGAAGAAAATATTCTTCTGGCTCAGACAAATCGTTTTAGTATTTCTCTTACAGAAGCTACATACCAACCGCCAAATAAATTTACATGTACAAGCAATGGGTATAGGTTATAAATATCCATACGTGTATCATAAAAACCTTTATCCAAAGGAAGCACTTCATTGTAGGCCTGGTAAAAATCATCTTCAAAGCCTCCGAATAATTTTGTAAAAGCAATTTCTATTTCACGATTGCCGTAATAAGTTGCCGGATCAACCAGACAAACAGTACCGGATTGGTTTAATGTAAAATTGCCGCTCCATAAATCACCATGGAGTAATGTGGGTCTTGATTGCGTAAGCAGATCAGGTAATCTGTTTTCCAGTTTTTCAATCATCTGCATGATTTCCGGACCTAACACTTTTTCTGCTTTCTGCGCCTGAGGCAAGATTCGTTCCTGAATAAAGAAGTCTATCCAGTTTGTATGTTGTTTATTTGATTGCGGCAGCGAACCTATGTAGTTATCATATTCCAAACCATACGTTGTGCTTGTTACTTTATGAAGCACTGCAAGTGTACGTCCGAAGTCTGCCCAGAAATCTGCCACACGTTTCCCGGGTTGAATGAGTTTTAATATAAAATAACTTATGTGATCAATGGTTCCGAAACCAACAACTTCAGGCACGTTATCCGGAAGTACTTTTCTCAGCAGCTCTAAGTTTTTGACTTCCTTTTCAAACATATCAACCAAACCTGCACGATTTGTTTTAATAAAGAAATTCCCATTGGAAGATTTCACAGCAAAGGCTCTGCTTGTGTTTCCGCCGCCAATAGGTCGGATTTCATTGACTTTTACATCTGCACCCGTTACTTGAATCAATAAGGATTCAATTGTTTCTTTATTCATTGTACTCAAATTTTAGTGCTTTAAAAACACTAGATCGAATGTTCGGTACGAATATAGTGTAATAATTCGTAGGATGAACGTTCCAGCATATCAAAAACATCACAAAATCCTTCTGCACCTCCATAGTAAGGATCGGGTACATCTTCTCCTTTAAATGCCGGATCAAAGTCACGCATCTTAAAAATTTTTGCCCGTACGGTTGTGGACGGTTGCAGTAATTTAATATTGGCAAAATTGCTGCTATCCATAGCAAGAATATAATCCTGTGTGGCAAAATCCTGAGAAATAAATTCCTGCCCTTTGTGGTCTAAAACAACGTTCCGATCCAGACACGTTTTTACAGCACGGGTATCCGGATTTTCGCCGATATGATATCTGCTTGTACCTGATGAATCAATCGAAAAATATTTTTGCAGACCTTCCTTTTCAATCACTTTTTTGAATATGCCTTCTGCCATTGGCGATCTGCAAATGTTACCCAGACACACAAATAATACGTTTATTTTATTCATTTATTTGTATTAACTTACTACTGATTATGGAAAGATATATGTGAGTAAAATTATGTAACTATTCAATAGTTAGTATATCTTTTTCGAATAAATTGCGTTAAATTTCTTACCTTGTTAACCAATGTTAACGGGTTTTTAACAAGATAAAATGAAAAACGAGAGTAAATTTTATGTTAAGATTTTCACCTTGTATTTACTTATTTTTGTAAGTTTTTTAGTGAAATCATACACAATGCCCAATTTTTCTATCTCTTCGATTATAAAGAAATCGAAACAGTTAAGCAGTATATCTGAGATTTTAAATAATCCGGTTCCACACCAGGCACGCTAGATAATCAACCAGCTTTCCTGTTTTTTACAGTTGGTTTACGAATAACTTTGAAACTAACTTTTCAATGTTTATACTTGTAATCTATTATCAGATAATAATAATTATCAACAAGTATTGATTCAAAATAATCTACATAGCCCTATTTCGCTCGAAGAAATTAAGCATAAATTAACGGCGTATGGCATAAAAGCCACACACCAACGCTTAGTTGTATACGATTCTTTACAAAAGATGCGCTTCCATCCTTCTGCTGAAGAAGTGTATTCGCTGATTCATCCTGAAAATCCTTCCATATCATTAGCTACAGTATATAATACACTTGATAGCTTCGTGGAGGCCAGGCTGATTACAAAAGTATCTTCGGAAGAAGGCAAAAGCAGATATGATTTTAATATTACAGATCATCATCACATTCATCTGACAAATACGGACGAGATTATTGATTATCATGATCCTGAACTACAGGAATTAATTATTGCGCATCTGAAAAAGAAACAACTGGAGAACTTAGTAATAAGTGATCTGAGACTTCATATCAAGGCACAAAAGATCAATCCTGAACAAGAGATTCATATTAAATAAAGTACTCACTATAAAAAATAAATCTATATGTCATTAGTAGGAAAAAAAGCACCGTCATTCGTTGCTCCGGCTGTTTTAAATGGTTACGAAGTTGTTGAAGAATTTTCGCTGGACCAGTTTTTAGGAAAGAAATATGTTGTATTCTATTTCTATCCGAAGGATTTTACATTTGTGTGTCCGACTGAAATTTTAGCTTTCCAGGAAAAATTAGCTGCGTTTGAAGCAAAAGATACAGTTGTTGTAGGTTGTTCTACAGATACTGAAAACTCTCACTTTGCCTGGTTGTCAATGCCTAAAAACAAAGGTGGCATCCAGGGTGTAAAATATCCTCTTGTTGCAGATACAGCAAAAACGATTGCTACAAACTATGGTGTATTAGGTGGTAACTTTGATGTTGATGATAACGGACAAATGATTTTCATTGGTGCACCCATTGCATACAGAGGAACATTCCTGATTGACAAAGAAGGCATCGTACGTCACGAAACTGTAAACGATTTCCCGCTAGGCCGTAACATTGACGAAACGTTGCGTATGGTTGAAGCATTACAGCACGTTGAGAAATTCGGCGAAGTTTGTCCTGCTAACTGGGGTGAAGGCAAAGAAGCGATGAAAGCTACTGTTGAAGGGGTTGCTGATTATTTAGCAAAAAATTAGTACCCTTAGGAAATTCCAAATAACAAAACACAAATTCCAAACGGATAGAACATCACATTCGTTCTTAATAAAAAATGCTCCCATTAGATGGTGGCATTTTTTATTAAGAACATTTTTGCTATTTGGAATTTGTGTTTTGTTATTTGGAATTTGCTCTAGCAACTACTCTTCCACATAATCCAGATCTTTGCCAAATGTTTCCGGAAGACGTGTTATTGCCCAGAATGCTATAGCAAATAGCAGTGCCGTAACAACAAGTGCTGAAGAAGCAAGGCTGCCTAATTTTTCCGGACCTTTTAAATAATCAAATAACATTGCAATCAATACCAGCGAACCGCGTACAAAATTGGGAACTGTAGTTGCGGTTGTGGAACGCAGGTTGGTACCAAACTGCTCGGATGCAACTGTAACAAACATGGCCCAGAAACCTACCGAAAAGCCTAATAGAGTAATCATAATATAGTAGATCACAGCTGTTACGTTTGACAGATTTAAGTATACAAGGATGAGCGACATGCAGAAGATATAAAATATATAAAATGCTTTCTTCCGGCTCTTCAGCCATTGTGAAAGTCCGCCGCTTGCAATATCACCAAATACCAGTCCGGCATAACAAAACATAATGCTGTATTCACGTTCAATAACGCCGTCGCCCATTATCCCCAGTTCCTTTGCAAACTCAGGAGCACGACCGATTAAAATACCAATAACAAACCAGATCGGAGAACCGATTAAGATACAATACAGATATTTCAATGCAATCTTTTTATTCTTAAATAAATCAAAGAAATTTCCGTGAGATACGTTTTCCTTTTTCGATTTTTCAAACATACCTGATTCAAACACACCAATCCGAAGCAATAAAAGAGATAAACCTAAGCCACCGCCAATAAAATAAGCGATTTGCCAGGTTAAAAATTTACCAATCAACGCAGCAACGATTGCCCCGGTCACGCCTACAGAAGCAACAATCATAGTGCCGTAACCACGCTTTTCTTTACTCATTACTTCACTTACCAAAGTAACTCCTGCGCCCAATTCACCAGCCAGACCAAAGCCTGCAATAAAGCGCAGTACTGCATACGCTAAAAAAGCCTGATCTTTATCGTGAAATACGTCTACAAAACCATTTGCAATATTTGCCAGTGAATACATGATAATAGAACCAAAAAGCACAGATAACCGGCCTTTCTTATCACCCAGAATGCCCCAGAAAATACCTCCTACAAGCATTCCGATCATTTGGATGTCTAATAAAGATTGAAATTCTTCAATAATATTTTCCTGAATACCAATGCCTTTCAAGCTTTTAACCCCAATGATTAAAAATAAGACGAGATCATACACATCAACAAAATAGCCCAATGCAGCTACCAGCACGGTTGTGGTAATGACTTTATTAACAGAAGAATCAGCAGTATTTGTTATCATATCGGTTTATATTTTCAATAAAAATCTGCGCAAAATACAAAACAGTTAGATGCTTATCAAACATCTACAATTTCGTACCTTGCAGTACTTATGAAATTGTTTTACGATTTATCGATATATGCTTATAGTTGGCTGATCGCAGTGGCCAAACTGGGTGGCAATAAAAAAGCTTCATTGATTGCTGCGGGCAGAGCCGAAACGTTCGATAAAATAGCTTCTTTTAAAAAAACTACAACTGCACCGGTTGCACTTTTTCATTGCGCCTCCCTGGGCGAATTTGAACAAGCCAGACCAGTAATTGAATCCTGGAAAAAATCGTATCCTTCTTATAAAATTGTTGTCAGTTTCTTCTCACCTTCGGGTTATGAAGTCCGTAAGAACTACGCTCAGGCTGATTTAATTATATACTTACCTGCTGACACCAGGAACGAATCCTATACATTCATCCGGGAACTCTCTCCTGCTGTTGTGTTTATTGTTAAGTATGAATTTTGGTTAAATCTGCTGGATGCTATTAAAGGACAAAATATTCCTTTATATCTGATATCTGGTGTATTCAGAAAAAAATTGCTTTTCTTCCGCAAAGGCGGCGGTTTTATGCGCGAACGCTTAGATGCCTTCACGCATTTTTTCCTTCAGGACAATACTTCCGGCGAATTATTAACGTCTATCGGTTTACAAAACTGGAGCATATCGGGCGATACCCGTTTTGATCGTGTACAGCAAACAGCAAGAGCGGCAGTCAAAATTGAAGAAATAGAATCATTTAAACAGCAGCAGCCGTTGCTTGTTATTGGCAGTGGCTGGAAGGAAGATATGGATGTGCTGCTTCCTTTTATAAATAGTTTTACGAAAACATTGAAAATCATTTTTGCACCACACGAAATTCATGATGCAGAAATAACTGCGATACAAAAACAACTCACTAAAAAATCAATCCGGTTTTCATCTCTAAAAAAAGATCCCGCATTACAGGCAGACGTTTTAATCATAGACAATATCGGCATGCTCTCTTCTATTTACCACTATGCGGATTTTGCTTATGTGGGAGGAGCTTTTGGAAAAGGCTTGCACAATATTCTAGAACCTGCAGTTTTTGGTGCACCTATATTTTTCGGACCGAAAATTAAAAAATTTCCTGAAGCCGCATGGCTGATATCCTTAGGCTATGCAAACAGTATAACAGATACTGCAACGTTCGAAAAAATTTTCAATACCGTTTACGATTCACCAGCATTAAAAGAATCGATTAAAAAAGAGCTGCAAAGCTCAATGTTACAGGCTTGTGGTGCAACAGAACATATTATGAATAAACTTGAAACAGATTTTTCAGCAGAATCTGCTATACCTAATGTACCTGCGTGATGAAAGGAATAATCTATAAATCTACAGGCTCCTGGTATTCTGTAAAAGGAGAAGACGGTACATTCTATAACGCACGGCTGAGAGGTAAATTCAAACATCTGGATTTAAAAGTTACAAACCCGCTGTCTGTCGGAGATTTTGTTGAGATGACTATTGATCCGCTTACGCCAAACGAAGCTTTGATTTTTAATATCGAGCCGCGCACAAATTACATTATCCGCAGATCTTCGCATAAAACTGCTTTCGGTCATTTAATTGCCTGCAACATTGATCAGAGTATTTTGCTTGTCACATTAAAACAACCAAAAACGTCTATCGGATTTATAGATCGTTTTTTAATTTCCTGCGAAGCATTCAGAATCCCTGCTGTTATTGTCTTCAACAAATCTGATTTATACGATGCAGCATTAATGGAAGAATATTTATATCTGAAAGACGTATATGAACCGCTCGGTTATACGTGCATCTTAACTTCCATGGAAAAGGAAAATGGACTAGATGAATTAATGCCTTTACTAAAAGGAAAAATTTCTGTATTCTCCGGCCACTCTGGCGTTGGAAAGTCAACCATGGTAAATAAAATATTTCCTCAGCTGGATATTAAAACAGATATTATTTCAGACCATTCACAAAAAGGAAAACATACTACTACGTTTGCTGAAATGTACGACCTGGATACAACTTCTAAAATTATAGATACACCGGGAATAAAAGAATTAGGTTTGTTTGAAATAGATGATGCTGTGCTTTCTCATTACTTCCCTGAAATGCGTAATTTAATAGGGCAATGCCGCTTTCATAACTGCAAACATACCAATGAGCCGGGTTGCAAGGTAAAAGAATATGTAGAGGCTTTTAAAATTGCACCAACGCGTTATGAAAGCTATTGCAGTATATTATTTGAAAAAGAAACGCACCGTTAAGAATAATGTTTGGTTAAGATACTATTTTCAATAAATCTCTTCGTTAAAATTTCAAGCACATTGATTTATTTTCAGAAAGCAACCTGCATTTGCAATACAACCATGCCTCTTCTGACACTTTTTTTGGGGGCCTCCGTAGCCACAGCCTGTACAAAATATGGTCTGTTTTGATAGTCGAGTGTAATTTTAGCGTTATGTCCTTTAATCAGCCAGTTTACTCCGACATCAAACGTTGACATAATTTTATAATCAAAAAACTGAAATCCGGATAATTGTGTCATAACATACGGCATGAATGTACCGTGTTCTTCCAACAACTCATCTTTCATTTTATACCCTAACTGAGCAGATATTGTACTACCTGTACCATTCATAGCAAATGCATTGCCACCGCCACTATTGTATAGCCCTTTATTAGCAGAACTCCCGCTATAGCCTTGCCCGCCATCTGCCGGATTCATTACACCAAGATTCCGGATATAATTTTTCCCGTAATCGCTATATAAGTAGGCAGCATAAAAGTTCAAAGCTGTTCCCTTTTCTTTATTAATCGGTGCATCATAGAATACATCTATACCGGCAGTAAGTAACTGGTGAGAAACTGTATCAATCTTAGCAGGTCTAGCAGCATCAGGTGTTGTATACCACATTGCTTTTTTTTGATATTGAATACCACCACCTATATTAAATACTTTTTTAGCACCGTGATATGTACCTATCTGATATGGATTTTTATTTGCTTCCTGATCGAAAAACTGATAGTACAGATATGTATTTAATTGCGGATTTGCACCTCTTGTAGAAAATGTGGCAATGTTATTCTGAAAGCCGGCAGTACTTAAGCTGCCAATCGGAGCCTGGCCACCTGAAATATTGGAAGGGGTATTTGTTGCACTATTAACAATCATAGGCTTAGAAATACTCACACGGTAATCTAGTTTTCCGATTTTACCTTTAGCAAACATCATATATTTGCGAACAAACTGATCATTGAGATCATTTGTTGTCTGCAGACAAACCGGCAAATCCATGCCCATAATCGATGCAACAGCTGGTGATGAAAAACGCAACGGGCCAACCCATGAGCCCAAACCTGCGCCTACAGATAAATGTTTTTTAATAAACTCATAATCTGCTGTTGCATCCATTATGAATAAACCGAATTTTCGTTCTGACAAATAGCTTACACTGTTCTCTCCTATTTGTGTATAGAAAAATGCTCTGTCTGTGATTTGCCCCATTGTCTGAAAACGTACACGTCTCAATCCAACATCGAATGTATTTTTCGCATTGGCATGCTGCCCGTTTACAGTTGAGCTGGGATTGCTCTGATCATAACGTATCCATGTTTGTACTAATCCGGTAAACTGAATGTAATGACTACCGTCTTCATTCAAAGAAAGTTTTAATGGTTTTATTATTTGTGGCTTTATGACTTTTTCAGGCTTTACATTTACAGTATCATGTACCTGTGTAAATGCTGTAAATATTATCATAAATGAAAAAAGTGTAATACTGATTTTTTTCATGAGTAGTATAAAATACCTTTCAATTATATCTCAATACTTTTGTAATGATGATTTATAATTCAAACCAAAAATCTGAAACAACTAATTCTGAAAGGCTTTAAAATTCTATTACAATTGAGTGAATTCTGTTCTCACAGGTATATTTAATTTTAAATTTATATAAGTCACATATTTTCTTCACAATTGACAAACCCAATCCAACAGACATTTCAGAAGTAGAACTTTTCAAGAAGCGTTCAAACATTCGTTCTGCTTCAACAGGTAATTCCCGACCGGTATTTGAAATTTCAAGAACGTTTTTTGAAACAGTGTTAATCATCAATCTTCCACCATCCAGGTTGTGTTTGATCGCATTTGAAATAATGTTAAACAACAGTGTTTCAATCAGTATTTGATTCGCAGGAATTATAATGGTTTTGGTGATATTTAATTCAAGCTGAATATTGCGCTCATCAATCAGTTCTTCAAAACTGACAAGCAGCTTTTCTAACAATTGTCCGATGTTGATCCGCGAAAGTTCACTGTATTGATTATTTTCAATTTTTGAAAGTAGTATAAGTCCTTTATTGAGCTGAGTAAGTCTGTTAATGGTATAGAAAACAGATTCGATCAAAACCATTTCTTCATTCTTAAGGTTTTTTGATTGTATCAATAGTTCCAGCTTATTTCTGATAATTGCAAGTGGTGTCTGAAGCTCATGGGAAGAGTTTTCGTTAAACTCTTTCTGACTGTTAAAATCCCGGTATATACGGGTTGTCATCTTTTCTACAATTTCACTCAATTCATCAAACTCATCTACATTTGATTTTTGATAAGGAATAATTTTGATATTCACCAAATCATAATTCTTAAGTCTGTCAACCAAATCATAAAAAGGCTGCCAGATTTTATTAGATATAAAACGGTTGATTAATAATACGCCCACAATCAAACCTAAAAACAACGCAACCTCAATCGGTAAAATAGAATTAATAAGAGATTCCGCTTCGCTTAAAGGTTGTCGTATGGTGATTTCGTAAAAACTATCGCCGTGTTTATAAACACTTTTTAATTCCCGGTAATCAATCGATTCTTTTTTATCCGGGTGATAAATACTTTTGGTATAATATCTATCATATACTTTGCTATCAATTTCAACTTCCGTTATTTCAATAAACTCGCTATTGTGTATCCCTTTAAAATCATTTTCATATTTCAGGTTTTCAATCACCTGGTTTTTTTCCTGATGCAAAGCTTCATCAATAGCATCAAAAAGCGTATCACGAATTAAAAAATAAAATAAAATAGTACCTATTGTAAAAATGAATAAGGTATAAATTAAATAATAAATGGAGCTTTTAGCTGTTAATTTCATTCAGCCTGAAATTTATAACCAATACCATATACGGTGTTCAGATAATCTTTGCAACCTGCATCTACTAATTTTCTACGCATATTTTTAATGTGCGTGTAAATAAAATCAAATGAATTACTCTGATCCATGTGGTCGCCCCAAATATGTTCCGCTATTGAATCTTTAGGCAATACACGACCTTTGTTTGAAATAAAAAACAATAGCAGTTCAAACTCTTTACCTGTTAATGTTACCCTTGTGTCGTTCACAAACACTTCATGATTTTCAGGAATTAACCGAATTTCATTAAATACAATATCTGTGTTTCCATCAAATTGTCTTCTGCGCACAATAGACTTAAGACGTGCATTTAATTCCGATAAGTGGAATGGTTTTGTCAGATAATCATCCGATCCGAGATCCAAGCCTTTGATGCGATCTTCGAGCGTATTTTTTGCAGAGATAATAATTATCCCTCCTTTAATA
>FTDL01000039.1_pt1 | contig 40389 bp, 34 predicted proteins | sample 1639951 | NCBI WGS metagenome assembly FTDL01 (sample SAMEA3914869, study PRJEB12502) | metagenome | biome: forest; material: soil | place: USA | collected 2012-03-12 | depth 0.1 m
CGTATAACCTGTAACATCCTGATAAAATAAAACACTCTTAATTCTTTTTTCAAATGTTATACCAGCTTCATAGCCCCATCCATTTTCAGGCCGCAACGATGCGTTGCCTCCGGGATTCCAATACAAATCATTCAAAGCAGGAATTCTGTAATTATATGAAATATTTCCATGTAGTTTTATTATTTTCAATATATGATAATCCAAACCCAATGAAGGTGTTAGTGGTATCCATGTGTTGCACCACTCTTTGCGTACAGATGGTGCGAGAATCATTTTTTTATGCAGCAATTGAATGTTTGAAGAAACAAAAAAAGCAACTTTATTCTGGCTGACTGTAGGCTTTGAAAAATTATCTGAAATACCCTGTTGAAGAATCGTTTGAGAACCAGTCAATATATTTATGAAGGCATTTACCTGATAACGGTATTCTACTTCTGCCTGTATAATTCTGCTTAAAATAATGGAATAAATATCTGATGTATCAGACACGTAATTCATCTTGTCCGCCTGATAACCCAACTTACTTTGTATCACACTTCTTTTACGTGCATACATCCATTGTACTCCCTGCTTCCAATTGCGATCATATTGTGTGGCGTCTGAGAATGGAGCAGAAATCGTACCTGGCAGATTCCTGTCCATCTGTTGATACCAAACCCAATATTTAAACGTATGATTTTTTACTTTGAACGCATAATCAACATATATTCCTTTTTGATTCTGACTTGCGTGATTTATTTTTTCTTTTACTGAGTTCGCATAGTAAGAAATATTATTATCAGCCTGCTTATAATATGTGCTGATATAAAGTTGTTTTGTTGAATCACCTATGCGTGCTGAAAGTATTGGCATCATCAAACCAAAACTAGCTTGCTGATAACTCAGATTTATCTGTTTTCGTTTTACGAAATTCATCTGATTTGATAAATGTATACTTCCTCCTATAGCTCCGCTTCCCATCAAAGAAACCTGCGAGCCATATTGCAGCTGCATATTATTAAAAATAAAGGATGGAACGGTGGAATAATCAATTTGTCCTGTTGTTGGACTGTTCATAATCATTCCATTCATAGTTGTTTGTGTCTGAGATGCTGAGCTGCCGCGGATTGAAATACTTGACAGAGAACTTACGCCGTACGACTTGATATATACAGATGACTGATTCGATAAGATATCTGCCAGAGAGCCGGGGTTTTGTTTCAAGTAGGTTGTATCAAACGTTATTTTTTTAGAGCCTGCTGAAAAATTATCATACCGGTATCCTTCAATATCAATGACAGGTGTTTTATATACAGAGTCCGTTTTTATTTGTGCACAGATATACTGAATCCCTGATACCATAATAAGTATAAAAGAAATTATAAACCGCACAAAAGAATAGAGAGACTGCATCAAATGATTTTTAAATCATCCGATAGCTTGCAGATGTTTCAGGAAGATAAATGTAACCATTCAGTACAACCGTACTAACTCGGAAAACTTACCCGCTAGCCTTTTCACCGAAAGCTTCGAATATGCTGTTACCGGCAGGTCTTCTGACTTACTCTGTTGTATTTACCTTCCCGAATAAATCAGTGGCAAAATCAAATACAACGTTACTAGGAGTTTACAGCAGCGGGAACTGTTCCGGATTTACACCGGATTCCCTTTTAATTATTTCAGATTATGAAATAAACCTTTAACAATTGTAAAGGTACAAATAAAATTTAAGGATGCAAGATAGTTTCTGGTTGCCAGGTTCCAGTTACCAGAAGAAGAAAGTAGTTATCGCTCGTTGTCTAGTAACTAGTACCCGACAACTGGAAACTAAAACCGGACAATTGTTTTTAAATTAATCACCCGCGCAGTTAGTGTATTAGGTATGGCATATGTATTACCACTATAATCCGGAACCCATAAGTAAGATATTGTATTAGCAGTACCTAATAAATTCAGCACTTCTATGCTAATCCAGACCGATTCAAATAAATTACTTTTTACCAAATCTTTATCATTAAATGTTACGAGTTTTGAAAAACCAATATCAACCCTTCTGTATGCAGGTGCTGTTAAAGATGAGCGATATTCAGGCTTGCCGGGAGGCCCGAAAGGTAAGCCCGAACCAAACATTACATTCAGATACACTTTTATTGTTGGATTATTTGGAATATGATCCTGAAAAAAGATAGCTGCTGTAACGCGCTGATCTGTTGGTCTGCGTATATATCCTCTGTTATCATCTGCCAGGTTTTCTTTTGTTGAAAGTATACCTAAATTAAACCAGCTCTCTACCCCTTTTACAAACTCTCCGTTGAGTCTCATATCCAAACCTGTTGCATAAGCAGTTCCGTCATTATAACCATAATAACGCAGACGTACATCGTACAGATCGTAGGGCACGATACGCTCAATATATTTTACATATGCTTCCGTTGTAAGATAAAAAGGCCTACCCCACCATATCATTTTTTTGTCCATACCAAGTACAAACTGATAGGAACGCTGCGCCTTTAAATGTGTATTTACAGTACCATCCAAAGCACGCATTTCTCTGAAGAATGCCTGTTGCTGATACAAACCGGTTCCAATCCTCAATTTAATTGTTCTGTTTTTCCGTGGCTGATAACTATATTGAATACGGGGTGATGCAAGAAACTGGTTATTTAATGACCAATAGTTTAACCGTATGCCAGTAATAAATGTATGTGTTGAATCTATAGAATAATTATGTTGTGTATAACCTTGCAGGCGTGTTGAGTTTAATAATGTATTCTGATAAACAGATCGTGTTACGTTTACATACGAAGCAGAATCTGTAAAATCATATTCATCATAATGATCATTAATATGTTCTTCCTGTACTGAAGCTCCAGCTTCAAACATGTTCTTTTTATTTAAATGATATACCGTTCTGTTATTTAAATTGATTGAAGCAGCTTTAAATAAATTTCTGCCATGATTAAAATAAGAACCTATACCTTTTGCAATAACATTCTGGTTGTAGCTGGGCAAGCTCGGATCAGGACTTACAGAACTGATCATATATCCAGATTCGACATCAAAGTATTCGCGTTCGGATGCGATATAGCCGTTGAGTCCAAATGTTGTTTTCAGCTTTGCATTAAATTTATGTGCATAACGGACTCCTCCTTGAACCGTTTGATAAGTTAAGATATCTCTTCCGTCAAACGCCACATCAAAACTTAACGGGTCATCAAGTGTACCAAAAGTAGTCTGTTGTGTTGTGGGTGTTACTTGATATTTATTTTTTGAAACGATAAAAAGCAGATCAATTTTTGATCTCCCCGGATTGTATTGATACTTGTTTTTAGATGTTACATCAAACGTTACAAGACTTTGCCAATCCCAGAATACTGGCTTATACTGGCCTTTAACATCCAGAGTCTTTAATAAATAGGTTGATGATTTTAATCTTGCACCAGAAACAAAAGAAATTCTTTTATCCTTGCTTATACCTTCTATATGTGCCGACCCTCCCAGAAATCCGGCAGTTATAGAGCCTGCATATCTGTTTGGTGTTTTATAATCAGCATTTAAAACAGACGATAGTTTATCTCCGTATTTTGCCTCCCAGCCGCCAGAGCTGAAATTAACACGTTTGATGAGATCTGGATTTACAGTGCTTAATCCTTGTTGCTGCCCGGCTTTTGTGAGTTGAGGAGTATAAATTTCAATGTCATTAATGTAGATTAAATTTTCATCATAGTTACCACCTCTGGCGGAGTATTGCGTAGACAATTCATTATTATTTGTTACACCAAGCGTCATTGCCGGAAGCACTTTTGTAAAATCACCAAAAGCAGATGGGACATATTTGGTAGCAACGGTATTTATTTCAGTTGAATTATACCTAACTGTATCTTTAGCGGCATAATCTATAATTTCAATTGTTTTTCCTGTTGTAATATTTTCTTCTGCCTGAATAGACATCGTTATTACTTCATTTGCTTTGGGCTGTACAGTAATGGCAGTTTTTTTATAACCGAGATACTTAACTGAAATCACGGAAGGTTTACAACAAGGAATTACTGCTTTATAAAAACCAGTCTCATCTGAAATTGTTAAAGGAACAGAATCATTGAGCATGATGTATGCACCCGGAATTGAATCCCCTTGTGCGGTTATGACATAACCCTTTATAATTGACTGTTGAGAGAAGGTATAACCTGTCAGAAGTATTGAAAAAAATAACGTATATAAGAATTTATTAATATACATCCTGACAGGTTTTAAAAACGATTTTATATAAATCGTTTAGATATTCTTAAGTTGCTCAATTGTGGCAATAGGATCTTTTGCAGAAAAAACATAATTACCTGCAACTAATACATCTGCGCCTGCTGCTACTAATTTCGGACCTGTTATTTCATTTACACCACCATCAATTTCAATCAATACATGTGCATTATTTTCCTGAATCAATTGCTTTAATTCGCGTACTTTCTGATATGTATGTTCAATAAATTTTTGTCCGCCGAAGCCCGGGTTAACAGACATCATACAAACAAGGTCAATATCTTTTATAATATCTTTTAACACATGTATCGGTGTATGCGGATTGATTGCAATACCGGCTTTGCAACCAACATCTTTAATCTGATAAATTGTTCTGTGTAAATGTGTGCATGCTTCGTAATGCACAGCTATGTTTGCTGCTCCTGAATCTTTAAATGCCTGTATATATTTTTCCGGATTCACGATCATTAAGTGCACATCCAATGGTTTTGCAGCATGTTTATTAATTGCCTGCATGACAGGAAAACCAAAAGAAATATTGGGCACAAATACGCCGTCCATAATATCAATGTGAAACCAATCTGCATTGCTCGAATTGATCATTTTAACATCTCTCTCCAGATTCGCGAAGTCTGCAGATAATACACTTGGTGCTATAAGTACGTTTGCCATAGATACAAATATAACTATAATTTAATCCACTTTAGAATTTCATGGCTGTTTGATGATTCTACCCGGATAAAGTAAAGACCTGATTTCAGTTCGTTCACAAGATCATTTATCTGAATAATTTTTGACGATGCATATTGTGAAACATCTTCGAATAATTTGCCTTGATAATCAAACACTTCAATATGGTATTGCACATTATCGAAAGGAACTTTCACGAACAGATCGCCTGTTTCATACGGATTTGGAGCAATAATACTTGTTTGTGTATTTGTATAAATAGATGCGAATGCTATTATTTTAGAAAAATCCGGAACACCATATCCCTTTTCATTGTCGGGATTATGATAGTCATCACAGGATTGAAGAAGTATTTGTTTGATTTCATTATTGGAAAGTTCAGGAACAGATTCTTTCATACCTGCCACTAATCCTGTTATCATTGGCGTAGCCAGGGATGTACCACCTGTAATTAAATACGCACCACTTGGCGTTATGCAATAAATATTGGAACCCGGTGCACATAAGTCGGGTTTAATTCTGCCATCTGATGTAGGGCCGACAGAGCTAAACGCAGAACGGCTATTGTTCATATCAACGGAGCCGACGGCTAATACGTTGTATGCATCAGCAGGTGTTCCAATATATTTCCAGGGTTGATTTCCATCATTACCTGCAGCACAAACCACGATCATACCTTTCTCATAAGCTATATCTGCCGCCCTCGCTATAATACTTGTATGGCCGTTCATATCTGCATATGTATAATCAACTGCTGCATTATCAAATGTGTTATAGCCTAACGAAACAGATATAATATCGGCACCACAACTGTCCGCTATTTCAGCGCCACGCAGCCAATTATATTCTTCCAGCTTCGATTCTGTTGCAGCAACTTCTGTACGTAATAAAATATAAGAGGCATCAGGCACTACTCCTTTGTAGTTAAGCGTATCTGCTGCTAATATGGATAATATATAGGTTCCATGATTGTCATCATCAAATACATTTGTATTGTTGTCGGCAACATCATAATGATAAAGCACCTGATCATTATGCCACAAGTGTTTAAAAGCTGTAAGTGTGTCTGTACCGGGAAATCCGGAATCGGTAATAGCAATTAATACATCTTTACCTTTAATTCCGGCTTCATGCATTTGAGTAATGCCAATATAATCGGAATAATAAGAAGCATAATTTTGTTGGGCAGATGTTGCATTAAGTTGTGTATTTGCATGATCACTTGTTCTGAAAGAACTGATACTGTTACTCACAAAAGGCATTGCAATAATTGTGGCATACTGAGCAGATGTTGCTTTAATACAGACTGCATTCATCCATTTTGAAACAAATACAATCTCAGCACCTGCATTTATTATTTGAGTAAGATATTGTTGTGAAACGGGAAGATCTGTTGAATCAATACGTATATGTTGTGTACTGCGTCTTTCAATGCTTTTGACAGAAAGAAAGCCTGCCGGATTCTGAAGTGTACCCGTTGTTCCGTTTTTATCTTTTAGATAGAGTATATAAGAATTAAGTTGTGCATGAAGTACAATAGTTGTTGAAAGCAAAAGAAAAAATGAAAAGAAAAAATGTTTATTGAATCCCATACGCGATCAATGTTTCTTCTAAAAGACTACCGAAATCAATGGTATATTTTCCGATCTGTGAAGGATCTGTATTGTAACTTAAGAATTCATAATTTTTATAAATAAGCCCGATGTCTTTTGCATACACTCTGCTCCTATAATCTTTATTTACAAGGTTTAATGTATTCGCTTCTTCTACTGTACAGGTTTGCGGTAAATATCTGTTATTAAAAGCAAATGGTGTCCCAAAAGTTTTAACGGTATAATCATCTTCATCAGACGTGTTTTTTAAATTGCCGTTCCATACTTCACCGACTGATAGTGGAAATTGCAGCCGTATAAATTCAGTGCTGGCTTCTTTAATAGCAATCTGATTCATATCCGTTGTAAAACTCCATACGGAATCTGGCTGAAATGGCCAAGGTTGTGTACTATCCGGTCTATAAAAACGGTACAATTCATATACAACTACACCTTGAAAATGAAACGTATCATGAATAACTTCTTTAACCTGAAAAGTTGTATCGGTTGTGTCGCTGTTATATTTAATAGAATGCACATGGTAGATCCAGTATCTTCCAACATCTGTAGGAAAATAATCAATACCTGTTATTGCGGGTACTTCATTATTCCTATGGCAGGAACAAATAACAAACAGAATACCGGTAAAAAATAAAATGCGTTTCATTCGTTCTGCTTAAAGCTTGATTTTATCCAGCCACCGCCTATTACGTCATCACCTTCGTAAAAAACAGCTGCTTGTCCTGGGGCGATCGCTTTTACATGTTCGTGAAACAATACGCGCATTTCATCACCAATCTGTTCAATTGTTGAAGATGTTCCGTCATCATTATAACGTACTTTTGTAACAGACTCTTTTTGAATACCCTTCAGATTTTCATATTTAGACATTGTCAGCTGATCTACCCACATGCCATTGCGGTTTAATCCTTCTTCTTTGCCAAGTACCACACGGTTTTTGTCCTTTTGAATTTCTGTTACAAAAACCGGGTAGCCAAGTGTAATGCCAAGACCTTTACGCTGACCGATAGTATAAAATGGATATCCTTCATGTTTTCCGACTACAGTGCCGTCTTCCATTACGAACTCGCCTCCCCGTACCTCTTCTTCCAACCCCGGGTTACGGCGTTTCAGAAAACCTCTGTAATCGTTATCCGGAACAAAACAGATTTCATAAGATTCACTTTTATTTACCAGATCCATAAAACCGCGTTCTGCAGCCATTGCTCTGATATCCGTTTTATGCAAATGCCCCAAAGGAAACATCGTTCTGCTTAAGCTTTGCTGAGAAATTCCCCACAAAGCATAAGATTGATCTTTATTTTCATCCAATCCTTTAGAGATGACAAAACGATTGCTCTCTTCTCTAACTTTAGCATAATGCCCGGTAGCAATAAAGTCACAATCCATTTTATCGGCTCTTCGCAGCAACGAATCCCACTTAATGTGTGTATTGCATAATACACAAGGATTTGGTGTGCGCCCATCCAGGTATTCTTTATTAAAGTGATTAATTACATAATCACCAAATTCTTCGCGTATATCAACAATATAATGCGGAAAGCCGAGACTTACAGCAATATTACGGGCATCATTAATCGAATCTAAACTACAGCAGCCGGTTTCTTTTTTACTTCCGCCGAGATTTGCATAATCCCAAGTTTTCATGGTCATACCAATTACCTCATAGCCTTGTTCATGAAGCATAACTGCCGCTACAGAACTATCTATTCCACCACTCATGGCAACCAATACTCTTCCTTTTTTACTCATTTCCAATGAATTCCTTTTAAAACAAGGTTGTAACCGTAAAAACGGTTGCTTAGTTTCTTTTATTATTAACAAATTTATGAATAAATTATCCCATATTTAGATTTAATTACGAAGATCATACATAATGGGATTAACAATTCCGGTAATACTAAACTCGGTAAATAACCTGTCTGATGCCAGATACGCAGCAGGAATGGGTGTAGATTTAATGGGTTTTGAGGTGGAAACAGGTACAGAAAGATATGTTAGCCCCGATTTATATAAAGCAATTACTGCCTGGTTATCCGGCGTTCAAACAGTTGCAGAGATCGCTGTCTTAAACCAACCCGCCTTAGCATTAATCCAAGACCAATATCAGCCGGACTTTATTCAATTTGAATCTGTTGAAAGTATTTCTCAGGAAGAATTGGACCGACTTGATTGTATTCAGAAAATAGTCGTGCCAAAGGGACAAGAATTAGTCACACTGGAAAATTTATCCCATCAACTCTTGCAAGAGGCTAATTATGTTTTGTTGGAATTATCAGATTGGAAAGATTGGACAGCACACCAAAAAGAAATTACACAAGTGAATAAAACCTTTTCAATTCTTTGGGCCCTGCCGGTCGAAAAAGAAGATGCAGTTTTAATTCAAGCCATGGAATTAAAGGGAATTGCATTAAAAGGTGGTGATGAACAACGCCCAGGCTGGAAAGATCTGGATCAATTGATTGATATATTAGAAGCACTAGAAGAAAATTAATTATTACCTATGAAGAGTTCTATTTTCACACTTACACTGAGTCCGGCTTTTGATAAAAGTACTTCAGTTGAGAGTGTACAGCCTGAGAATAAATTGCGTTGTGACAGTCCGATTTATCAACCTGGCGGTGGCGGCATTAACGTTTCAAGGGCAATAAAAAAATTAGGAGGCAGCTCTGTGGCCCTGTACCCGATTGGTGGCGATACAGGCAATCATTTTAAAACATTATTAACAGAAGAAGGAATCGAACAGATTACGTTTCAGATAAAAAACTGGACACGTGAAAACTTCATTGTAGTTGAACGATCTACTAATAACCAATATAGATTTGGGATGCCCGGCTCTGAAATTTATAAAGAAGAATGGGAGCAAATGCTTGCTGTTATTCAGGATCCGGGAAACGATTTTGAATATTTCGTAGTAAGTGGCAGTACACCCAATGGTGTGCCTGCAGAGTTTTACACACGTTTATCGCAAATTATTCTTCAGAAAAAGGCGCGTTTAATATTAGATACATCAGGGGATGCATTAAAAAATTCATTGAAAGAAGGTATCTTTTTGTGTAAGCCCAACATTAATGAATTAAGTGAAATTGTTGGTAAAGAACTTAATACAACTGAACAGCAGGAAGCGGCAGCTATGGAAATAATCAACACAGGTAAAGTTGAAATCCTTGTTGTTTCCCTGGGCGGTGCCGGTGCATTTCTAGCCTCCAAACAAGGTATTGTTCACGTAACAGCTCCTTTAGTAGAAAAGAAAAGTACAGTTGGTGCTGGCGACAGTATGGTTGCGGGTATGGTATTAAGCTTATCTCGCGGCAATAGCTTTGATGATGTGATAAAATTCGGTGTTGCCTGCGGAACTGCTGCAACCATGAATTTCGGAACAGAACTTTGTAAAAAAGAAGATGTCGATCGTTTGTATAAACAACTTGGTGGCAAATAATTTTAGCTCTGTGGTGGAATAATTTCTTTATGAGTAATCTAAAAACACAACCTTCTGAAACGAACGGAATGCCTTCAGGTATTCCGTTTATTATTGGTAATGAAGCCGCCGAACGCTTTAGTTATTATGGAATGAAAGCAATACTTGCAGTCTTTATGACGGAGTATTTAAAAATGACCGAAAGCGCGTCAAACGAATGGTTCCATACTTTCGGTTCTGCAGTGTACCTGATGCCAATTTTAGGAGCTTTATTATCAGATATCTTTTTAGGAAAATACAGAACCATTTTATATTTATCTATCATCTATTGCTTAGGGCATTTAGTGCTTGCCTTAAATGAATCTAAAGATGGTTTGTTCTGGGGATTAACATTGATAGCTGTTGGCTCCGGAGGTATTAAACCTTGTGTATCTGCACATGTTGGTGATCAGTTTAATGTGCACAACAAACACCTCATCAACAGAGTATTTTCTTTTTTTTATTTTGCTATTAATTTCGGTGCTGTAATCAGCACACTAGCTATTCCCTATTTACTCGAAGCGTTCGGACCGCAACTTGCATTTGGATTGCCTGGCATATTGATGTTCCTTGCAACATTTGTATTCTGGTTAGGCCGTAATGACTTTGTTCATATACCTGCATTCGGTACCAATTATATTAAAGTGATTTTTAGTAAGGAGGGCTTGACTGCAATTGGCCGCTTACTTGTTCTATATGCTTTTTTAGCCATCTTCTGGGCTTTATATGAACAGACTGGCAGTACCTGGATCTTTCAGTCAAAGAGCCCGTTTCTGGACAAAGAAGTATCTTTGTTTTTCTGGAATTTCACCTTACTTCCATCCCAGATTCAGGCAATTAATCCATTATTGGTAATGATTCTCATTCCAACTTTTTCATTTATCATTTATCCACTGCTTGAAAAAATCATTCCACTAAGACCTCTTATTAAAATATCCATTGGAATGTTTGTAACTGTAGTCTGCTATTTAGTAGTCGCTCATATTGAAGCACGCATTTCACAGGGTATTCATACAAGTGTGTTGTGGCAGTTTCTTGCTTATGTTATTTTAACAATGGCCGAAGTAATGGTATACGCGACTGCACTGGAGTTCTCATATACACAGGCTCCCTTACAGATGAAATCAACCATCATGGGCGTTTTCATGTTTTCCATTTCTATGGGAAATTTTTTAATCACTCAGATTACACATTACAACAGCATCCCTTCGCCTGTTGCTGAAATACATGCAGGTGCAAACACTACCATAACATTACACGATTCTTATATACCTGTCAAAAGAGAGAAAATAGAATTTGACGAAGGTTCCGGCGTATTCATTTTAGAAAAAAACAGCAAAAACAATACAACAGACACCATTCCGTTAACAGGAACTTTTCTTGTGGGTGACATGGTCGCTAAAACAAACACCTTTAATATCGAAGATAATAACTGGAAAGTTATTTCTACAATTAAAAAATCAGAAACAAAATCTGGTTATAAGGTAGTGTTCCATCGTTTTAAGCATGAAACGTATTTCTACATGTACGCTTTGCTGATGTTTATTGCAGCAGTTTTGTTTATCGGCGTAGCGATTAAATACAAGGGAAAAACTTACATTCAGGGAGACACCAATTAAGCGCTCTCTTAAAATTTGTTGCAGATATTTCTTTATATCAATTAATTAGTATATCTTTGTATGTCTTTTGAGTAATGTACCCGCTGATAGCGGGTTTAATTCACAAGGAAATGTACGCTAGATCGTACCGCTGAAAAAATACCATCCATAGTCTCGAGGTAGACTATACTACTTGTCAATCTGTTTCTAAGATTAATAGATTTTGATGTCCCAAGGTATTTTTTCATTACACCTTTCGGATATATTATGTAATCTAGAAAAGACGACGAAATAAATCATTTAACAAATTAAAAACATCTTATGTTATTTAAAGATCTTGGATTGTCTCCAGAGGTATTGGAGGCTATTGAAAGCGTTGGCTATTCTGAAGCAACTCCTATTCAGGCACAAACAATTCCTATTTTATTAACAGGAAAAGACCTTACAGGTCAGGCTCAAACAGGTACAGGCAAAACTGCATCTTTTGGTATTCCTGCAATCGAACACGTTGATACTTCTATCAACGGTACACAATCATTAATTCTTTGTCCGACACGCGAACTTGCGTTGCAGGTTTCAACGGAATTAAAAAAACTTTCTAAATTTAAAAAAGGTCTTCGTGTACTTGCTGTATACGGTGGTGAATCTATCGAAAGACAAATCAAGGATTTGAAATTCGGCGCACACATCGTTGTAGGCACTCCTGGTCGTATTATTGATCACTTAGACAGACGTACACTTAATGCTTCAAACATTTCTCAGATCATCTTAGATGAAGCAGATGAAATGCTGAACATGGGTTTCAGAGAAGACATCGAATTAATTTTAACACGTTTGCCTGAAGACCGTCAAACGGTATTATTTTCTGCAACGCTTGCTCCCCCTATCCTGGCGCTTGCTAAACGTTTCCAAAACAACCCTGAGATCATCAAAATTGAAAGAAAAGAATTAACAATCAGTACGGTTGAACAATTCTATTATTTGGTGAAAAATTCTCAGAAAACAGAAATCGTTACCCAGATCATTGACTTAAATAATCTTCAGTTAATGTTAATATTCTGTAACACGAAAAGAAAAGTTGAGGAAGTTACAGACGAACTTAAAGCATACGGACACAACCCGATCAGTTTACACGGTGATAAAACACAACGTGACAGAACAGAAGTAATGAGCAAATTCCGCAAGGGATTGGCAAATATCCTTGTAGCTACAGACGTTGCTGCACGCGGCATTGATGTTACAGGTGTTGATGCAGTAATCAACTACGATGTACCATTGGATATCGAAAATTACGTTCACCGCATCGGCAGAACCGGTAGAGCTGGTCAGTTAGGTAAATCATTCACCCTGGTTACAAGCGATGAAAGATATAAACTAAGAGATATCGAGCGTTACACTAAGGCAACAATCGAAAGAGCTGAAACGCCTACACGTCAGGAACTGGTTGCATACAAAAAAGATAAATTAGCAACACGTATCGCTTCTGAATTAGAGAAACCAAATATTAAAATCTGGGCTGACTTGTTAGAAGAATATAAAGATAAAGGTATCACAGCCGATCAAATTGCAATTGCGTTGCTTTCCAAAGAAATGAAAGATCTTGCAGAACCGGAACGCAGAGAGCGCTCATTCGAAGATCGTGGTGATCACAGAGATCGTGGTGACAGAGGCGGGCGTTTCGACAGAAGTGATCGTGGTGACAGAAGAGACGGACCTCGCAGAGATGGCCGTTCTTCGGACCGTTTCAACGACAGACCAAGTTCAAGAGACCGTGATGGTGGTGAAAGACGTGAAAGAACACCAAGACCCAGAACTTCAAACGAAAACATGGCACGTTTATTTGTAAACGTTGGTCGTATAGATCGTATCTCTCCTGGTGACATCGTTGGTGCATTTGCTGGTGAAGCCAACATCAAAGGTTCTCAGATCGGACAGATTGATATTTTCGATAAATACTCATTTGTAGAACTTCCTCATGACTTAGTTGATCAGGTTATGGACGGAATGAGAAACAATAAAATTAAAGGAAAATCCATCAACATCGAGATTTCGAACGGTAAGCAATAATAATGAGCCATTTGTTTTTAAACAAAGACATTTATTCATGCATACTTGATGAACAGGAATCTGTTCATGTTGTAAAAGTTCTAAGACTAAAAGAAGGTGATGCCATTACTGTGACAAACGGTAATGGCATTATTGTTTCCGCACAAATCTTAAAGGCAGATCACCGCAAATGCGGATACAAAATTATTGAAGAACAAAAACTGAATAAACGCGCTGAAGCTCATATTCATATTGCCATCTCTCCTACCAAAAATATCGATCGCATGGAATGGATGGTAGAAAAATGTACCGAGTTTGGCATTGATGCATTTAGTTTTATTTTAACAGAGCATTCGGAAAGAAAAAATTTGCCTGTCGCAAAACTTGAAAAAACATCTTTTGCTGCAATCAAACAAAGCGGACAACCTTTCCTGCCACAATTCAGTGATTTAATCGCATTCAATATATTTCTGCAATCTGATTTTTCAGCATACAAGCATAAACTAATTGCCTGTTTAGACGAAGATCCCAAGCCCACGATTTTAAAACTCGTACATCCGGACGAATCTTGCCTGGTATTAATAGGACCGGAAGGTGATTTTACGCCACAGGAAGTACAGAAAGCTGTTGAAAAAGGTTTTGTAAAAATATCCTTGGGAAATTCTATATTACGTACTGAAACAGCAGCTATTGCTTCGTGTCACATATTGAATCTGATTCAAGAGTAATGAAAAAACCACATGTAATCATCGCCTTATCGGCATTTATTTTATTGAGTTCATCTGTTTTTCAGCCTTCGTATAAAATTGCAAAATTAAAATATCAGGGCGGTGGGGACTGGTACGCAAACAAAACTTCTTTGCCTAATTTAATTGCCTTCTGTAATAAAAATGTTGGCATGAATATAGCTACTGAAGAAGATATTGTTGAAGCAGGAAGTGCTGATTTATTCTTACATCCTTTTGTACACATGACGGGTCACGGAAACATAGTGTTTTCTTCCCAGGAGATACAAAATATGCGTAATTATTTAATCGGCGGAGGCTTTCTTCATATTGACGACAACTATGGTCTGGATAAATTTATCCGTCCTGAATTGAAGAAAATATTTCCGGAATCTGAATTAATAGAATTGCCATTTACGCATCCTATTTATCACCAGAAATACAACTTCAATAACGGTTTGCCTAAAGTACATGAACACGATGGCAAGACACCTAAGGGATACGGAATACTTTATAAAGGCCGGTTGGTTGTTTTCTATACATATGAATGTGATCTTGGCAATGGATGGGAAGACAAACAAGTGTACAATGATCCGGAAGAAGTTCGTTTAAAAGCACTTCAAATGGGTGCGAACATTGTTTCTTATGCGCTAACATCATATTAATCAAGAAAGAAGCCAAGAAACCTTACATCTTAAAATAAATCCTGTTTTTCAGCAACAAATTCATTAAATTTGCTGTTCTATTACAAACCAAACTAACTAAAAATGACTGGTACAGCCTGGCCCATTATCATATTCTTTGTTGCACACTGGTATTTATCATTGTTCAGCCAAACATTCTTCCTGCACAGATATTCTGCGCACGCGATGTTCAAAATGAATAAGTTCTGGGAAAAGTTCTTCTTTGTATTCCTATACCTTACTCAGGGATCTTCTTATCTGGTTCCAAGAGCATATGGCGCTCTTCACAGAATGCATCATGCATATAGCGATACAGAAAAAGATCCGCACTCTCCGCTATATTCAAGAAACGCGTTTGTAATGATGTGGAAGACAAAAGATATTTACAATGCAGTATTAAGAAGAGAAGCTAACGTTGAAGAAAAATTCAATAAAAATCTTCCGGAGTGGGCGTTTATTGATAATCTTGGTGATATGTGGATCTCCCGTATTGTATGGGGTACACTTTATGTATTCTTCTATATTTATTTTGTTCCTGCAAATATGTGGTACTTATATTTATTGTTACCGATCCATTTCTTAATGGGACCTGTACATGGTGCTATTGTTAACTGGTTTGGACATAAATTAGGTTATCAGAATTTTGACAACAAAGATGCTTCCAGAAACACCCTTGCGATGGACGTATTATTAGGTGGCGAATTATTTCAGAACAATCACCACATGTATGGCAGCAGACCAAACTTCGCAATGAAGTGGTTTGAATTTGATCCGACTTATCCTGTGATTAAAGTATTGCACTACATGCATATTATTCGTCTGGTCAATCCGGATGCTAAAGCATAACAAATAAATACTTCTACAAACAAAAAAGATCCTGTATTAACGGGATCTTTTTTGTTTGTAGCTGAATTAAAATATCTTTAACTATTCCCTTCTCTTCAAAATTTCTCCTGTTATAAATGCATTGCGCAAGTTATTTTTATCAGAAAGAAAGTTCAATAGTGGATGCTTATTTTTTGATTTAAGAGTATATGGAGTCAGGTGCTCGTCTACGCCAAAAAACAGACGCAGAACGATCAATCGGCTGCTGTTCATAGTTTACAGGTTGCTCTTGCTTATGAGTGTCTTTATAAAAGGCTTCACGGGCAATAATTTCTCTGTTATAATTATCCCGCTCAATATTCTCCTGTTTTATTTCTTCGGTTTTGTTATATGTACTCTGATATCTTTTAGAAGCCTGCTTCACAGGCACAGAAGCTTTGTATGAAGGTCTTTTGTATGGATCATCATTTGAAGTTATCACAGGGCTCGGCTGAGACTTTGCTTTGGGCATTTGAGGAATCGGAGACCCACCCGGAATTGGCTGTGTTTTATTCCCTTTTTTAATTGTTTCTTTTATTTGGGTATAAAGATAAAAACCAATGGCCAGTACCCAGAAAATTATTTTAAAATCGAATCCACTTTCTTCCATATCCTTGATTTCCTATTCTTTGTATCAAGATACATAAAAAAAATATCACACGCATTTCTGTTAATAAAACTGTTGATAAACGGGTATAATGGGGGTACTATCTCGCTTCTAATAATCTTACTTTTAATAGATTAAATATTGACAAGAGAGGCGAATTCCATGCAATTAAGTAAGTTAGAGATTAAAGGATTTAAGAGTTTTGGTGATAAAGTAGTCATTAATTTTGACGAGGGTATCACCGGTATTGTAGGTCCTAACGGCTGCGGAAAATCGAATGTTGTAGATGCTATACGTTGGGTGTTGGGTGAGCAAAAAACACGCGCACTCCGTTCTGATAAAATGGAGAACGTAATTTTTAACGGCACGAAAAACCGTAAGCCACAACAGATGGCCGAGGTTTCTTTATCGTTTAATAATACAAAAAATTTATTACCGACTGAATATTCTCAGGTTACTATTACCCGTCGTTATTACCGTACAGGAGATAGTGAATACTTATTGAATGGAGTAACTTGTCGTTTAAAAGATATCAACGATTTATTTTTGGATACGGGTATTGGTTCAGATTCATATGCAATCATTGAATTAAAAATGGTTGACGATATCCTGAATGATAAAGATGGTTCACGTCGCGAATTGTTTGAGGAAGCAGCTGGTATCTCTAAATTTAAAATGCGTAAAAAACAAACGCTAAAAAAATTAGAAGAAACAGATAAAGATTTAGAACGCGTTGAAGATTTACTTTTTGAGATCAATAAAAACCTGAAGTCGTTGGAAAAACAAGCCAAACAGACAGAAAAGTATCATGAGATCAAAGAAGAATATAAAAACGTAAGTATTGATCTTGCTAAAGTAAGTGTAAAAACGCAGCACGAGGAAATACAGGATCTCAATAAGCAGTTAGACGAAAAAAACGATTTACGTACGCAGTACAATTCACAAATCAACGAGAAAGAAAGTAATGTTGAACAAGTGAAGCTTGATATGGTTACTAAGGAAAAATTATTAGCCGACCGTCAACGTACATTGAACGAACACGTAAATCTGATCCGTACGTTTGAAAGTGATAAAAAAATCAAGAACGAACGTTTACGCTTTTTAAATGACAAAAGTAAATCGTTAACAGATCAGATTGAATTAGACAAACAAAGCAATGACCGTGCGGCATTCAGTTTAGATAGCTTAACAAAAGAAAAAGAATCTGCAGAGAAAATATTTGAAGAAGTTTCGCTGAAAGTTGAAAAGCTAAAAAACGAATACGAAGAGCAAAAAGAAAAAAATAAACTTCTGCAGGAAGAAGTCGGTAATGCTTCTACTGCCTATAAACACAAGCAGGAAGAAGTATACCAATTGAATAAGCAGCTTGAAATTTATGCTATTCAGTTATCTTCCTTAAAACAGGAATTAGAGAAAACAACAAGCGATACATCTGCTCATTCTGCAAACCTTTCAGAATTTGAAACGAAGGCAGCAGAAGTAAAAAGAACACTTGATATAAAAACAGCTGAACTGGAAACAATTCAGTCTGAAGATGAACGTATCCAGCAACAGGTTATAACGCTTGAAAAAGACATTGAGCAAATCCGCGAGCAGTTAACACAGGCAAACAGAAAGCTTGATGCGAAACAAAATGAATTCAACCTCACCAAATCGATGGTTGAAAACCTGGAAGGTTTTCCGGAAGCAATTAAATTTCTGAAGAAGAATGCATCCTGGGGTAAGGATACTCCGCTCCTTTCAGATATTTTAACATGCGATGAAAAATTCAGATTATGTATTGAAAATTATCTGGAGTCTTTCATGAACTACTATGTGGTAGAGAACGAAGCACAGGCAATACAAGCTGTTAATTTACTAAGTGATTCTGCCAAAGGAAAAGCAAACTTCTTTGTCTTGACTCGTTTTAACAGCTATCAGTCTTCACAAAAAAATAATTATTCGGATTGTATATCTGCATTAGACATTGTTGAATACGACAACAAATACAAAGGTTTAATCCAATACATTTTAGATGGCGTATATGTGATTACCGGAAATCAGGATATTATTCCTGAAGATCCGCAATCAATCTTCATTACACAGAATGGCAAGCTTGCTAAACGCAAGTATAGTATTTCAGGTGGTTCTGTAGGCTTATTTGAAGGTAAACGTATCGGCCGTGCTAAAAACATGGAAAAGCTTGAATCTGATATCAAGCAATTGAATACAGATATAGAGAACATTCGTATTACTCTTGACAGTAAATTGAAAGACTTCTATTTACTAAAAGAAAATACCAAAAAGCTTGAAGTTGAAGATCTTCGCAGAGAAATCAATTTAGTAAATAACGAATACATTACACTTAAAACGAAACAGGAACAGCTGGCATCTATGTTATCTGATAACAGTTTGCGTAGAGAAGATGTTTTGGAAAAAATTGCAAAAATTGAAGAAGATATTCGCATAAACACCCCGCTTGCTAAAGAAGGCAAAGATGCACTGGAAGGTTTTGAAGAACGTTTAAATTTACTAAATGACGAGTTTAGTTTACAAACAACACAATTAAGTAATAAATCTGCGGTTTATAATCAGGAAAACATTGGCTTCCACCAGCAACAAAACCGTGTCAATAGTTTAGATCAGGAAATCGGTTATAAACAAACAACCTTTGATCAGAGTAAAGAACGCATTGCTAAAAATCACGAAGAACTTGAAATTACAAATGGAGAGATTCGCCAGATGGTTGATAGTGCTGATGTAAGCGAGGATGAATTAATTTCTTTTTATAAAGAAAAAGAAACGATTGAGCAAGGCGTTCATGAAGCAGAGAAAGATTATTACAGCACACGTGTTCGTATTGATGAAGTAGAAAAAGAAGTTAAGGAGATCAGACGCAATCGTGAAGAATGCGATGAGATTCTTGTAACACTTCAGAACAGAGTTACAGAAACTAAGATAGGTTTGAGTTCAATTAAGGAACGTTTGTCTGTTGAGTTTAATTTAAACCTGGACGACATCCTTTCGAATCAGAATCCGGATGATATATTACCTTCCGAGGATGAACTAAAAGAAAAAGTAGTTAAAATAAAAAATACACTTGATCGCTTAGGGCCTATCAATCCGATGGCGATGGAAGCTTATCAAGAGATTAAGGAACGTCATGTATTTATAACCACGCAAAAAGAAGATCTTGCAAAATCAAAAGACTCATTGATGCAGACAATCAATGAAATCGATACCGTAGCAAAAGCAACCTTCTTAGATGCTTTTGAAAAAATAAGAGATAACTTTATCCGTGTATTCCGCTCGTTGTTTACAGATGAAGATAGCTGTGATTTGAAATTGGTTGATCCTGAAAATCCGTTGGATTCTGCTATTGATATTATGGCGAAACCGAAAGGAAAGCGTCCGTTGACAATTAATCAATTATCCGGAGGTGAAAAAACACTGACAGCTATTTCTCTCCTGTTTGCTATTTACCTGATCAAACCTGCCCCATTCTGTATCTTTGATGAGGTTGATGCACCGCTTGATGACGCAAACATTGATAAATTCAACAATATTATCCGTCAGTTTGCAGGCGAATCACAATTCATCATTGTAACACACAACAAACGTACAATGGCCAGCACGGATATTATCTACGGTATTACCATGGTAGAGCAAGGTGTATCCAGATTGGTTCCGGTAGATTTACGTTCGTTAAACGAAGCATAAAACAACTTATTAAGCCACATATTTCTTATCCCGCTAATTGATTTAGCGGGATTTTTTATTGTATAATTATCAATGTCTTTCTCAATTAAACATTTGTATAAAGCTGCACCTAAAAATAAAAAGGTCTTCCTGTGTCATAACAGGAAGACCTTTTTATTTTTAGGTGCAGCTTTATTATTTCCAACTGAAATTACTTAGTAGTAACTTCAGTTGTTGGTGTAATAGCGTTTGTGTTACTATAATTCGATTTTTTAATAATATCCTCAAAAAATAAAATAGACCAGATGATATTTTGCTTATCTGCATAAGGAATAATATCAACTAATGTTTCGTTTACTGAAACAATATACTCTTCTTTATTCTTTACTTCTTTTTGTAAGTGAGCAACATTGGCAGGAGTCTGCGGAATACTCATTTCAGCTAATGTAGCACCAGGTTTGCTGTGTAATGCTAAATACGGCAATACTTCGGTAATAATTGCAACACGTTCCTGATATATTGTTGTTAAATCTAATTTGCCTAATAGTTCTAACTCTTCTTTTGTGTGCGTTTTTTTAAGTACTGCGTCAGAACTAACATATGTTAACGTTGTTGCTGCAGATTTTTGCGCCATAACATTGCCTGCAAAAAGCATACATGTTACAACTAATAAAGCTGGTAGTTTTGAGATAAATGTGTTCATATACATTAAGTTTTGGAGTGCTAGTTCTTAATACCTAATAAAGATACAATTTTAAGTTTAAAAAATTCCAATACAGATTTATGTATTTAACAAAAAAGATATCATGATTCCCACATAAGGAATTAATCAACTATTAATCAATACATTATAGTTATTTCAAATATACTTTTTATTCTAACGATCCTCTTTTTTTAGTAGCTATAATTAGTTCAGGAAAAAATATATCAAAGCATTGCTGCATTTCACTATAATGAAGTTGTAAAATCCGGGTTGCATCTTCCATATGAGATTCAAAACTAGCTCTTCTCGACATTCCTCTGAAAACCTGTTCCATGCCATGAAAGTTTGCATAATTACTTAGCCAATCCTGCCGGATCATATAGGGCAATAATTCCTGTACACGTATAGGTAATTTTGTTTCGTTTTGTTGAAGCAAAGCATATACTGTTTGTGCAAATGCTGTCAAAGGGATATTCGAATACTTCACCCAATCTTTTGCTAAAAAATGATCCATATAAATATCCATTACAACAGCATTGTATTTACCAAAGTAAGGAGATAGTATTTTTTTCCCTTCGTTAACAACAACGTGTGTGTCTGTGTAATGATCAATAAAACGATGCAGACGGATACCTTCCTGAACTTCCGGCGTATATTCCAATATCTCTTTACCCTTTACAGAGTCGGCTATAAAGTTGCCAATCATTGAGTCCTGATTGGTACCAGAAAGATATACATGTGCCAGAAAATTCATTTAAGCATCCTCATCAATAATAACTGACTTATTGGGAAAATTTCGAAACAAATTAATTCCTATACCAAATTCAAAATAAGGAGATGTTTTACCTGAACTACCAAACCCGGGTGTAGACTTTTCACGATATTCCACTCCTAACTGAAGCTCTGAAAAAAAGCGGGTTCCCATATAATATTTCAAGCCTCCAAGCAACGAAAATGAATTATAATTGGTTAACGCATTTTCATGTACATCTTGTGTGCCATGCACATAATAAGCAGATGCCAGCCAATAAACATTGTAAAAAGATTTTGATATAGGAAATAACTCTTGTGTAAAACCAAATCCATTATACATATATCCGGGAGCCAGCCTAAGTGTAGTACCTTTATAACGCAAATCAAGTGTAGGAATCGGAGCCATCGAAGCGCCACCGAGACCAACAAATGTACCGACATTAAATAATTTGCGTGCCGGATTTTCGAGCTGTGCGGAAGCACTTACTGACAGTGCAAGAAATAAAATGGATAACAATCTGGCTATTAACATGACTATTCTAAATACTGAAAGAATTAAATGAAACCTTTTAATGAAGCTTCATCACGTGCAATTGCTGCTTTATTTTTATGAATCAAAATAGGACGTTCAATCAATATAGGGTTTTCAGTCAATACATTCAGCCATTCAGCATCGGAGAACTTTTTGTCTTTATATGTTTCAATATAAAGTGATTCTTTTTTTCTAACGATATCAATAGGTTTAAGTTTCAGTAATGCCAGTACTTCTTTGAGTTCTTTTACTGAAGGCGGATTTTTCAGATACTCAATAATTTCTACGTCTTCGCCGGTTGATTCAATATATGCTAGTGCTGCTCTACTTTTCTGGCAACGCGGATTATGAAAGATTTTAATCATTCAGATACAGTTTCAATAACAAAATTATGATTGGTATAAATGCAGATATCAGCAGCAATATTCAGGCTTTCACGCACCATCTCAGGAGCAGATAAATGTGTAGCATGCTTTTTTAATGCTGCGGCGGCTGATTGGGCATACATACTTCCTGAACCGATAGAAAGAATATCATTATCCGGCTCAATAACATCTCCTGTACCGGAAATCAATAATAATTCTTCTTTATTTACGACAATCATCATAGCTTCCAGCTTGCGTAAATAACGGTCCGTTCTCCAGTCTTTTGCCAGCTCAATAGCTGCACGTTTCATATTACCGTTATAGGTTGTTAATTTTTCGTCAAAACGTTCGAGTAATGTAAAAGCATCTGCTGTAGATCCGGCAAAGCCGCAAAGCACCTTACCATCCATTAGTTTACGAACCTTTTTTACATGATCTTTAACAACTGTATTTCCTAATGTAGCCTGCCCGTCTGCTCCAATTGATAATTGTCCGTTATGTCTGATTGCAACAACAGTAGTTGCATGTATCTTATCCATTTTATAGTAATTTGAACTCAAAATACAATTTTCATTTGATATAAAAAATGGAGGCAGAGCTTCAATTATTAAAGCTTGTGGATTACTATTCTATAAGATTCTGTTATTTTTGAGCAATAATATTTATTTGAGTAGCTAGAATGAGAAGAGTAGTTGTGACTGGTATTGGTGCACTTACACCAATTGGAAATACAGCAGAAGAATTTTGGAACAATTTAATTGAAGGAAAAAGCGGAGCCGCTCCCATCACCTATTTCAATACTGAAAAATTTAAGACAAAGTTTGCCTGCGAACTAAAGGAATATAATCCGCTGAATCATTTTGAAAAAGGTGAAGCACGCAAATATGATTTGTTTACCCAATACGCTTTGGTTACTGTTAAAGAAGCGATTGATCAGGCAAATATAAATTTCGATTCGCTGAATCGCGATCGTATTGGTGTTATCTGGGGCTCCGGTAACGGAGGCATCTTAACAACACAAGAACAGATCATGGAGTACGCAAAAGGCGATGGCACTCCACGATTCAATCCATATTTTGTACCTAAAATACTTGTGGATATTGCTTCTGGTGTAATTTCTATTAAATACGGCTTACGAGGCATCAATTACACAACAGTTTCCGCATGTGCTTCCTCTACAACTTCTGTCATTGATGCGTTCAACTATATACGCTGGAACAAGGCCGATATGATTATTACAGGTGGTTCTGATGCTCCGATTAATGAAAGCTTAATCGGAGGCTTCGGTGCATTAAAAGCATTATCTACACAGAACGATAATCCCGAAGCTGCATCAAAACCTTTTGATACAAGTCGCGATGGCTTTGTTATGGGTGAAGGTGCAGGCGCAATCATTTTAGAAGAATACGAGCATGCTATAAAAAGAGGTGCAACTATCCTATGCGAAGTTATTGGCGGCGGTATGTGTGCAGATGCATATCATTTAACAGGTTCACATCCGGAAGGCGAAGGTGCCTACATGGGTATGAAATTAACACTTGAAGATGCTGGGATTTCTGCAGATGATGTAGATTATATTAATCCACATGCAACTTCTACTCCCATAGGCGATCAAAGTGAATTAAAAGCAATACAACGACTATTTGGCGACTCATCAAATGCATTGATAAGCGCATCTAAATCCATGACCGGACATTTACTGGGAGCAGCCGGCGCTATTGAAGCAATTATTTGTATTCAGGCCGTTCAAAAAAATATGATACCTCCTACGATCAACTCTAGAACAATTGAAGAGGCTTACAGCAATCTGAATATTGTATTGGATAAAGCTGTATCAAAAGAAGTAAATATTGCAATCAGCAATACATTTGGTTTTGGCGGACACATTGCTGCTTTGATGGTTAAAAAAATGGCATTTTAATACAATTGCCTTTTGGTTGAATATTAAGTAGATTGAGTATTGCAGGCTTTAAATATTAATACGTATCCCCTATTCATCGTATGAAAAAACTTTTCTTTGTAATTATTTCATTTCTGTATGTACAATTTTTATTTGCACAGATTGTAGCACAAGATTCTATCCGCCAGAATCTGGGGCCGAACATTAATACTCAATACGATGAAGTTGGCCCTATCATTACACCTGACGGTAAGACACTATATTATGTTATTGAAGGACATCCATCCAATACAAAATCTGCTATATATAGCGATGCTGAAGATATCTGGTATTCTGAGTTAGATGCCAATGGGAAATGGGGTAAATCAAAGCGCATGTCCAAACCATTTAACATAAGACGATATAACAGCATAGAATGCATTAGCGCAGATGGTAACATTGTATATATCCGTGGGGCATATGTAAATGGTGAATATGCACATAGCGGTTTTTCATACGTACTCAAAACATCAGCTGGTTGGAGTGAGCCTCAGGAAATGAATATTCCTAATTTTGAACTATTAAGTCAAGGAGCGTACACAGCTCTTTGGGTATGCCCGGATGGTAAAACACTAATTGTTTCTTTTTCTAAATACGGAGATAATAATGCAGAAAAAACTAAAATAAACGACCTATATGTCTGTATCAAAACAGGACCCAATCAATGGGAAGAACCAAAATCTATTAAAGCAATAAACACAAAGAAATATACAGAGTCTACTCCTTTTATGGCTTCAGATAATACTACTTTATATTTTTCATCTGATAGACCAGGTGGTGTAGGTGCCAGAGATATATGGATGTCGAAGCGACTGGATGATACATGGAAGCATTGGTCTGAACCTGTTAATCTGGGGAACAATGTAAATACGGATGGCTGGGATGCATATTATACCTTAGATGCAAAAGGCGAATATGCTTATATGGTTACAGACAAATCAGGTTATGGGCAAAGTGATATTATCCGTATTAAATTAAAAGATTCTGAAAGACCAAATCCTGTTGTATTGATAAGCGGAAAAGTAATCAATGCAAAAACAAATCAACCAGTATCTGCACGCATCACCTATCAGTCGTTGGTTACAGGGAAAGAAATTGGTCAGGCAATTTCTGATCCGGTAACAGGTAATTACAAAATGACGTTACCATATGGGGCACAGTATAGCTTTAATGCACACGGTGCAAATTATATTCCGGTATCAAACAATGTTGATCTGACAACAATTTCAGACTATAAAGAAATTACACAGGATTTATATTTGGTACCGATTGAAATCGGACAAACTGTTCAGTTAAATAATATTTTTTTTGACATGAGCAAGGCTACATTGAGACAAGAATCTTATGCTGAACTGGATCGGTTATATACCATTTTACAAGATAATCCGGCAATGGAAATTGAAATTGACGGACATACAGACAATGTAGGGAACCCAGATCTGAACATGCAGCTTTCGATTGACAGAGCAAATACCGTAAGAAATTATCTGATAAAAAAAGGCATTTCACATGCACGCATAGTTGCAAAAGGGTTTGGTGGAACTGCTCCCATAGCAAGCAATGTAACAGAAGAAACAAGGAAACTAAACCGGCGTGTTGCATTTACAATTTTGAAATTATAATCTCATTCTAATTAAATAAATGCGTTACTGTTTGCAGATTTAGCAGCATGAATTAAAAGTAAACATTACTAAAATAATTAAAACAGGTAAAAACGTATATTCTATTGAAACATTTCAACTCTACTGTTTATGCCGTATGTGAATATTAGGATTACTGACGAAGGAGTTACATCCGAACAGAAAGCCGAATTGATAAAAGGTGTTACTGATTTACTGAAAACTGTTTTAGGAAAAAATCCGGCAACAACAGTTGTTGTCATAGATGAAGTATCTACAGATAACTGGGGCATCGGCGGAGAACAGGTTACGGAAAGACGCAAAAGGAAGTAATGAAACAAACATCTGTTGAATATAAGGTTATTATTCAGCTTTCCAGTAATGATATATTGGTTCAAAAGGCAACCATTACTCAGCTGAATAATATTTTAAATGCATTCAGTAACATTCAAATTGAAGTAACAATGAATGGTGGGGGCATAGAACTTGTTTTACTGGAAGGATCTATGGCAAATACCCTTGAGCAATTGCACGACAAAGGAATAACATTTTTAGTTTGCCAGAATACACTTAATCAAAAAAATCTGGATCATAAATCACTACTGCCATTTTGCAAAATCATACCTTCTGCTATAGCACATATAATTGTGAGACAAAGCGAAAGCTGGAGCTATATTAAAGCAGGATTTTAATTCATGCACTTTCCTCTTCAAGAGCAACATCTTGATTAAAGTGAGATAGCAATGTTATTGTAGTTTAATAACCCTACAATAAGCTTTTTAATAACTCGATGAATATTAAACATCTAACTTTTAAGGATGATTATTATCACCGAACGCTGCATTAGATTATTAATATTTCGTTAACAGTCAAAATGTTTGTTTGAGCAAAATTAAAGCTATCTTGACAGACATCTTAAATCATATTACAGAGACTAAATTTTCAAACGAATGAGTATTGATAAAACAGATTTAAACTATCGCGTACATCAGGAAATAATGGACAGTCTTGATGAAGAACTTGAGATGGAGATTGATGACAGCCGTTTCAGTGATGAAGATGAATTTACGGATGAAAAAAGGGCTGAACGACAAAGATATTTCAAAGAGTTATTGAGACTTCAAGGTGAACTAGTAAAACTTCAGGATTGGGTTCAGGATAAAAAGCTTAAAGTAGTAGTACTTTTCGAAGGCAGAGATTCTGCCGGAAAAGGAGGAGCTATTAAACGCATTACACAACGCCTGAATCCTCGCGTTTGCCGTGTTGCAGCATTGCCTGCGCCAAATGACAGGGAGCGTACACAGTGGTATTTCCAACGGTATGTATCACACTTGCCTGCGGGTGGAGAAATGGTATTGTTTGACCGTAGCTGGTATAACCGCGCAGGTGTTGAACGTGTAATGGGCTTTTGCAGCGATGCAGAATACGAGCAATTTTTTAATGATGTGCCGGAATTTGAAAACATGCTCATCCGTTCAGGCATTATTCTTATCAAATACTGGTTCTCAATTTCTAATGATGAACAACATTTACGGTTTATGATGCGCATACATGATCCCTTGAAACAATGGAAACTCTCTCCTATGGATTTAGAATCCCGTAGAAAGTGGGAAATGTATACAAAAGCAAAAGAATACATGCTTGAAAAAACATCAACGGAGTCTTCCCCCTGGTGGATTGTTGAAGCGAACGATAAGAAAAAAGCTCGAATCAATTGCATTACACATCTATTGAGCCAAATTCCTTACGGTACGGTAAATCATCCGGAAGTAATCTTGCCTGACAGAGTTCATAACCCGGATTACATTCGCGGACCGATTCCTAAAAATATGTATGTTCCCGATATTTTCTAGAATCATTTAAATTTTATCGTATAACAAAAAAGAGTGACGCTGATTAGCGCCACTCTTTTTTATGCAACAATTAATTAGTAAAAATATTTTACTCATGTAAAATAAGGATAGCTTTAATTGAACGGTTCATTACTTTATTAACAGTACTTTTATTAAAAATTCTATATACAAGATTGTGATGATGCTTCACAAGGCAGAGTATGTCAGTATTATTACTTACAATAAAATTCATAATTCCTTCAATCTTACTATTTTCACTGATATATTTAAAATCAAAAGCAACATTTGTAATAAGAGCTTTTAAACTATCTTCTCCAGCCTCGTTCGTTTTCCATTCCGGACTTTCAAGCACATTCAACACTTCTATTTTTTCAGATTTAAATGCTTTAATCAATTCATTCAACGCAGTTACATCATTCGGAGATAAGTGCGTTGAGTAATCCGTTGCAAGAGTAATAATTGGTTTTATAGAAAACTTTGTTTCAAGCGGAATAATCAATGTAGGCGTTTTTGTTTTTTCAACCATAGCACTTACGTTACTACCAAACAAACCTGATATACCAGTTGCTCCCATAGTACCCATAACAAGCAGTTCCACTTCATTTGCCGCAATATACTCGCTAAGAACAGTACTCACTGAACCTACTTTGCATAGCGTAGAAACATGAATATGACTAAACTGTTCCTTACTATTAAATGTATGCGCCCAATTGGCTAATGCTTCGCTTTTATTATTATAATAATCATCAATATACAACGCATTATATGTGTTGTTAAAAATACCCTCTGTCGATCCAATTGCATGAACAGCACATATACCAACATTCAATATATTTGCTAACTCCATTGCATATTCCATCGCGTTACTGGCACAATTTGAGAAATCTGTTGCAACTAATATTTGTTTCATTTTAACTAATATATTATGTTTAGTTCAGTCTTTTTAAATAATATCTTTTATTGTATCTCTGATCACCCTGAGAAATTACACAAACAAATGAAACAGCGCAAATAATACCAATGAAAGAATAATGGTAACAGGCAAGGTCAGTATCCATGCCATTGCAATACTCTTCAGTGTTCCGCTATTTAAATTTTTAGTGCCGTTTGATGCTACCATGGCACCTGCAATGCCACTGGAAAGAACGTGTGTAGTACTTACCGGTAATCCCAACCCTGTACTTAAACCGATTGTAGTTGCAGCTACAATCTCAGCAGAGGCTCCCTGCGCATAATTTAAATGCTCTTTACCAATTTTTTCGCCTATTGTAAGTACTATACGTTTCCAACCAATCATTGTTCCTAAACCTAGTGCGATTGAAATAGCCGCAACAACTGCTATTGGTGCATAATCTGTAACCTTACCAAGATCTTTGGCTGCAGCATGCAATACTGCTTTATCTGAATCAGGCATGGCAAGCTCTTTATTTTTCAGCAACTCATTAATTTCTTTTGTTACAGTCTGCAAATGTTTTCTGAACTTAAATACTTTTTTAGGATCAACAGAAATCTTATGATTTACTTCATCTTTTGTTTCAGCTAAATGTTTACTTAATTCTATAATTGACTCTTGATTAGGCATAGTCGTCAATTGCTTTTGCAAAACCTGTTCAGCAGCAGTAACAGATGATAGTATCTTTTCATCTGAAATAGTATAATCCAGAGCGAAACGCATTGGAACAAAAACAATAAGAATTAACATAAATAGCCCTACTCCTTTTTGTCCATCGTTACTTCCATGAAAGAAACTAACCAATGTACATGTTAAAATCAACAGCATACGGATTAAAAAGGGAGGCCTGTCTTCACCCTTAGGTATATGGAATAATTGCTCAGCCTTTAATATATTTCTAAGAAAATACATCAGCAATATAGCTGCACCAAACCCAAATAAGGGCGACATAATAAGTGACAAACCAATTTCCTGTGCTTTAACCCAGTTCACTCCGCTTCCACCATAGTACAGTGTAAATCCTAAGCTTGCACCAATAAGCGAACCTATCAGCGTATGAGAACTAGAACATGGAATACCAAAATACCATGTACCTAAGTTCCATATAATAGAAGAAATCAAAACGGCTAAAACCAAACAGGCGCCCACATATATAGGAAGCGCTATTAATTCACTGAGTGGCACTAATTTTAATATACCCATGGCAACAGAAACACCTCCGGCAAAAACACCCAGAAAGTTCCATACACCAGACCATATAACAGCAACTTGAGGTTTCAGTGCTTTGGTATAAATAACAGTAGCTACAGCATTTGCTGTATCATGAAAACCATTTACAAATTCAAAAGCTAATACCGCAAAGAGGCAAATCAAGAAAACGACAAACAATCCCATAGAGAGATTAATTTCGCCCAGGAAAGGAAGTGATGTAAGATTAACAAGAAGAAACATAATATATATACTAGATTTTAGTCTTAATAATTTTCATAAAGAACCGGGTTAAAAATGAAATTACAAATTTAGTATGATTACTAAATTATTACCAATTAACTATATTTATAAGGCACCATATTATGCTGCATGTACAGATTTTATACAGAATAAATTATAGGAAGAAATATTTTTCTTACAAAACTTTACAATCAATCTTTTGTAAGAATAACTGTAACAACGGGCTGATTGGATTGTTACAGTTGTTTTGTATATTTATATTATTGATTGCTAATACAATAATTACAATCTGAATGCTTTTTAACTCTATACAGTTTGCAATCTTTCTGCCAATACTATTTATTCTGTATTGGCTTTGCAAGTCGGTTACATACAAAAATATAACACTTCTATCTGCAAGTTATTTTTTCTATGCTTGTTGGGACTGGCGTTTTTTATTTCTGTTGTTATTTTCAACAGTTTTAGATTTTTATTCAGGAAATAAAATATCCAATACTGCAAATAATCGTAAAAAGAAATTCTGGCTTACAGCAAGCATAATGATCAACCTTTGCATTCTCAGCTTTTTTAAATATTACAATTTCTTTGTTCAGTCTTTTCAGGAAGTTATTGCGACGTTAGGCCTACATATTAACCCCTGGACATTAGAAATAATTTTACCTGTAGGAATTTCATTTTATACATTTCATGGAATATCCTATGTGATTGACATTTATAAAAAAAGTATTCAACCAGAAAAGAAATTTATTAACTATGCATTGTTTGTAAGCTTCTTTCCTTTATTAGTTGCAGGCCCTATTGAACGGGCAAAACATCTGCTACCTCAAATTCATAAAAACCGTTGTTTTGATTACGAAAAAGCTACCGATGGATTAAGACAAATTTTATGGGGACTTTTCAAGAAAATTGTAATAGCTGATCAATGTTCCGTATACTCAGACATGATCTTTAATGAGCCTGAAAAGTATTCAGCAAGCACTTTGCTATTGGGTGCTGTGTTTTTTACCTTTCAGATTTATGCAGATTTTTCAGGTTATTCTGACATTGCAATAGGTACAGCAAGACTTTTTAATATTGACTTAATGAGAAATTTTAATTTCCCCTATTTCTCAAAAAGCATTTCAGAATTCTGGACCCGCTGGCATATATCACTTTCTACCTGGTTTAGAGATTATATTTATATTCCATTAGGAGGCAACAAAATTAACACTCTTACAACAATCAGAAATATATTTATATTGTTTTTATTAAGCGGCTTATGGCATGGTGCTAACTGGACCTTTATTATATGGGGACTTCTGCATGCTATATATATACTTCCTTCTATTGTATTCAATACTTACACAGCACAAACAACTGTTATAGCTAAAAGTAAAAATCTACCCTCAATAAAAGAATGTATTCAAATGAGCATAACATTCGGATTAGTTGTTTTTGCCTGGATATTTTTCAGAGCTGAAAATATGACCCATGCATTTACTTTCATTGCCGGCATGTATGCTCCTTCCATACTATCAATACCCAGTATTCTGCCGAAGATGTTATTCTTATTTATTATTATGTTTGTGTTTATTGAATGGATCGGAAAAGAAAAAGAATATGCATTGGCAAAAGGAAATTCAAAAATTCCCCGTTTTATCCGATGGATATTTTATTACATAATCATCTTTTTAATACTTCATTTTGCAGGCCCGAAACAGCAGTTTATTTATTTTCAATTCTGATCATGAAAAAATTTATTGCACATATAGTATTATTTTTTCTGCCTATACTAGTATACATGACCATAGCAGAAATAGCATTAAGAAATATTCCGAATGATTATTCTTACAAAAAAAAATATCTGGACGAAAACTCTAACAACATTGAAATATTATTCCTTGGTAATTCTCACATGTATTATGGAATTAATCCACAGTATGACACATTAAAAAGTTTTAATGCTTCACATATCTCTCAATCATTAAATTTCGATCTGTCAATTCTTGAGAAATACAAAAACGCATGGTCAAATTTAAAATATATTGTCATTCCGGCCGATTATTTTTCAATGTATACAACACTTGAAAAAGGTGAAGAAGACTGGCGTGTTAAAAATTATACTATCTATTATGGCATCAATAAATACAGTACATATAGAAATAATTTCGAAATTATAAATGGAAAAGCAGGATTTAACCTGATTCGCTTACTGAATTTCTATTATAAAGGTTCATCTGAAATAACATGCAATAAACTCGGCTGGGGAACAATTTTTCATTCAGAAAATAATATGAATCTGATTGAAACAGCACAACAGTCTGTTAAAAGGCACACCGTTATTAAAGATAGTTTGTGCTTTGCAAACAACATTCATACATTGAAAAGCATTATAGAATTTGCCAAACAAATCAATGCGCGGGTGATTTTTTTAACAAGTCCTGCATACAAAACATATTACAAAAATTTAGATCAGCAACAACTGAATAGCACAATTCATACAATAAGCAAACTCGCTTCTCAACATAAAAACACGTATTATTACAATCTATTAACCGATCAGTCGTTTAACGAAGATGATTTTTATGATGCGGATCATTTAAATGAATCGGGTGCTAAAAAATTAACATTTAAAATGGATAGTATAATTACCAAATTAAACGATCAGCTTTTATCATTTCAGCAAGAAAACTTGACGAACCAATAAAACATCAACAGCTATGACAACTCTACTTGCACTTATATTATTTTTAATTTTTATTTTGATAGCTCTTATCCATTTTTATTGGGGGTTTGGAGGACAATTGGGAAGTGAATCTGTATTCCCTACTAAAGACGAAACAACAAAGGCCGAAATGCCTGGCCCTATACCAACATTTATTGTTGCATTGGGTCTGGCAACTATTGCAATTTTCATTCTGATTAAATCCCACATAATACATTTTCCAATTCCTTCATGGTTGGCTACATACGGACTTTGGATACTTGCAGGCATATTCATTATACGGGCTGTCGGAGATTTTAATTATATAGGATTTTTTAAGAAAATCAAAAACACAAAATTCGGTCGCAACGATACCACCTATTATTCACCATTATGCTTGCTTATCGGAACACTTCTGATTACTTTAGAAATAATTAGTAAATAATTATAAAACAGCATTCAGATTCAGTATCACAAAAAAAGGTCGTTGAGTATAGTACTCAACGACCTTTATATATTTCAAACAAGTAGGTTTAGTTATTATTTACAGCTATGGAGAAAGCCAGGCGATGTGCCTTATCATAGTAGCTACCCAGGTTCTGCCAGTCGAAGTGTTCAGAGGCGCTTTCCACTCTGTTGCGCTGCGTAATACGATCTCTTCTTGATAAATGTACAAAATGATACATCTGATCTGCTAATTGCTGTGCAGCATCGTGATAACTCTTGTGAAAACGGTTTGTTACATAGATGCCTTTATTTTCATTGTTCGGGATATTTTTCAAGACATAATCACCAAAACCCGACAAATCAGATGTGATGGCAGGCACGCCTGAAGCCATACATTCCAGAGGAGTATAGCCCCATGGTTCATAATAACTTGGAAACACTCCCAGGTGACAGCCACGCACAAATTGTCCGTATTCCATACCAAACAGCGGATTGGTACTTGCAATAAAATCCGGATGATACACAACTTTCACTTTATCGTACTGGTTGTTTATCATGTTTGAATGCCTCAGAAAATTCAGAATTTCATCCTGATTATCATAGACAAGATTATGTGTTACTACTTTCGGCAGCTCATGCGACTTCCAGGAAAGAAGCGTTCTTCTCAGACGAAGCTTCCAATATTCATCTACAAACTTATTCAGGTCTGGCAATTTCAAATCTGTGCTTGATGCCGCTGCTTCAAATAATTTATCACCAAGCTGCTGTACAATTGCATCACAATTGCTTCTCACCTCTTCCATCACTGCTCTTGATTGCAATACCTGAGGATTGATTGTATGATATGGTTGCTTTGTAATAAAAAACATAACAACCGTTGTATCTGTATTTTCTTCTTTCAGCCTCCAGTTTAAACGTGCAAGTGCTTCAAGTGTAATATCAAAGCCTTTGTTTTTATATTCATATCTGCCGGATGTAAAGAAATAAAGCGTCTTATCCAGATCAAATGTATAGCTTTGAAAAAAATGCCCGATGACAAATTCATGTATCTGATCTTTATGTTCTTTGTGTAAATTCTGAAATTCATGTAAGGCTGTAAAACGCTCAATGTTCAAACCATTTGGCAGAACCATGTCTGCCTTTCTCCCTAATAATGATTCACACTCGCGTGCCGTTACTTCACTTACTGTAGTAAATACATTTGCACCGTGAGCAGCTGCACGTTCAATTTTTACAGCAGGTTCAATATTAAAATTTACTGCTTCTTTATTCCAGTCATAGAACGGAAGATTATCATAAAAATTAGGATCGTTCATTGCAAGATAGCGACCAAGCAATGTTGCGTGTGTTGTAAATACGATAGATGATTTTACATTTTCTCTACGCATTTCAGGAATCGCTGTTCCTGTCATCCACTCATGAAAGTGTGCCACACATCCCTGCTCCCCTTTTACTTCATCCAATTGCTGATGAAATACTTTTGCAAGAAAACCAAAAGCAATTACCTGATTCAACAAATCATCTCCCTCAGGGCTTGATATACCATGATTTTCCCACAGACTGTATTTAATCTCACCCAATCTGTAAAAAGCTGAAAAATGATTTATCAATACAACTTTAGGTCTGCCTGATACCAGCCAATAACCGTATTGTACTTCGTATCCAAGATTACGCATTCTTAGAACTGCCTGTCCGAAAATATCGTCGTAATTGTCAATAGGTTCAAACTCCGCAATGGCTTTGTTATGAAAATAAGGACCCACCAAACAATACCGATCTCCCCAAACTTCTGTCATAGTAGGCACTTTAGAACGGATAACGGTGTAAATACCACCTACCTGATTACATACTTCCCAGGCTACTTCGGTTAATAAACAGTCAGAATAATTTGTGTTCATTGCAAATAATTGGAATTAAAAGTCAATATTATTTTGTACGTATAATGTATTAGAATGTAGTTCAAGTGCCAGTAAATTTCCAAGTCCTTCACGCTGGCCTTTAAAAACACAACCATTATCAAGACATATTTCGAGATTAATTGCTGCTGTTTCTACTTGTTGTTTTATAATATTTAGCGCTGTAGGTGTATGGCCGTGTATCATGATTCTGCCACCCGTAAGCTTTGACGTTACCTGATATTCCCTGAGCCACATCATAGCGTTATAATCTTTCAACGGTGTTTCCGATAAATGGTTTAAACCGGCATGGACGAATATATACCGTTCCTCCTGAAAGTAATACCATGTTTTAGAAAGGAATTCATGCACATGATACGGCACATGGTCATGATTTTTTAATCCATAAGAGGTCATTACTTCTTTCCCGCCATTTGTAATCCAACGGTCGTGGGCGGGTATTGAAGTCTGAGCATCCAGAAACATTTGCTCGTGATTCCCTCTTAAAAATACACTATTTTTAAAATTTTCCTTAATGTAAATCAAATAATTAATAACGCCTTTACTATCCGGACCTCTGTCTATGTAATCGCCTAAAAAAATAAACTGGTCTTCATTACCGGGCTGCAGTTGATCTTCAATTAAAGCCTTCAAACTCTTACTGCAACCATGAATATCGGCTATAACAAACGTGCGTTTCAATATTGTTAATCAGAGGTATATTATGTAATTATTCTACCTACAATATACTTTAATTTGCTCTATATAAAAATTGCCAACCCAGGAGAGTTGGCAATTTTTATATAGAACGTCAAATTATAGCATAATTCTAAAGAAGTACTTATTGTTTGATAGCCTGTAATATCGTCGGACTCATAGGTTTCACTCCTGAACCAAAGAAATTCAACAACTCACCATTTTCGCTGATCAGGTATTTACAGAAGTTCCAGCCCGGTGCATCTTTGTTCCAGCCATTCTGTTGTGGATCTGTAAGCCATTTATACAGCGGGTGTGGATTATCGCCTTTAATATGTACCTTTTCAAACATCTGAAATGTAACACCATAATTTTTAGTACAAAATGCACCAATTTCGCTTTCTGTACCAGACTCTTGTCCACCGAAATCATTGCAGGGAAAACCTAATATTGCAAGCGAATCACCATGAAGTTTATACAACTGCTGAAGTTCTTCGTATTGAGGTGTATACCCACACTTAGATGCCGTATTCACAATCAGAATTTTCTTACCTTTTAACGTACTCAGATCGAACGGTTTGCCATCAAGTGTATTTACTTTGATTGCATAAATACTTGTTTTACTTTGCGGATTAGACATAGAGGTAGTTGATGGTCTGTTTTTAACATCGCTGTTAATTCCTAAACAAGATGAGAAAAACATTAATAGTGAATATGTAATACCCATAATCGTTATTTTTTTAAATGAAGATATTTTTTCCATAGTTACATTTTTTCAGGCACTTCAATGCCCAGCAATAACATTCCATCTTTAATGCTTTTGGCAACTGCTCGGCAAAAAGCAATCCGGAATGATTTAAGCTGTTCATCTGTTTCCTGAAAGATAGAAACTTCTGCATAGAAACGATTATATTCTTTCGCCAGATCAAAAATATAATTTGCAATTGTGGATGGAGAATAGTCATTTCCGGCTTCGCGTATTTTATCCGGGAAACGGCTCAGCATTTCCAGTACAGAAACTTCATACGCATGAAGCTTCTCAATTTTATAACCTGCAGGCAATGTTTCTTTAATATTCAGTTCCGCAGCCTTACGCAGGATAGCAGAGATACGCGCATGTGTGTATTGTACAAACGGACCTGTGTGTCCCTGAAAGTCAATAGACTCTTCAGGATTAAACATCATGCGTTTCTTCGGATCGACTTTCAACAAGAAGTATTTCAATGCTCCCAAGCCAAGAATTTCATACAAGTGTGATGCCTGTTCTTCTGTAAAGCCTTCTGTCTTTCCTTGCTCCAGTGTACGCTCCTTTGCTGTAGCAATCATTTCATCTACCAGATCATCCGCGTCTACAACGGTACCTTCACGTGATTTCATTTTACCACTTGGCAGATCCACCATGCCATACGACATATGATATACACCATTGGCATACGGTTTACCAAGTTTTTTAAGAATATGAATCAACACAATAAAATGATAATCCTGCTCATTTCCTACAACATACACGGAACGTTTACAGCCGAAATCTTTATACTTTAATTCTGCCGTACCGAGATCCTGTGTGATATATACCGATGTACCGTCTGAACGCAGTACGAGCTTTTCATCCAACCCTTCAGCCGTTAAATCAATCCATACAGAACCATCTGCACGTTTGTTAAATACACCTTTTGCTAACCCTTCTTCAACAATATCCTTTCCTAGCAAATAGGTATTTGACTCGTAATAAAAGTGATCGAATGTCACTCCGATTTTTTTATATGATGCATTAAAACCTTCATATACCCAGCCATTCATGGTTTTCCAGAGATCATATACTTCTTTATCTCCCTGCTCCCATTTCAACAACATAGCCTGTGCCTCTTTCAGAATCGGTGCTTCTTTTTTAGCTTTCTCTTCTTCCATTCCTGTTGCGACAAGCGCTTCTACTTCTTTCTTCAGCTGTTTATCAAATGCAACATAATATTTACCGACCAGATGATCTCCTTTTACACCGGCACTTGCAGGCGTCTCTCCTGAACCAAATTTCTGATAGGCAATCATGGATTTACAAATGTGTATGCCACGGTCATTTACGAGATTCGCCTTAACAACATTATATCCGTTTGCTTTCAGAATCTGACTGATTGCATAGCCTAAGAAATTATTCCGCAAATGTCCTAAGTGTAATGGCTTATTAGTATTTGGCGAAGAATATTCAACCATTACTTTCTCTCCCTTGCCATCGTCTAGCTGCGCATAATCCGGACGAAGAAAATTTGTATATAGTTGCTCTACCCAAAGTGCGTCATTAAAGACAATATTCAAAAATCCTTTTACAACATTAAAAGATGCAACCACAACAGGAATATCGGCAATACAAAATGCACCAATACGTGCACCAATCTGCTCCGGACTAACTTTTGCCTGTTTGATGTATGGAAACACGACAAAGGTAAGTGAGCCTTCAAAGTCTTTGCGTGTTGGTTCTAATAAAATGGCTGAAGCCTCTACAGAAATGGAAAATTCTTTCTGTAAACCTTTTGCTATTGATTCTTTTAATAAGAATTCGGGATTCATAAGTGTATTGTAAGTGTATTGAACTACAAAGATGCTTATTTTTTGGCTATTTATCAGTAGAAAACCCAATTCCTGTAGCATCCTACTCATTTTAGAATACAACTATAAATCAATTGGTTATTTAAAAAACAACGTTTTCAATATTATTTTTAATCACATTAAGAACATTCAATTGCATAGTACTTTTTTTTATGTGATAATTGCAGACTATTCGCAATTATTAACGCCTTACATGGATAAGTACTTCGACCTTATTGACCAGACATTCTACTTCCCGACAGAAGAGTTTAAATTGGTTAACAATGAATTGCATTTCAATGGTTTTCCGCTGATGGATGTCATCAAACAATACGGAACACCTTTAAAACTAAGCTATCTGCCTAAGATCAGTTCTCAGATACAAAAAGCAAAACAATTATTTAATCAGGCCATTGCAGATAATAATTACGCTGGCAGCTATACATATTGCTACTGCACGAAGTCATCTCATTTCAGTTTTGTATTAAACGAAGCTTTAAAAAATGACATTCATATTGAAACCTCATCTGCATACGATATTCCAATCGTTCGTATCCTTTTTGAAAATAATACAATCACAAAAAATACCAATGTAATCTGTAACGGCTATAAGCGTGTAGAATACACGGATTACATCTGCGATCTGGTAAACGAAGGATTTAACTGCACACCGATTCTTGATAATTTAGATGAAATTGCAGCTTATGAAAAAGGTATTGAAACCAGCTGTAATCTGGGTATACGTCTGGCAACAGATGAAGAGCCTAAGTTTGAATTTTATACATCACGCTTAGGTTTCAGATACAATGATGTGGTTCAGTTTTATAAAGAAAAGATTGAACCGAATCCAAAGTTCAAACTGAAAATGCTGCACTTCTTCATCAATACAGGTATTAAAGATAACACGTATTACTGGAGTGAACTGAGCCGCTTTGTGCATATGTATTGCACTATGAAGAAAATCAATCCGGATATGGAAAGTATTGATATTGGTGGCGGCTGGCCAATCAAAACTTCTGTGCATTTTGATTACGATTACAAATACATGGCCGACCAGATTGTTAAAACAATCAAAAAAGTATGTGATGAAGAAGGCGTACCAACACCAAATATTTTTACAGAGTTCGGAAGCTTTACTGTAGGTGAAAGCGGTGCTGCTGTTTATTCTGTATTGGGAAGTAAACTGCAGAACGATAAAGAAGAATGGTATATGATTGACAGTTCGTTCATTACTACACTTCCGGATGTATGGGGCTTAAGTCAGAAGTATTTATTGCTTGCGGTAAATGGCTGGAACAAACCATACAAAAAGGTAAAACTGGGTGGTATCACCTGCGACAGCATGGATTATTACAACTCTGAAGCACACCAGAACCTTGTATTCATGCCCGAGTTAGACGAAAAAGAGCCAACCTATATTGGCTTCTTTCATACAGGTGCATATCAGGAATCGCTTGGTGGTTATGGCGGTATTCAGCATTGCCTGGTTCCTGCGCCAAAGCATATTCTGATTGACAAAGATGCAGATGGAAATTTTACGCATAAACTCTTTGCTCCTGAGCAAACGAAGGAAAGTATGCTGCAGATATTGGGATATAAGTAGTGTAAAGTTTAGAGTGTAAAGTGTATCGTTTCTTAATAAAAAGAATATATTAATAAATTAGAAGAGCGTTAGATTAATAAATCTAACGCTCTTCTAATTTATATACTGATACAGGTACAC
>FTDL01000067.1_pt1 | contig 40334 bp, 36 predicted proteins | sample 1639951 | NCBI WGS metagenome assembly FTDL01 (sample SAMEA3914869, study PRJEB12502) | metagenome | biome: forest; material: soil | place: USA | collected 2012-03-12 | depth 0.1 m
AAGGAACACTCAGGTATTCATACCTTTTTACCGGAAACACAAACACCGATATTGGCAGATAAAACCATGATTGTAAACATTCTGAATAATTTGTTGCTGAATGCTATTCAAAGTGTTCCGGATGTACGTGAAAAGAATATTCAGATTATCGTTATTCAGAAGTTAGACCGGGTGTTGATTGAAATTAAAGATAATGGTTCAGGTATTCCGTTTGAACTGCAGGATAAAATTTTTGTGCCATATTTCAGCACTAAATATTCCGGATCCGGAATCGGATTGGCGCTGGCAAAGCGTTTGGTAGAGGATATGAAAGGTACTATCTGGTTTGAAACATCTCTTGATAAAGGCACTTCCTTTTATATTGAAATGCCTTACTATACCGAATGACCAAAGCGCATGCCATTATACTTTTTCTTTTTTTGTCTATTGTGCGTAGCGGGTATGCACAGTATAGTAACCTGCGTTACAAATGGATAAAGCCAACAGAAGAGGGTGTTAAAATAGATACACTTACAGTAGTGCCTGGTAGCATTGATGTAAAATCACCTAACGGCTATACAAGCAGTTACAATGTTACTACAAACAGATTAACTTTTTCTCCTAATCCACTTCCTGATTCTATATTAATCTGCTACCGTGTTTATCCGTTTGATCTTGCAAAAAAGATATACAAACGGGATTTGTCTATTTATGATTCATTAGGTGGTTACCGGGAAGTTATGCGATTAAGAGGCTTTAGCAGCACACCGCAACAACGGGAAGAATTATTTTCAACGCCAGGTATTAATAAAACCGGCGTTATTTCAAGAGGGATTTCAGTAGGTAATAATCAAAGTGTGTTTGTGAATTCAACACTTAATTTGCAGTTAGATGGTAAGCTGACAGATCATTTAACACTTACGGCGGTAATATCAGATCAGAATATTCCTTTTCAGCCGGAAGGAAACACGCAGCAGATACAACAATTTGACCGGGTATACATTCAGCTTAAATCACAGAAAACCGCTTTAACAGTAGGAGATATCGTCTTAAATCAGAAGTCTTATTTTTTGAATTATTATAGAAATGTTCAGGGAGGGCATATAAAATATACTACTAAAAAAGATTCTGTATATGAATCGGTAAGCCAGGTTGGTATTGGTGTATCCAAAGGTAAATTCAATACCATGCAGTTTGCGCCAGGTTCGCCTGATTCTTTACAGGAAGGGGTACAAGGTCCTTATCGTTTGCGCGGTGTTAATAATGAAGTTTATATAACCGTTATTGCAAATTCTGAAAAAGTTTACCTGGATGGAAAGTTGATGACACGTGGTTTTGACTATGATTATGTGATTGATTATAATACAGCTGAAATAACCTTTACTCCTTATACACTTATTACCCGATATAATAGAATGCGGGTTGATTTTGAATATTCGGATCAATATTATTCGAGAACAAATACAGTTGCTTCTCAAACTATAAAAACGGAAAAGGGCCAGTTTGATTTTTCTTATTACAATGAAAAAGATAATCCCCGTAATCCTTTATTGCTTGATCTATCAGCCGCCGATCAAAATTATCTGTCTACCATTGGTGATGATCTGACTAAAGCTTATGTAAGCGGTGCACAAGATGTCGGCTACTCTCCGACAACCACACTTTATAAAAAAATTACTGTAGCCGGTGTGGATGTCTATCAATATTCAACCAGCCCCGACAGTGCCGTATATACAGTGTATTTTTCTCAGGTAGGTTCCGGTCTTGGAAGTTATGTACTGGGTAATGCAACAACTAATGCGCGGATTTATACATATGTAGGACAAGGAAATGGGGATTATGCACCCATACAGTATATTCCTACGCCGAAGAAAAAACAAATGATTCAGGGATCATTTGTACAAAAAATAAGTCCGCATGAACAGATCTTCAGTGATATTGCTTTTTCCCAGAATGATGTAAACCTTTATTCAACGCTGGATAAAGGGAACGATAACGGGACATCGGTTCACGCGGGGATAAAAAGTTCGAAACGCAATATCGGCCTGTTAAACAAATACCTGCTTGCTTCCACACTTTCATATGAATTCAACGGTAAGAATTTTTCAGCGATTGACCGTTTCAGATCAGCTGATTTTGAACGTTACTGGAATGAGGACATCACTCGTTTCGGCAATAATAATATGGTTACAGGGGGGCTTACCTATTCAAAGAATGCGAATGAATTAATGAGTTATACACTTAATTACAGAAAAAAAGATAATGACCTTACAGGTTTGCAGCATCAGGTACAACTGTATCAGAAGATCGGAAATTTATTTTTTAAAGGAGATGTATTTTTAAGCGAGAATAATAATTACAGAGGAAAGGCAAACTGGGAACGTTATAACCTGCATGTATATTATAGAACGAATGCATTTACCCCAGGTTTTGAATATAATACAGAAAAAAATACTTCAATAGATACATTAGGAAGACTTCTGCAATCATTAATGTATTATGAAGAATATAAATATTACCTGATGTCAAATGATACATCTAAATTTAAATTCCGTATCGACTATGGCAATAGAAATGATAAGCTAATTTATAATAGTTTATTAGTGCCTAATACACGTGCCCAGACAACGAGCCTTACTTCAGGCATTAAGTTTAGTCAGGATCATCAACTGAATCTTGTAACTACATATCGCTATCTGGCATATGTCGGACCTATCAGCACGCCAAACGACGAGACTATTATGTCGCGCCTGGACTGGAATATAAATGTATTAAAAAGACATGTGCGTTCAGAGCTTACCGTAACAACAGGAGTAGGACGACAAGCCAAGCTGCAGTTTGTATTTCAGCCGGTAGCAACGGGTCTTGGTACATATGTATGGAGAGATTATAATCATGACGGTATTCAACAGATTAATGAATTTGTTCCAAAGATTTATAATGATACAGCAGAATTTATAAAAGTTTATCTTCCTTCGAACGATTATTATAAGGCTTATTCTAATTTGATTAACTACAGACTTGACGCAAGTATGCCCAGAAAATGGAAAACTTCGAAAAAGTTTATGTTAAAAACATTGTCTAAATTTTCCAATACAGCTTCTGTTACATTGAGTAAAAAAACAACCGATGATAATTTATGGGCGCGTTTTAATCCTGCATCACCAAGTGTAAGCGATACGAGTCTGCTGGCTTTTCAACGGGTGATCCGTGCTGTTGTGTTTTATAACCGATCGAGTTCCTTATTTGGGATGGATCTGGCCTATACATCGAACCAGTCCCGGCAATTTTTAACACAAGGATTTGAAAACCAATCGACCGATGATTTGACATACGGATTGCGATCGACTTTTAAACGATTATATGCATGGAAGATAAAGTTATCTGCCGGTTTTAATGATGTAAATTCAGATTTTAACCTGTTGAGGAATTATAACATTGATTATAAAAAATTTGATAACGAATTAGCGTATCAGCCACGTACTAATACCCGTTTAACATTGCTGGGTGGCGTATCCTATAAAATCAATACAATAGCAACCGGTAACGGAGAAAATGCATTGTTGTATAATATTGGTACAGAGTTAAAGCTTAATAAATTATCCAAGCGTACATTTTCTACAACTGTAAAATATATCCGTATCAATTCCAGATTGAACGGTACAGATCAGAACAGCCCTGTTGCTTACGAGATGCAGGAAGCATTATTAAGCGGAAACAACATGACCTGGAATATAACGTGGCAGGAGCGTTTAACAAACGGATTACAGATTTCGTTTTCGTATGATGGCAGAAAATCTGAATCTGCTAAAACTATTCATACGGGAAGGATGCAGCTCAGTGCGTTGTTTTAGGAAATTGTTTGTATGCAAAAATGCAGGATTAGTTATTTTGAAGATAAGTACTGTATGCTTCAATTTTATTTTTTAATCTTTCCTCCAGATAGTTATTTGCTCCTGCCAGAAATGTAAGAATCTGTATTGCTTCGTTTCTGTACTCTTTAATTTTTTCCGGAGACCAATGAGCAGGAGGTGCCTGCAGGTTTGTAATCCTGTCTGCCAGTTTTATTGCCCAGACTTCTTTAGACAGTTTTTTTATTCTTTGCAGGCTGTCTTCCATTTTTAATTTTTTTGGAAGCTCATTATTTTTGGTTAATGCCAATACAGCTACAGCAACATCATTTCCAAATTCAGCAGCGATTTCGTCAAATGTTGTTTCTGTATCTTCTAATGAATCGTGAAGTAGTGCAACAGGGATCGCAAATTGGAGATTAAACCCTGCTGAATGTTGTGATGCAATCATAATCTCCATAGCCACATTACAAAGATGAACTACATAAGGAAGATTGGTATCGGGAACACATTGATTTAAATCAGCATGTTTTTTAGCAGCAAATTTTATGCTTTTTTGATATATCGTTTGTATTTCCATGCGATCTGTTTTTATGTTTAGTTTCCGGAAATCAATCGTGTATCCGTAATTAGTTCTTCATTTCACGAATCAGTTTGCTGGCAAAAATGAAATCCTGAAGATCTTTTACATTTGTTTCAAGAATATTGTCTTTTGTTCCTTCCCAGATTTTTTCTCCTTTAAACATAAAAATGATATTTTCCCCAATTTCTAGCATTGAGTTCATATCATGAGTTACAACAACTGTGGTAATATTATATTCGTGTGTAATTTCCTGAATCAGATTGTCAATACGAATAGAGGTTTGGGGATCTAATCCGGAATTGGGTTCATCACAATACAGATATTTGGAATTCATTACTATGGCGCGGGCAATACCTACACGTTTTGCCATACCTCCGCTTATTTCAGAAGGTTTAAGTTTGGCAGCATGGTCTAAGCCTACACGCTGTAAACAAAAATTGACACGGTCTGACTTTTCTGAATTCGACATGTCACTTAGCATATCAAGCGGAAACATTACATTTTCTTCTACCGTCTTAGAATCAAACAATGCTCCTCCCTGAAACAGCATACCTATTTCTCTGCGAATAACTTGTTTTTCCTCTTTGTTTGCCTGAGTAAAATTCCGGTCATCGTATAATATAGCACCCGAATCGGGATGAACCAGGCCAACCAGTGTTTTTAATAAAACACTTTTACCCGTACCGCTGGCCCCAATAATCAGATTGGTTTTGCCTTGTTCGAATTTGGCAGATACATCTTTTAATATTTGTTTGCCATTAAAGGCTTTATTAATGTTTTTGCACTCAATCATAGTTGATTTCTTAGCAATGCGTTCGGGTACTTAGTTTAATTATTCTAATGTAGCTTATGGCGATATTGAATAAACTCATCATGCAGATCTTTCCAGACGGGGCTTTTTTAAGCGCAAATAGTTCTTATTTTTAAATACCCCTTGTCCCCCCTTGTAGGGTGAAGGCTTAATCGCCGTAAACGATACTTATAACTAATTTAATAATAATTGTGCAAGTAACAGGTCGGCAACAAGCACACCAATGCAACTATTGACTACCGCAGTAGTAGATGATTGACCAACTTCAAGTGCACCGCCTTTTGTAAAATAACCCTGATAAGCAGATATAGATGAAATTAAGAATGCAAAAACGAATGCTTTTATAAGAGCAAACGTCACGTTGAATTCGTTAAAATCGATTTGAACCCCATAAACGAAATCCTGTGTAGATATAATATTGCCTAAAATACCTGCCGTATAACCGCCTAAAATAGAAAGCAGGCCAGCAAAAGTAACCAACATCGGTATTGTAATTAAACTGGCCAGTATTTTCGGTAAAATCAGATATGAAGCAGAATTTATACCCATAACTTCCAAAGCATCAATTTGTTCGGTAATGCGCATGGTGCCAAGCTGGCCTGCAATACTTGAACCGACTTTTCCGGCTAAAACGACACAAGTGAAGGTAGGAGCCAGCTCCAAAATAGACATTTCCCGGACAACAGAAGCAACTACATAAATAGGTACAAGAGGGCTTACCAAATTAGCAGCAGTCTGAATACAGGTTACTGCTCCTATAAATGAAGAAACGATTGCTACAATAAAGATTGAATTGGTACCTATAAGTATGCATTCATCAATGGTCAGTTTCCAATAAACGTTGAATTTTTCTCGTCTTACAAAAAGGGTACTCATCAAAATTACATACTTTCCAAAACTCTTCATCGTATTTTATGCGTCAACTATCCAAACTATCTACTCAAAATCCTTACTAAAATAAGGTATATTTAAGTGCCAAACAATTTAAACTAATATGAATAAACTAGTAATTATAACCGGTGGCACGAAGGGAATTGGCAAAGCGTTGGTAATAAAATTTGCTTCAGAAGGGTTTGATGTATTTACTTGTGCACGTAATTCCGCCGAATTGGAATATTTAAAAAATACAATTAATAAACAATATCCATCTGTTGAGGTTTATACCTGTGCAGCCGATTTATCTATCCCAAAAGGCAGGGCAGAAGTCGTAGATTCTTTTAACAGATTGAACCGACCGGCAGACGTCTTAATAAATAACGCAGGTGTTTTTGTTCAGGGGCAAGTTCACAATGAACCGGAGGGTGTTTTGGAAACTCAGATTCAGACAAACCTGTATAGTGCATATGATACTACCCGGGGTGTTATTGCAGCAATGATCAAAAATAGGAAAGGGACAATTTTTAATATTTGTTCTATCGCCAGTATCATGCCCTATGCAAATGGAGGGTCTTACAGCATTTCTAAATTCGCTATGCTGGGCATGACAAAAGTTCTGAGAGAAGAAATGAAACCTTATAATATAAGAGTAACTGCTGTACTGCCCGGAGCAACTTTGACAGCCTCATGGGAAGGAGTGGATCTGCCAGCAGAACGATTTATGAAACCCGAAGATGTAGCAGATTCTATATTCGGAGTGTATGCTTTATCTGATCAAACTGTAGTTGAAGAGCTGCTTTTACGTCCTCAGCTGGGCGATATTTAGAAATCGTGTTCTGGTAAATTTTATATATCAACTTGCTCAGCTTAAAATGAAAAAGAGCCTCAAAAGGATACTTTTGAGGCTCTTTTTCATTTATTCCAATCAAAAAATACGATTGATCTATTAGTTTACTTTAAATGATTTAAATATACTGATTGATAAAATAATAAACATTTAAATTTAGATTGATCTAAAAAAATAAGAAGTGTTATTTTTGTAATTAATTCATTTAAAAATGTGGGGAATTCAGTAAAAAAGTTATCTTTCATAATATATAACGAAATCAAGAGATGTCCTCAAACGCCCTTTCTTCAATAAACACAAAATACTGTACCAGTCTGACCCAATATGTGCGTCGGAAATCAAGTGTGGTTACCATAGGAAATGTGCCTATGGGTGGTGACTATCCGATCCGTCTTCAGTCGATGACAACGGTAGATACGATGGATACATTAGGCAGTGTGGAGCAAATAATCCGAATGGTAGATGCTGGTTGTGAGTATGTCAGAGTGACAGCTCCGAGTGTGAAGGAAGCCCAGAACTTAGAACATATTAAAAAAGAATTAATCAAACGCGGGTACAATGTACCTTTGATTGCTGATATACATTTTACTCCGAATGCTGCCGAACTTGCTGCAAAAATTGTTGAAAAAGTACGGATCAATCCGGGAAATTATGCCGACAAAAAGAAGTTTGAAGTAATCGAATATACAGATGCTACTTATCAGGAAGAGCTTGAACGGATTCGTGAAAAATTTATTCCGTTAGTCAAAATCTGTAAAGAATATGGTACAGCAATGCGTATCGGCACCAACCATGGCTCTCTCTCAGACCGGATTTTATCCCGTTATGGAGATACTCCGTTAGGCATGGTTGAGTCTGCACTTGAATTTCTGAGAATTTGTGAAGACTTGGAATATTACAATATTGTAATTTCCATGAAAGCAAGTAATACGCAGGTTATGGTACAGGCATACCGGCTTTTAGTGGAAAAATTGGAAGAGGAAGGATTGCGTCCGTACCCGTTGCATTTGGGTGTAACGGAAGCCGGCGAAGCAGAAGACGGAAGAATAAAATCTGCCGTTGGGATCGGTACATTATTAGAAGATGGTTTGGGGGATACCGTTCGGGTATCGTTAACTGAAGCACCCGAATTTGAAATTCCGGTTGCCCGTAAATTGGTGGAACGGTATGAAACCCGGAAACATCATAAAGCGATTCCGTTCGTTGAGAAAAATCCGATCAATCCATATTCTTATAAAAGAAGAATTACTTCCGACATACATACAATAGGAGCCACAAATGTGCCACGTGTAATTGCAGATTTTTCTCAGATCGAAAATCTGGAACTGGCAGACTTAAAATCTATCGGTCATTTTTATCTGCCCGCTTTGGATAAATGGAGCATGAATGACCTGGGTGCTGACTTTATATATACAGGTCACCGGAAAGCTCCTTTTATGTTACCAAATGGTTTGAAGGAAATTGTTGATGCAGATACCTGGAAAGTTTTAAAAGATCAGACACACGTTTTTCCATTATTTACAGCACGTTGGTATAAAACAGATGTGGTAAAGCATCCTCAGTTGAATGTTGTATTAGCAGATATTGAAGATATTGATGAAGAGTTACTGTTGCGTTTGGCTTCAGATAATACTGCTGTACTGTTGCTTGAGTCGTTTAATGAACACGCAATGGCAGAATTGCGAAGAACTTTTATCACATTAATAAACAGAGAAATAACTACGCCGGTTATTATTAAAAGAGCATATAATTATAAAAACGAAGAATCCTTATTCCTGGCAGCTTCCACAGATGCAGGCGGTTTGCTGGTAGATGGTTTGGGTGATGGTATTTTTCTTTCTACAGAAAAAAATACACAAGCAGATAAATCTGCTTTGCTGGGGCATTTAAAAATATTGAATAATCTGGCTTTTGGTATTTTACAGGCAGCCCGTACACGAATGACCAAAACAGAATATATTTCCTGTCCGTCTTGCGGAAGAACCTTATTTGATTTGCAGGAAACAACCGCTATGATCCGAAAACGTACCGATCATTTAAAAGGTGTAAAGATTGGTATTATGGGTTGTATTGTAAATGGGCCCGGAGAGATGGCTGATGCGGATTATGGTTATGTAGGCGTAGGTAAAGATAAAATAGCTTTGTATAGGGGGCAAACAGTTGTTAATAAGGCTGTTCCATCTGATAAAGCCGTGGATGCGCTTATTAACATTATAAAAGAAGATGGGAAATGGCTGGAACCCGTAGTTTCTGAATATATTTAAGCAATTATAGCATATAAGATGAAAGAATATTTTAAAATAGGAGCGCTTTTTACATATTTCTTTAAGAAAAAAGATCGTGAAGCAAACCCTTCTATTTATATGAAATTGATGTATGCAGCGAATAAAATCTCAATGATTGTATTCCTGATTTGTTTAATTGTTATTTTATATCGTTTATTTATTCGCTGATAAAAATTATTTGACATTAACTTTAACGCTTCTTCATCTTTAGATTCCATTTAGTAATTCCTGCATTACTACTATTTATTTATAAATATGAAATGTATCCGGCCTGTTATTTTATTTCTCATCGTTCAGTATTCAATACATTCGTTTGCTCAGTCTGTTCCGACACCTTTTGCAGCGAATGGTAAATATGGATATGTTGATGCCCAAACAGGTAAAATAATTATTCAACCTGTATATGATCGGGTAACACCATTTTCAGAAAGCAGGGCACTGGTATATAAAGCGGGTAAGGGGTATTTTATCGATCAAAGCGGGGCAATTAAAATTACGCTCAAGTATGATTCAGCATTAGCATTTACGGAAGGGCTTGCAGCTGTAAAAACACTTGGACTTTGGGGCTTTATGGATAAACTCGGTACATTAAAGATTCCGGCCAAATTCGAACAGGCATTTCCTTTTTCTGAAAATCTGGCCGTAATAAAAAAAGGTGGCAAATATGGTTACATTGATAAAGCAGGTAAAGAGATTATTGCTCCACAGTTTGAATTTGCGGTAGAATTTTCCGGCGGACTGGCAGCAGTTAAAAAGAATAACTTATTCGGTTATATAAATACTACAGGTCAATTAATAATTCCTGCAACATATGATAAGGCAGGTAATTTTAGCAATGGTGCTGCAGTTGTTTCAAAAAATAATAAATACGGAATTATTGATAAAACAAGTAAAGCTATTTTGCCTATCGAACAGGATTGGGTATCTGTATTCAGTGATGGTTTGGTGCGTATAAATAAAGGAGATACGTGGGGATTTGCTAATACATCCGGAGCTATGCTGATTCCCGCCATTTACGATTGGGCTTCTGATTTTTCAGATGGTTATGCCAAGGTGAAAAAAAATAACCTGTATGGCTACATTGATAAAACAGGTACGCTCGTTGTTCCTTTATTTTATCAATGGCTGGAAGACCGGGATTTTAACGGTAATATTATGGCCGTAAAAAATGGGTATTGGGGATGTATTGATTCTAAAAATGAAATTGTAAATCCTTTTATTTATAAGGTTGTAAGGCCTTTTTCTGAAGACATGGCTGTTGTTACGCAAAGCGGAAAATACGGTTATATCAACAAAACAGGGAAATTAGTTATACCTTTTATGTATGAATATGCGTATGATGTGCTTAATGGAACAGCAGAAGTTGTTTTTAATGAGAAAACGCGTTTCATTGATAAAAATGGTAAGTGTATTAAGTATTGTGAATAAAAATCTACATATGAATAAGGTAAATACTAGTGTTTTAATGATTGTGGCTGCATGTATGTTTACAGCCCTTTCGGCTTTTGCTCAAGTAAAAGAACATCCTGCCTTAAAAGCAGAAAATTTAAGTATTGTTCTTGTAAAAGACATTGAGAATATTGCGGATACAACGCACCAAAGTCATGCACACGATGCACATAAATCAAATTATAAAATTGTGCATGTAAAATTTACACTTACCACGAACGATCCTTCAGTGAAAGGGTATAAATCTGTAATGATGCGTTTGGTTGACCCCAATGGCGAGACTATTTATGACCCGGTAGCCGGTGGTGGTTTATTTAATCTGAATGGCAAAGAAACTCCATATACCTATACTGTAAGCACAAAATATGAAGGTAAGCCAATGGAAATTGATTTCTTATACAAACATTCCAAGAACTTTAAACATGGGCTGCATATTATAGAATTGTATGTAGATGGAATGAAAATAGGAGAGGAACACTTTGTGATCAAATAAAACACATATAAAAATAAAACAAGGCTCCCTTATTACAGGGAGTTTTGTTTTATAGATCAATAAAACGCATACATTTTTAAATGTATTTTACAGAACAGAATTTTCCATGGAGTTTTAATTTTATTAGTCAGATGTTGAAGCGGATTATTTTAGCTTTATGTATAGCAGGATTTTTTAAAATAGGTTTTGCACAGCACCCGGATTGGGATAAAGTTGATGTTACATATTTACAATTACCTTTAATGCCGGTAAGTCCAATGGCCAAAAACTATTCGATGCAAGTGTATTCAAATCAAAATACAAATTCCAATACCGGTTATATACCTATAAACAGATCTGTAAATACGGTTGCATCACAACTGACTATTGCAGGCTGTACTCCTGTAACTACTACTTTGCCTGATTTTACCGTACTTGTGATGTTTTCAGGTTTTCAAATTACATCTGCAACACCTCAATCAAATTATACAGTCATTAATGGTGCTGCTAAATATCAGTATTTTTATCAGATCTCTTATTTAAACGCAGTTACAGTACAAGTTGTTGATGGAAACGGCACAATGGTACGGCAGTTTACAGTTAACAATACAGATAAAATACTTTCAAGAACCTCTCCTTATTTTAATTCCAGTGTTGATGCCAATAATTGGTTTTACAATAATTATCTTAATGCATATTTTTTCCAGTCGTGCGATAATGAGGCTTATCAGCGTGCGGTAACAAATACGCAAAACCAATTGAATAATGAACTGGGGTATCTTGTTAAGACAATTCATGTGGAAGTTGCAGGTATGAAAAACAAACCGGAATACAACGATTTGAACCAGGCATTTACAACCGTTTCAAGCGGTTATGATTTATTATCATCCAATAAAGATAAAGCATTTGATAATATCCTGCAGGCAACATTAATATGGGAAAAGGCTTTGCTGGAATCAAACATGACAGATAAAAAAGCACGGATTAACGATCATATTACCGAAGCATTGTATGAAAATCTGGCTGTAGGGTATTGTTTTCTGGAACAATGGGATTTAAGTCAGCAGAATTTACAAAAGCTTGCACAGCTGAATATTGGAGGCAGCTTAGAAAATAAAATAAAAAAAGCGCAGGAACTTAAATCGGATTATATGATGCGTGTAACGGCAAGTAAGCTGAAGGAGTAATTACATGATTGTAAAATGTAGCAATAGATAATAAGCAAGCATGTTTACTCTCCAATCTTTTTCCTGCTTACCTTGGCAACAGTTTTTTTTGCAGGAATCGTTCCTTTAATCTTATCCGGATTTTCTTTTATAAATGCATCCCAGCCGCCTTTATTTTTTTTATTAGCTCCTTTTTGAAAGTAATGACAAACGGCTACACCAAGTGCATCTGTTGCGTCAAGTAGTTTAGGAATTTCCTTAAACAGAAGGAGTTTTGAAAGCATGGCAGCAACCTGTTCTTTTGAAGCTGTTCCGCTGCCGGTAACGGATTGTTTTATTTTTTTAGGAGCATATTCAAAAATAGGTACCTGTTTAGAAATCGCAGCAGCAATCGCAACGCCTTGTGCTCTTCCAAGCTTTAACATAGATTGTACATTAGCGCCAAAAAACGGTGCTTCAATTGCCATCTCATCCGGGTGATACTCTTCAATAAGAAGGCTTATCCTCTCAAAGATTTTACTTAACTTTATTGCATGGTCTGTATATTTGCTTAAATGAATAACTCCAAACTGAATCAATGTCAATTGGTTTCCTTTTACTGCAATAAGTCCATACCCCATAACATTCGTGCCTGGGTCAACACCAAGAATGATTCGATCGGTTATTTGGGGAGTAACTTTATTGACCATACAACGACCGCAATTTAGCGAACCTTTTGTGAAAAAAATCAATTCATCAGGATTCTTTTCTATTCTGATTAAAGTAGCTGTATTTCTATTTTCAATAGCTGTCATTGCTTTTCTGCTCATGCAGAAAAGACAATGGATAGGTATTATTACAAGTACATTTTTTAATGCAAGAGGAATATGGTTTTTCAGCATAATGATGACTGCTATGCTGGCAAACATTTCTATTGAAGCAATCAAATGGAAATTTTTATTGAAAGAAACATCTCCGGTGTCTTTAACGCTTTCTTTAAAAGCTGTATTCACCGGCATTACAGCCGGGCTAATTACTCCGCATGGCATTGGAGATTATATAGGCAGGATTCTTTTTCTGGATCCTGAAAAACGTTTAGAAAATGTTGCTTCTGTTTTATTCAGCAGAGTTGCACAACTTTGTATTACTTGTTTAACAGGACTGTTAGCAACTGTTTATTTTTATTGCTATTTAAAAGCAGACGTACGCATACTTGCAGCATTAGCTGTTGCTGTTATAACATTGATCATAGTATTTCTTTGCTGGAAATATCGTGCATTTTTACTTGATCGAATGAAAGAAGTGCCACTGATAAAAAAGATTGAATATTGGTTTGAACATTTACGGATTTACTCAAACTATATATTTCTGATAACATTGACATTGTCTGCGCTCCGGTATGTTATTTTTACAACACAGTTTGTATTGCTGCTGCGTTTTTTTGATGTGCAGCTTCCGGTAGAAATACTTGCGATAGGTGCAGTATTTACCTTCTTTGTAAAATCGATTGTGCCAACATTTATAGACCTTGGTGTGCGCGAACTGGCAGCTTTATTTTTTTTCTCCGGTTATTCAGTTGCTGCAAGTGAGCATGTTCTGGCGGCAAGTTTAAGTTTATGGTTTTTCAATCTTGTGATACCAGCAATTATTGGTTTATTCTGTATGTTTACGATGGAGTATCAAAAACAAGAATAACATGAGCTTATACCTGTTGTTGTGTTGCTTGCTGTATGTTTTTTTTAGTGTGTGTTTATTGAAAGGATGGACAAGAATTGCGGTAACAACAACTGAACCATTAATGCAAGCTGATGTGACGGTTGCTGTTATTATTCCAATACGCAATGAAAAAGAACATATAGAATTAATATTGCAGGATTTACTGAATCAGTCTTATCCGAAGCACTTATTGACCATATATCTGGCAGATGATGGCTCTTCGGATGGCACACAGCCGATACTTCAAACATGGGTTGAAAATTATCCCGACAGGTTTAAACCTGTAATTTTATTTCCTGAATACACGGCATGGAAAGGGAAAAAGAAAATGATTGCTTCGGCTATTGCCCAGTCTACCGAAACCCTGCTGCTTACAACCGATGCAGACTGCAGAGTTTCATCTTTGTGGGTTGGCAGCATGGTTGATTCTTATATAAAAACGAAAGCCAGCTTTATATCCGGGCCGGTACGAATACTTGGGAAAACAACATATTGGAATAATTTTCAAAGTATTGAATTTTTAAGTCTGGTTGGAAGTGGTGCCAGTGCCATTGGTTTGAAATTATCTGTTATGTGTAATGGAGCAAATGTTGCTTATACACGCGCAGCATACAATCAGGTAAATGGCTTTGAAGGAAATGAAGCTATAGCAAGCGGCGATGATGAGTTTCTGATGCACAAAATAACTTCTGAATACTCAGCACATTCTGTTGTATTTTGTAAAAATGCCGGAGCAATTGTTACTACAAGCCCCGCAGTTTCGTGGAAACAATTTTATAATCAACGTAAGCGCTGGGCAGGTAAATGGGAGCATTATAAACTCTGGTATGTACAGGTTATTGCGGTCTGGGTTTTTATCTTTCATTTTACTTTGCTTATAGCCTCTGGCTTAGCATTATTCAATCTTCTAGATTTTAGGCTAACCTTATTAATGTGGGTAATTAAAGCCATTTTTGACTATTTCTACTTAAAGTCTATCGCCAGATTTTTGTCAATAGATTTTAAAAAGAGTACTTTTATAAATGCAGTTCTGATTTATCCGTTTTATGTGGTTTTATTTGGAATTGCGTCGCGTTTTGGAAGTTACAACTGGAAAGAACGAACAGAAACTATTTCATGACTGATATAGAATTTGAGTTGATAGATCATTTGTATTTTGTGCAGAGCTTTGAAGCGCTTTGCAATGAAATGGAAATGGAGGAAGATGCATTGAAAGCATTATTATTGACGATGGTTCAGAAAGAATGGGTAAAAGTGATGGATAAGGTAAGTGATGAAGAAATCTTATCTACAGATCAATGGTTGACTAACTGTTCAGGTTATTTCTATCTGGCAACCAAAAAGGGATTATTTGCGCATAACACTTTATAATTTTCTGAAATAACTGTGGAAAACAAAGAAGTACATTCACCTTCCTATTATATTAAAAAACGCTTGTTTAGTAATAAGCCGGCAATGTTTGGTTTGTGGCTGATTGTGATTGCTCATATTATTGCAATACTGGGCTATGCAATTATGCCTGATAATACACCAGATGCAGATGATGGGGCTAATTTAATTAAAAAGCAAGCGCCTGGTTTTTCAACAACACTTTTAAAAAAACATAAAAACAGAGAAGTTGAGGAAGTCGGATTTTTTACCATGATGTTTTCCGGCCGTGAAAGTGCCTATACAATAGAACCTGTAGACACATTTTATTTCAAAGGCGACTCTGTGTATTACAGAGAATTCAAAGAACGTATATGGGAGCATGAATTGATACTGAGCTATATTGATGTGTGGTATGCTGGTCCAAGTTATAAATTATACAAAGATTCTTCAGCTAATTATAAGCTTACAAAGGATTCATCTTTTTATGTAAATGCAAAAAATCAGGTTGTTGGTTTTTCGAAAGAAGGGTTGAAGCAATATTTTTTAACCCATAATGTAGAGAAACGTTCTTATCTGTTGGGTACAGATAAGCGCGGCAGAGATATGTTCAGCCGCTTACTATTTGGTACACGTATATCTTTATCAATCGGTTTTATCTCTGTAATCATTTCTTTATTTGTAGGTATTACTTTCGGCGCTATTGGCGGTTTCTTTGGAGGTATTGTAGATCGTACACTAATGTGGTTCTTAACAGTTACCTGGTCCATTCCGGGGATTATGCTTGTTATTGCGATCAGTCTTGCCTTACAAAGTAAAGGTATATGGGTTGCTTTTGTGGCAGTAGGCTTGACTATGTGGGTAGAAGTGGCGCGCGTTGTGCGCGGACAAATCCTGTCAATTAAAGAAAAGCAATTTGTAGAAGCTGCGCGTGCTTTAGGAATTGGCAGCTGGAGAATTATATTCTATCATATATTGCCTAACATTGTAGGGCCGATGATTGTGATTGCTACATCAAACTTTGCGTCTGCCATATTAATTGAATCTGGATTAAGTTTCTTAGGTTTGGGCGTACAGCCACCGATGCCTTCCTGGGGTATGATGGTAAGTGAAGGCTACCAGTCAAACTGGAGCGATGGCGGCTGGTATCTGGTATTTTTTCCGAGTATATGCATTAGCATGCTTGTACTGGCATTTAATTTATTTGGTAATGGCTTAAGGGATGCATACGATCCTCAAACAGCAACAAAATGGTAGAGAAATCAGCTGTTACACATACGCATGAACTGCTTGTAAAAGATCTAAAGTTAAGTTCATTACTTGAAATCACACAGGCCATTAATGCCAATCTGCCAGAATCGTCTTTATATAAAATTTTTCAGTTTACGCTGCTTGCAAACCTGAGTGTTGCCAAGCTAGCTTTGTATGTTAAGGATGATACCTGGGTATGTAAAGCCAACGTTGGTACTGCAGTTGATTATCATACAATAGAGCTTACGGAAGAATTACAGAAGATAAAAACAATTACGTCTTTATCTATTCCTGAAAAAAAAGCATTTTCTGAATTTGATTTAGTCATTCCAATCATTCATAAAAACAGTGTATTGGCATACGTTTTCATGCAAAAGAAAACAGATAAAGGTGAAATTGATCAATCGTTTATTCAGACATTTACCAACATCATTCTGGTTGCCATTGAGAATAAAAAATTTGCACGTCGTGAATTATTACAGGAAGCATTAAAAAAAGAAATGCAGATTGCACGCGAAGTTCAGAATAATTTATTTCCAAAAGATTTACCGGCAACAGCAAATATTTCTTTAAAGACGTATTATTTGCCACATCAGACAATCGGGGGGGACTACTACGATTATATAGATATTGATGAAGACCGTTCGCTCATATGTATTGCAGACGTAAGCGGAAAAGGAGTGCCTGCTGCTATTCTGATGTCTAATGTACAGGCGGCATTACGTACAATGGTGCGTTATACAAATGATCTCAGAAATATTGTATTTCAATTAAACGATCTGATTCTTTTGCACGCTAAAGGAAACAGATTTGTTACGATGTTTGTTGGTATCATTGATTTTACCCGCAAAGAACTGATCTATATTAATGCAGGGCATAATTCGATTCCATTAGTATTTCAATCGAACGAAATGCTGCTTGATAAAGGATGTACGATACTGGGTATGTTTGAAACGCTTCCATTTATTGAGGTTACCACAATTCCATTACAAAAAAATAACCACCTGTTTTTATATACAGATGGTCTTTCGGAATGTATGAATGATATGGATGAAGAATTTGGATTAGAACGTGTATTACCGTTGATTCAATTACCAGCAGCTTCTGATCAGATCAATATGATTGATACGATCATTAATGCTACACTTGCATTTAAAGGTGCAAGAGCATATAATGATGATATAACTTTATTAAGCTGCCATATTCAATTTTAACCATTTAAAACTGCTGTTATAAATTTGGGTTGGAACAGCAATTCTTCGAGGGAGAATGTAGTAACTATCCGATTGAGTTATCAAAGAAGTATTCTGCATTAGATTAATTTACTTAATGCCAGATTCAATTTTTTCATTCTCTATTGAAATCTTAAAGAATTCAATAACCAACAATACTAGGAATGTTATAGCCAGCGTTGCAAGCACAGATATAATAACGATTACAGATCTTTCAGGCTTTGCTTTTTTTGCAACAGGCTCTGCAGATTGAATAATATTTAATGTGCTGAAATCTCTTTTAATCAATTCCACATTATTTCTTGCAGACTTAAGATCTGTCATTGTCGCAACCAGTTCTATCGCATAGATATCAGAATTACCTTTCTCATTGTTATTACCTTTATCATGATAAATCTGTTGCAGAGAATCAATACCAGAGTATTTGTATGTTACAACCTGCTCATATGATTCAAATATTTTCTGATTGATTTCAATCAGGGGCTTTTTGTTTAACTCATCAATCTTTGCAACAATATCATTTACAATCATAGCAGCCGTATCAGGGTGTGTATCGAATGCACTGATTTCTATTGCACTGAATCCATTTTCAGATATAATTAAATTGCCATCCAGTTTTTCACGAACTTTTACATCTGCAATAGGATCTGATTTGTCAATTTTATAACGATCCATCAGATTGTACTTTTTTACAATACTGTTCATTACTTCTCTGGACTCTGCCAATGCCATAATCCGGTCACCATCAAATGTTGAACCATATGGGTTTGTAGCCTGGTGAACATTCCGCGGATCATATGCTTCAGGATTAAAAGGGTATAGTATACATGTTGATTTATAATATACAGGTAATGACAGTGATATAATCACGCTAAGAATTAATGCAATACCACCTGTTAACAGATACAACCTGGTATTTTTTGTTATCAGTCGTATGATATCTAATAGAGTAAGCGTCTTTTTCATAAAAGTCAAATATTCAATCGGTAAATCTAGTTAATTATTTTTTAGGTAAGCATCTTTTGCAATAATATTCATATGGATAACAGACGCAAGCATAACATAAAATATAAAACTTATTTTTGCCGTGTCTAAAAAGTTATTAAAGAAACTGTGGACTATATAGGTAGTGATACTCATACCAATACCTAACATCAGATGGTAATTATAATTGCCGGGAGATGTGTAACGTACATTTTTAAATGTATATAAAATTGCTCCTATAAGAATGAATATATAAATAACGCTCGTATGTATACCATTTTCAGAAGCATATAATAAATATTCAGAATGTGTTGTTCCGCCTGTTCCTGCAGCATATTTGGGCTGAGGATTACGGATACTTATTGATGTCATTTCTTTTTCTTTCTGATAGGCAAAATATGTATACTGATACATGCCGTATCCAAAACCAAATAACGGTTTTTCCTCTATCATTCTGAATGCTGAACTCCATCGGTTTATACGCTCCAGATTTGAAACGTCGTTTGTAACATTGGTTACAGATTTGAGCTGGTTTCCAATATTTGTTTTCTTTGTTTTTGATTCTGTACGGTTACGTTTTAAAGACATATATATGTCGTTTTTATACATTACTGCAGTAACTGATAGCAGTAACAATATGATAAGCGTAACAATCCAGTTTATTTTTAAACGTATGAAGCCATAAAGCGCAAAAGCAATTAAAACACTTAATAAGGCGCCTCTGCTATAAGATAGTATTAATGCTGAAAAGCAAACAATGAATAAGAATAGATAGAACAGAAATTTAGTCATGTTTTTTTGAGCATACCAGACCATCATAACAAAGGCTAAGGGTATCATAAATGCGGCCATAGTTGCATATATAGTATGATCTGTAAAAAATGGATTGGGTATATCCCATGCATTTGCGCGACTAAAGCCGTGTTTGGCATGTTTGAAAAAATTTAAAAAGGCCAGTATCGAAAAAGAAAATAAAGATATTTTCAATAATTTTCCTGGAAAATCCGGATCTTTTTGACTGACATATAACGTACCCCAAAATGCAGGAATAATAAATGCAAATGTTTGTAGTACAATTCGCAGCGAGATTAAAGGTAATGTAGAGAAGCAGCCGCTTAGAAAAAAGCATAACCAGAGTAAACTTACCAGAACAGAAATAGGGTGGGTTATTTTTTTTATACTTAATCCCTTAAAGCCAATGTGATATAGCGTTGAAAGAGTTAATATAAACAGAAATGGTTCAAGAGGAGTATTTAATGTAATCCGTACAAAACTGTACCCGATATTTAATGAAAAGGGTAATATGAATGCTGCTATATAAAGCCCGACCTGAAAATTGAATAGTAACAATAAGATAAAAAGGATTGCAAATGGTAAAATTGCAACGGAATATAAATCAACCGATAAGCCGATTATAAAAGTGAATGACAGGAGTAGAATGAAGGCTAATTCTTTTCTATAAGGCAGGTATGATTCCTGAATATATTTTTTTAAATCCAAGGTTTTGCTAGTCTATAGTTATATTGCGTATTATTGTACAATAAAATCTACGAAAGATAGGAAAATTATATAAAAATATCGTCCTCGCAGTCATATTGAATCTAACGATTAAGCCAATAAATTTATTATTGGAAAATATCGTCCAGGATAAGATAGGTCATGCCGCTTATGGTATTTATGCTGCTTTAAATGCATTGGCGTTTTTGCTTATCGTTATTGTTGATTTAGGTTTAAATCAATTTTTGACAAAAAAGTTTGCATCGGAAGTACACCTTGATTCGAATAAGCTATCAACATTTTTTTCATTTAAAATTGTTCTTGCAATTATATATCCTTTTGTAATGATGCTTGTAGGATATTTGCTGGGCTATTCTCATCAGGAGCTATTTATTCTTTTACTGATAAGTATATCTTATAGTTTTTATCAGTTAATCATGTATATACGGGCAAAGTTTCAGGCATCTCAGTTTTTCACACTTGATTCGCTTGCTTCTGTTTCGGATAAAACATTGTTAATAGTATTCACGATTGTTTTGTTAATCGCAGGCATTACGCTGGATAATTATATAGAAGCCCGGTTGCTTGCAATGTTATTAAGTCTTATAATAGTGCTTATTCCGGCTACCCGCATCTATTCTTTTAAAGCTTTTTCATTCCGCTGGAATCACAAGGACTGGAAAGGTATTTTAAAGCAGACATACCCATTTGCATTTATAACGGTTTTATTTTCTATACATGATAAGATAGATCAGGTAATGATTGAGCGTATGCTCGGAGAAGAGGCATCTGGTTTATATGCCGGTGCATATCGGTGGGTAGATGCGTTTATGATGTTTTTGTGGATTATTTTACCTATGTTCTTTGCCCGTTTTGCTTATTTAAAAAATAATCCAAAAGAACTTTCTTCAACACTCACCATGTCGCAGATTGTAAGCGGCGTACCCATGATTTTTGTAAGCTGTTTTGTTTGGTTTCATGGTGAACAGCTGTTCTTTTTGTTGGGTAAAAGTTCTCCGGTAGAAATTATTGAAATGACACTCTGCCTGAAAATATTATTTATAGCTGTTTGTATCCACGCATTCTTTGCCTGTTTAGGAACGCTGCTTTCGGCTGCAGGAGGCGAAAATTATATCAACCGTATGCTGATTGTGAGTATAGGTATGAATGTTGTTTTAAATTATACATTATTGCCACAGATAGGCATAGCGGGTGCAGCTGTTGCAACTGTTATGAGCACATTATTTATATCCGTTTCTTATCTGGTGTATATTATAAAAAAAGAACATTTGAATATTGATTTCGGCGTTGTTTTTAAATTACTGGGATTACTAAGTATTACGTTCCTGGCATTTTATATCTGTGCTCAGTTTCATTTATTATGGTGGCTCGCATCTGTTATTTCCGGAATTTTATTATTACTGGGAGGCCGTTTATTTCGCCTGCATTATTTTATTGAAAAACGTTAGCTTCGTTTAATGTTTGATTTTTAGATATTTATTACATGGAAATCAAAAAAAAGTGCAAACTTATAGCTACTTATGTATATTTACAGCCTGTAAAATAAGGTGATATATTAAAGAGAAAGAATTAAGCGATCAAGATGGATTTTTATTTCAATCATTCGGGATGGTTATTTTCGCGGTTTTTTCCTGGTGCAGAATGGCGCCATAAGGTTAAAAGTGATTCCAAAACAATATATTTAACATTTGACGACGGACCTGTTCCGGAAGCAACACCTTATGTACTCGAAGTGCTTCGTCAGTATAATATTAAAGCTACATTTTTTTGTGTAGGCGGAAATATTCAGAAGTACCCCGAGCTTTATCAGCGTATTTTAAAGGAAGGACACCGTACAGCGAATCATACCTATAATCATTTAAACGGCTGGCGCCATTCAGATGATTATTTCTTTGCAAATATCATGGCATGTGAGGCTATGATGGAAAAACTCGAAGAAGATATTGACATGCCCGAAGCCTGGAAGACAGAGCGTTTGTTCAGACCACCTTACGGAAAAATGAAGACAGCCCAGTGTGAATATCTGCAAACTATTTACCGGATCATTATGTGGGATGTAATTACAGGAGATTTTGATAAAGTAAGAGGAGCTGAAAAATGTCTGAAGACTGCCAACAAAGATACCCGCGACGGCTCGATTGTTATTTTTCACGACAGTATTAAATCATTAACAAATATAGAATACGCATTACCAAAATATATTGAATACTGCTTAAAAAATGGGTATCAGTTCCAGATACTATGAGTTATATACCATATATATTTTTATGCTTTGCGGTGGTTTATATCACCTTTCAATTTATTTTACTTGCACGCTTATTGTATTTTTATAAAGCTGCTCCGTTATTTGAACATCCCGACAAACCGTTTATATCTATTCTTATTGCTGCCAGAAACGAAGAAACATCTATTGTTTCGTGTTTAAAGGCCATACAAAATCTCAATTATCCGGAAGACAGAATCGAAGTATGGATTGGCGATGATCAGTCTACAGATCATACAGCTCAACTTGTATCGGAATTTATCCAGAATCAACCGAATTATAAACTACTATCTATTGAGCCCGCAACCGGTAATCTGAAAGGGAAAGCGAATGTATTGGCTCAGTTGGCTAAAAAAGCTACCGGTGAATTTCTCTTCATTACAGATGCAGATATTCATGTACCTGAATACTGGATTGAAAGTTTACTTGGCGGTTTTGAAGATCACATCGGAATTGTTTCAGGCTCTACTGTTGTCAAAGGAACGGATGTTTTTTCAAAGGTGCAGCGTACCGATTGGGCGTATGCATTTGGTATGGTACATGTAGTTTCTGAAATGAATATGCCGGTAACTGCAGTTGGCAATAACATGGCTATCCGTAAAAGCTGTTACGAAAGTACTGGCGGTTATGAAAAGATTCCGTTTTCAATTACAGAAGATTTTGAATTATTTAAAGCAGCGTTAGCAAAGGGCTGGGGATACCGCAATTTATTGAATGCTTCATCTACCGCTGTTTCTGCACCGCTGACTTCATTAAAAGATGTATTACATCAACGCAAACGCTGGCTCAGCGGAGCTATGCGCTTACCTGTTTTGTTACTTATTTTTCTTACCATGCAGGCAATTTATTTTCCGGTATTGATACTTGCCTGTTTTTATTTGCCATGGGCCTGGGTATTTGTTTTCTGGCTTACCATATTTAACCTGCAGAATATTTTTATAGAACTTACTTCGTCTAAGCTTGGCATACACAGCTTACGCAGCAACGTGTTATTATTTGAATTGAACAGATATATATTTCCGTTGTTGTTATTTACTTATCATATATTACCGATAGGCGTACAGTGGAAAGGCAGAACATATAAATAGTTGCCAGTGCCAGGCACTAGTTGATGGATAAAAGTACTTAGTTCAAAGTGTTAAGTTCTGAATTATGAGTGAGGGCATATTAAGTATAGTTTATATTTTTTAATAAGGCGGCTTTTGTTAGTAATTTTATGTTTTGAAAAACAAAAAAATATTCATCCATAATTCATAATTATCAACGTGGGTATAATTGAAACACATATACATTTATATTCAGAAGAATATAAGCAAGACAGAGCAACATTAATTGAACGGGCCATTGCAGCTGGGGTGGAAAAATTTTACATGCCCAATGTTGACATACATTCGATAGAGCCGATGTATGCTGTTGAAAAAGAATTTCCGCAGCATTGTTTCGCTATGATGGGATTACATCCGTGTTATGTAAAAGAAGATTACAAAGAACAATTGGCCGTAATTGAAAAGCATCTGGCAAGTCGCAAATTTATTGCTCTTGGCGAAGTTGGTATTGATTTGTACTGGGATAAAACTTTTTTAGCGCAGCAACAGAATGCCTTGCAGATACAGGCTGAATGGGCGTTGAAATATAATTTACCGATTGTAATTCACAGCAGAGAAGCAAATACAGAATCGCTTGAAATATTGCTGCCATATATGCGCAGAGGTTTGCGTGGTGTGTTCCATTGTTTCTCCGGCAGTTTGGCAGAAGTTACGTTGCTTAAAACGTATGGCTGGATGATTGGTATTGGCGGCGTAATTACCTATAAAAAAGCAGGGCTTGATTTATTGATCCAGGAGATTGGTATTGGTCAGGTAGTACTTGAAACCGATGGGCCGTATTTGGCACCTGTGCCGTATCGTGGCAAGCGTAATGAGCCTGTGTACATTGATCTTGTGGCGCAAAAGATAGGAGATATTTTGCAGATGCCGAAAGAGAAAGTGATTGAACAGACGAGGAAGAATACAAACATATTATTTAGCGGTCAGTAATCAGTTGCCAGGCACTAGTTTCCAGACAGCAGTATGTACAGCGTACAATGTATAAAGGCATTATTTTGAATTATACAAGTATATAATAATCAGAATTCTATCTATCTGGTCCAATAAGAATCCTGTTTTGGTTTTAATCCTTAAAATCATACTTTGTTTTAAGAGAATAAAAGCGTTTATTTGTAACCCGATTACAAGAGAGTATATAGAATTCTTTTGAAATTTGTCTTTGTTCGCCGCGGCGAATGCAATTAGTAAAGCTATAGAGAGGTGTCCGAGTGGTTTAAGGAGCACGCTTGGAAAGCGTGTGTGCGGGTAACCGTACCGAGGGTTCGAATCCCTTCTTCTCTACCAGAATAGACAGGAACAGGAAATACAAAACAGAGAAATACCTCTTTTGTGTTTCCTGTTCCTGTTTTGTATTAGATATAATTACTAAATCTCGAAGCATTAGTTCGACTTCCGGTTCGTTGTTTCAACAAGTCAGGCCTGCTATTTTTACTCAATACTTAATATGAGCATTCCATACAAACAATGGCATAAATAAATTCCTGGCTGATAATTTCCTCAGTTGAAAAATTGAAAGTGTTTGTTTATTTGAACCGCTCTTTTATTTTTAAAAAGTACGACTCATAATATGTATAGGATAAATAGCTTATCAGCATGCTTATGCCCAGACCTAATACGCCTCTGAATAATGCTCCGGTAAAACTGTCTGTATAAGTGAGGCGACAAGCCTTTAGGAAAATATCACAAATTAAGAGTGCAATGGGGTGAAGCAAATATAATCCATATGTATACTTACCCCAAAAGCTTAGCGTTGTGTTTTTTGAAAACTTGTAGAACGATTGGCTGTAATTCTGCTCAAGTATAATAAAAGCAAAAAATAAAGCGCTTATCAGTCTTGCAAATACAGGTAAGAAGTACAAATTAGTTACACCGTTTGAATACATAATCCATAAAATTCCTGCGCTATATATGCCCATTATGGCCGGAGGTCTTAGCTTCTCAAAGAATGTTTTAAATTCTTTTGAATATGTAGCATAATAGGCACATAAGCTTCCAAGGGCAAGATCGCTGCAGGCGCTGAATGAATGATAATATAAAATGATCTCATCATTTATATACACATATCTGAAAACCAATGAAAGGGTTATTACAGATATAAAGAGTATCGGGTAAATTTTTTTTGGTGCAAAATAAAGCAGCAGTGGCCAGATCAGATAAAATTGTTCTTCTATGGCTATAGACCAGGTGATTCCTGCCGGCGAAGTATTGATACCAGGAAAACTTTTCTCGACACGTATGATATCAAAATTGGAAAGAAATGAAAAAAAATAAGCAGGGTTATATAGAATTTTTGCGGTGTGTCCGGTAACAAATTTCAGATAAGGGTATAGCAGAAAACAAAAAATGACTACAGCAAAGTAAAGAGGCCATATCCTTAAAACTCTTCTGATATAGAAATGTATTATATTAAACCGCCCTTTTTGCTCTGACTCATTCAAAAGTAAATACGTAATAAGAAAACCACTTAGAACAAAAAAAGCAGAAACCCCGATGCCTCCGATATGGTATAATTTGCGTAAAGTAATTTCTGTAAATGTATATTTATCTCCCAGGTATTTTATGCATCGCCAGAATCCATGTACGAGGAATACAGTAAGAAAAGCAACGGTTCTGAAACCATCCAGGTTAGGAAAAAAAACAGTTGAATTCCTTAATGATTCTTTATTCATTATTTGTTGTCTACTATGTAATTCAGTTCTGTTACCCCGGAAGTGAATGATCGTGTAGTCACCAGATCCAGCTTTATTTTGTCTTTAATGTTTGTAAATAACGGAATGCCTTGTCCAAGGATAACCGGATTAACAAACAGCCAGTAGCCATCAATTAAATTCTGTTCAATAAGTACATGTGTTGCTGTTGGGCTGCCAAAAAGTAATATTTCTTTACCGGCTTCTTTTTTTATAGCATGTATTCTTTCCGCAAGATTATCGCTGATAATTTCTGTATTCGTTAACCCAGCGTTTTTCATTGTTTTGGATAAAACAATTTTGTGGACATTGTTATACCATTTTGAATGTTCTATGTCGTGCTTGCTTGCACCTGGCTCGTTTCCGGCGTTAGGCCAGTAACTTTCCATCATCTGATATGTTTTTCTTCCATATAATGCCGTATCTGTTTCACTTATTCGTTTACCGATATAATCGAAAATTTCTTCATCGACTTTAATCCAGTTCATTTCCCCATTCGGTCCTGCCACAAAGCCGTCAAGCGATATGTGCATAAATGAAATTATTTTTCTCATATAGTTCTGTTTTTATAGTTGTAATCTTTTATAATTGTCCGGCTTCCAAATATACATATGACCGCTGATAAATGCAGTTTATTTATCTGGTGAGTTTTCAAAAAGGTCTGTGGAGGAATGTATTTCAGATCATAATCATATAGCTGAAGTCTATATAAGATTATGACTGTTTTAATTCTTTGAATTTATCCGGAATTATTACTTTTTATAATAAATGCGCACTGTAAACATATCTGCTAAATCATCATAAGGGAAAATATAAATCCATTTTTTATTAACCTTTAAAGATGTTACGTTTCCGTAGAATGTGTTTTTATTTTTCAAATCCTGTAAATAAAGTTTGTTGTCTATTGCTACGGGTTTGAACATTTTTAATAGTACTTCCTGCTGATTATCTAGTGCAGATAAAGAGTCCATGTCGTTATAATCCATGTTTAATGGATTACGGCATTCATACTCTATTGAGTGATCTTTATAACGCGTAACAAAGTGGTATTTTTTCAGGCTGTCTTCCAATATAGTATTAACAGAATCATTAGTAGCATAATCAACATCAAAACTTCCAAATAAGCCATGTATCATGGAAGCATCTGGAGTAGCTGGAAATTGCCATTGCCATACAGGTACGGACCATAATTTTTTCCACGTATTATTTTTCCACGTATAAAAATATCCGCTTATGCAATTAGATGCACCTCCGGTATGAGGAACAACAAACAAGTCATCAAAACCATCACCACTTACATCACCGCAATTTTCAACGTACACAAAGCCCAAAATTCCACCTTCTAATGTTTCAAAAGAATTAGTTGCACTCGATAAAAAAGATTTTTTACAGAGCACATCAGCCAGGAACCAGGAGTCAAAATAATCAATAGCAGTATCATATTTTGCAACTTCCTTTATTTTCAGAGAATCCGTATAATGCTCTGCGAGGGTATCTTGTTTGCGATCACCATTAAAATCCCCGGTAATTACAAATCTATATCCCATGATGGGAGAAGATTTTTTTAACAAACTATCGATTCGTAATTGTACTGAATCAGCATCATGCATCGTGTTCCTGTTTTGTTCCATTGAATGATTACCGGAACAACAGCAAATGATTAATATAAATACTGTTATAAGAAACGTTTTGATCATTAGTTTCGATCCTGGTACTGGTTAATTATATACTATTTTATTTTTGCTAAGACGTTAGTAAGCTTACTAAAAAAAGATTATTTTGTAATAAAAACAATTGTCTGTATTATTTATTTTTGCAATGATATCCTATATGATTTCCTTATTTATTCAATACTTATGAAGAAATCAATAGCTACCGGAGACACGTTTCGAAATATCTAACAAGTAAAATTATGTTACATGCAACACCTTTTCTTTTATTTGACGGGAACTGTGCGGAAGCTATGGCTTTTTATCAGCAGTGTTTTGGCGGAGAGCTTACACTTACAAAACTTGGCGATACGCCAATGAAGGTACAGTTTCCGGAAGAGAAGCACAACAGAATTATTTACGGTAACTTAAAAAGTGCTGCTATTGATTTTTCTGCAACAGACTGGATGGCGTCTCCTGTGCTCGAACCTAAGAAAGGAAATACATTCAGTATTTATCTTACCGGTGAAACGCGTGATGAACTGAAAAATGTTTTTGATGAGCTTGCTGTAGGAGCTGACAAAGATAAGAGAACGTTTATTGAGCTGAATGAAGTTCCATTCGGTGTCTATGGACAACTGACAGATAAGTATGGTGTTTCCTGGATCTTTAGAGGAGATAAGTAATATGTGTTGCTCTTTTTGTATGAGAGAGTCGATTTTATAATCAGGTATAATCAATCGTTAAAGATTTCATTATCCCATATATCTGAAAAATCTGCATCTTCTGTTACCTTACTTAATGAATAAACAGAATAAGGTGTTGTGAAAATGAATTTACATTCTTTCAACAGCTCAATGCAATGTTGTACATCGTTGCATTTGAGCGCTATTTTTGCCAGCAACAGATAAGGCTCATCGTAATAATTTTCCCCTAATGTTTTAGCAATCGAAAGTTTTTCTTCTGCCTCTTTTAACAAATAAGGTGCTTCGAAATTATATGCGAGCCGTGCATACTCAATCAGAAATCTACCCCAGTTCAAATGCGCCGTAAAATCCGGTTCAATCATATTGGTAAAAACAGACCGGCCTTTTTCAAATGCTGCTATTGCCTTTTCCGGCTGATTCATTTCAACATACATACATGCGATCTCTTTTAATACATTGGTTGCATACACAGTATATGTCCACGCAAAAGGATTGATCTCTTGCGCCTGCATAAAATAGTTTAACGCATGGTTATAAAACGTTGCTTTCAGGGAAGGATTGTCCGTGATACGTTTTGCTGCATGTTCAAATTCGTGTCCCAGATCATTTAGCAAATTCTGACTATCAGTAGAATATTCTGTTAAATGTGCTAATAGTTCAAGAATAAAATTGTTTAATTCATCATAATATGTTGCAGAAACAGGGTAGTGGTTGCTGTCTATAATTCTTGATAATTCATTTGACCATTTCAGATAAATAAGCACATCTTTTTTTGCGAACGTATGTGTAACGGTGCTAAAGTGTAAAATAAAATCTGCATGGACTTGTTCCTTTCCATCAAAATTATATTCAAATATATCAAAACAGGCATATAAAAATATACGCATCACATTTTCGGAATATTCGGTATACGCCAGATGAAATAATTGACGCACTTCGTCAAAGAGTCTGTTATTGAATATATTGTTAACAGCTGCCTGGTCTAACAGTGTGCGTGCAAGCGAAGCATTTAGCTCCTTATATTCTGTATGTTGTATAGCGTTTCTGTATATATTAATAGCTTCCTGAAAATAAGCTGTTTTTTGCTCTGGCTTTGTTTGAATATTTGCCAACAGTTTATAACAGGAAGCGCGTTCCTCGTGATGGATTACAACAGGATCTACTTTTTCTACCGAATCAAGAATAGCTATAAGTTCGTAAATAAAATCTTCCTGATCCTCTTCCTGAATTCTGTTGCAATCAAGATCATATAGCCACATGTAATAGATCTCCATGTAGGCCTCTGTGATAGCTGTTTTGTTTGTGCTTACCTCATCCGGCGAAAGTGTTTCAATGAATAGATCTATTGCATAAATATCCCAGTCTTGTACAAACTGATCGAGAAGATCCTGTAAGTCATTTTTCATCCGTTAAATGTATTTATAAAATACAAAAACTCAAATGAGAATTTACTTACTGAATCTTTTATGAAAAGAAAATTCCGGATCTCGCATCTCAAGTTCATTTTTACTGGTCTCTAGTTGTGCTTCTGCTGCATATACAAACATTTGCTGTTCATAATCGCTGATGGCTGCTTGGACGGTGTCAAACTTCCCATTTGTCAGGTTTTCGGATAAAAGCAATGCATCCTTCAGTCCGGTGTTTACACCCTGGCCGGCAAAGGGTGGCATGATGTGTGCCGCATCACCGATAAGTGTAATAGGCAACGGACGGTTTATCTTCCATAGTTTATCCATCGGAATTCTTCTCGTAGCTAATCCAACAAATAAATCTGTTGAGCGAAACAACTTCTTATACCACTCGTGCCAATCGTAGCATCTGTCTGAAAGGAATGTGCTAATGCTGTCTGTGTTTGAAAAGTCTAAGTCAGCCCATTCTGCAAACTTTTTAAATGTTACTGCGTAACTTAGTATGCGGCCATTCTTTGGATTTGCAACAAATAAATTTCCGTTGTGAGACGTCATTAATATATTTCCGTTACACAGGTTATATAATTCCGGACATGCTGTTTCCGGCTCAAACACATGGCCCTGAATAATGCAGCTTCCGGTATATTCTATTGCTGCATCTGTAACATACCTGCGTGCCTGAGACATACCTCCGTTTGCTCCGATAACAATGTCTGCTGTTGCATAGATATTGTTTTCAAAATGCAGCACCCATTTTCCGTTCTGTTCTTCAAGCCCCGTGAATCTGCTGTTCCAGACAACAGTATCACGTATCAAACTATCAAGCAGTAATTGTCTTAAATCGTTTCTGTTTATCTCCGGGTTATCAAACTGGTTTTCAGTGTTAGGTTTTACAGAGAAAAATACCTTACCTTGTTCATCTGTTATTATTCTTCCCATTGGTATGGATAAGGCATAATAACGTTCCAATAAGCCTGCTTTCTCCATAGCATCCTGTCCGGAGCCTTTATGTAAGTCTAGCGGGCCTCCCCAGATGCGTGTGTGTGCGTCTTTATCTCTTTCGTAAACAGTTACATCTACGCCTTTTTGCTGAAGTAAGCGTGCCATTGTAAGACCAACAGGGCCTGCACCGATAATGGCTATTTTTTTATTTTTAAGTAACATACTATTTCAGAAGAATGATGATGATACACAAATGTCTGAAATTCTGTTTTCCCAGGATTGTATAAATACGACAAAATTATTTTATCATTTAACAGCTAAAATGCTCTTGTCTCAGTGTTTCTTTTGTGAATTGCTTCTTCTGTTCTTGGAATAAAATTTTCTTTTATGTTGGACTCAGCGATTGTTTGAATTTCTTCAATAAACGGACGGAGATTTTTGTTATACTCCTCGAATGCTAATTCGAAATTATCATCCTGTTTTTGTAAGGCATCCGCTAATGTAGTAGCTCCTATGATTGATAATGATCCGCCCATTCCGGCAGCAGGAGAGGCACAGTATCCGGCATCACCAATTAATGCAACCCTGCCTTTTGTCCAGGATGACATCTTAATCTGGCAGAATTTATCGAAGTAGAAATTTTTTGAATGTGTTACTTCTTCCAGTAACTCTGGGCTTCTCCAGCCTTGTCCGCTAAACTTGTCCAGCATAATGTTACGTTGTTGTTCGGTATTGCGGTAATCATACGAAATTTCTTTTTCTGAAAAGAAACAAAAAATGATATCTGTTTTATTGTTGTATGCATTAAGTGTAATGGCTTTATCCGGCACGTTATACATTTGCATTGTTTTTTGTTTGATCAGCAGTTTGTTTACGATCGTGATTGAAAAGTATGCCTGAAGAAAATGGGTATATTGCCCTTCTTCACCGAACCAGATCTTGCGCATGCCTGAATGCATGCCGTCACAGCCAAGAACCAGATCAAACGAACGTTGCGAACCATCTTTAAACGTAGCTGTTATATTTTCAGAGGTTTCGTTCAGGGCTGTGATACTGTTATTAAAAATAAACGCAACATCGTTTTTAAGCATATCAAATAAAACACCTATAAATTTATCCCGTTCAATTTCTATTTCATTATCAGGAAACGCTGCATCCTGGTTATGCAATAAGATAGAACCTTCTGTAACATCGCCGGAATTTTTAAATTCTATCAGATCCACATGTAAGCGGTTTGCTTTTAGTTGTTCGAAAATGCCCATACGTTTAATGGCGTCAATGGCATCGTCTTTTATATCAATTGCAGCACCGGCTGTTCGTGGTTCGCTTGCAATTTCAACAACAATTACGTTGTAACCGAGTCTGTGCATCCAATAAGCTGTTGAAAGTCCGGCTATACTTGCGCCCGAAATGAGTACGTTTTTGTTTTTTATTATTTTCATCTTTGTAGCAGTTGATTTAATTACTACAAAGGAATGTGGTAATACATGTATAAAAAATAGCAATTCAACGTAAGTATTGGACAAATCGCGGTTATGATACAGTAATTAAGCAGGAGGAGATTTTGCTATTCATAATCACACTTTTAATATCCATCTTTAATGATCTGCATAGCACAGATCATTAAAGGCAAAAAACAGGATTTATTCTTCCCACAGCTCAATGCTGTTACCTTCAGGATCGAGGATATGGACGAATTTTCCGAAATCGTATGTTTTAATTTCGTCGATAATTGTAACCCCATCTTCTTTTAACTGTTTAACAAGCGCTTCAATATTCTCAACACGATAGTTAATCATAAAGTCTTTCTTTGACGGCTCAAAATAGTTGGTATCTTTTGCAAACGGACTCCATACAGTCTGGCCCTCTTTGGCCGGATCTTCCGAATTGCGCCATGTAAATACGGTACCATATTCAGATACAGGCAGACCAAGATTTTTAGCATACCATTCGTTCATCTTTTTAGGATCATCACATTTAAAAAAAATGCCGCCGATACCAGTAACCTTTTTCATACAGATAAATTTTATAGATACATAGAATTAAATACCAAAATAACATATTTTGTACATATGTCACAAAATAAGCAGCAGATAAGAGACACAACTAATGAAGGTTTTTATTCCGGAAAGCCAAGGCAGTCATTCCTGTAATTTTAGTGAAGAGCCTTGAAAAATAGGGGTAGTCATCATAACCTAATACGGCAGCAATTTCTTTTACTGATTTATCAGAATGACACAGCAAACGTTTTGCTTCTAATAGTACACGTTGCTGTATGTGATGTGAAACAGAGTGGCCGGTTGCTTGCTTTACACATTCATTAAGGTAAGATGTTGAAAAATTCATTTTCCTTGCATATTCAGCCGGACTTTTAGAGGTTATATAATTACGTTCTAATTGTTGTCTGAAATCTCTTGCAATAATCTCAAACCGTGAAAGTTTGTCTGTTGATGCCGTTTGTTCCAGGTATTGAGAAACAACCAATGCAATCAGTGCATTGCAGCTATCTTTTAATAACGAATGATATAATTTATCGGTTTTTCGTTCAGAAAATTTTATACAAAGTCCTACTGTTTCAGAAAGTATTAAATACATTTCTTTTTTTAATGCTAACGGCTTTGCAGGTACAATGCCTTCCAGTAGTTTCAGATATTCCGGATTCAGATTTTCATTATTGATTGCCCATGCACTGACTGTTACATCGTCCGATGCTAATGTGCGATGTACCTGATCGGGGTGAACATACATAACAGCAGGAGACTTGATCTTATGTTTTTGAAAATCAATCTCGATGGAAACTGTTCCACTTTCAAGCAGAAAGAATGAATGACCGTCGTGCCGGTGTGATTGATTGGCTTCTTCTTCAAAACCGGGTAACCGGGCTTTATTCTCTGCCCGTAGATCTTTGAAGGATAATTGTTCAATGGCAATACCGCAACCGAACGTATCTGCCATAGAATTTACAGGAATGGTTGTGTTATTTTTAGGCATTTTGAATTCTGTTAACTTCGCTAATGTTATTTGTTGGCATAGGATCTTATACTTTTGGCGGTATATTAAAATAACCTGCAACAATCTTTTTTTCTTTCTTTGCTTTTCGTGCAAATGCTGCCGGCGTGGTTCCGCTGTATCGTTTGAATTCTCTGCTTAGATGAGATTGATCTGCATAGCCCAGTTCATGGGCCAGTGACGCAAGATTGGTATCCGGATCCAGCCACAGTTGATTGCGCGCTTGCTCAAAGCGCATTAGTCCGGCCACGTCTTTAACAGAATAGCCGGAAGATTGTTTGAATTTTCTCTCCAATGTACGCACTGTTGCGTGTGCTGCAGCTGCTATCTGGCTTACAGGAATTATGCCATTTGCTTTTCGCATAGCAAGGCCAGCTTTTGATAACATGTTTTTGGTATGCTTGCCGGAAATGATTCGTGCGTGTTCTTCTAAGAAATATTGTTTTATCTGTGCAATCGCTTCTTCAATCAGTCCGGCGCTGATATGTTTCTGCAAAGCAGGCTGAAGGCTGGCAACTGGGTGCTCAAATGTGCGTATGCCGTCTTTATCAGATGGCAGTTCAAGCAGATCGAATACCATCCAGGGAAAGCACCGGATACCAATAATCTCCAGGTGGTTTGTTGTGTGAAAAACAACAGGCTGATTGAGCAGCCCGATCAGAAAAGGAGATGGCAGTGGTTGTAATACGTCGTTGAGCGAAATACATAAGGTATTCCCGAAATAAAAAATAATTTCTGCATACCCATCCGGTACTACCTCAAAGCTCGATTGAAGGGTATTTAAATCAAATCTGTCATACCAAAAACACTTTATATTATCCTGTAGTTCTTCAGGAGATTCGAATTCCTGGTGCTGCATGTTGAACGTTTGTATGAGTGAATGTATGTCTGTTAAATATACATTAAAAAGATCAATTCAGGCTGCTAATAAATTGATCAGAGAAGTAAATCGTTCGATAGATAATCACATGCGTAAGGCCAGAATTGATAGGTTTATTTTTTGATTTTTTTCTATATGTATTTTGAGCTTAATTCTGGTATATTTAAGGAAGAATTGAAATCAAAAATCGCTACTATCAGATCTTTTTTCATATTCTGTATTATATACATAACTTTTAATAAAAATGGTTCTAAGCAGGTTCTGGCTCGCGATATTTATTTCATCGTTACTATTTGTGATTTTATCATTATTCACGGGTTCATTTTACAGTTTGGAATATACGTTAACGGGCAAAAAAGACGATCTTAAGATTGTTTCTGAAAAGTATCTTTCTGAATTGCCTGCTGCGATTCAGGACAGTTTAAAAGCCAGTCCTTCACATACGCTCACTATCAACGATACCAGTTTTGTGTATGAGAAATCGATTGTTAAAATATATCACGGCAAACAGCAGGCAGATGGTATTCTTACAACCTGCAAAAATACCATTACAGATATTGTACTTCCATTGATTGCTTATCTGACATTCTTTTGCGGCCTCTTACAATTACTTATAGACTCAGGTGCTTCGGCAAAACTAGCGACAGTAATAAGCCCGGTTTTTGTAAAAATATTTCCTGAGATCCCGAAAAAACATCCGTCGATTTCCTACATGACACTAAATTTTGCTGCTAATTTTCTTGGACTTGACTCTGCAGCTACACCTTTTGGGTTAAAGGCAATGGAAAGTTTGCAGGAGCTGAATAAAGATAAAGAAGTTGCAAGTAATTCTCAGATTATGTTTATGTGTCTGCATGCAGCCGGACTTACATTAATACCAACATCTATTATCGGATACAGAGCGGCTCAACATGCTGCTAATGCGGCGGATGTAATGCTGCCCTGCATCATCACATCCTTTGTCGGCACGCTTGCGGCCTTGCTTATTGTTGGTATCCGTCAGAAAATAAATTTTAAAAGTGCTACGCTGATTCTTTCAATCGGGTTATTATCAGCAGTTATTATCGGGTTGTTGTTATATATCAACACACTTGATCTGATTGCAAAAAATCATTTTACAGCAAACTTATCAAACATTATGCTGTTTGGGATCATTCTTTTTATTTTGGTGTATGCCGTTATAAAAGAAAAAGTATTTGATGCAGAAGGGAAAAATATATTTTCTTCTTTTGTGGAAGGCGCTACATCTGGTGCTAAAACAGGCTTTACCGTATTCCCATATATTTTAGGTATGTTGGTTGCTATTTCATTGTTCCGCAACAGTGGCTTATTTGAAATGATTACTTCAAAGCTTGCAAGCTTTTTTCTTATGTTCAATATTAACAGATCTATCGTTGATGCTCTTCCGGTAGCTATGCTGAGACCTTTTAGTTCCGGCGGTTCAAGAGGGTTTATGATTGATGCAATGAACACCTACGGCCCGGATTCATTAACCGGCAGGTTGTCCTGTATTTTCCAATGTGCCGCTGAAACAACGTTCTATGTAATTGCTGTTTATTTTGGCAGCATAAAAATTAAAAATGTGCGCTATACATTGAGTACAATGCTTTGGGTAGATTTTATCTGCGTGCTGGCAGCAATCTTTGTAAGCGTATTGTTTTTTGGTTTGAGCTGATTGGTTTAGGTAAAAAATATTTAATCGCAATCGTTCTATTATTTTCTGATTGTTGGTGTTCCTGCTACGAAACTGTATGTATACTATACATATTCTTTCATGCACAAACACCAACAACAATAAATAAGACAACGCTTTAACGGATTTTTGTATACGTTAATTCCAGATCTTTTTCCCAGTATTTACCAGTCTGGCACATTTCTCCTTTTGCAACAATAGTGTTTCCGTTATCTTTTATTTCGCAGGTATAACGCTGCGAAAATTCTTTGTCGTTGCGCCACCATGTCCACACGTTATTTTTTACCGTTGAAATATATTTTCTGGAAACAGTACGTTCATCGAAATAAATCATGGAATATGCTTCTTCCGAATCATCACTTCCAAAGATGGCAATGCCATCCGGGAACTGCTCGTGATTTATATGTGTATGCATGATCATGAATGCACCGTTTTCGAGCCAGCTGAATGAAGCTTTACCTGTAAGAACAACGCCCGGGAAAAAAGGATGACTGCCTGTTGTTTTCCATTCGCCTATTAAAACAGTTAATGGTTCAAGTTTTGGGTTTTTCTTTGCTGCGTTGGACATACCTTTTAGTTGAAGTTGATACTATAAAAGTTAGTTAAAAAAACGTAAAACTCCTGTTGTTTTAATACACAGTTTTAAGTAGTTTGATAGAATATGAATAATACAGATCTTTTACCAAAAGCGAAATCGCATTACGAAATACTTGATGGATTAAGAGGGGTGGCGGCTCTTACGGTGGTTGCTTTCCATATTCTTGAAGCTTTCTCTACATCGCATCTTGATCTTATGATCAACCATGGTTATCTGGCAGTTGATTTCTTTTTTCTGCTTTCTGGCTTTGTTATTGGATATGCCTACGATGATCGCTGGTTGAATATGACGTTTGGCAATTTTATCAAAAGACGGTTAGAAAGACTGCAGCCCATGGTTATTATGGGAATGCTGATCGGAGCTGCCTGCTTTTATTTTCAGGCATCTGATTTATTTCCAATAATACATACTGTTCCTGTATGGAAGTTACTGGTAGTACTATTGATTGGTTTTACGATGTTGCCTTTGCCGCCATCGATGGATATACGGGGATGGGATGAAATGCATCCGCTTAATGGCCCGGCGTGGTCACTGTTTTTTGAATACCTTGTTAATTTCTTCTATGGTTTATTTATTCATAAATTTTCTAAAAGAGCACTTTCTGTTTTAGTATTTATTTCAGCTTGTATGCTTATTCATCTGGCAATTACAACCGGAGATGTTATAGGAGGATGGTCGCTTGAGCCAGTTCAATTTTATACAGGCTTAACACGTGTGTTGTATCCTTTTTTTGCCGGACTGCTGTTATATCGCATGTCTAATTTGGGCTCTGTAAAAAATGCATTTTTATGGTGCAGTTTACTTCTTCTTGCTGCACTCGCAATGCCGAGAATTGGTGGAGGTGAACATATATGGATGAATGGAATATATGATGCACTTGTTATTACAGCAATTTTTCCATTCATTGTATGGGTGGGCGCGAGTGGGCAATTAACCGGAAGAACAAGCAAATGGATTGGTAAATTTCTGGGAGATATTTCATACCCTGTTTATATAACACACTATCCGTTAATTTACATTTATACCGCATGGGTTGTGGATAATAAAATAACACTGCAGGATGGACTGATGTGTGGACTGGTTGTGTTTGTATTATCTATAATACTTGCATATGCTTGTCTTAAATTATACGATGAACCGGTAAGAACCTGGCTGAAGAAAAAATCCAATTGAACGACACATAGACGTGATAATTGTCGGATACACTTTTATCTGATTTTCATAATCATTTTATGAAAATCAGATTGTTCTTTCTTTTTTGACATAGGTCAATGTTTTTCAATACGGTTTAATGCAATTTTGAATACATATTAACAAAAGCCGTTTTAAAGCCGATCATTATGAAAGATGTTTTGAAGCAACGGATTATTGATACCATTCCGGTTACAGAAGAAGAATTGAATCTGATCGATTCATTTTTCAAGCCATTAACGGTTCAGAAAAATGAATCCCTGTTGGAAAACGGACAGGTAGCAGACCGGTTGTTCTTCATTTCAAAAGGATGTTTGCGTCTGTATTACAACACGGATGATTATCACGGATCGACCCGTTTCATGGCCTTTGAGCATACCTTTTTAACATCACTTGTAAGCTTTATTTCAAGAGAACCTGCTCCTGAAAATATTCAGGCTGTTGAGAAATCAGAATTGTTATTTATATCACATAAAGATTTTTTTTACTTGAAAAAAACAATACCAGCGTGGGAGAAATTCTATATCTATATTCTTGAATATGGTTTAACAGTTATTACAGCGCGCTTAAACAGCTTGCTTACACAAAATGCTTCAGAGCGGTATAAGACGCTGCTGAAAAATAATCCGGAGCTTATCCAGCGTCTTTCCAATAGCAACCTGGCCGCATATCTGAACATTTCGCCTGAAACACTCAGCAGGCTGAAGTCTGCTATTTAATACCGTTTCCCTAAAAATACCACTGTTGAACAATCAACAGTTTTTAATACATCAAACATATTCTATCGTATTTATGGCTGAAAAAATAAATAAGTACTCAAGTGTACTTACACAGGATGAGACGCAACCAGGTTCCAGAGCAATGTATTATGCCATCGGTTTTAAGGACGAAGACTTTGACAAAGCACAGGTTGGTATTGTCAGCATGGGTTGGGATGGAAATCCCTGTAACATGCACCTTAACGATTTGGGAACAGTTGTAAAGAAAAATATTAATAACACGGAAGGCTTGCTTGGCTTACGTTTTTATACCATCGGCGTAAGCGATGGTATTAGCATGGGTACGGATGGTATGCGCTACAGTTTAGTGAGCCGAGATCTGATTGCCGACAGCATTGAAACAAATGCAGGCGCACAATTTTATGATGCACTCATTACCATACCTGGATGTGATAAAAATATGCCCGGTTCTTTAATTGCAATGGGCAGACTGAACAGACCGTCTATTATGCTGTATGGCGGTTCCATTTCTCCCGGACAATACAAAGGCGAAGACATAAATCTGGTGAGTGCCTTTGAAGCATGGGGACAAAAAATGGCAGGCAATATCAGCGAAACGGATTTTAAAGGTGTTGTAAAAAATGCTTGTCCGGGTGCTGGCGCCTGCGGCGGTATGTATACAGCAAACACCATGGCGAGTGCTATTGAGGCAATGGGAATGAGCTTACCATATTCTTCTTCTAATCCTGCAATCAGTGAAAATAAAAAGCAAGAATGCGCTGCGATAGCGCCGGCAATAAAGTTATTGCTGGAAAAGGATATTAAGCCGCGCGATATCATGACACGCAAAGCATTTGAAAATGCCATCACCGTAGTTATGGCTCTAGGTGGAAGTACAAATGCCGTATTACACTTGATTGCGGTAGCCAAAAGCGTTCATGTACCATTAACACAAGACGATTTTCAGGCGATCAGTGACAGAGTGCCGCTGCTGGCAGATTTTAAGCCAAGCGGAAAATATCTGATGGAAGATCTGCACAAGCATGGGGGCGTGCCGGCAGTGATGAAATATTTATTGGATAAAGGTTTCCTTCATGGGGATTGTTTAACAGTA
>FTDL01000042.1_pt1 | contig 39285 bp, 35 predicted proteins | sample 1639951 | NCBI WGS metagenome assembly FTDL01 (sample SAMEA3914869, study PRJEB12502) | metagenome | biome: forest; material: soil | place: USA | collected 2012-03-12 | depth 0.1 m
ACCTATAATAACTAATGCAGTTACTGCATATAATTTATAATTTTTAGGATTTGAATTTTTAGCTTGTTCTTCATGTAAAATATTTTTCACCTGAAATAAACGCTGCTCAATTACTAACGCATTTGCCAATCTATGCTTTTCAACCTGGCTTGCCAATGCCTGATCACTTGCAATCTGCACTTCAAAAGAATTTCGTTCTTCTGATGACATCTCACCGTTTAGATAAGCTTCAATCTGGTCGTATGTAGAATCACCAAAGCTCATTTACTTCTTAATTGATTTATGATAGCAGGATTTTCGTCTATTTCTTTTAACAATTTTTCTTTGCAGCGCTTCAGCTGCATTTTAACAGCAGCAACAGAATTAAAACCCATCCGGATCATTATATCTTCTAACAGTAGACTGGAATATGTTGTAAACGTTAACAGTTCAATACATTTTTCTCCAATAGGTGAAAATAACTTACGAACAATATTTTCATCGGGATTTGAAATAATATCATCTGCTATAACCTCTTCTACCGAATAATTTAACGCTTCAATTTCTTCAACATATTTGATTTTACTGCTCTTCTTCGCTCTGTTCATCCATTTATAGAGACTTATTTTATATAAGTAGCCGTAAACTTTATATTTCTCATTAAACGAATTATGAATAATCTGCTTATAAAACAACAATAATGCATCCTGAAATATATCTGAAGCATCATCTTTATTCCCTGAATTCCGGACAATATAACGCTCTACAAGAGGATATACCTTTTTGTATAAAACAGGTACAACTTCCCGGTCTTTTCCCGATTTGATCAGGGAGATTATATTCTCTTCTTTAATGCTCACTCTTGATTAATATACATTCATAAAATAAATAAGTAACGAAATTTAAATAAATTAATATACTTTTGAGGTTTAGTGTAAACTTATTCATGAAGTTGAACCGCATTATATGTGTTGGATTTGTTAACCTGATTTTTTACTTGCCTGTTTCAGGGCAGAGTACGTCGGTGTATCCCGACTTATTTGGTGCTTATTTCAATAATATGCCTTTGGTTTCTCCGGCTTATATTCCAAAAGATGTAAAGATGAATCTTAATCTTTCGTATAAGACACGTACAGGTGCATTAAACAAAATATCAACATTTAATTTTGCCTTTAGTCGTGTATTTAATTACACACAAAAAAACAATCATCTGCTGCGTCTGTATTTTTATAATGAAAAAGACGGACCTTACATACATAAACCAAGAGCCTATATAAATTATGCATACAGAATTACATTAGCAGAAAATCTGACAGTCTCAACAGGACTTGCTTTGGGTATTGCACAAACAGCCTTTACGGCTCCGTCTTCAACGGCAAATGGCAATTCACTCTCTCCTGATGGTTCACTTGGTATAACACTTTCATATAAAAAACTGGATGTCGGTTTTGCAGCCTGTCAGATTTTCAATTCAGTTGTTAATCCGGTTGTCGCTCCAATCACGTACAGACGTTATTTCAATACATATATTAATTACACCTTCAAACTCTCCCCTTTTGTAAATCTTAAATCAGGTTTTTTGTGGCGTTCGTTGCCAACCTATCAGGATGATATCTGTTTGTTCGGCATGCTTGATTATAAAGATCTTATCAGCTTTGGAGGGTGTTATAATTATTCAAAGAGTCTGAGTTTTGTGGTCTCAACAAACATTCGTGTCGGTAAAGAAAGTCTGCTACTTTCTTTTGTATACAATACACCATTTTTCACAAAACTGCCTGCCTGGACGGACTCTGTTGAAATAAACGGAGGTTATAATTTTTATTAACCATCACAAATTCAATGATCGGAATATTTATTCCTGCAATTGAATTTATATGTGCTTTTAATACTTATTTTACTCATATAAATAAATATTAAAATCCTATTTTTATCTTCTATCGTATAATAAAGGGCAGTATTACACTCCAACAATGCTGCATTACATAAAATATACTATTCATGATAAAAAAATGTACACTTGTCTTATCAGGCATTTTACTTACATTTCATTCTTTCTTGTCTCAAGCCCAGTCGCCTTACATCGTTGTAGACCAGTTTGGTTATTTACCAACAGCGAATAAAATTGCTGTTATAAGAGATCCGCAAATAGGTTATGATGCTTCTGCATCATTTACCCCTGGCCTAACAACAAACAATTATGCATTGGTTGATGCGACATCCAATGCGGCAGTATTTACAGGTACACCAACGGCATGGAATTCCGGCGCAACAGATGCAAGCTCAGGAGACAAAGTATGGTGGTTTGATTTTACTTCATACACAACACCAGGAAAATATTATGTAAAAGATGTTTCACAGAGTGTGCGGTCTGCAGAGTTTGTTATTGCAGACACCGTCTATAAAAGTGTATTGAAAGCAGCTGTACGTATGTTGTTTTATCAGCGTTCAAGTTATGCTAAAACAGCACAATATGCCGGTGCCGGCTGGACAGACGGAGCAAGTCAGGTAGGATCACTACAGGATAAAAATGCACGCTTGTATAATAGTGCCAGTTCTGCTGCAACTGAAAAAGATTTGCATGGAGCGTGGTTCGACGCAGGCGACCTCAATAAATACACACCATGGACGGCGAACTACGTTATCAATTTATTGACTGCATATAGAGAAAATCCTACCGCATTTACAGACGATTACAATATTCCTGAATCAAACAACGGCATACCCGATATTATTGATGAAGCTAAATGGGGACTGGACCAATTGCTGCGTATGCAACAGAGCGACGGCTCGTGTTTATCCGTATTAGGAGCAACCGGAGCAACAGTTGGCGGCAGTCCGCCTTCTACATTAACAAATCAAAGTTTATATGGGCCTGCTACAACATATGCGACATTAAAATGTGCAGAAGCATTCGCACTTGCATCCAAAGTATTTAACCAAGTGAGCCCCTCTCTGTATAGTACGTATGCAACAACCTTGCAGACGGGTGCTGTTAATGCCTGGACCTGGGCCAACGCAAATACGAATGTACAATTTAATAACACAACCAGTTCACCAACTGTCGCAGCAGGTAATCAGGAAACAGATGATATGGGAAGACTGACTGCAAAAATCGGCGCAGCAATTTATTTATATGATCTTACCGGACAGTCAACGTATTTAAGTTTTGTGGAAAGTAATTATTCTTCGTTACCGCTGCTGGCCTGGAAAGGAAGTAACCCTGGTTATGTAAGTCAGTACTTTCAGGAAGGCAATGAACTCTTATTATATTACACAACACTTTCGGGAGCATCAACCACTATCATTAATAAAATCAATGCTGCAACCATAGGCGGATTAAAAGTATCCGGAGATTATATTAACGGCTTAACAAGCCAGACAGATCCATACCGGGCATTCATTAAAGATTATAACTGGGGATCAAATCAATACAAATCAAATTATGGCAATATGTTATGGCTTGTAAATAACTATTCATTAGATAATGCAAGCAATAATACCACATACCTGAAAGCATCAGAAGAGTACTTACATTACATACATGGAGTGAATCCGTTTCAGATGGTGTATCTAACAAACATGAGTACATATGGCGCTGAAAACAGTATTAATGAAATATACCATACCTGGTTTTGTGATGGAAGTGCGAAATGGGATCGTGTAGGTACTTCTACTTACGGACCGCCGCCTGGTTATTTAGCCGGTGGTGCAAATGTAAATTATAACTGGGATGGTTGTTGCCCTTCAGGCTGCGGCTCTACGTCAAATAATAGCTTATGTAATGCAACTTCTATTACACCGCCTAAAGGGCAACCGAGTCAAAAATCATATAAAGATTTTAACAGTAACTGGCCGCTCGACTCCTGGCAGGTAACAGAGCCGAGCCTGGGTTATCAAACAGCCTATATTCGTTTGCTTTCAAAATTTGTTTCAAATAATTCAATCACTACTGGTATTGTCAGTTCAAGTAATACATTGAATGTATCTATCAGACCGAATCCTACGCAGGATCAGTTAACAATTGAATTTCCTCAGTCTGTTGCTACTTCTGATTTGATTCAGGTGGAATTATACAATACAGTGGGAACAAAAATTCTCACAAAAACAATTTCAAACATGTCTGCCATATCACTTGGCACATTGGATAATGGCGTGTATGTTATTAAAGTAAGTCAGGACGGATTGATCTATACACAACGTGTCGTAAAAATTCAGTAATGTTAGTTGCCAGTTACTAAGTACTAGTTGCGAGACAAAAGTATAGAGTACGGAGTACTAAGACAAAAAAATCAGGAATACAGAAATACAAAAGGGGTCGAAAATATTTTCGACCCCTTTTGTATTTCTGTAAAAGTAGTTAAAGACTACAAATAACAGGCAGTATATACTGGCTGAAAAATGCATCCTAAGTACTACTGTCTAGCAACTAGTTCCTAGTAACTAGAAACTCCTTTTATTCAAACAGTAACTCTTCCGGTTTAGGATATTTTATCAATGGCGAAAAATCCGATTTCCAGAAATCAAGATCTAATAACACATTATTTTTATCTTTTGTAAGTGACAATACAACAGGTATTTTGTCCGTATCTGTATATTCTGCCTGAATCAGATCACTATCATACAACTCTGTATTTGGATTGTTCAGATTAATACTACCCATATGACTTCCTTCATACTCCTCTACAACATCCGGTATTGGGTATTCGCTTACTGATAAGTTTAATCTGGTAAGAAGAAATTCAATGATCTTTTTTTCTTCTTCACGTATCGGGCGTTTCGTATTCATCTAATAATTATTTTAATTCATTCATTTCGCTGCGGCGAAGTATAACTCACAATTCGTCTATCCTTTTGTATATACTATCAGGCCTATTGAACACAACAAAATACCCAATTGTTCCTGCAAAGACAATGCTTCATGTAAAACCAAAAATGCTAATACAGCCGTTACAGCTGGCACATACGATAAAAATACAGACATTGTGCCGGACCCGAGTTTACTGACCGTATACGTAATAAGCAGCAAGGCTGCTATGCTGACAACAATACCTTGATAGATTACCTGTGTAAATATATCCAGCACAGGTGTATGTAAAATCTGCGAAGGAAAACAGAACCAGATTGGCAGAAATAAAACAGTATTTACAATAGGAACAAATGCAATAACATCTTTCATGCCATATCCCCACTTTCTGATTGCGGCCATATACGTAGAGAAAACAACTGCAGCAGTAAACAACGACAAAATACCGAGCAAATATTCCGTAGAAAATCCATTCGCCGGATCCATGACAATAAGATTTGAAACCAATAAAATAAATATGGCAGCGTATTTAATCACAGATACTTTTTCTTTAAACCAAACCAACGTAAAGAACAATCCGATCACAGGCAACATACCATTTACCAGTACTCCTGCATTAGCAGCTTTAATCGTTTTCAAACCAAAAAATGAAAGCATGGTATATGGAAATCCACAGCCTAAAGCAACCGGTAAAACCTGATTCCACTTCACAGAACGCCAGTCATATCTCAGGCTGAACGGCAAGGTCAGTAATGCAGCTGTTCCAAAACGCAACAACGTAATATCGTATGGCGAAAGCGCTGTGTGTACTCCCATGCGGGACAAAGCAATCCAGCCAGACCAGATACATACCACCAGAACTGCTGCGAGATAGGCTTTATATTCCCGGGTTATCATGTTTATACGTTCTAATTTAATTTCTGAATAAAACTGGCAGCCTCCATCATAAAGGCAATCCCGGCATGAATAATAATTCCTCCATACAAGGACCGCGTACGTAAAGACAATAAACCTAATATAGTACCTCCAGCAAAAGAGCTGATTGTTTCTGCCATTGGTTTTCCGAAATGATAGCTGCAATACAGCACAGCTACAGCAAGTATGCATTCAATGCCCATGTATTTATAAAGCGTATAAATCATAATGCCTCTGAACAACAATTCGATGTAAACAAAATCAAACAAATACATGCTTTCAAAAACAACTACCTGCTGCCAGTATGCTCCGGGAAGACGATCTTTCCATTGACTCATATTATAAACTGGATATGCTTCCTGAAAATCGGGAGAAAATGATACGAGTATAATTAACGGAAGCATGATACCAAACATCATAATCAGATATGGCCGCAGATTTGCTTTTGAAGAAATCAAACCATAGAAATTTTTATTTTCTTTTTCTAAAAAAATATAGTAAGCAAGTATGGGTAAAAAATAGGTAATAAAGCGTACTGTATGGTTAAGCGTTTTAATAATATAATATCTCAGAATTTCATTTTCAATAGTATCAATCATCCATCTTTTATGAACATTAAATGATTCGTCAAATGCAATAACTGCAGGAAAAAACAGCAGCAGAAATATAAATCTCCGGTCTCTTAGTAACTGTATTTTCTTGTAAAGAAATACATACGTAAACGCCGCATAAAATAAGGGGGTAGCATAATATGCAAAACAAAGAAAAAAATACCAGGATTCTTTCCTGAAAGAAGTCAGAATGCTGTTTTCAAAATCAAAATAATAATTGAGAGCAATTGCAGGAATTAAAAAAAGCAGTAGACATAAAATATATGTTACATTGAGCTCATACCGGACATAGTCTGATATGAGCTGATAAACTTTTTTCATCAAAAATTATTTTTAAATCTGATTCAGATATCAATACTACAGTTAAACATAAACCCTCAACAGATTTTATTACTAACAAATTGAATATCCATTAATAATCCTTGAAGAGTTATTACTACAACTAACGTAATTATTTAGCTGTATTTATGATTTAGTGTACAAACCTCCAAAGGTTAGAAATACGCAGTGCGCTTATTTTCTATGCATCGAAATCCTTGGAGATTTTAGTTAGAATACATTAAACAACACAATAGAGCCGCTATTTTTTAATGCTTAACTCTTTCACAGCATCTACAAAATATTTCACTTTTGCTTTTTCTGTATCGGGATATAAGCCATGTCCAAGGTTAGCAATGTGCCTGTGGGTACCAAAAGCGTCCAGCATTTCTTTTGTTTTTATACGAATCTGATCTTCCGGCAAGTACAATGCACATGGGTCCATATTTCCTTGTAATGTTTTATCCGGACCAATAATTTTTCTTGATTCTGCAATATCCATGTTCCAATCCAGACCAACGATTTCACACGGAAAATTATTGAAGTCTTCCCGTACAAAGAATGCTCCTTTGGAGAATACTGTACGTGGTACATCAGGCACAGCTTCACAGATCTGACGGATGTATTTTAAAGAGAATTCACGATACTGATCCGGCGGCAATACACCCGCCCATGAATCGAATATCTGATACATAGCAGCGCCTGCTTTTATCTGGCGTTTTATATATTCAATGGTAGCTAATGTTATTTTCTCCAGTAAGCGGTGCGCTAATACAGGTTCTGTATATAAGAAACGGCGCGCTTTAGAAAACGTTTTTGATCCCTGCCCTTCTATCATATAAGCAAGTATGGTAAACGGTGCACCGGCAAATCCAATAAGCGGTACACGGCCCTTTAATTCCTTTACAGCAAGTTCAATGGCATCATATACATAGTGTAAATGATCTGCAGCATCTGTTGCCAATAGTTTTTCTATATCTGTTGCAGAGGTTATCACCTTCGGAAAAAACGGCCCTTTGCTTTCCTGCATTTCATAGGGTAAACCCATTGCTTCAGGTATGACAAGAATATCTGAAAAAATTATGGCTGCATCTACACCTAGTATATCAACCGGCTGAATGGTTACTTCAGCTGCTAATGCAGGTGTGGTACATAGTTCAATAAATCCGCTGAGTTTTTCACGCACAGCACGATATTCAGGTAGAATTCTACCCGCCTGGCGCATGAGCCAAACCGGCGTTCTTTCTGTCTGTTCGCCACGAGCGGCTCTTAGTATTAAATCATTTTGATATTGCATGCTGCAAGTTACGGGTAAGGGAAACGATATGCAAAAGCTTCATTCCGATTGTGGTTATAATTATAGTAATTATGGCAAACACATATAAATTATATGTCTAACATATGACGCTTACAGAACAGCAGATTAACCATATCAATAGACAAGCCCCGTTTTGCTATAGCAGAACGGGGCTTGTCATAATATAGAGATTATAAAACTATAAATCTATTAACTGTTTTTAGGCTGGTGGCCCTTAAATCCAAAGAATGAGATATATCCGTAGCATATAACAGGAATAATCAATGCAAGCTTAAGATTACCGCCTGTAGCATCCGCAATAGCTGCAAATAATAATGGAAGTATTGCACCGCCCACAATTGCTGTGCATAATAAGCCTGAAGCCTGCTCTGTATATTTACCCAAACCGCGGATAGATAATGTAAAGATTGTCGGGAACATTAATGAGTTAAAGAAACCGATCAGCAATAATGACCACATTGAAATTTCACCTGTAGTAACCATGGATACTACAAGCAACAAAATCGCCATTGCAGCATATAATCCCAACAGTTTTCCAGGATTAACTTTTGCCAATATAACTGTACCTAAGAAACGTCCAACCATAGCACCTCCCCAATAATACGCTACATAGTGGCCGGCTGCTAATTCTGTTAAGCCCATTACATTTTTCATTGTAAGGTAGCTGATAATATGACTGCCAATAGCAACCTCTGCGCCAACATATGCAAATATGGCTCCAATACCTAAAACAAGATGTTTATATTGCCAGATGCTTCCTTTTTCAATGATACCCTCTGTGCTTACATCTCCATCTCCATGACCAATTGCAGGAAGTTTCATCATAAATAAGATACCACCGATCAGTAACAATAAGCCACCAATAAATAAATACGTATTTTCTAAATACACTAAATCTGTATTTGCCAGAATACCATCTAACACACCATTCAAATCCGGTGTTAAGCTTGACAAGTCCTTTTGTTCAATAATTTCTTTTGGCAGTTGAGGAAGGTTACTTAAAATAACCCGTGTTCCGATTAATGGTGCAATCGTTGTACCTAAAGAATTTAACGCCTGCGTTAATGTTAATCTTGCAGAAGACGTTTCAGGAGTTCCTAAAACTGCTACATATGGATTTCCAGCAACCTGCAGAAGTGTAATACCTGTTGCCAAAACAAATAAAGCACCTAAAAACAAGCCATAAGCTTTATAGTCTGCTGCAGGGAAAAATAAAAATGACCCGATTGCAGCAATAACAAAACCCAAAATCATGATTGTTTTGTAGCCATACTTTTCTACCAGCTTTCCTGCCGGTATAGACATTACAAAGTATGCACTGAAAAAACACAGGTTGATTAAATTAACCTGTACATAATTCAATTTGAAAATCACTTTTAAATATGGTATTAAAATATCATTCAGACAGGTAATAAAACCTAACATGAAAAACAATACCATCAATGAATACAATGCCGTACCATAGTTCTGATTCGAACTTACTGCTGATCCACTATTTACTTTCCCCGGAGAAACACCTATGGCCATACAATTACTATTTTATTTTGGTTAGTAATTTCAAAGATAATACAAATTATGAAAAGAAAGAAAGAATTTATTGTACAATCCCTTTGAAAGTCAGGCACACAGCATACAATTTATTTATACATAAATACGTTTAGCCTTACCCTTCGAAAATTCCTATGCATCCGCTGAAGGTTGTATCATGAACCAAAATTTCTGACAGGTAGATTTTTAAACTTCTATAAAAACCTGACAGTCAAAATAAAAAAGCATCAATGCATTTTAAAAAGTAAGTTTTAGTATTCATGTGTGGCATAAAACCCCAAACAATTAGTATTGGAAAAATATAAAAATGAACGGAATAATCCATAAATTATATAAACCAGTATACTTCAGAAATAACAATGTATTTTAAATCTTTCTTTTTATTAATCAGTATTTTCATCTTTCGCTCTTCAGTACTTTATGCTCAGGCAGGTATCCGGAAAGATTCTATTACCCGCATTTTGAAATCTATGCCTTCCTTTTCTATTTATAAAGACAATTACTTTATTACCGGTGTGCCAATGGATGAAAAAACAACCATACATAATTCAGACATTAAAATGCAGATCAGTTTTAAACAACGGCTAACAAATGCGGTACTGCCTTTTAAAAGCTATTTATTTCTAACCTATACACAGAAATCATTCTGGAAGGTCTACGAAAAATCAAGTCCTTTTGCAGAAACTATTTTTAATCCGGGTATCGGGCTGGGTAAATTTGTATATAAGCAGAACAGACAAATAGGTATTATCGGCATTCAGCTTGAGCACGAGTCTAACGGCAGAGATAGTATAGGCTCCAGAAGCTGGAATTTTGTTTCATTCAGTTACATGGCTTATCTCACAAAGAATAAAACACTGATTGCAAAAAGCTGGATACCTTTCACCTTAAACGATAATCCCGATCTGATAAATTATATTGGTTACGGTGAAGTAACATTTAACTGGGAGATACTAAAAAATAAGCTTACCGTAAATGCCACTGCACGCAAAGGTGCAGCCTGGAATACAAGAGGAAGCATACAGGTAGGCATTTTTTACAATCCATTGAAGAATGCAAATGAATATTTATACCTGCAATTTTTTGACGGTTATACAGAAAATCTCATTAACTACAATGTACTTACCAATATGGTACGCATAGGAATATGCATACGTCCAACTGTGATGATCTTTTAATTTTCCGAAAATGAAGGCTGTTTAGCCTGTTGCCTAATTGTACGATGAAACTGATAAGCAACTGAAAAGCGTAACGTACGGAATACAACTTTTTTATTATCGGCTCTGTCTTCTCTGTAGTCAAGAAATCCTTGTGAATAAGAAACATTAAAATTTAAATTTTTAAACTGATAGCCAACGCCTGCGGTTAAACCAAAATCATATTTATTGAATGCATTTTTTTCATGTGAGGTAGTAGTTGTTTTAGTGTATGCTGCCGGCGACAACCGATTCATGATTGCCCCTACCGTACTGCCGGCTATTGCCGAATAATTAACCGTTTCTCTGAAAGGAATTGTCGTCTCTTTTATTTCTTTATCCTTTACTTTAGAAAGAAATCCGATATAAGGCCCTGCAAATAACACAATTCCGTGAGTCTGATAATTACACAATAAGGGTATTTCAAAAAACTTCTCCGTTACCAAGCCATTTACTACAACTTTTGAATCTGTATCTAACGATTTGCTTATATCAAAAGAAGACGAGCCTTGTGCGCTGCTTATCAGATCCAGCACTGTTTGCAAACTAGGTGTAGATTGAGAATAGGAAGAATAATACTGAACATTTTTTTGTGCATAGTAAATGCCCGTGCTTAATGAAAAATGTTCATTAAGAGCATATTTGCCATTTACTCCAAACCGTGAGCCCATCAGAATATTTGGGTTCCCGAAAGCAGACTTTTCTGCAAAATTTACCTGAAGTGCGATATCCGGACCAAAGCTGATCTTATGCTGGCTGAAAGAATTCAGCGAAAAGATCACACTTAGTGCGATCAAACTTATACGGATTGAATACAACATAATACTGAGCTGATTAATTTTTTTTATTCTAATGTAGCGTATCGCGATATTGAATACATGCATCATGTAAATCCCTCCAAGGGTTTCTTTTTCTAAGCGCAAATAGTTCTTATTTTAATAACCCTTGGAGGAGTGAAACTTAATCGCCGTAACTATATTAGAACTTATTTTTTTAAATATAGAATAATTAACAAGCACATTAATAAATATTCAAGCTATTGTTTGTGTCAGATTCAATCAATTGGAATATACATATCCAGGATAAATTTCTTTTCCGGATGGGTTCTGAAATCATTGTGATATAGCTCAAAAGGCGGGCGATCCGTTGCTTTATAACCATTTTCGTTCATCCAGACAAACATGCTTGTCCATGCTTTTTCAAATGCATCCAATGGAATTTCAAACCGGCCAACGATATACTTTCCTGCTGAAATTTTCATTAAACCCACTTCACCTGAAACAGCAACAGGTTCTTTTACTACAATACCGATACTCATCCGTACTTTATCCGGAGCAGTTACTTTATAGCTATCGTGATACATCGTCATAAAATTGAAATCCGGTGTATCCATCAAGCCTTTTGGCTTTGCCCATTGCATAAGCTTTTCAAAAGTAGCTTCCATATTAAGATCTCCTGTATGTGATATATAAGCGACAGTTAATTCCGGTATCTGTTTTACTTCTGTTATTGCATGCATTTCGGTCCAGTGTTTAAGTTGTTTGATGGAGTAAAGATATTGCTCAAAAACAACATGTTCTTCACCATTCTTGCGCTCTTCTTTACGGATCTTGCTATATTGGTCAGGGCTTTGTCTGCGGAACCCGGTAGGGCTGATTCCATAGAAATTTTTAAAAGACCTGGTGAATGCTGCATTGCTGCTAAATCCATATTGAAAAGCAAGTTCAGTAATTGAAGTGTTTTTTCTTCGTATCAAAGCTGATGCAGCCTTTTCAATGCGTTTGCGGCTGATATACACATTCAACGTTTCGTTGGCTATAATTTTAAAAATGCGGTGAAAATGAAAGGGTGAAAAATGCGCAACAGCAGCAACAGTTTCCAGCGAAAGTTCCTGATCCAGATGTGTATCAATATAACTAAAAACCTGATTGATGCGACAGATATAATCTTCCTGTATAGTTTTAGCAATCATTACTCATATTAACTATTTGTAACAGACTCGTTCTTCCATATTAATTTCAATATATACAGATCGACAATCATCAAGACTATAACAACTATTATTGCAGTCCAGCATCCCCACATTCTTTCCCAAAAGAAATCTATCGGTGCAGAAATATTCAGACATATAAAAGCTATTATATCCATCAAGACAATCGTTCTTGTTGCTTTGGGCTCGATAAATTTTAAAAGAAATGCAAAAAATAAAAACAAAAATGAAAGAAACGTCGCGAAAAACGAAATATAAGATAATGCATCTATAACTACTGCCATTCCTGAAAATTGATCTTTGTCCGATACAAGTATGGGTTGAAGGAATGTATATTTTTCAGAAAGTTGTTGTGAAATGAACTCAGATTTTTTCTCTGGCTCAACAGCATCTTTTACTACGACTTGTTTTATATTTTTATCCTTTACTATTGCCGATGAGTCAACGATTTTCAAATCAGAAGAATCTATTATTACAGCTGAAACATCATTCTCTGCAACTTCTACCGGCTTTTCTTTTTGGCAACCCAACTGAAAAAAGGGCAGCAGAAAACAACACATTGCAATAACGTGAATACCTTTTGAATAATCTTTTAGCTTTTTCATTCTATAAATAAAACATACCGAGAATGGAACAGACGTATACGCCAAGCACTACCCAGGAATCAATGCCCAAACCGAATTTCTTCTCAGCATTCTGAACAATCATACCCATAAGATAAATTGTAGTTATGATGATTGAGGTAACAGTAAGATAAATATCAATGTTACTTGATGTCGGAATAATAGCTTTGTTGGTTATCAGCGTTGCGGGTAAAAAAAGTACAGGCAAAAATATATTACCACCGAAAATATCACTTATAATAGGTTTATACGATTTGTGTTTAACAAAAGCCAGTCCGCCTGAAATTTCAGGCATCGAAGTGATCAGTGCTAAAATAGTAGCGCCGAACAAAACCCCTGTGATATGTAAATGCACGGCAATAGTATTACTCGTTATTTCTAATAATACACCAAAAACCAATACGGCAATAGAAACGATAATAAGCCAGACAACGGAAGAAAATTTAGTCATTGTTTTTTTCGAAGGCATATGTACAGATGCTTCCGGGTTGTTTTTCTGAAATCGTTTCATGGCAAATATACTGGCAATCCAGGTTATGAAAATTAAAATCTCAGGTGGTGTCGTTCTGCTGAAAAGAAATGCTTCATTGAATTGCTTGCCAATAATTACGAGAGAAAGAATTGCCACCAAAAATAATCCTTGTAACAAACTGGTTTTATCACTGGTAAGAGTTGATAATGGTTTCGTATTTTTTCCTCCGGCAAAATCAAACAATACCAGTAAGGCGGATTGTACCGTAATGCCTCCCAGAATATTGCCTACAGCAAGGTCTGTATTGCCTTTTATTGCACTATTTAATGTAATAGCAATTTCAGGAAGATTGGTTACAATAGATAACATGATTGTGCCGCCAAAAGCGCTGCCAAGTTTAAAAGCATTATCTATATAATCAACAATCTCCGATAACTTCGTACAGAAGTACCAGATGCAGCCGGCAGACAGTATAAATAAAAGTATGCTGTTTGTAAAACTTAACTGAATATTCATTTGGTTAAAATAGCTGTTTTATTGTAAAATGATCTGGTATATGCCGTGATCTATTTTCTCATCTCTATAAAACAAAAGAGACTTCTATCTAAGATAAAAGTCTCTTTTGGCATTTGCTATATAGTATTGATTTATTTATTCTCATTCATCAGCTTGGATGTTGCCATCATTTGCTGAATGGCTCTGTTCATACCTTCCGGAGAGCCGTCCAGGAAAATGACATTACCCTGGCCGGTTTCAGCAAAGTGTTTAATAGATTCCGTCCACATAGTAAAAAGTAAATAAGACGAATCAAGATTGGCATCTGTAATCTCTTTGGCTGCCTGTGCCATACCTTTCGCCACTTCTTCGCGGAACAAGGCAATACCTTGTCCACGTTGCATCGCTGCTTCTTTTTCAGCGATAGCCGAAATTTTAATTGCATTCCCTTCTGCTTCTGCCGCTTTTGTTTTGGTGATAAGCAAAGCCTGTCCTTCATTTTCTGCAGCTGCTTTCAGATTGTTGGATGCAACAACTTTTGCCATAGATTTAATGATCTCTTCATCAAACGTAATATCATTCAGCTGAATATCGATCATGTGATACCCCCAGTCTTCAAGCGTATCATCCAGGTGCTTTTTAACTTCTTCAACAATTTCTGTACGCAGCCCAAGTATTTCTGCCTGCTTTTTAGTAGCAACAAAACTCCGGATTGTACCTTCAATGGTACGAATCAGCGCCTGCATGAAATTGTTTTCATCTACAAATTTAAATGCAACGTTTTTGATTGTCTCTTCAGACTGATTGATTACTGCATACAAAAGCATTGCTTTGAAATGAACATTAGCCTGATCTTGTGTAACCGCCTGAAAATGCAATTCAACCGAACGGTTCTGAATAGAAATATTTGCATGCTTCTTCTCAATAAACGGTATTCTGAAATTTAATCCTGGACTTAATATCCTGTTATACTTACCGAAGATTGTCATAACAGTAACATAGCCCTGATTGACGGTTACAAATCCTGATAAAAAAACAATCAGAATAAATGCGATAATAATAGAATACATGATTAGCATAATTTTACACGATTAAAATAATGGATACAATAAAAGTTAAATACAGATGATATAAAACGTATGATTAGTTAAATAAAAAAGTCTTATTCTGCATTAGAATAAGACTTTCTGTTTTGTTATTTTTTTAACCAGGCATCAATCCTGGCTTCAGCTTCAATAATCTTCTCTATTGGCACACATAACGATGCACGCAGATAGCCTTCTCCTCTTTCGCCAAAAATAGCGCCGGGTGTAAAGAACACATATGCTTCATTCAACAAACGATCCACAAATGCCGGTATATCTCCTGTTGTTGCTGCATCTTTTGGCTTACACCACACAAATAAACCAACTTGTTTTCTGCTGTATTCAAAACCCAGCTTATCCAGTATGCCGAATATTTTTTCTCTGCGGTCTGCATAAACTTTATTGCGTTCTGCATGCCATGCATCTGTATTTTTGAATGCTTCGATTGCAGCTTTCTGCAAACCCAAAAACATTCCGGAATCAATATTACTTTTTACAGTAAGCGTCGGATTTAAATAGATTGGCGAACCAACCATCATACCGATTCTCCAGCCTGCCATATTATGGGACTTGCTCAATGAATTGAATTCTACAGCAACTTCTTTTGCACCGGGTATACTCAAAATGCTGAATGGCTTCTTCTGGTTCAACACCAGACTATATGGATTATCGAAGCACAACAAAATTTTATATTCTTTTGCAAAAGCAATGATCTTTTCAATCTGCTCTCTGTCTGCCTCCGCGCCTGTAGGCATGTGCGGATAGTTCAGCCACATCAGTTTCACTTTTGAAAGATCTTGTTTCTTCAGCTCTTCCACATCCGGATGCCAGTTGTTTTTTTCGCTCAGTGCATACTTGCGCACAACTCCACCGATAAGTGTTGTAAGCGACGTATAGGTTGGATAACCCGGATCCGGAACCAATACTTCATCACCTGGGTTTAAGAATGCCATAGATACATGCAGAATACCTTCTTTAGAACCCATCAACGGCAATACTTCGGTATTCGGTTCTAATTCCACACCATAGGTGTTTTTATAAAACGAGGCAATGCTCTCTCTTAATTCAGGTATGCCACGATACGGTTGATATCCGTGTGCATTTGATAAGCGCGCGGTTGCTACCAGCGCATCTACTGTTGCTTCAGAGGGTGCCTGATCGGGACTTCCGATTCCAAAGCTGATTACATTTTTACCTTCTTTGTTTAGTTTTGCAATCTCTTCCAGCTTGCGGACAAAGTAATATTCTTTAACAACGCCTAGCCTATTTGCTGCGGGAATAATCATTTACGAATTCTCCTTTTTTATATTCTCCTAAAATTTTTAAATCTTCTACAATGGAGTTAATAGCAATGCTCTTTCTGAATTTTGCATAATCATTCCATTCGCAATCTACATGAAATCTGTATTCATCTGCGGTACCAAATACCGGCAATGATTGAATTTTTGTAAGATTTACTTCATTATCTACAATAATCTGCAGTACTTTTGATAAGGCACCTACTTTATCTGTCAATCTAAAACTGATCGTAGCTTTATTCGCAACTTCGTCTTTTTTAAACTTCTCTCCTTTTGACAAAATAAAGAAACGGGTAAAGTTGTTCTTATATGTTTCAATACTTTCCGGTTCAAGCAATTTTAAGCCATATAACTCGCTGGCATATTTACTTGCAATGGCAGCAATGTCTTTGCTGTTATGTTCTTTAACATACTTCGCACTGTCAGCGGTATCGTGATATTCTCTGCGCTGCATCATTGGCCTTTTCAGCAGATACTCTTCACACTGATTTAAGGCCATATAATGAGACATTATCCAACGAATGTTTTCCTGTGTTGTTTCAGGTACACTCATGATGTATTGTTTGATCTGCAAATAAACTTCACCGATAATCTTAAAACCGTATTCTTCAATCAAAGCATAGTTAGGGAGTATAGACGCAGCAATGGAATTATCAACAGCCATTACAGCATAATCTACCAAACCTGAATCCAATTGATTACACAGTTCTCTAAAAGTTGCACACTCGGCTATTTCAATATCTTCGCCAAAATAATAACGTGCAGTAATATCGTGAAAAGAAGCGCGGCCTCCCTGAATGGCTATTTTCATAATGAAAAAAGTCCGTAAAAGGACTTTTGATGTTATTTAAATGTGAGACAAAGATACAAAATGGATTTGAGGCTTAATAATCTCAATACATTCTCCGGTTAGTACGTCTCGTTTATAAATATGTTTCGGTATGCAATGTATTGAATTATGTCTTTTATAAAGTCATAAAAATTACATCACCTGTCTGATCTCATTTTTTATAAATTGCAATGCTTCCTCTGTAGGTTCTTTCTGCAACTGCATCAACACTTCAACGATTACTTTAGCCAGGTCAATTGCTTTTGAATCCGACGGCACAACCTGCGCAGAATTATTGATCACAGAAACAATATTCTCCATCGCGTCTTTCACATGTTTCCATGCGTCATCGCTCATATATACCTGCTGAGACATATTATGCGCATATTCTTCACGAATATTAAATAACATTTGCTGTTGCAGATCACCCGCAGTCATACCGGGTTCGTTGCTGCGGATAATTAAATTGTGCGGAGCAATGCGTTCTAAAAACAAACATACGCGTTCGTACGCCTGAAAACGGATCGGCAATACCAATTCATTATTTTTAATTTTCACGTCAATATTTTTAATATTGATATCAAGTGCTCTCTTTTCAAATTCTTTTTGAAGAAAGATCTTAACTACCAGGAACATACCGTAAACCACAAGACCTGCCGGCAAAACAATTTTAATAAACTCCGATAAGAATTCTAACATATCTGTATTTTTAGTCTTCAAAAATATACAATTTTGAGCGATTATAACAACCTTTGCAGGCTTCTTAACCTGTTTATCGGATAAACAACCACGTGAGTACATTTCACCAAATCATATTGCCTCTTACAATAACACAACTGGCTCTAAATCAGATTGCGCTTATTAAAGACACGAAAAACATTCCGGAAGGGTACGGACTTCGAATAGGTGTCAGAGGAAGCGGCTGCTCAGGTACCAGCTTCGTATTGGGATTTGATCAGAAAAAAGACGGAGACAACGAATATCTGGTAGAAGGTATTCCTGTATACATTGAAAAAAAACAGGTGCTTTATGTAGCAGGTGTAGAGCTGGACTACGAAGATTCAGAAGAGGTAACTGGTTTCATTTTTAATACAAACGCTCCTTCTTGATTTCAATTTTAGATTTTAAGCATTCACCTCCTACCGGCGGGTGCATTTTTGAAATAAGAATGTGTGCCGTTTCAACTAAAGGCTGAGTTTCAAATACCTTTTCAATAACAAGTTCTGCCAGTGTTTCAATTAAATATTTAGGTTCAGCCATTACCTCCGCAACGGAGGCGTACACACGTTCATAATCTATCGTATTATGCAGGTTATCCTGAAATCCTCCGGCAGGAAGATTCATTGATAAATGAATATCAACCATAAAAATACAGCCCACCATGCGTTCCTGCGGATGTACGCCATGATACGCATGAAATTTTAAACCCTCCAGAGAAATAACTGCACTCATCTTAAATAATTAAATAGAATCAAAGAACGAACCAGAACCGGTATCTTTAGGTTCCTGCTTTATGTTCGGTCTTACAGGCTCTTTTTCTTTCTCCGGCTCTGCACCTTTTGCAGCAACACGTTCTGCCGGTTTTTCAACAGAAGAAAAAAGATCTTTAGGCGCTTCTTTCGCAATCGGTTCTACAGACGGAACACTTACAGGCTGTATAATTGTTTTAAGTTCGTGATTCGGGAAATCTTTTTTAACATCTGTATTAATTGCTTTCGCTGCTGACACAACTTTTTCTATTCGTTGCTCAATTTCTGCACGACCGGCTTTATTTTTTTCACGCTGTACGCGATCCAGTAAATTCTCACCTAAGGCCTGAATTTCCTGAATAGCATGCTGCTTTTTGAATTCAATGTCGTTGTATTCTTTTTGCAATGTATTTACTTCGTCCAGCAGATTGCCAACCAGTGTTTTTGCTTCTACTTCGGCTTCCTCAATAGTTGTACGTGCTCTTGTACGCGCCTCGCTCATAATTGCTTCTGCGTTCATCTGCGCTTCACGCATGTGCAGATCTGATTGGCGCTGTGCATGTTCGATAAGGCTTGCGCCGGTATCCTCTGCATTTTTTATTGTTTTAAAAAGCGAGCTTTCTACTTCACGCAAACGCACAACTTCACGCTCAGCAAGCTCTAATCTTTTTCTGACTTCTCTGTTTTCATCCAGTAGTTTTTCCCATTCCTGAGAGAGCGATTTCAGAAAAGCATCTACTTCTTCTTTATCATAACCTCTGAATACTTTATTGAAATCTTTTTGTCTTATTTCAATCGGAGTAACTTTCATGATGTAGCGTTTAATAAGTATTTGTTTTTTACAATAACCCCCCAGGGCTAAATCAATATATTTTCTTTTCTAAGTCGAAAGAATGTTTTCTCTAAATCCGGTTATTTTAACCAGCAGCATGCGGCAAATCAATATTCCAGATGGAAATTGTCCGGTCATCACTTACAGAAACAATCGTATTATTAGAGCCCGGCCACAACAGCTTGTTTACTGAAGTAGCATGCCCGGCATGCCTGGATTTATCTATCACTTTCAATAATTTAAATTGTGCAGCATCCCATACTTTTATTGATTTATCCATGCTTGCTGTTACAAAATAATTGCCTGAAGGGCTATAGACAATATGATTGATTGCATACATATGTGCCGGTATGGAATGTATTTCTGTATAGGTAAGCATGTCCCATACTTTCAAATGCGCATCTCTTCCGGCGCTAAGCAGCACATCTCCTTCGGGAGAATACGTTAAGGCAAACACAGAATTGGTATGCCCTTTTAAAGTATGTAAAATACGCAGGCTTGGAATATCAATAATGCGGACAAGATAATCACTGCTGCCTATTGCCAGTTGTTTTTTATTCGGGTGAAGTGCTATAACACGAATACTTGAATCGCTGATTTTTAATTTTGCTATTGTACTCAGATCAATTGCATCCAATACAATCAAATAACCGTCACCAGTAGCAACCAATATCCAATCCCGTATTTTTTTAATATCAAAGATGGCATCTTTAGTAATCTGAACACTTTTTTTCTCCTGGTTTGAAACGGTATCAATAACATGGATACCTTCAAAGTTTTGTCCCAGTAAAAGCTCCTGCGACTGCGCATCAAAATGCAATGCATATACAGAATTGGTCAGTTTTGCAACCAGCGTCCCTTCATCAGGCTTGTTCATGTCCCAACTTACAACCAAACCATCCGCACCGGATGTATAAAATGCAGCATCGCCCACACCTTTTTCCAACGCATAAATGGAATCTTTATGACCTTTGTAAACACCTACTTTATGAACCTGTATTCCTTGCATATGCATCTTACAGCAACTCTTTCAACAGAAAGAAACAACTAATCTAATCTATAGATATACTGGCTTAAGAAAGAATCTTTCAAGGATCTTCTTATCTCAACCAGATATTTTTAACATAAGTGCTTGGCGGTTGCTAACACCTAAGCCTTTAGTAGCTTATTTAAATTTCAGAAACTACTGGGTGCCTCTGAATCAATCTGCTTATAAATTTACCAATTATTCATGTATTATCCTCTGTATTAGCTCTAATGTGCATAAATGGTTGCCGTACTTTTGTTGCGGCATCTTGCATTTCCCATTGATAATTACATGTATTTTTTGATTCATTTATTGCGTGCCTTATATTTTACCAAATCGTCAGAAAGCTTCTGAAAATGCTTTTCCGCAACAAGCTTCTGCACAAATTATACATAATAGTACAAGATCCGGCTATTTAGTGTAAAGACCCGTATAGACTACTATCACGTTCATGTAAATTGCAGATACTTTTTCTTCGTGTTAATGATGAAAAAGCCGTACTTTGTTCTACTAATTACAGTATCATAAATGCCTATTATTACCATTCATAATCTGGACAAAAACAGAGCCTGGGGTCTTTGGAACATACAAGAAACGCTTCCGTTACTTGAAGAGGCTTATACATTTGGCATAAATGAAGCAGAATATTTAGGAAATATTTCTCACCCGCATAAAAAGCAGGAATGGCTTGCCAGCCGGCTTACCGTTGGCATGGTTTGTGACCATTTACAAATGCCGTATGCCGGCACGTTAAAAACAGCTGACAAAAGACCGTATTTGTGCGAACAAAACGGCCACGTTTCAATCAGTCATTCGCATGAATATGCTACGGCCATTATTGATAAAAATAAACCAGTGGGAATTGACATAGAACGCATTGATCACAAGATTATGGGTATCCGGAAAAAATTTCTCTTTGAAGAAGAATTTTCTGATGATGTACGCCACATGACACAATACTGGTGTGTAAAAGAAACAGGATACAAACTTGCCGGCGAAAAAGGCCTGTCGTTAAAAGATGATATTATTGTTGATACGTTTGAACCTGGCTTGATTCAGGGCGAAACAACTATCCATTTAGGAACATCAACGTATAAGATTCTATTCTTTGAATATGATAATTACGTGGTAGCTTTTAACATCGATTAGAATGCTATATATTTAAAACAATATTCGTTCTAAAAAATTTCAATTCAGGTTTTCCCTGTACAGAAATTAAACTTTATCAAATATGAAAACGCTTTTTTCGATTTTAATAAGTTTATGTACAATCGCTTCTTTTGCTCAGCCTATGAGTGGCTACAGGATTGGCGATGAGATCAAAAATTTCACTCTTCTTAATGTTACAAACCGTTCAAATATTTCGTTAAGTGATTTTAATGATAAGAAAGTTGTTGTAATTGTTTTCACGAATAATAGTTGCCCTTATGCAAAATTATACGAACAGCGTATTGCCAATTTAGCAAGAAGATATACTGAAAGCGGTGTTGCATTTATACTGGTAAACCCTTCTGTAAGTAAAACAGACAAGTTTGAAACAATAGAAGCCATGCGGAAAAAAGTACAGAATGACCAATCGCTTTATCCATACCTGGCAGACACAACTCAGGCTTTATCAATTGATTTTGGAGTAACGCGCTTACCGGATGCATTTGTATTGAAAAAAATGGAAAACTCTTTCAGGCTTGTTTACAAAGGCTCTATTGATGATAATCCCCAAAGCGCTGAAGATGCTGCCAATAATTTTTTAAATGATGCTATTGTAGCAATGACACAAAACAGATCTATTAAAGTATCTGAAACAAAGCCTGTAGGTTGTTTATTAAAACCGAACTAAGTCGTGAGACCTATGTAAAATTAGCAACAGTATTTATAAGATATTAAAAGAGTCACGCCATAAGCGTGACTCTTTTAATATCTCTAATCCAATACAACTAACTATTTAGAAGGGAACGGTACAAATTCAATTGAAATAGAATTCACACAATGGCGTACATTTTTATCTGTCATTCCTTCGCCTTCAAAAACGTGGCCTAAGTGTGCCTTACAATTGGTGCATATAATTTCCACTCTTCTGCCATCAGCATCCGGTACACGCGTTACAGCACCCGGAATTTCATCATCAAAACTCGGCCAGCCGCAGTGCGAATCAAATTTATCTTTTGATCTGTATAATGGTGCATTGCAACGTTTACAGATATACGTGCCGGGTTCTTTAAAATCATAATACTTCCCGGTAAATGGCCTCTCAGTTCCTTTATTAACAATTACCCATTTTTCTTCCGGTGTTAACGAGTTGTATTTGGCTGGATCAGTAATCGGAGCGTTCATATTTTTTAAGATTGGTGTTAATGTATCGTTTTTCTGAACAGTTTTTTGTTGCGGCTGTTGTTGAGAACAGGCTGCAAAACTCATCAATAAACTGCTGAATAAAATCCATATTGCCGACTTGTTTTTCATAATACATAAATTTATTAACGTATTGTATTGTCAAAACCTGCATTCTTTAAATAAAGAATCAGACTCTTATAAATATACGTATCCAATAACCAAGCCAGATTTCAATATTTTTCACCGGTTAAAAAATGCAGCATTTTTTTCACATCATCTACCCGTTCCATTTCAGACAGTTTTTCAAATGAAATAACCAGATTCCGTAATACACGGGCCACAATATCAATATTACTGCACGGCTGATAAAATACATCTATGGGAGCAAGATTCAGCTGGTGCAGATAATTATCAATATCGTCTTTTGTAAAGATTAATCCTTTATTAAACGCGTTTATGTAAAACTGTGAACTATCGTTTTTATACGTAAGAATAAATAAGCTTGGTAAATTAACACCATAAATAGGTAATTTTAACTTCTGAGCTACCATCATATATATTGCGCATAAAGAAAGCGGGTTGCCTTTTTTACTTTCCAACACCTGGCTGATCATCGAATTTGCGGGGGAATGAAAATTTTTCGTATTGGAAGTAAATTTTAATTTATTGAACAATACATTATTCAGCACTTTTACCTGTTCCATCGGCAGCATATCAGGCTTCATATCGAGCCATGCTTCATAATAGATCTGTTCCATGGAATTTTTAATTGTGCTGAACTCCAGATCCGGGTATTGATACGTGCAGATGAGCCACAAGCCCTCCATTAAATCAGCTCCGCCTGTTTTTTTCCATTGCGCAAAACGCTCTTCCAATAAAACAAACTGCAACAGATGAACAATATCTTCAATTCTTTTCTGAACAATGGGATTGAAATTTTGTTCCCATTCTTTTTCCAGAAACGGAATCATAGAACCACCCTGCGCAAGTAATTCTTTCTCTACCTGAGAAATTACATCTGCATCGTCATCGTCCAGCAAAGAAATCAGGGCTTTTATCTTACTTTCTTCCATACTCAAAGATATTGATCAGGTTTGTATTACGCCAACATTAAAGCGCTTCATTTTTGCATTATTATTTGCTGCCTCAATACCCATTGATATATAGGCTCTTGTTTCAAGAGGATCAATCACAGCATCAATCCACAGGCGGGCTGCAGCATAATACGGAGAAAGCTCTTCGTTGTATTTATCGGTTATTTCTTTTAACAATTCTTCTTCTTCTTCAGATGTAATTTCTTTTCCTTTTGCTTTCAGCGAAGAAACTTTTATCTGTAATAATGTTTTCGCCGCCGATGCTCCGCTCATTACGCCTATCTGTGCTCCCGGCCATGCTACAATCAACCGCGGATCATATGCCTTGCCGCACATGGCATAATTTCCTGCACCATATGAATTGCCTACTATGACAGTAAATTTAGGTACGACAGAATTTGCCATAGCGTTGACCATCTTGGCGCCGTCTTTAATGATACCGCCTTGCTCGGATCTGCTGCCAACCATAAAACCAGTCACATCCTGTATAAACAGCAGTGGTATTTTACGCTGGTTGCAATTCATAATAAAACGCGCTGCTTTATCGGCCGAATCAGAATAGATCACGCCCCCCATCTGCATTTCGTTTTTCTTTGTTTTTACAATCTTACGCTGGTTAGCAACAATACCTACAGACCAGCCATCAATGCGTGCGTAACCGCAGATAATGGTTTGTCCGTAAAATTCTTTATATGCTTCAAACGCTGAATCATCAACCAGACGCTTTATGATATCCATCATATCATACGGTTTGCTTCTGTCCTGCGGCATAAGCCCATAAATTTCTTCTTCTGCCAATGCCGGTTTTACAGGTGCAATACGGTCAAAGCCTGCTTTTTCATTGTGGCCCGTATGTGCAAATAGCGTACGGATACGGTTTAAGCATTCATCATCATCTTTACATTTATGATCAATCACACCGGAAATTTCTGTTTGCGTTGTTGCACCACCCAGCGTTTCATTATCTACGGTTTCACCGATAGCTGCTTTCACCAGATACGAACCGGCTAAAAAAATGGACCCTGTCCCTTCTACAATAAATGCCTCATCTGACATAATCGGCAAATAGGCTCCTCCCGCTACACAGCTACCCATTACAGCTGCAATTTGCAGAATACCTTCTGACGACATCCATGCATTATTTCTGAAAATGCGTCCAAAATGTTCTTTGTCTGCAAATACTTCATTCTGCATGGGTAAAAATACACCTGCACTATCTACCAGATATATAATCGGTATACGGTTTTCCATAGCAATTTCCTGTGCACGCAGATTTTTTTTCGCTGTCATCGGAAACCAGGCTCCTGCTTTCACAGTTGCATCATTTGCAACAACAATGCAAATCCGCCCTTCTACATAACCCATCTTTACAACAACTCCTGCCGACGGACAGCCGCCAACGTCTGTATACATATCTTCTGCCGCAAGTGCGCCTATTTCTATTACATACCTGTCCGTATCAAACAATCTTGTTATACGATCACGCACTGTCAGCTTACCTTTTTCCTGCTCTGCTTTTAAACGTTTCTCTCCCCCGCCCAGAGCAACTTTCTTCAATCGTTCTTTTAACGCATAACAAAGCATCTTTAAAGCATCTTCATTTTTATTGAATTCGATATCCATGATACGAGTGTAACGTTTAGAGTGTAAAGTGTAATCGTTTCTTCATTTATATTGCATCTAAGTGGTTGGCAGTTTAAATGAACTATTTTTATTGCTTTTATTTAAAGCATTGGCATTTAAACGTGCCAAACGACGGTGCATTTATAATCGTTGCAAAATACGCCGTGGTTTGGCATGTTTACGCAAGCAATTATAAATAAGACAGCCGCGAAGTATTTGCGTATTCGCCGCGGCAAATGCCAACCACTCGTTTACCTGATAACTTACCAATACAATATAATTCTTTTTTATGCCTACGAAAAAACAAAAGCCCCGGATGTTATACCGGGGCTTTTGTTTTATAATTTATTATCAACGTGAATCAGCTATTTTTTCTGGCGCCAGTCTCAGCGCAGCGAGACCGTCGCGGCGGAGGCGACTATTATTTTCCAGCCTTTGGCTTTTCTTTTTTTATAATGCAGTCAAAGACTGCCCAATGATAGACACCTTCGCCGCGGCGAACTGAAGACTGGCGCCAGCGAGCCAGCGAATTTCAGACAATAGTTTAAATTCTCAAACGACTACACGTTACACTCTAAACTTTATACTAACTTTACTTCCCTTTCTTCGGTTTCGAGCCAAATGGTTTCAGGAAGTGATTGGGATTATGATTGAAACGGACCAGCAATGAATCAAGATCCGTAAGTGTTTTATTCAGATTGGTATACGCAGCCTTATCATTCACCAATGCCCCCAATGTACCTTCTCCTTTGCTTATCTTAGTTGCAGATTTATTTAATTCAACCAGTAAAGCATTTGCGTTTGCAACAGTTTCTTTTAATTCAAGATCATTTAAACTATCTGCTACTGCACCAAATTTATCCATGATTGGTGTTAATTTTTTTTCTGTTTCAACAAGGTTTGCAGTTAAGGTATTCAGATTTTCAAATGTACCGTCTAAATTGCTTTTGCCGGATTGCATGGTTGCTTTCAGAATTCCTGAAATAGCTTCCAGGTTTGTGAGCGTACCATATAACTTTGAGCGCATATCGTTATCCATTAAATTGCCCAAATGAACAAGTGTCGTATCAAGATGTAAGGCAATCGGATCTGCCTTTTTACCTAAAATATCCATCAGGCCTAATTGAAAATCACCTTTCAGCGTATCTCCGCTTTCATACACTTTTGTATTCTTTCCCATAAGCAGTACAATGCTCATGCTTCCCAGTAAATCTTTGGATATTTCTGCAAATGTTCCGTCACCTACTAGAATGTCTTTGTTTACATCAATCGAAACAAGGATGGTATTATTATCCTGTTGGTTCAGAGTAAGTGTTTTCACTTTACCAACCTGATAACCGTTAATCAAAACAGGATTGGAAGGTGCTAATCCATCTACTTTATTATATTTAATATAAAAGGTGTTTGTATGAGAAAATACATCCGCGCCTTTTAAAAAATTAAAACCAAGATACAGAATAGCACCTGCTACCAGGGCCATTATGCCTACTTTAAACTCTTTTGATAATTTCACTATAATATATGTATTAAGATAACGACTAGTTTTCGATTTCTGTTTTGTATTCTTTAATGGCCCTGTAAATGCCGGAAGCCAGATACACCTGGTTTGTTTTATTTGTCAGGTATTTTTCTTCCGGGGCATTGGTCAGATACCCCAGTTCAATTAAGGCACTTGGCATGGCGGTTTTCCATAGCACCAGGAAGCCTGCTTGCTTTACACCTCTGCTTGATCTGCCGAGACGGGCAGAAAATTGCTTTTCAATTTTAGAGGCTACCAGAATACTGTTTTCAATATACGCATTTTGATATAGCGAAAAAAGTATATGCGCCTGAGGAGATTTCGGATCAAAGCCGTCGTAGTTTTTTTTGTAATCGGCCTCGTTTAAAACGACTTCATTTTCCCGCTTGGCAACTTCCAGATTATCTTCTGAAGCATGCAGACCCATTACATAGGTTTCAGTTCCGTATGCAGCAGAAGGACCTGAATTACAATGAATAGAAATAAACAAATCGGCATTGTTGCGGTTGGCAATGCTTGCCCGGTCATGTAATTCAATGAAATTATCCTGCATACGGGTATAATACACCAGCGTAGAAGGCATGTTTTCTTTTATGATTCTGCCCAGTTCCAGGGCAACGGCAAGGGTAACTTTTGCTTCTACCCCGGTAGTGCCATGACAACCAGGATCTTTTCCACCATGACCGGCATCAATAACTATGGTACGAACTTTGTATGAGTGCTTTCCGAGCGGAGAAAAAGACGATAAGCTGATAAGAATTAAGAAAAAAAGTATGGAAAGATTTTTTTTCACCTTGTACTCATTTATGAAGTTAATACAATAACTTTGCCCAAAGTTGTGAATTTTAATTTAATTCTGAAATACAAGGGAAGTATAATCCGGATAATTTCATTGATTTTCTGCATTTTGAGTGCGGAATCAATCAATGCACAAGCCCCTGCATCAGATTCTGCAAAAACCTCATACAAAGAAAACGTTGTAATTCCCGGCCAGCTTGATTCCACAGGATCGCTGGCAACAGAACAAGTCGTTGTCCTGACCGATACAACCAAAACAACTGATACCGTAGAAGTTCCGAAAAGAGATATCGAGACACGTATTCAGTATAGCTGCCGTGACTCCATGCGGACAGATATTGCAAAACAGAAAATTTATTTATACGGAAACTCAAAAGTTGTCTACGGTACGCGTTCGCTTCAGGCAGAATTTCTGGAAATCAATTGGGCAACCAATGAAGTACGGGCATATGGCGGTACAGATACCACAGGCAAAACAATCGGACGGCCGCTTTTCAAAGAAGGTGCAGATACCTATACCGCAGATTCCATCCGTTATAATATGAAGAGCGGAAAAGGTATCATTAAAGGAATTGTTACGCGCCAGGGCGATGGTTATATCCACGGCGGACCGGTAAAGAAAACTCCGGAAGCTATTTATGTGAACCATGCGTTATACACCACCTGTAATTTACCGCATCCACACTATTCCATCAATGCTTCCAAGCTGAAAGTAATTCCCGGAGATAAAGTGGTAACCGGGCCGTTTCATATGGAAATTATGGGAATCCCCACACCATTGGGCTTACCACTGGGCTTCTTTCCGGTAACCAAAAGATCCAAATCAGGCATCATCATGCCAACAATCGGAGAAAACAGAAGCCGTGGTTTCTTCATCAGCAACGGCGGCTATTATCTGGCACTCAATGATTATGTGGGAATGAAGTTTGTGGGCGATTTGTATGCAAATAAAAGTTACCGCGTATCAAACAACACCATTTACACAAAAAAGTATAAGTATAACGGAGCCATTGCAGTCAATTACAGCTCTACAAAAGAAGATTTTGTAGAGACCACACCTGCTTTAAAAACCATGAATTTTACCTGGAGCCATACGCAGATTGCGAATAAACCAGCCCGTTTTTCCGCGAATGTAAACATTTCTTCCAGTAAGTTTTATCAGAGTACCAGCTACAATCCTACGAATTTGATGACAAGTACATTTGCTTCTACTGTAAGCTGGGCCAAAACATTCCGCAATACACCATTCAGTTTAAGCATTGCTGCACGTCAGTCTCAAAACGTTGCAACCAAACAAATGACAGTAACAGCACCTACGATCAGTTTAACCATGAACAGGGTGTATATATTTAAAAAGAAAACCAGTGATGGCACAAAATGGTATGAAAAAATAAATGTTGCTTATACCGGTAATGCGGAAATGGACTTTAATAATGTTGTACAAAGTTCGCCTATAGAAACGGATACACTAAAAAAACTGGATGATATATTAAGCCATGGTCAATGGTTTGCAAACCATGCGATACCTATAGGAACAACATTTAAAGTATTTAAATACTTCAGTTTAAATCCACTTTTTACTACACAGGTTTATTTTTTCGACAGAACTGTTTCTCATTCATACGACGAAACGACCAAACTTGTAAAAACAGATACAACAATGGGTTTTGCGGCTGCCTATTCGTATAATTTCAGTACGAATTTAACTACCAGAGTATACGGAATGTATCGCATAAATAGTGGGGTACTAAAAGCTGTAAGACATACCTTAATTCCTACCGTTACATATACCTACAGACCGGATTTTGCAGATAAAACATACGGATTCTACGATCATTACATCGATTCAACCGGAAAATTATATAAAACATCCCATTTTTTAAATGGTGGCCCGGGCAGCGGCTTACAAAATATGCTTACATTTAGTTTTGTAAATACCATTGAAGGAAAAGTGCGAAATAGAAAAGACACAACCGGCACAAATGCTACTAAAATTATAAAACTATTGGATAACCTGGCAGTAGCCGGTTCCTATAATTTCAGTGCAGATACCTGTCAGTGGTCTCCGATCACAATGAATGCCAACAGCCGCTTTTTTAATAAAATCACATTTTCTTTTACCAGTACCTTTGATCCGTATAAAAGCGCGCCTGTATATAATAGCACACACACACTTACCGAATACTTACGGACCAAAGATGCCAATAGTAAATTTTTAGAATTAATGAGATATAGTTTAAGTTTGAATACAAGCCTGAATCCGAAAGCTAAAGGCGGCGGGATCAATGCACAGCCAATAACCAATCCCAATATTGTTCCCGGTGTGGTTCAAACATTTGGCAGTCCGTATGTTGACTTCAGTCTTCCCTGGAATTTAACACTTGGTTATAACCTTACTTTTAACAAAACAGCTGTTGGTACATCTCCATATGTCAACTCTTTTACTTTCTCCGGAGATCTGAAAATTTCTGATAAATGGAAAATTGCATTTAATTCCGGGTATGATTTCCAGAATCATGGACTTACACCGGCTACTTCTATTCAGTTATACAGAGACCTGCATTGCTGGCAAATGAGCATGAGTATTCTGCCTTTCGGGTTAAGGCAATCTTTTATGTTTACACTCAATGCCAAGTCTTCTTTATTAAGAGACCTAAAAGTTACCAAGCAGAATCCAAACTACTACGGAGGGTTCTAATTCTACGCTATAATTTGCTGCACCCATATTCTGAGTACATTATATTGTATTTGAATTTATTTAAAAAATAACAATTCCAATATTTAACTATAATTATTTAATAATAAGAATTAAATAGTCATCAATTACATATTAGTAATAAATAAGTAATTATATTCACAACTTAATTTTCAATTTTAAGCTATGAAAAAATTACTATTCAAACATTTAAAGTATAATATACAGACAAGCATTTTTTTTCTATTATTTACAATTGGGCTATTTAATAATTTAAATGCTCAAACAATAAATATCACTAAAATATCAATACAAACTTCTAATCCATATCCACCAATAATTACTGATTACGAAGATAACCCAATTAATATATTTAATTCAGCAACTCCATATGGTGTGAAAAGTGTGCACTTCTCATGGAACAACATGCCTGTAGGCACCCAAATAGATTTCTCTATCTGGAAAGAAGATGCTGTTTCAAAGGTTCAAGTTGGATTATATTCAAGTGCTGTACTTCCCAGTGATACATTTTCAATAAATATTGGCATAGATTCTTATGGCAGTAATAGTACTTTAAAGTATACCGTTCAGGCTCTTTATTATGACGACCAAAATCAGAAAATAATTATTGAAAGTGACCCTTGGGTCATAAATTCAATTCCCGATCCAACTAATCAGATCTTTAATAATAAAATATGTTGCGATCAAACAACAGTATTATATCCGTTTGATCCGGCTCCAATAAATCAAAATGGTCAAGCTGTATATACGCAAGATTATGCAACCATCAGCTTAATACAATGGCAGAAATTTACGAATAACACATGGTCAAATATTGCAGGAGCTACACAACTGTCTTATGACCCTCCATCTATAAACGCCGATACAAAATATAGACGTGTTCTTACTTCATCTTCAGGAGCAGTAAATAATAGTGATCCAGTTTCAATAACTAAAATAACAGAGAAAATAACGGGCAATTCTATCTGTTGTTCTCAAACTACATCAATAATGCCATTTGATCCTACTATTATTCAACAATCAGCAAATACAATTATAACATCTTCGCTTGGAGGAACAATAACGTATCAATGGCAGGATTCTATATATGGTAATTGGCTCAATATACCTGGTGCTACAAGCGCCTCCTTTGATCCTTCCTGGATTAAAAATTCAACTTCATATAAACGTATATCAACCTCTTCAAAAGGGGCGCAAAATGTAAGTAATATAGTTCAGGTATTATTACACTCATGTGATAGACCTGATAATCAACAAAATATTATTTGTGGTAACCAGGCATTTTATAAACTTCAAAATGGTGATATTATAAATCCTGCATTAGTACTAGGAGCATTTATTACTCCCAATATACCAAGAAGAGAGTTTGGATTTGATTATATGATGTCTTATGATGGTATCAATTGGTTCAATGTCAAAGCAAAACATTTACTTACTGCAAATGAAAATGGTAATGATCCAAATTATCTTGATCCTCACTGTAATGCTATTGGAACAAATATAAGTTGTGATATTTATACAGATTTATTAGATTATCAAATCCCTTCTTTTATTTTTGATATCAATAAAGGTAGTGTTCAACACATCTATATTAGAAGAGATTATTACCAGTGGTACGATCCATTTAACTGTAGTGCTTTTAACTTTCCACCATTTTCATGTGGCGCACAATGGTATTTTGAAAGCTCCAGTAATATTGCAACGATCACGCTTACCTCAGCAGACTTTCCCAAACCTGTTCCTGCAATAACCAGCAGTCGTGATAATGTTACCTGTAACTGGAGCGATCAGACTATTACATTTAGTGTACCACAAATAAATAATGGAGAAACATACAAATGGGAAATCCCTTCAACGTGGACGGCTTATACTGCGCTACAGGGACCGTATGTTAACCAGATTGTTGTGAATACAAATTCTGCCGGAAAGAATTTTCCAACTGGTGGCGATGTTTGTCTTACCGTAACGCAAGGTGCGCAAGTTGATCGCCAATGCAAAACCATTACAGGCGCTTCGGGATTCTTTGTTACCATGCCTTCTTCATCTATCAGTGCCTGCGAAGGGCAAACGGTTATTCTTAAACCCAATATTGTAGACAATACCGGTGCCAATGCAGATCCGGCAAAATATACCTTTAACTGGGCAGCCTATCAGTCGCCTATACAATCGTGTAATAATCCTACAGGAAGCAATCTCACAGATTGCAAAGAACTAAAAATAACTGTTAGTAACATTAAACAAAATCCCACACAACAGGTAACGCTTACCCTTACCAATGTGCTGGGATGTGTTTATAGTTATAATTATTCGTTAATTACTGCTCCGGGCATGCAGATGGGTATTCTGAATACATACAATGACCCGACAGCTGTCAGTACATCCGGGTTGGCTGTTGACGCGGCAAGCAATTACCTTTATTTTACCGGCACACACAATGCCCTTTTTCGTGTGTATTATGACAACACGCCCGGACAACTCATATGGAAATATGCTTCCCTGACAGACAAAACAACCAACACACCTATCCGCGGCGATGGCCCGGTAGCCTTTTATAAAGGATCAACAAATAAATTATTTTACGTAACAAATCAACGCTTAACCTACGCCGAATCCACAGACAACGGGCAAAGCTGGATTGATTATAGTCCTATAACAACGATTGCATCAAATATTGATTCCCGGATTAAAGTATCGGGCAATAATATTTATTACATTAAAAATATAGATCGAAAAGTATATTATCAATCTGTTTCCGGCGGAGCCGAAGTCCTTGTCGGCAATGTTGGTATGAATTATTCTCAGCGCATGTTTACAGCAGAAGATGGTATTGTTGCGTATGCCGATGCAAGCAATAACATTGTGGCTTTTGACGCATTATCCGGTACAGCACTTACCATCAATATTTCTGCAAACATCAAGCAAGTCAATTATAATTCCAGCATTTCTACGTACAACGGCAATATTTATTATACAGGTTCTTCGGGTACGATTCGTATTTTAAAACGAAATACATCTACCGGTATATACGACAACTATGAAGAAACACCGGGCTTTCAGCTTGCAGGGCCATTTGCCATCAACAAACAAACAGGTACCATTTACGCAAAAGCGTATGATGTATTGGGCAAACAGATCTATTACCTGAACAACCAGTGGAACACGGTAGCCATGCAGAATCTGCTTTCATACAGCGCCGTTCAATCAGACATGACGTATGCAAACGGACATGCTTATTACATTGGCGACAACGGCTATCTTTCCAATACCTATTATGTGGCGCCTTGCACACCAGCAGTCTTGCGTACAGCAAATACCTTAGATGCAACCGGCGATATCCTAAACCAGCCGCTTTCCAATACCATTACAGAAGACCGTTCTGTATTGTTGTATCCAAACCCGACAAACACGCAGGTCAAAGTAACATTCAGCATCCCGCAGGAAAGTATAACCCGGATTAATATTATTCCTGTAACCGGAGGGAGTTCAGACATTTTATCTGAAGGCTTGTCAGAAGCAGGCACACAGGATATAACTGTAGATCTAAACAGCTATGCCAGCGGTTTGTATCTGGTACAGGTATATGTGAATGGCTCATTGTATGGTACATCTAAACTGATCAAGCAGTAGTAAGTGTCTGTTCAGTCAAGATACTCGTCGGACCACAAAAATTGGACTGACAAATGCTCAAATCACAACCTGCCGTCAGACCATTTTTTCCAGTGGTCTGACGACTTGGTTATAGTACAGCCTGTAATTTAAATGAAAATCAACAGCTACCGAGTGTTTTACCGGCAATGAAAAAATACCTGTTACTCTTCTTTATTTTTTGCACAGCAACAATTGCAGCTTTTGCCCAAAGCAAACGGGCCAATGTATGGTATCAGGCTTATGGTATGGGTATAAACTTTAATTGTAATCCACCCTGTCCGCTTGAAAATCCTGTTATGCAGGATTGTTTTTCATCTGCGACTATTTGCGACAAAAACGGAAACCTGCAGTTTTATACGGACAATGAAACCATCTGGAACAGCAACAATGAAGTAATGCTGAACGGTACAAATTTACATGCCTGCCGCTGGTCAGAGCAAGGCTGCCTGATTGTTCCGCTTACCAGTAATCCAAATCAATATTTTCTGGTCACCTGCGATCAATATCGTGAACCAGCCAATCTGCCTTATACAGTCAACTATGTTTGTTTCGATATATATCCGGTTAAAAACATACTAAGCTTACACCTGATTGATATGAGTGTTAATAATGGTAAAGGTGCGGTACTCTGGAAAAATAAAATAATTTATAACAGCGGTTATGTAAACTCCATGCTTGCCGCAGTAAAACATGCCAATACCAAAGATACCTGGGTGATGACGTATGATTACAATACAAACCGGTTTATCTCTTTGTTATTAACGGATTGCGGGATACAGGATACCATCATTTCTCCTGATTTTGGTATTCAGATAACAGGCAGCGATCATCCCATTACATTTTCACCTAAAGGAGACCTTATGCACGTGCGCAATGAAAATGTCCATGGACAAAACGGTTATATGATAGCACATTTTAATACCGCTACAGGTGAATTATATAATCCATTCTTTTTTAAAGGAGAAACATATAAAGGATGTTTTTCAACAGACAGCCGTTATCTGTATACGATAGTAGATTATATGGATACCATACCCCGGTACGACCTTTCCATTACAGACACTGCTGCAATCTATACAAACAGAAAAAATACATTTGCAGGTAGTCTTAAAGATGGCTATAACAATGGTGTTCAGAACGGACCAGATGGCAAAATGTATTTTAATTTTAACTACAATTATGTAACCTGGTATGTCTGCGAAAATCCACTGGAACCTAATCCTGTTTTTACAAGAAAATTCACACCCGTAACCAAGGTTAATAAACCTCTGGCGGCTTCTGCCAATCCTCCAAATTTTGTACAAAGCTGGTTTGATCCGGACTTCAAAGAATATGAATACGGTAGTCCTTCAATTACCTATCAACGCGTATGTATCGGCAATAAAACTACATTGATTGCACAGGGTGTTCCGCCTGCCACACCCTGGCATTGGGAGGTTTCTGAAAATAATATACCTGTAACATATTATTATAATGAAGATACGATCTCCCATTTATTTGTCAGCAGCGGTTTACATACGGTACGGCTGGTTATAGATTTTCCCTGCAAACCTGATGTTATCACTAAAAATGATGTATTTGTTGATGGGTATCCGATTCCGGATTATATAAAAGACACCGTAGTATGTGAAGGAAGCAGTGCCGATCTGTTTGCTCAGTCCTATATGGAAAGCTATGCATGGAATACCGGCAATGTGCAGCAACAGCAGATTGCGGCCGTTAACAATACGTACATCGTTACCGTTTCAAATACATGCGGTACACAAAAAGATTCTGCTGTAGTAACAAACGTAGAATATAAAATCACAAATCTCGTTACATTGAACCACGATAATATGAACGAGGTAATATCCATTCAGTCCAATACTGAAGCGCTCGGAAAACTGGAAATATACAACAGCTGGGGATCTCGCATCTACTCAAACAATGCTTATAACGATACCTGGCCCGAAAAAGAGATAGAAGCCGGTGTATATTTCTATAGGTATGAAATCAGTAGTTGTAAACCTGAAAATGGATGGGTGCAAGTCTTAACTAAATAATCAGTAAAGCTTTTATGAAAAAATCATTTCTTCTTTTACTTTCCATAATTTTATCAATCAGCGTACACGCCCAATTCAGGTTTGGCTTAAAGGCAAGTATGACTAATAGTGGTTTCTTTTACCCATATACAACAAATGCTATATATACACCATTGCCAAAAATTCTTGCTAATGCAGGCATTGTAGCAAATTATAAAATCTGCAAGTGGTTTTCCATGCAGGCAGAGCTGATTTATAATCCTTTCAGCACAAGTACTAAAGTCACGAATGATTACGTAAATTTTTATACAGGAGGTTTTGATGAAGAAAATTCTACCATGAAAGTCCGTACACAATACCTGGAAATACCATTGATTACAAAATTTACACTTTTCGGAAACCAGAAAGTGAATCTGGATATTTTCGCCGGCGGATTTATAGCACGCAGAATAGCATCCGTAAAACAACATCTTGATCATAATCCTGCATTCAATGCCAATTCAGATTATACCACTCTGAATGCTGGCTTTACCAGTGGAATAGGACTTTCCATTATGCAGCAACGTATGTTTTTCGATATACGTACTACCCGTGGTTTGATGAATATTCATCCCGACAGCGAAGATTTTAAAATCACCACGGTACAAGGTGCATGTACTGTGGGCTATTATTTATTCAGAGGAAAAAAGAAATAAACTACTGAAGCATATATTACAGAGTATTTATAGAATATATCTTTTACATATTTTACAACCGCATGATAACATTGATTAACATTTTACCCAACGCATGGATAGCGTTTTTGCTTAAAAAAGCATGCACATTATCTTTTTCTAAAAACACATTTACAGGAAAAATACATTACACATGTCTGAATACATTAAATAACGTATTGTATATAAAGTCCATTAAAAGAATGCATAACGACCCAAGCATTCTTTTAATTGCAGAAGAAGAAATGTATGATTATTTCATTCAAATTAAAGAATCATCAACCAATTGACATACCCATACAGGTATGCGACATATCATAGCCGTTAACGTAAAGAATTAGTTTTAGCTTTTGATTCGAATGAGTCGTCGGACCGCTGGAAAAAGCGGTCTGACGACTGTCTAGATATCATTTTTCGTTTGAAATTTGAACGGTGTTATTTGGCATTTTCCTTTTCAGGTCAAACATTACTGAACCTGCCGTAAATACTCAGCGGCAATTTTTTATGAAAAGAATCTTCAACCACCAGCTCTCCTATTTCAAGATTTTTCACATCTCCGTAGATACGGTGAATCAAGGTCTCGACAATCACAGCAGAAAAACCGATTGCATATAAGTTTAAAATGTAAAAATGTTCTTTCGGATCTAACAACTCTGCACACAGTTTCAGAATTTCATTCAGATGCTCTTCAATGATCCATTTTTCACCATCCGGCCCGCGGCCGTAAGCAGGAGGATCCAGAATAATTCCGTTATACTTATTACCGCGTTTCACTTCCCGTTTCACAAACTTTAATGCATCTTCAACCACCCAGCGTACATCGGTAAGCTCGCTGGCTTCCATGTTTTCCCGCGCCCAGCTGATCACCTGTTTTACAGAATCAACATGTACCACTTCAGCACCTGCTGCACGCGCTGCGATTGATGCGCCACCTGTGTAAGCAAATAAATTTAAAATTTTCGGTTTCTCTGTTTTCATTTGAGAGACCTTTTCGTAGATATAATTCCAGTTTGGCGCCTGCTCCGGAAATAAGCCGACATGCTTAAAGGAAGACAGTCCCAGACGGAATTTCAAATTCAGATTATTGAATTTGTATTTTATAAACCATTGCTCCTTCATGGAATCTTTTAAACTCCAGACACCTTTCTCCGGATTGGCTTTATCCCGTACAAATTCTGCATGCAACCGGCTACTCCACTCTTTATCAGACAACTGTGGATCCCATACTGCCTGGGGTTCAGGACGTGACAAAACAAATGCTCCAAAACGCTCCAGCTTCTTATAATTGCCTGAATCGATCATTTCATAATCAAAAAAATGGCTGGGAGTCAATATTTTCATTTTACTAATTTCTTAAAGGTTGTTTAAAATTGTAACTTGTTGACATACCGGCGATGTTTAATCAGCTAATTTTAACAATCGTTAACATTTCTAATCAAAGTCTCGTACTATATTAAAACAAGTTATAACACTTAAAATTACTACAATAATTTCATTTTCTGTTTATATACTAATCGATTCATTGATTTATGAGTAAACAACCAAGTCCATTTGTAGAAAAGTTATTACGCATCCGCATTTTACTGCTGATCGTATTTCTGTTTTTACTGTTCTTTTCAATTGGTCTGTTTTTCTCTATCGATACAGGGAACAGCCAGTCTGATAAAAACAGAGAAAATTTTTATCAGACATGGAAAGTATTACGCTTTTATCAGAATGGTAAACTCGTGGTGAATGATAAAAAATTTGAACATTTGCGGTTTCGCATTAATAAAGACAGCACTGCTGAATGGATACGTCCGAACAATGTGATTAAGCTCCGTGCCTGGATTAATGCAGACGCTTCGAAGCTCATTAAAGTGGATGAAGAAGCGATGGAAGACATTGATATTATTTACGAAATCAAAAAAGACAAATTCCGTTTCGGTAAACGCAATGTAGAAGCTCATTATGAGTACGTGATGATACCGGATAGTTATTAATTATGAATTATAAATTATGAGTTATGAATTG
>FTDL01000140.1_pt1 | contig 37692 bp, 31 predicted proteins | sample 1639951 | NCBI WGS metagenome assembly FTDL01 (sample SAMEA3914869, study PRJEB12502) | metagenome | biome: forest; material: soil | place: USA | collected 2012-03-12 | depth 0.1 m
GGTTATACACGTGTAAAACCGTATTTAAGAACTACACCTCAACCGAATAAGTAATCGGTACGAATTATTTTAAACAAAAATGCCCTGCTACTTAGCGGGGCATTTTTGTTTACAGGAATAAATTTTGCTTATTTTTTTAACCACATGGGTTTTGCTTTTACAATTTTATCGTAAATCTTACAGTCTGGTGCGTGCGCGCCATCCAGGTAGCCAATACTCATCAGAAACTCATTTACAATTTCACCTCCGGTAAACTTGAATGTTTTCTTAAAGAGTTTTACCCACTCTTCTTTCGTCTTCGGATGATGCATCTCCAGCCACTTCTCAAATGAGCCGTGTTGCTTTTGAAGCTGAAGAATAGTCTTCGCATTTTCAATCGCTGCATTAATTTTAAGCTTATTCCGGATAATACCGCTATCTGCTAAAAGCCGTTCTCTGTCTGCTTCTGTGTATGCTGCAACTTTTTTGATATTGAAATTGTGATATGCCTTCCTGAAAAATGCTTCCTTCTTCAACATAAGTTCCCAGCTCAAACCTGCCTGATTAATTTCCAGTACAAGGCGGCCAAATAATTCATTATCATCGTGAATCGGAAAACCATATAGCTTGTCGTGATAGGCTTTATGTAAAGCTTTTCTATCATCCGGCATATGTTCAATTGCGTTGCAATACGACATGCTAATTCTGTTACAGGTTGATGTATTATTATTATTATTTCACCAGATCTGTTTTATTCTTCAAAAATAAAACCGCAGGAACATTATAAATGATAAACACTAATCAGTGATTGGTAATAATAAAACCGGGCAACAAAATTATATTCTTAAAAATTTATTGTCTCAAAATAACAGATTGTTATTTTGTTGCCCGGTTAAACGTTATTTTTTCTTTTTGTATTGTTCGTTAAGCGACTGAATTACCTGGTTCGAAATATTCAGGCTGTCTTTTGCATACACAATTGTAGCTGCTCCGCCTTTCACATACGTGAATACATAGGAGTAATTTTTTTCTTTACTCAATACTTTTAAGTATTCATCAATTTTTTTCAAGAACTCTTTATTAAAATTTGCCTCTTTATCTGTTAAGTCTTTTCCTAAGCGGTCTCTTAATTGCAACAGGAGCTGCTCTTCTTCCATCAGATCTTTTTCTTTCTTTTCTCTTACCTCAGGTGATAAAGACGGAGCAAGTTGCTGGTAACGCGCAACGTTTTCTTCCAATGTTTGCTGCTTTTTCATTAACTCACCTTCTTTCTTTTTAAAATCATTTTCAAGGTTAGCAACACCGTCTTTATAAAACTGGTATTTATTTGTTAATTCTTCAAAATCAATAAACGCAATTGCGCCATTGTTTGAACCCAAATTCGGAAGACTGTCAAATTCAATAGCAACCACTTCTGTTGTATCAGCTGTAGTTTCTGAATTGTCTGAAGATTTTTGGCTCTTAAAATGCAGAATATATAAACCAATAACTGCAGCTATAAGAATTGCATTTAAAATAATAGAAATACGTTGATTCACAGTGATAATTTTTTAATGTTACCGCCAATATTCGTGATTATTTGAGAAAGAAAAAAATAAAAAAAGCTCTATTCTATGATTTAGCGCACAAACCTCCGAGGATTAGCAATACGCAATGCAGTTATTTGTCATACATCAAAATCCTTGGAGGTTTTAGATACACCAAACAATAGAATGGAGCCATAAAAAACTATATAACTATCGTAAATGTTGTGCCTTTATTTACTTCGGTTTCAACATGAATTCTTCCTCCGATCTTATTAACCGCCATTTTTACCAGATACAAGCCCAAACCTGTACCTCCGGAAATATCGCTTGCCCTGAAAAACATATCAAATACTTTGTCTTTCAAATCTTTATTTATACCAATTCCATTATCAGCAAATTCAATAACCGATTTCTTCTTATCTATTTCAATCCGGATATTCAGTATTGATTTTTCTCTTCGGGTATTTCTATATGTAAAAGAATTTTCAATCAGATTCTGAAAAATAGAATACATCATTTTCTCATCTGAATAAAAATCTCTGTCCTGGTTGATTGTGACATTAATTTCAAAATCAGAGAATTTATCAATGTTCATGAACCCTTCTTTAATTTCACCTATGATTTTTTGAAAATCAATCAATGTAGATTCTATTACCATATTCTTAATTTTCGCCACCTGCAGCAAATCCTGCAAGAGATTATCGAGACGCGAAGAACTGGTTTCTATGTGTTTAAAATATTCCTGTGCATTCGGATCCGGCACATCTAACAAACCCAACCGTGCCAAACCTATAATAGATTTCAGCGGGCCTTTAATGTCGTGTGAAGCTTTATAAACAAAGGCATCCAATTGCTGATTCTTAAATTCCAGCTCTTGTGTACGCTCTTTTACTTTTTCTTCCAGTTCTTTTGTTACCTGGTCTTTTAACGCTTCGTTTTCTTTCAGCTGGCTGATAATTTTTATCTGTGCGTTCCGTGTTGCAATATTTGCCAACCGCACTCTGTCTGCCAACGCAAATGAAAACAGGAACAGCTGTACAATAACACCAAAACTTAATCCATACACAGTAAGGATATTATTCCTGGCAATACCCAATATCATTAAAATATGAAGTGTAAAGCCTATAAACAATGTTGTATAAGCCAGTATAAAAAACCGTGCAGCTTTATAATCCCGTTTATAAAAATAGATCGCTGTATAAAATATAAATATGAGAATCAATATATCAAACTGATAAAAATAAAGTAGTGGTTCGTATAAAAAAAATCCGATAAGAAAAACGAGCATCCTTATTGCAGCAACAAGGCGGATGGATAAACAATACGTTGTTGAAAGATCTTTTACACGCAAAAACGCTGTTGAATATAATAAAGATGTAGCTGAAAATAACGCAACAGAAAGACTTTGTGCATACTCATTAAAGAGTACATGGTTACTCCATACATACTGGAATCCGAGACCATCGTTCGACAAACTATATAATACAACAGATGCAATGTTTAGTGTAAAATATAAATAGGTTCTTTCCAGCGTTACAAAATAAATACATGCACAGTATACAATCATTAATAAAAGTACACCGTAAAAGATAGTGAGTAATGTATACTCTTTATTTGAATAATTTAACAGGCTTGGATATGTGCGGATAACCCCATTGATGGCAACAGACTGCTTGCTCTGAATTCGTATATATACATTATACAGAGTGTTTTTATCAAAGGCTACTTCATGTATAAAATTTTTGTGTTTGATTTTTCGTGCAGTAAATGGCTGCATATCACCGCCTGAAAAATGATTTACAAGAGAGTCGTTTTTAAGTATATAAATATCATATGCATCTACATGAAAATCATATAACTCTATCAGCCATTCTGTTTGTGTGCATGTATTTATAACCTGAAGATTTGCCCACATATCTTTATCAAAAGACTGCAGGCGCGGGGCATCAAAAGGAGTGGGTTTAAAAAAGCCTTTTCGTTGTGCAGCAATAATATTTTTCAGAGAAGAATTATGCAGAGAATCTATATAAATAGAATAACTGCCTCTTTCCCAAATAAATTTTTCGGATGAGTCTGATAAAATAAGTGTCTTATTTTGTGAACGGGCAAAAACACTTATCAGTACAAATAAAAAAATAAATAAAATCTTTTTCATTAATAGCTGGTTTCATTTCCTGTCTGGCAGGAAATGAAACCTACCAGGCATTTTAATCAAATTTAATTGTCGGGTTTGCCTTCCCTAAATATTCACAATCTTGCAATTGTTTCATAGATTCAAACTTGACAGGAATCTTGCTGTATTTATACGCATCTGATAAGGGCATGGTTAGGTTATTATCTCCCATACTTATGTCAATATCCGTCATAGTCATTTGAGAAGGGTGCTCATACCCACAGGCGTGCGTTATTTCAAGTACTTCTTTGCGTAAATTTTTTACATAATTGTACAAACGATCAGCTTTGAGTGGCACATCGATACCCGATTGCAGCCATTTATTCTGTGTTGCAACACCAGACGGACATGTATTATTATGACATACTTGTGCCTGAATACAACCGATTGACATCATTGCTTCACGAGCAACGTGCACAACATCTGCGCCCATTGCAAATGCCATTAATGTACTTTCAGGGAAGCCTAATTTACCTGAAGCTGCAAACACAATACGGTCTGTTAAACCTCTTTCTGCAAATATTTTATATACGCTGCTGAATGCATATACAAAAGGTAAGGAAACGTGATCTGCAAATGCCGGAGGTGCCGCACCAGTACCGCCTTCACCACCATCAATGGTAATAAAGTCCGGGCCATAACCTTTTTCTAACATTCTATCAGCAAGCTCAATCCACATTTCCATTTTACCAACAGCAGATTTAAAACCAACAGGCAAACCTGTCTCCTGTGCGATCTTTTCAATAAAATCCATCATCTCAGGAACATTCGAAAATACACTGTGATATGCAGGTGAAATAACATCCTTACCCATAGGCAAACCGCGTATGTCTGCAATTTCCTGCGTAATTTTTGAAGCCGGAAGTACGCCGCCTTTGCCAGGTTTTGCGCCCTGGGAGAGCTTTACATCAATGGCACGTATACATGGATTGTCCTGCACCAATTGTTTTAGTTTAGACATGGAAAAGTTTCCATGTTCATCACGTACACCAAAATATCCTGTCCCGAAATGGAACATAATATCCGCTCCATGTTTGTGGTGCGGAGCCAAAGATCCTTCACCCGTATTTTGATAGGCGCCAGCTTTTAGTGCACCTTTATTTAAAGATTCTACAGCCTTTGCCGATAGAGAGCCGTAGCTCATACCCGAAATATTTATAATCGAATATGGTCTGTATGGTTTTCTTCTTTTGTTGTATGCACCCATCACTTTCGCACAGGGTACAAAGTCTGGTTTGGCTTTGTTTGGATGTCCTTCTTTTACTGCATATGAAAACATAGATGGTTTTATAAAAACAAAACCTGAACTATTTTGATCCTGATCCGTTCCGAAACCCTGATAGTTGTTTTCCTGCTTGGCAGATGCGTATATCCACGAGCGCTGCCTCCTGTTGAATGGCAGTTCTTCGCGGTTATTTGCAACAATATACTGGCGCAATTCCGGACCAATTTTTTCCAGCAAATATCTGAAATGCCCTACAATAGGAAAGTTGTGCTTTATTGTGTGTCGCCTGTTAAAGTAAACATCCTTAATGGCAATAATAATTAATAATACAATGGCATAGAACCACCAAGGTATTAGAGCAATAATATCAATAACCTCTTTCATCTATTATTTAACTGGTAAACTACTTATATAATTTGCATCACTTTTGTGCAGGCTCTTCTTCTGTTGTGCCCTCTTCAGTTGTTCCTTCTTCCGGTATAGCTTCTTCAGTTGTTCCTTCCTCGGTAGTTCCGTCTTGCGTATTACTTTCAGGTAATTCATATTCCTGAGGACGGGGTTTGTTTTGCTGCTCTTGCTGTTTCCTGGTTTTCCAGGTTTCTGTACCTTTTGTTCCTTCATACTTTGCCGGCGGTGCTAAAGAAAGCTTCTTCTTCCCTTTTGGCGCTGTTGGTGCAAACTGAAGTTTTACCTGCAATATGCCGTAGCCATCATTTTTAGATCCGGCGTAGGTAATATTATCTATTTTATCTGTTGTTGTAAATCTATAAATATACTCTGCACAGATGGATGTTCTTTGTGTAACTGTAAACTGCAAACCTAAACCAGCAGGCAGTACTAATGCTAAATTGCCAGAACTTGAAATCGGATTTCCGAAATTTGCAGAATTTTTATTATTGTATGTAGTAGAGGACTGGAACATCATAGCACCTACACCTACCTGCAAATATGGTTTACAAAATGTATAATGCGACTCTTTTCTTCTGTCTGGCGCTACACGAATAATCTCATCTATAATGTATAATCTGCCGTATGCCTGAAATTCATATCCTGTACCATGGAAAGATACATTGCGGATTTGATTATAATCTGAAGATTGAAGATTAACATAGGTTAAATCTGCTCCAAAAACTGTATGTGGCCAAAGTTTATAATTTACTCCTAATGAAAAAGCATAACTAAGTCCTTTTAAACCTAAGCCTTGTGTTAAATCACCGCGATATGTGCTCATGCCACCGCCTGCTGTAAATGTAATTGGCCCTCTGTAATAATAGGTGTCGAAAAACCCGGAATATTCGCGCTGCCTTTTAAATTGCCCAAAGGATAATAAAACAGTTATAAAGAATAATGAAAGTACAGTAATAAGTTTCCTCACCTGAAATTATTTTTAAGTTAATACTCAAATTTACTTAATAAATGTGTGATTGCACAGTCAAAATTCCAGTTATGGAATAGTTTCTTACCTAAATTTTAGCGGTTTAACACTTTTAAATAATTTATATTTTGAAAAATAGTGGTGTAATTGATTTGTATCTGTTATTTTTGCTCATGTTCGTATTGGCCTATTTTAAACCAGACAATACCAATAATTGATTATTCTCTTAAACTATACATTATATGGGCGCACTTGGTACAATATTGATCGTAGTAGGTTTCATTTTAGGAAATATCAGCGGATACATGCTTTCAAATTCCAATGTTATGAAAGACGCAAACGGAGCTGTTATTAAATCTAAAGAAGTTTTATTTGCTGCAGTAATTGCTGTTTCAGCAATCATGATTTTGATTGGTCAGTATATTGTAGTAGCTCCGAATAGCTATTAATCATACATTACTCATTTAAAAAACCTGTGTGCAAATTGCATACAGGTTTTTTTATTTTTTAAGAAATAATTTTTATGCTTTGGCTATTCTTTTTATATTCATCTGAATTATATTAATGCATTGTATATATGAGTGATATAAAATATAATAATAAATGGTTCAAGTCTGGATTGGAGTTGCTTAATGAAGTGCTTTATGGTAAGTGGAAATTTATTATAATCTGGAATTTAATTGATAAACCTCTTAGATTCTCCGATTTAAGAAAAAATATTCCTTCTATTACGGATCGTATGTTAAGCCTCCAATTAAAAGAATTAGAAGAAGAAGGATTTGTTGAACGGATTGTTGCAGAAGGAAATCCTCCTAAAATTGATTATAAATTAACGTCTAAAGCTTCAGGTATTATTCCGGCTTTGACAGAGCTTGACAATTATGGGCGATCACTCATCTCAGAGACTGCAGATAAGAAAACACCTTCAAAAACTGCTGCTTTAAATCTGAGCGAAGATGAGGAATCTTTCTTTGACCAATTATAGTTCATCTGCTTCCAGGTAAAATCCTTTTGCTTTTGCTTTGCTCATAATTACGTGTTGGACTGTTTTACTTTCGATTTTGCTTTCCAGCCACGAAATAATATCGAAATAAATAAATGCCCTTTTTTCATAATCACTGTTTTCAATCGGCACCAACTGATTTTTTAAATTGCTGAACCTTCCAACCAATTCATTCATATCTACTTCATTATTCAGATCTTTTAAGAATTTTAGAATATATTTCTGAAACATTCTTAAATCGTCGCGTTTCCACAAAAAGCGGTACGTAGAAATAATATAGTATTTGATTACATCAAAATTACCCAGTTCATAATGGCAAATCAGATTTATGATCCGGGCAAAGCAATGAATATCTTCACGAATATCAACATTAGGGATATTGATGATACGGTTAAGCCATCTTAAACAGTGATTATATAAGCCTGCACCAAAATACAAGCAGGCAATTTTATACATTAAAATCAGGGCTGAATGTGGATCAAGTTTTTTAAGCAGCTCGTCAATATCTTCTTTACGATCAATAAATAATTTTTTTACACCTGCATTAAATTCACCTGTAAGGAAAAAAAGGTTTAATTCATGAATAAAATAATATTTTAATAAACTGATTTTCAATCGTTCATTAAAATAGACCGTACTATCATTTGTAAAGTTAATAAGTTTATGTTTATTCAAAACAAACTCTTCAAAATAATTTAACTTAAATTGAGCTATCATTAAGTTATTCAGTGCTTTAACATAATTTTCAGGAGAAAATTTTATCCGATCAGGATTTTCTTCATATAAATGTACTAACCGGTTGGCATACAGGTACCCGTTAGAAAAATCCTGCAAAAAGTAGTAGTAACCAATGTACAAAAGATATAATGTTATTTTTTCACCCAAAGAAAGCTCTTCTTCCTTGTAATCAGGCAAATTGCTGATAAAATATTCTTTTACGCGGATAGAATCTTCTTCGTCGCGAATGAAACCGATTCGGGTATAATAAGAGTTTAATTTAATACTCAAATTCGAAAACATATTGATGTTGTGAATCTGAGAATTTATTTTCCGAACATCGTCAATAATAGTATCAACGGTTTCTTCAATATCTTCATCAATCGTTAGCATCAAAATACTCTTTTCAAGTTTGATGATTTCAAGGGTGAGTTCTAAATTTTCGTGTACCTGGGAAAGTCGACGCGCCTTTTTCAGACAGGATTTTCCTTGTGGGTACAGCCGGCGTTCAAATAACAACTGGGCAAAATCAATCTGCTCACGAATCTGCAGATCTAATATCTTAGGCAGATTATACTGACGCAGCGAAAGCAGAATCTTTTCATAGAGATAGGCTTTCAGATTTGAAAGCTGTGACGTTTTAATTGCAGGAATAACCTCTGATACACGTTCTTCATTAAATGTTTTTTGTTTGTTCAGATAATCAAATAAAAGCAGCATTTTCTTGTCTTCGGGATCACCAGTGCCTGTATGATTGATTTTAAAATGTCTTTTTTCATTCGGACTAAGCGAATGAATGAGATCGAATAAGCTTTTTGACTTAACCCTGGACATAGTAATTATTAATACCTAAATGAATTAGTAATCAGATTATAATGCAATATAATTAATTGTTAGAAAACGTAATGTTTAATTAAGCTCAAATATAGATCTTTGTTTAAAACATTTGATTTGTGCTCAACGTTTTTATGTACGTTTTGGGCCGTGTTGAGATGGTATTTATGAGTTTCTTAAACAAAAAAGTCCCGCCAATAGCGAGACTTTAAGCATTATATATATTTTATGCGTTCTTTTAAAGAAAAGCTTATTTATAAAGCTTGTTATAATTTGATTTTCCTTCTTCCAGAAAATCTATATATGCATCTACATTCCGTTCATAGGTTATATGCTGAGTAAGTTCTTTCTCAGAGTTCGGATCTAAGATCACGTATAAAGGTTGTCCGACATAATTAAAGCGACTCGTTTGGAAGTCATTATTCTGTGCACCGATATTTTTCTTGATTTTGTTATCCAGTTTGGATGTATACCATTCACTTTCGGGAAGTTCTGTTCGGTCATCGGTGTATAATGATACAATTACAAAATCTTCGCGCAAGCGTTTAAGAACTGCTGAATCTGCCCATACATTGCGTTCAACTTCTCTGCAGTTTACACAACCATGTCCGGTAAAATCTACAAACAATGGTTTGCCCTGCTGTTTTGCACATGCTACTGCTTCTTTATAATCGAAATATCCTTGTAAGCCTAAAGGCAAATGCAGGAAATCATTATACTTCGGTGTTCCGCAGATCTTATCAGTTGCTGTTGTATAATCTTCCAGTGGAGGCAAATACCCGGAGAGTGGTTTGAGCGGATTACCTGCGATGCCGGCACCCAAATACACTGCGAAAATAAGGCTCAAAATTGCCAGCACTTTTCTTATTCCGCCAATCCCTCCTTTATCATGCTCGCTGAGTTTTATAAATCCGAGCAGATATAAACCCAATGCAAATAAAATCAGCACCCAAATCAATAAAAATGTATTTCTGTTTAATATATGCCAGTGCTCTACCTGATCGGCAATGCTCAGGAATTTTAATGCAAGGCCCAATTCAATAAAACCCAGGCTTACTTTTACTGTATTCAACCAGCCACCTGATTTTGGTAATGACTTCAACCAATTCGGAAATAAGGCAAATAAGGTAAATGGTAAGGCAAACGCAGATGAATAAGCAACCATCCCGATAACCGGTTTAACAATTTCGCCACCTGCGGCGGCCAATAATATGGTACTGACAATTGGGCCGGTACACGAAAACGAGACTAGTACAATGGTAAATGCCATAAAGAAAATTCCCACGTAACCGCCTTTATCTGATTGCTTATCAACTTTATTTATAAAATTGTTTGGCAGTGTTATTTCGAATAAGCCAAAGAATGAAAGTGCAAACACAATGAAAATCACCGTAAATAACAGATTGGGAAACCAATGTGTGCTTATAAAATGTCCAAACTCTGCGCCAATGGTAGAAGCAATCACCACACCGATTAATGTATAGATCGAAACGATAGATAAACCATAAATAATTGCTTTGCGAACAGATTCTTTCTTAGAACTTGATGTGTTAGAAAAAAAAGAAACTGTCATCGGCACCATAGGGAATACACAGGGTGTAATAATGGAAACAAACCCTGCTACAAAAGCGAAGAATGCAAAAAGCAATAACGACGTATCTTCTTTTGCTCCCCCACGCTCTTTGATTGTAATATTTACATCAGATGCTTTAGGCATTTGCCCTTTCGGTTTTACTACTTCATTATTACCGGCAAATGCTAAGCTGTCTTTCAAACGTTTAATAATCTCCTCATTAATACTATCTCTTTTAATAAGATTATCTACATGATGAGCAAGCTTCTGTAACTCAGACTCAGGTATTGAAATATTTTTTTCTGCCTGTACCTGGAAAACAAGAAAGACAAAAGCGAAAAGATATAGACTGTATGCTTTCATTATTTGCTGTACTTTTTAACAAAACTTTTTAAATACTCCACACTCACATCATTCCCTTTAGCGTCTCGCTCAATTAAGGTTTTTTTCTCTGCTTCCAGACTTTGTAAACCTGCTTTATTTTCAGGTTGACTTTTAGGCACTGTAGCGTTAGATGTTTCTGCTACAGATGTCTTCTTAACAATTTTTCTTGCAGGCAGAATTGTCATTCCTGAAAAAGTAAATTCTTCTTCGCCGGGAATACACTTTCCTTCTGTGCACGTTTGATAATTAACAGCGAAAGAAATTTTAGGAACATCATTCAGAATAACAATTTTTTGTCTGAATTCTGCGTGGTCTACAAAGTAGGTAACATCACCTTCCCAGATCGGATCGTATTTTTTCTTCGGTTTAATAGCTTTTGGCTTGCCCAGTAACTGGTATCCTTTATCTGCAATAAATTTGAACTCCGTAATTGTAGGACCAAGATTCGGGTCAAAGTCATTTGAATACAAATACCAATCCGGTATAATGCTTGCATTTGCAATAATTTCAATGGTATCTCCTATATGTATTTCCTTGGAAGATAATGTAAAAGACCATTTCGCAGGACTTTGTGCCTGAGCGAGAAATGCTATCAACCAAATTGTAATTCCAATAATAATTTGTTTCATATTCAATACTATACAAAATCTGTTGTTATTAAGTTTCTAACAATTGATTAGACGTTATCTTATAAAAAAACTGACGGCTCATCGTTAGATTTCCAAGGTTTTAAAAACCGTCGAGATTTAACGACGAACTTATTTATTACCAAAATATTTATGAAACAGTACAATTGTTTCAATTCCTTTCAGGTAGTTAAATACTTTATAATGTTCGTTTGGTGAGTGGATCGCATCGGAATCCAGACCAAAGCCCATTAATACGGTTTTTAAACCCAGTACCCTTTCAAACAAGGCAACAATCGGAATACTTCCGCCTTCACGCATCGGGATCGGTTTTTTATTCCATGCTTCAGCGAATGCTGCTTCTGCTGCTTTATAACCTGCACTGTCTGTTGGCGTAATTGCCGGTTCGCCGCCATGATGCGGAATTACTTCTACTTTTACAGAAGCCGGTGCAATACTTTTGAAATAATCGGTAAACAGTTGTGTGATCTTATCCGGTGTCTGGTTTGGCACCAGGCGCATAGATATTTTAGCCTGTGCCACAGAAGGCAAAACTGTTTTTGCTCCTTCGCCGATATAACCGCCCCAGATTCCGTTTACATCTAAGGTCGGACGGATTGACGTTCTTTCTAATGTTGTAAAACCTTTTTCACCTTCCACATCTGCAATGTCTAGGGCTTTTTTATAATTATCTAAATTAAACGGTGCGCTGTTCAATGCTTTGCGATCTTCTGCACTCAACTCCAGCACATCGCCATAAAAACCCGGAATGGTGATGTGATTGTTTTCATCTTTCATCCCCGCAATCATTTCACACAGAATGTTAATTGGATTTGCAACGGCCCCGCCATATACACCAGAATGCAGATCGCGGTTAGGACCGGTAACTTTTACTTCTAAATAACTTAATCCTCGTAAGCCGATTGTAATAGAAGGAGTATCAACAGAAAAGATTGCTGTATCTGAAACCAGTATGACATCAGCTTTCAGTTTGTCTTTATTTTTTTCTAAAAATGGACCAAGGTTATCAGAACCAACTTCTTCTTCGCCTTCAATCATAAATTTTATGTTGCATGGTAGTTCTTTCATTGCTGTGAGAATTTCCAATGCTTTAATGTGCATGTATACCTGACCTTTATCGTCACAGGCTCCGCGCGCATAAATGTTTCCGTCTTTAATAACCGGTTCGAAAGGAGGAGAAGTCCACAACTCATACGGATCTGCAGGCTGCACATCATAATGTCCGTAAACCAGAATTGTCGGTTTAGAAGCATCAATGAGTTTTTCTGCATATACTACCGGATTTCCGCCCGTCTCACACAACTCTGCTTTATCTGCGCCTGCTTTTAGAAACTGCTCTTTTGCAAATTCTGCAGCACGTATTACATCTGCCTTGAATTTCTTATCTGCACTGACAGAAGGAATTTTCAGCCAGTCGCACAATTCATGTATAAAGCGGTCTTTGTTTTGCTCAACGTATGTAGAAACAGAAGAAGCGGTAAGTTGTGACATAGTATTTGGTTATATGTAGAGTATGTAAATATAGAAAAGTTTTAAGAAGAAGTGTAGAGTAAAAAGTGCAGACTTTAAGTGGTTAGCATCTGAAAACAGTGAGTTGTTGGCCGAATGGCACAACAATGAGTTGAGTCGTGGGTCAGTTAAAGTAAGAGATCAGATATTCTCCGTTTGGAATTTGTTTTTTGGAATTTGGAATTTTTGTCGACTAAACAATAAATGACTGCTCTCTAACCCCCCGCCACGCCTGCACACCACCCGTATGCAGCGCAACGATCACTGAACCTTTTTTAAAATATCCGGCTGAAATTTTATCTAATAAGCCAAACATCATTTTCCCGTTATAAATCGGGTCAAGTAAAATGCCTGTTTGTTCCTGAAAGTTTTTTACAAAATCAATCAGTTCAGGTTTTATCTTTGCATAGCCGCCAAATACATAATCAGAAGTAAAAAACTCTATTAAACTTCTGTCAAAATCTTGTTTTAGCAAATCTGCAACTTCATCAATAATATAATCGCCATTTTTTAATGCCGAAAAAACCAGCAGCTTTGTGTGGAGCTGCGGATTATTTTTAATTCCTTTCACTAAGCCTGCGAACGTACTGCCCGTGCCACAAGGTGTTGCAATATAATCTACCGGAATTTCAATTTCATCAACCAATTCTGCCATACCTTTAATGGCAAATTGATTGGTACCACCTTCAGGAATAAAGTAAAAATCGTTAGGATTTGAATTGCTTGATTCAAATCCTAAACTATTATTTTCACGGATGCTTCTGTATGTTTCTCTTGAAACAAAAACAAATTCCATTCCCAAATCTGCAGCATCTTTCAACGTTGGGTTTTCAATCAACAGTTCATTGCCGCGAATAATGGATTTTGTTTTCAAACCGAATTCTTTTCCATATGCTGCCGTTGCAATAATATGATTGGAATACGCACCACCACAGGTCAGCAAGCCTGTTTTACCTTCGCGCAAACATTCCTGCACATTGTACTTCAGCTTCCGGATTTTATTTCCGCCATACAACGGATGAACGAGGTCGTCTCTTTTTAGATATAGTGTTACACCCGCCTTTTCGGTTTGAGGAAGAATGATGGGTTGAAGCGGGCTTGGTTGCATGATGTAAAGATACTGGTGGTTGGCAGTTTAAGTGAAATATTTGTGTGTTTTCTTTTTGAGATACTTTCCACTTAAACGTGCCGAACCACGGCACTGCTCAGTACAAAACACGCCATGGTTCGGCACGTTTACGCAGATTAGCTTTTTATACGCATTGCTTTTACTCGCGTAAACTGCCAACCACTTAAAACGACTACACTTTACACCTTAAACTATACACTCGCCTGCTTAAAGGATTAAATTTCCAATTAGCACCAATATTCGTTTTAACACCTCACATTCCCTATCTTTGCATTTATGGCAGAAAATGAAATACCGGAAGAATTAGAAGACGGTTACAGTGAGGACGAATTATTTGAGCATCACCGTGTGGTGTGTGATCCGGGTCAATCGCCTCTTCGTATTGACAAATTTTTAATGTCACGCATTCAATATGCTACCCGTTCCCGTATACAGTATGGTATTGAAACAGATTCTGTTAAAGTAAACGATAAATCTACCAAACCAAGTTATAAAGTAAAACCGGGCGATGTGATTACCATTTCTCTGCCGCATCCGCCAAGAGAAGATGTATTAATTCCCGAAGATATTCCGCTTGATATTGTTTACGAAGACGATCAGATTCTGATTGTAAATAAAAAACCGGGCATGGTTGTGCATCCGGCACATGGTAACTGGACAGGGACATTAGTAAATGCCTTGGCGTATCACTTTGAAAATCTGCCCACACATGTTAACGGAAAAATCCGTCCGGGTTTGATACACCGTATTGATAAAGATACTTCCGGTTTACTTGTGATTGCAAAAACAGATTATGCCATGACGTTTATGGCAAAACAATTTGCCGATCACAGCATTGAGCGTACGTATTATGCAATCTGCTGGGGTGTGCCTGAGCCAAGAAGTGGCACAATAAAAAATTATCTGGGTCGCAGCACAAAAGATCGTAAGATTGTAGCGACTTATGAAAAAGAAGAAGACGGCAAACTTGCCATCACGCATTACAAAGTATTAAATGCGTACCACTATGTTGCATTGATCCAGTGTAATCTGGAGACCGGCCGTACGCATCAGATCCGCGCACATATGAAATCTATCGGGCACCCGTTGTTCAATGATATGAGCTATGGCGGAAGCTCTGTTGTAAAAGGAACGGTGACAGGTAAATACAAACAGTTTGTTGAGAATTGTTTTTCGTTATTACCACGCCAGGCGCTTCATGCAAAAACATTGGGTTTTATACATCCGACTACAAAACAGTTTATGCAGTTTGATAGCGAACTGCCTGCAGATATTCAAGGGGTGCTGGACAAGTGGGAACGTTATGTGGGAGAAGAAAAGTAAGTAGTATAGAGTACAGAGTATAAAATCCTTTGTTAAAATTTATATCATAATCTTCTTTTACGATTGAATTTTCTTGCAAAATTTAATCTAAGTTAGAGTGCAAGGTACTTTGTACTTAGCACTCCGTACTCTGTACTTTATGACGCTCGGTATCCGTTACATGCTTCTTTCCATCGTATCGTTCTCGCTCATGCATCTATGCGTGAAAGCCATACCGGATATTCCTGTTACACAAACAATTCTTCTGCGGTCTGTTTTTTCAATTGTCTTTTGTCTGATTGCTATTAAGCAGGCAAACGTTGCTTCCTGGGGAAATAACAAACCTTTTCTTATTCTGCGCGGATTGGTCGGTATGCTTTCATTGATTTGCTTTTTTTATTCCATACAGATGCTTCCGCTCGGAACTGCTGTAACCATCGGAAATCTTGTTCCTTTCTTTACATTATTTTTAGCCTTTTTATTTCTGAAAGAAAAAATCCCGCATCTTAAATGGGTCTTCTTCGCTATTTCTTTTCTGGGTGTATTTTTAATGAAAGGGCTTGATAAAGATCTGTCGACGCCTGGGATCATACTTGGTTTGCTTGCTGCACTTTTTACCGCAACCGCACATTTTGTCGTACGCAAATTACGCGACACCGATGCCACTTCGGTGATCATGTTTTATTTTCCGTTCATAACTATTCCGTTCATGCTGCCATTTGCAATACAGCAATGGAAAGTACCTGACAATCGTGAATGGTTGTTTTTACTATTAATTGGAATTACGACACACGTTGGACAATTATTTCTTACCAAGGCCTACAAATACGAAGAAGTTAAAAACATTTCCTACGTTTATTATTTAGGTATTGTACTTTCCTTTGTATACGGCATTATATTTTTTGGAGAATTCATCAGCTGGAAATCCTCTGTAGGTGTGGGGTTGGTGATATTGGGAATGATTTTAAACATGCTGGTTTAAGGCTCAATGCTAAAAGCCTAAGGCTTATTGTTTCCCGATTTTTTCGATAGACTTTTGTATCAGGTAAAAAATAAAAACATTAAAGACTAAATGAAACGAAAAGTTTAGCATTAGGCGTTCTGCTTTAAGCCTTTTTATAAAGCTTCTCTTTCTGCTTTAATCCGTTCCAATTCTATTACGTCAATCTTATCCTTTGGTCTGTCGCATGCTTTTTTACTTTCAATTAAATGATTGATATGTAAAAATTTTATAGGTATTTTAAAAATTATAGCTGTGGAAGCTGTCTGATAACATATATCAAAATTTTGCTGCTCAAAGCCTTTTATATACGCCATTAAATCCAATTCCATTCCTGAGTTAAGCCGAATGGATAACCAACTAGGGATAAAATCCATTCGCTCAATTTGAGGTAAATCACCAAGACCAGCTTGTATTAAAGAATTTCTTAAATGTATTCTGTTTTGTGGAGTATCTTTTAACCAGATATCAAGATCTGCTGTTGTTCTGGAAAAGCCATTAAGATTGGTTGCAAAACCATCAACCATAATATATTGAAAATTGTTTTGATGAAAAGCCTTCCAGAGGTTTAAAACCTCTTCGTCAAAAATATCCACTATTCTTTAGGTTTATTTTCAGAATGGATAATCGTTGCATTACGCAGCATCCGATCAATCTTCATTAGTTTCATTAACAATAAAAACCGTTCTTCATAAACATTCAACTGTTTATTTGCTGAAGCAGTATTTTGATTATTAAGAGATTTCATCTAAAATCGAATTGAAAGTAATACAAGATACAGAACATTAATAAAATTCCAAACCAAGAAAATTGTAGCTGTCATTTATTCACTACATTAAAACAAAATAACTCTATTCTATGATTTAGCGCACAAAACCTCCTAGGATTAGAAATATCCGATGCTGTTATTTGTATGCATCGAAATTCTTGGAGGTTTTAGTTAGATACACCAAACAATACAGGCAACAAAATATACAAATATTGTTGTTGTGTTTTCAGCAGTTTGAAACTTGTTTTTTGGGATTTACAAAAAGCTTTGCTTTTTAGCTGCGTTCCAGTATTCATCCATTTCAGCCAGGCTCATGGTATTTAATTGCTTACCGTCTTTTTTAGATTCTGTTTCCAGATATTGAAACCGTTGTATAAACTTTTTGTTGGTACGCTCCAGTGCATCTTCAGGATTGATGTTTAAAAAGCGGGCGTAGTTAATAAGAGAGAAAAATAAATCGCCGAGTTCACCTTCAGCTTTAAACGCATCAATTTTTTTATCGTCTTCTATATTAAATTCCTGCTTAAATTCTGCAAGTTCTTCCTCTACTTTTTCCCAGACCTGTTTTTTTTCTTCCCAATCAAATCCTGCACCTCTTGCTTTTTCCTGTATGCGTGTTGCTTTGATCATTGCCGGCAACGACTTGGGAACACCGCTCAAAATTGATTCTTCTTTGGGCTTTTCCGTCATCTTAATCTGCTCCCAGTTTTTCTTAACAGCTTCTTCATCTTCTGCCTTTACATCACTGTAAATATGTGGATGCCGGCGAATCATTTTTTCAGCCAGTGTATTAAGCACATCACCGATATCAAATGTATTTGTCTCTGATGCAATCTTTGCATAAAAAACCAAATGCAGCATGATATCACCTAATTCTTTTTTTACTTCATCCAGATTCTTATCAAGAATAGCATCTGAAAGTTCAAACGTTTCTTCAATCGTTAAATAACGGAGACTTTCAATTGTTTGCTTTTTATCCCAGGGACATTGTGCACGCAACTCATCCATGATCGTTAACAATCTGTCAAATGCTTTTAATTGCTCTGCTCTTGAATTCATAACAAAATGGCGTTTTAGGTAAACAAATATCCATATTCTTAGCTCTTATGCGTGTTTTCAGTTGTATATTTTGCCCGCATGTTGATAAAATATTTATTTGTATAATTTTTAAAAGAAAAGATAGTAATGCATTCTTTTTGTAAATTTGGTTAGAAACAACTCTTTTCAATTGTGACTTTAATCAAATCTATTTCCGGAATACGCGGAACAATCGGTGGTAAGCCTGGAGATTCATTAACACCTATTGATGTTGCAAAATTTACAGCAGCATACGGTACATGGGCAAGAACAGCGTCTGAAAGTAATACAATTGTTATCGGCCGTGATGCACGATTATCCGGCCCATGGGTTTCATCTATAGTTACTGAAACATTGCGTTGTTTAGGTTTCGATGTGGTTGACCTTGGTTTATCTACAACACCAACAGTTGAAATGGCCGTAGTTTGGGAAAAAGCTGCCGGCGGTATTATCATCACAGCCAGTCACAATCCCGGACAATGGAATGCATTGAAATTACTAAATGCGAATGGTGAATTTATTTCCGAACGCGACGGGAAAAAAATTCTTGTGCTTGCGAAAAAAGAAAATGTTTCATTTGTTGATGTGAAACATTTTGGCAAATACCGCAAAGACGATACCTATATTCAAAAACATGTTGATGCCATTTTAAAATTACCACTGGTAGATGTAGAAGCAATCCGCAATAAGAATTTTAATATTGCGATCGACTGTGTAAACTCTACTGGCGGAATCGCATTACCTTTATTATTGAAGGCTTTAGGTGTGAAACAGGTTTCTGAATTTTACTGCGAACCAGACGGACATTTCCCGCATAATCCGGAGCCTCTGGCCGAGAACCTTTCGTTCATTTCAAATGAAATTGAAAAAGGTCATTACGATCTGGGTATTGTTGTAGATCCGGATGTTGACCGTTTGTGTTTCATCAACGAAGACGGCAGCATGTTTGGCGAAGAATATACGCTTGTCGCAATTGCCGATTATGTACTGAAGCATACTCCTGGTAATACAGTTTCAAATCTTTCTTCAACAAAAGCATTAAAAGACGTTACTGAAAAACATGGCAAACAATATGTAGCTTCTGCAGTTGGCGAAGTTAACGTTGTTACAGCGATGAAAAAAAATAAAGCAATTATCGGTGGCGAAGGCAACGGCGGCGTGATCTATCCGGAATTGCACTACGGCAGAGATGCCTTAGTTGGTATTGCATTGTTCTTATCACATTTAGCAAAATATGGAAAGTCTGTTTCCATGCTACGTGCAAGCTATCCGAATTATGTGATTTCAAAAAATAAAATTGAAATGACAGACGATATCGACGTAGACTGTATCATTGAAAAAATTAAAGAACATTACGCTAAAACACCAATGATTACAGTTGATGGTGTACGTTTCGATTTCGATGCTGGCTGGGTACATTTACGCAAATCGAACACAGAGCCTATTATCCGTATCTATGCAGAATCCGACACGCATGCAACAGCCGATAATCTGGCGCACAAAATAATCAGCGATATTAAAGAAGTTCTTGATACACATGCGTGTTTACTTAGATAATGCAGCAACAACAGCTCTGGACCCGCAGGTTCTGGAAGCGATGATGCCTTATTTAACCACGCACTTCGGCAATGCTTCTTCTATTCACGGGCACGGACGTGAAACGCGTTCGGCCATTGAAATTGCGCGTAAAAAAATTGCAGATCTATTAAATACAACCGCTGCAGAAATTTTTTTTACTTCCGGCGGAACAGAAGCAGACAATACCGCTATTATCGGTGCGGTAGAAAAACACAACATCAAACACATTATAACCAGTCGGCTGGAACATCATGCCGTGCTGCACACGGTTCAGTATCTGCAAAAACTGAATCGCGTAATGGTACATTATGTTGATGTAAATGAACAAGGTGTAATTGATCTGACACATCTGGAATCTTTATTAAAAGAATTCCCAAACGTACTGGTTACATTAATGCACGGCAATAACGAGATTGGAAATATGCTGGATCTTACTGCTACTGGAAATTTATGTCAGCAGTATAACGCACTCTTCCACAGCGATACTGTGCAGACTATCGGACATTATCCTTTACATTTATATTCGTTGCCGGTTGATTTCATTGCCGGTTCGGCGCATAAATTTCACGGACCAAAAGGTATCGGTTTATTGTATCTAAAATCAGGCTCAGCAATTTATCCGTACATGCATGGCGGTGCACAGGAACGTAACATGCGGGGCGGCACCGAAAATACGGCGGCAATTGTCGGCATGGCAAAAGCGCTGGAGCTTGCTTATGAACGCATGGATAAGGACCGCACGCACATCCGGTCGCTGAAAAACTATATGATTGATGCGCTCAATGAAAAAATTTCGGGCTTATTCTTTAATGGTGAATCTGCTGATATGGATAAAAGTCTGATGCATGTATTGAATGTAAGTTTGCCACCATCAGAAAAAAATGAAATGCTGGTAATGAACTTAGATATTGCAAAAATATCTGCCTCTGCCGGGAGTGCCTGTACCAGCGGTACGAATATTGGTTCGCATGTACTGGAAGCAATCGGCGCAAAAGACGATTGGGGCTATGTACGCTTCTCGTTCGGAAGAAATAATACCAAAGAAGAAATAGATTACTGCATTCAAACGTTAGTAAAAAGTATCAAGTAATAAGTGCTATGAAAAAATTAACCGTATCTCTTTTCGTTATCATCCTCTCTGTTAGTATTGCATGCGCACAAATGGGAAAGCCTTTTCCACAGCTGGCAAGTAAAAAATTAAACGGGCATGCATTTCCGATTCCCGACAGTGTAAAAGGCAAATACACGATTATAGGTATTGCCTTTTCTAAAAAAGCAGAAGAGAGCTTAAAGAGCTGGTACCAACCGGCCTATCAGACATTCATTCAGAAAAAGAAAACAATCTTTGCTGAAGAAGTTTATAATGTAAACACCTATTTTGTTGCTGTTGTTACAGGAGCCAATAAAGTTGCCGGGGGTGATATTGTAAAAACGATACAAGCACAAACACAGAAAGAATTGCAGTCGTATATTTTAACTTACATCGGTGAATTTGCATCCTTCAAAAAAGCACTGAACATTACAGAAAATGATGAACCATACTTTTTTGTATTGGACGATAAAGGTGTGATTTCTTATATTACTTATGGTGCATACACAGCCAAGAAGTTAGAAGAGATTGAAGAAGCTGTTAGCACAGATGAGTAAAAAGTAATGTCACTGACATCTAAAACTTCGGTGAAGTCAACCACTTTCCAATAAAATTTTTTAATCAAAGTTCTGCTTTAGGCTTATATAGTTCTGCTCCGGAGTTATCTATATCTATTCGAAGTAGATATAGTTATCCTCCGAGCTTATATAGTTTTGTTCGGAGCTTATTTATATATACTCGGAGCTTATATAGATATACTTTTTGCTGATCTGGTTCTGCTCAGAGTATATATAGTTCTGCTTTTTACTTATTTACGTTTAACGTTGGCGAGGTTTTAAACTTTACCGACGTTGATTACCCAGGATTTCTACCTTTCCTCATTTCTGAATCCATTATTTTTTTATAACTTCTGTACCATTGGTTACCAAATGGTAACCTCAAAAAGGAACCAATACCACACGTTAAGACTTATATTGTTGTTACAACATACTTTTACACCACAATCTTTTACCATGAAAACATTTAAACTATTTGAACCTCTTAAGATTGGTTCTATTTCTCTAACAAACAGCATTGTAATGGCACCAATGACACGCTGTCGCGCCATCGGAAACATTCCAAATGATTTAATGGCAACCTATTATGGTCAGCGCGCAACTGCCGGACTGATTATTACGGAAGGAACTTCTCCTTCACCAAACGGTTTGGGGTATGCACGTATGCCAGGCATCTTCAGCAAAGAGCAGGTTGAAGGCTGGAAAAAAATTACCAAAGCCGTACACGACAAAGGTGGAAAAATTGTGATACAATTGATGCACTCCGGGCGTATCGGCCATTCAGCAAACATGCCTGTGCGCTCCAAAATTGTTGCGCCTTCAGCTGTAAAACCCGCCGGACAAATGTGGACGGACTCTTTACAGATGCAGGATTATCCGGTACCAAATGCAATGACTGCGGAAGAAATCGTTTCAACAAAGGCAGAATTCGTAAGTGCTGCTAAAAACGCGATTGAAGCAGGTTTCGATGGAATTGAATTACATGGCGCAAACGGTTATTTGTTGGAACAGTTCCTTTCTCCAATCAGCAATGTGCGTACAGATGAGTACGGCGGCAGCATTGAGAAGCGCAGCCGTTTTGTGCTGGAAGTTGCCGAAGCTGTTGCAGCAGCAATCGGCAAAGACAAAACTGGTATTCGCCTTTCCCCTTATGGTGTTGCGAGCGACATGCCGCACTATCCGGAAATTGATGCAGAGTATGATTATCTATCCCGTAAACTGAATGATATAGGAATTGCCTATATACATTTGGTGGATCATTCAGCGATCGGTGCGCCGGCAGTACCAATTGAAATCAAACAAAAGATTCGTTCGAATTTTAAAAATACGATTATTCTTTGCGGCGGCTTTATAAAAGAAACAGCTGAAGCAACCTTAGAGAGCGGGCTTGCAAATGCAACAGGTTTCGGCAGGCCGTTTATTAATAATCCGGATCTGGTTGAACGTTTGAAAAAAGACGAACCGCTTGATCAAAATTTAAATATGGATCAGTTCTATACACCGGATGAAAAAGGATATACGGACTATTCAACCTACCACGCATAAGTGGTTTTTGCTTTAGTATAAAAACAAACTGTTTTTAAGTACCATCAGATTCGATGGGTTTAGAAAAGTCTTTTATAAAATTTTATTCATCCTGGACATCATTATAATCCTGGTTCAGACAATTGAGGCTTCTTTTTGTCTGAACCAGGATTGTAAGGATTAAATAGAAAAGACAAGATTTTGATAATTTATAAAATAGAAAAAGGCCTGTCCCTCGACAAGCCTTTCTTTAAATAATTAACCAAAGATTTACACCTTCTCCAATATTGTTCTCCAGCTCGTTTCTTTACGGATCTTCAGACGTAATTCGCTGATGGCAACGCGTTCCTGCTCCATCGTATCACGGTGACGGATTGTAACGGTGTTGTCTTCCAGTGTCTGGTGATCAACCGCAATACAAAATGGTGTTCCGATTAAATCATTACGTGTATAACGCTTACCGATCGAGTCCTTATCTTCATACGTTACCTTGATATCGTATTTCAGTTCGTTGTAAATTTCCATTGCTTTTTCCGGCAAGCCGTCTTTCTTTGTAATCGGAAGAATCGCTGCTTTAATCGGCGCCAGCGTCGGATGTAGTTTTAAATACACACGCTCTTTATGATTCTCGCCTTCGCCTGTTACTTCTTCGGTGTATGCATTACACAATACTGCAAGGAAACATCTGTCTGCACCAACAGAAGTTTCAACTACATACGGAACATAGTTACCGTAAGGCTTTCCGGTAGTTTCATCAATATCGTTATCAAAATACTGTTGTTTCTTTTTCGATAATTCCTGATGGTTTGCCAAATCAAAATCAGTACGTGAATGAATTCCTTCCATTTCTTTGAAGCCAAACGGGAATTCAAATTCAATATCTACCGCAGCATTTGCATAGTGCGCCAGCTTTTCGTGATCGTGGAATTTTAATTTGCTTGCCGGTAAACCGAGTGCTTTGTGCCAGTTCAAACGTGTCTCTTTCCATTTGTTGTACCATTCCATTTCCGTTCCGGGACGGATAAAGAACTGCATTTCCATTTGTTCGAACTCACGCATACGGAATGTAAACTGTCTTGCAACAATTTCATTACGGAACGCTTTACCAATCTGTGCAATACCAAACGGTATTTTCATACGGCCGGATTTCTGTACATTCAGAAAGTTTACAAAAATACCTTGTGCTGTCTCCGGTCTTAAATAAATAGTACTCGCGTCTTCTGCAACCGAACCAACCTGTGTAGAGAACATCAGGTTGAACTGGCGTACTTCTGTCCAGTTTGCGGTACCGCTTACCGGACATGTAATTTTTTCATTCGTGATCAGGTCCTGCACCCCTTTCAGGTCATTTGCTTCAAGTAAGCGCGCAAGTTTTTTTACCAGTGCATCTGCTTCTGCCTTCTGACCGGCAGCTTCCATTTGTGCGGCACGTTCTTCTACCAGCACATCTGCTCTGTATCTTTTCTTCGAATCTTTATTATCAATCATCGGATCACTGAAGCCATCAATATGGCCCGAAGCTTTCCAGGTTAAGGGATGCATAAAAATAGACGCATCAATACCAACGATGTTGTCATTCAACTGCGTCATTGCTTTATACCAAACTGTTTTGATGTTGTTTTTTAATTCAACACCCATTTGTCCGTAATCATATACTGCCTGCAAGCCGTCATAAATTTCTGATGAAGGAAAAACAAAACCATATTCTTTCGCATGCGAAACGATTTTTTTCATCAGGCCGTTTTCAGCCGGGGCTACTACTTTATTTTCCATGAATATTCTGTTACGTATTTGTGCTGTTTTATAAGTTTATACCTGTAAATACTTATGTGAAATTTAAATTGATCAACGGACCAAAAATCACAACTTTTAAAACAGTTATTTGTTAAGTTTGCAAATTAAATATGTTTCTATGGCATTGCCTAATAAAAAATCCAAAACAGCTGTCTTTCTGATTAATCTGGGTACGCCTGACAGTCCAAATACGCCCGACGTGCGCAAATACCTTCGTCAGTTTTTAATGGACAGAAGAGTGATTGACATTCCGTGGTTTAACCGCTGGATGCTGATTAATTTAATTATAGCTCCTTTCCGTGCTCCCAAATCGGCACACGAGTATCAAAAACTCTGGACTGAAAAAGGTTCGCCGCTTATGTTTCACGGTGTTGCAATCAAAGAATTATTGCAAAAAGCACTAGGTGATGAATATAAAGTAGTCCTTGGCATGCGTTATCAGAACCCGTCTATTGAATCAGCTGCTAAAGAACTGGAAGCCAAAGGTTATAACAAAGTTATTGTATTGCCGTTATTTCCGCAATATGCTTCTGCTTCTACAGGTTCTGCTGTCGAAGAAGCATTACGTGTTATAGGAAAATGGGAAGTTACGCCACATATAGAGGTCATTTCTAAATTCTTCGATCATCCGTTATTTATAAAAGCCTTTGCCGAAATTGGACGCAACTATCTGAATGCAAGAAGCTGGGATCATATTATTTTTTCCTATCATGGCATTCCGGAAAGACAGATTAAAAAAGCTTCCATCGGTGATCAGTGCAAACTGGGAACCTGCTGTCAGGTATATGGTACAAGAAATGAATATTGTTACCGCGCACAATGTTACGAAACAACCCGTTTGTTAGTTCAGGAATTAGGATTGGCTGAAGGTTCGTATTCAGTTTCGTTTCAGTCTCGTTTGGGCAAAACACCATGGATCAAACCATACACCGATCACAATATTGAAGAGCTGGGTAAAGCAGGAAAGAAAAGTATTTTGTTTTTCTCGCCATCATTTATTGCCGATTGTCTGGAAACTACCGTTGAAGGCGGCGAAGAATATAAATTGTTATTTGAAGAACACGGCGGTAAAGACTGGCAGCTGGTAGAAAGTCTGAATACCAACCAAACCTGGGTAGAGTGTTTGAAAGATATGGTGGTGAGTAAAGGATAAAGATTTAAAAGTAAGAAACACAAAGGTCGCAATTAAATTTAACAGCTGCCTTTGTGTTTATTCTATTTTCGTTTGGTTCGCCGCGGCGAATTGTTTTTTGAATTTTGTTATTTTTTCACAACTTGTAAAATCTACTAATTATCTCTGAAACATATTCTACATCTTCTTTTTTCATTCCCGTATAAATCGGCAAACTCAAAACTGTATTTGCTAATTTTTCTGTAACCGGCAGACTTCCTTTTTTCAGATTTAAAAATTCATAGGCTTTCTGTAAGTGAGCAGGCACCGGATAATGAATGCCTGTTTGAATTACATGTTTGGTTAAGTATTTTTTTAAATCATCACGTTTTGTTGCCTTAATCACATATTGATGATAAATATGTTTGTGATCCGGCGGACAAACAGGTGTCTGAATTTCTTTTATATCTTTTAATCTTTCTGTATACCGGGCCGCAAGCTGAATACGTTCTTCATTCCATTGATCGAGATAGTTTAATTTGATCGATAATACGCCGGCTTGTATTTCATCCAGTCGGGAATTTACACCCGTTGTTTCATAATAATATTTTTTTTCCGACCCGTAGTTCCCAAGCAGACGGATTTGTTTTGCCAGTGAATTATCATTTGTTGTAATGGCTCCGCCGTCGCCATAAGCACCCAATGGTTTCACCGGATAAAAACTCGTAGCATTTACAATTCCAAAACTTCCTGTCTTTTGATTTTTATACGTTGCACCATGCGCCTGTGCATTGTCTTCAATAATATACAAGTTGTTTTTTTCTGCAAAATCAACGATTGTGCCCATCTCGCAAGGCAAGCCGTACAAATGCACCGGAATAATTGCTTTTGTTTTTGAAGAAATTTTTGCAAGAATTGTTGACGCAGTAACATTAAATGTGTTTGCATCCGGCTCAACTAAAATTGGTATTGCACCAACACGAGTAACTGCAAGCAGCGTTGCAATAAAACTATTGGCTGGAACAATTACTTCATCCCCTATACCAATATTCAATGCCCGAAGTGAAAGCGTAAGTGCATCCAATCCGTTACCAACACCAATACAATGCTTTACAGAATGATATATAGCATAATCATTTTCAAATTGTGAAACCCGTTTACCTAAAATATACCAGGCATCAGCATGCAGTTCTTTGTAAAAAGATTCTACTTGTTTTTCAAGTATAGCATTTTGATGAACAAGTGTAAAAAAAGGAATTTCTTTCATAAGACGCTTAGTACTCAACGTATCTCTTTTAAAGATATGTGTTTTATTTAAGTAATAAGAATAGCTGCATAAAATGATTTTCAACATTAAAACCCTTGACTCTATCAAGGGTTTTAATGTTGAAAACAATGTAGTTTTTAATTATTTATCGGAATCAAAATGGGCGTCGAAGAAACTTTAACTTCTTCCCACGTTCCCAGATATGTTTTGCGCATTACCTTTTTAGGTGTAACAATCACCATGTCTTTGTCCTGCAAAGAATTTGCTATTGCTCCCATATTCAAATATTCCTGCGGTGGATTTTGTGGTTGTAATCCTGCTGCTGCTCTTCTGCCTCTTCCGAAATATACTTCCCATTCAACAACTTTATAACCTGCATCTTCCGGCTGACTTTCAGCAAACTCCTGGTTTGGAACCGCTTTTATTGAAATAGTTTTTAGTTGAGAAGAGCTTATCCCTGTTTTTACATTTACCGGTTGCCCGTTTACCCGTACTTCAATAGTTGGTTTTGGAATCGATTTTATTTTAAATGTTTCTTCACCAATATATTGACCTTTGTTATATACGGCAACTTTTGTAATTGCGGTATTCGGAATAATGTATACGCGACCTTTTGTTCCGGTTGGTTTTATTGTTGCTCCTGTTGCTTTAAATTCCGGATTATATTCTGCGCCTAAAGCAGGTACTTGTATATCTACTTTATTTCCGCAATTGAAATATAAATTTGTTTGTGCTGCGGATTGAATTTTAATGACTGGCTGCACAACATAATATTCTTCGTTTACAGTATACACGGTGTCTTTACCGGTAGGTAGCTTAACTTTAATCTGTGCAGTCCATGTTTTCTTTAACAAACCATCTGCCGAATACGAACCACCGCCTGCCAGAAAATTATACGAACCAATACCGCTACCATCAACTTTGAGTGGCTGATTGCCAACATTCATTGTTGGCAATTGAGTAGTAGATGTAGCAGCCATCATTACTTCCGCCTCGTATTTTGTTCCTGCAGGAACAAATTTACTTTTTGCACGAACAATCGGAATAAGTTTATTTACTTTAAAATCATTTCCTCCGACCTGTGTTAAATACTCGCTCATTAAAGAACTTTCAATGGCTGTAACTTTTGATTCTAAATCACTGATAACGGCCATGGCGGCAACAAGCGGTGTCTGCGCAAAATTTACCTGAGCAAAGTCTTTATTTTTTTGATCTTCTTTATCTTTATATACCGGATCTTCTTTTGCGTCAAGCGCAATTTTAGAAAACGATTTTTTTGCTGAAGTATTTACATACGCAACATAGTCGTTTATCTTTTGCTGCAGTTCATATGCTTTGCCGTTTGATTTATTCGTGCCAAGCATATATACTTCAACCTCTGTCTCTTCTTTCGCACCTTTCAGATTTCCGTCTTCATCGTAACCACCTGTTTTTACAATCAATTCTGTTTTTAATTTTTCCATGTAGGCACGCATGGCTTCTGTTTTTTCACGAAGCTCGCGTGCATTTTTAGCCAGTAATACTTCATCGCTGCGGTTGCCCCGTTCTTTAACTGCTGTTTGAATTTCATTTAAGCGGTCGCCGCTATGGAGCGATGTATTTGTTACACTTGTTTCTATACTCTCATTCAAAGCATAGAATTTTTCAATAACAGCAGAGCTTACCTGCAATGCAAGCAATGCTGTAAGCACAAGGTACATCATACCAATCATGCGTTGTCTGGGTGTTTCTTTTCCTGTTGACATAATTCAAATCGGTTTTGTGAAAAGTTTCTTTGATTGAATAATGAAGAGAAATAAAAAAGATACAGAACAACTGAAAAATATTTTTCTGTATCTAAAATTATTTGATGCATTATGCTTTTATAAAAACTGTTTCTTTATGAAAACATCTGCTATTTATTTTATCGTACTGATGCTTCTTTGTTTCAGCTGTTCGCCTATGAACCACACTATTGGCATGCGACAATTATATGTGTATCCGGATTCGAAGACTTTTGCAAAACAATCTTCTCCGGATTTGAAAAAAATATTATCTGTACCATTACAAACATTTATTATTAGTTCTTCATCAGACACCATTTTATATGGTACAGAAGGAACTATTATTTTTATACATCCGATGTGTCTCCATACAAATGATTCTGTATATAAAGGAAAAATTACGTTTGAACTGAAGGAATTATTTACAAAAGAAGCGTTACTAAGAGAACGTGCATATACAGTTTCAGATAACAGTATGTTAGAGAGCGACGGCTCTGTTTATATACAGGCTTTTTCAGAAAACGGTGCACCTCTTTTTATCGGTTGTGAAGATGCTGTTCAAATTCGTTTACCAAGAGAAATAAAATCCGATATGATTTTTTTACGGGAGAAAGAAATAAAGAGGGGAATATAAATTGGACAGTGAATGATTCTATTACATCTGTACATGAAAAAGTATATACAGATGTTAACGAAGGTGAAAATGATTTTTATCAAATGACACCGATTGAAAAAAGTTTAAACACGTATTTTTTTATTGTTAACGATTTCGGATGGATTAATTGTAACCGGTTTTATAATGATATCAGAGCACGAAAAGATCTTGTTGTAACATTTATTTTACCTGAAAAGAAAAAAAATAGTGCTGAAACATATAACTATATTATATTTGATTCGTTGATGAGTGTAATTCCTTTATATAAAGCAGATTCCGGACGATGGGTTTGTCCGAATTTACCTTTAGGTGAAGCAATAACCTGTATTTCAATACAACAATCAGGTTTTCACATCTATTATGGTATACAAAAAACCCACGTAGGTGATTGGGCACTTACGGTTAATATGCATGAAATACAGGAACAGGAATTAGAAAAAGTGTTGGATTTAACTCTTTAATAGAGTAGATTTAACCGTATATGCAATAATGTTTTTAATGTAAAAAGCCTGTAATCAGGATTTTATTGAAAAAAATAATATTGTGTATATCGCTGTTTATGAACGGTGTCTAAATTCAATTATCAAATTTCCTTTGATTTGTTGGATTTTAGATATAATGTGGATAAATTAGCACACTGAATTGGAAAAGACTATCTATTAATTAAACAGGTTATGAAGAAAATGAATCATGTTATTAAACATGCGGTTATCCTGGTAGCGGGTGCTTCACTTCTTTTTTCGTGCAGCAAAGGGAACCCTACTAGTATTAAGCCGGGTAACGCAAGTACCACAACTGGTATGGCATTCAATGAAGAGAATGGCTATCAAGTAGCTGATTATGCTGGTCAGCCGGAAGGTCCAAACTTAGTGTACATCGAAGGTGGTCGTACCGTTCTTGGTTCTTTTGAAGAAGATTTGATGAAAAACGGTGATAATGTTGAAAGAACAGTTACTGTGGCATCTTTCTATATGGATGAAACTGAAATTGCAAACATCCACTGGTTAGAATATTTATTTTATGTTCAGCGTGACTCATCTCAGGAATTTTATGAGTCAGCATTGCCAGATACAACAGTATGGGCATCTGAGCTTGCATACAACGATCCATACGTAGATCACTATTTCCGTTATCCTGGTTTCCGTTATTTCCCTGTAGTTGGTATCAACTGGATCCAGGCAAACGACTATTGTGTATGGAGAACTTCTGTTGTGAACAATCAGCTTGCACAAAATGCAGGTATTGATGTTCCTGAAGGCGGTGGCCGTATTCCATTGGAATCTGGTGTCGTTCTTCCAAACTACCGTTTACCATCTGAAGCTGAATGGGAATATGCTGCTCAGGCACTTATCGGTAACCAATGGTTAGATGAAAACCAAACACACAAACGTTTATATCCATGGGATGGTCACGCATTACGTAACCCATATGGAAAACAAATGGGTATGTTCCTTGCAAACTTTAAAAGAGGTCGTGGTGACTATGCTGGTATTGCCGGTAAGTTGAACGATGGTGCAATGATCACTACATATATTTATGAATTCCCGCCAAACGACTTCGGTTTATATTGTATGGCTGGTAACGTAAACGAATGGGTATACGATGTTTATCGTCCGTTATCTTTCCAAACTTTTGATGACTTAAACCCATTACGTCGTAATGGTTTCTTAGATGAAGAAAAAGGTTATGATAAAGCTGGTTTCCAGTCTTTAGTTGATGACCACGCTCGTGTATACAAAGGTGGTTCTTGGAAAGATGTTGCTTACTGGATGTCTCCGGGAACAAGAAGATATTTAGCTGAAGATTCTTGTACAGCTACAATCGGTTTCCGTTGTGCAATGATCCAGGCAGGAACAAACTATTAATAGATAGATCTTAATTCATATAAAAAAAGCCCCGCTAGTTAGCGGGGCTTTTTTTATACATATTGATTTTTTATTTCTCTTCTTAATCTGCGACCATAGCAAGCAATGCGACACTTACTTTTGCAGCTCCCGCATTTTTCAGCAGCATACCACAGGCTTCTAATGTTGCACCTGTTGTAAGTACATCATCTACCAGCAAAATATGTTTACCGGCAATTTTTTGTGTATTCCGGATCGCATATACAAGCTTTACATTTTCAAACCGCTTGGACCGCTTGCTTTTGGCCTGAATAAATAAATTCCGTTTCCGAAACAAAATTGTCTCGTCAATCGGTAATTGAATAATTTTCTGAACACCTTCTGCAATTTTCATTGCCTGGTTGTAGCCGCGTTTACGCATTTTAGATTTGTGCAATGGAATCGGAACAATTATATCAATGTGTGCATCTGTTAATGATTCTTTAATACGGTCGGCCCAAATCATTGAAAGGCGTACGGCAATATCCGGAGAATCGCCGTATTTAATGGCATGCAGGATTTTTTGCGTTTTGTTTTTCGAATCGAACAATAAATACGCCCACACAAATGATGGGCGCAGCTCTGCAGACAAACGCACATATAGAGAATCCGGAGAATAATTTTCATTAACAGTAGGCAATGAACTTAAACATGCCGCACATATATCCGTTTCTCCCTGGTACAAGCCACTGTCGCATACAATACAATGTGGTGGAAATAATACATCTGATAAACATGCGGAAAAATCTCCGATGCTTTTAAAAAGTTTTTTCATAAAAATGACTCCTTAGCTGATTGGTTTGTTAAATTAGTATTTCCTTTGATAAAAAGTATATGGAATTTGAAGATCTTGATCTGAATAAAGACTGGAAGCGATTGATGTACTTCTTTATCCGCACAACCGGAAAAAAACCAACTACCAATACGCTTTTATTTCTGATCGGTGTAAATGAGCTAGGTAAAGGCAAAAAGACTTTTTCAAAAGAAGAAAAGCAGGATCTTATGCATATTGCTACCTGCAAGCTTTTAAGTCTTTCAGGCTATTATGAATGGGAAGGATTAGATTCAGATGGCTGGCCGCATTATAAAGCAATTAAACCTGTTCCTAAATTAACATTAGAAGAACAGGAAGATTTGTTAAAGCTACACATGATCGAATATTTTGAAGAACATATTTTAGATGAGCGCAAACGTGAAAAAAATGCGAAAAATACTACTCATTTAAAACCTGTTATCAAGCCTAAATCTTCACCTGACGATTCGTCTGTTTCTGAATAATAGAATGAAAATAATTACGTATAATGTTAATGGTATTCGCTCCGCGATTACCAAAGGTTTATTAACCTGGGTTAAAGCGACAAATGCAGATGTATTGTGCTTTCAGGAAATAAAAGCAAGCACAGATCAAATTGATACCGAAGCATTTAAATCTTTGGGATATACAGCTTATGCATTTCCTGCGCAAAAAAAAGGATATAGCGGTGTTGCTATTTTTTCAAAACAGATTCCCAAACATATTGAATACGGTTGCGGAATCGAAAAATACGATTTTGAAGGCCGTGTTATCCGCGCAGATTATTCAGACTTTTCTGTATTAAATGTTTATATGCCTTCCGGTTCAAGCGGCGATGACAGGCAACAATTTAAGTTTGAATGGATGGATGATTTTTTAATTTATATTACAGAATTAAGAAAAAAGCATCCGAATTTAATTGTATGTGGTGATTATAATATTTGCCATAAAGCAATAGACATCCATAACCCTAAATCAAATGCGAAAACATCCGGTTTTTTACCAGAAGAGCGCGACTGGATGAGTAAATTCTTTGACTCGGGTTTTATAGATGCTTTCAGGCACTTTAATCAGGAACCACATCATTACACATGGTGGAGTTACCGGGCTGGTTCACGGGGTAAAAATTTAGGTTGGCGAATTGATTATCATGCAGTGACAAAAGAAATGGAAGCACGATTGAAACGTGCGGTAATTTTACCTGATGCTGTGCACTCCGATCACTGCCCTGTTTTAATAGAAATTATTAGTTAATAAATTTGTTTCTATTCAAAAATTGGTATATTGCTATACTAAAATGTGAACGTTTATACGGCTTTTGCGTATAAGCCCAAAAAGTCAATTGAGTACATTATAATTTCTCACGATACAATGAAAAAATCGTTACTACCACTTTTACTTGCAGTCCTTGTAATGGGGTCTTGTTCAAACGACAAGGATGGAAAATCTGAAAATGCAGAAGCATTGCTAGAAGCCAAAGGCGGTAAATATTCCGGTGGAATTTTTAAATACAATGAATCAGAGTTTCTTAAAAACTTATTCCCTCACAACATCACAGATGCTACTTCATATCGTATAGCGTCTCAGGTATATGAAGGTTTGTTAAAGTTTACACAAGATTCACTGCATTTAACAAATGGCCTTGCTGAAAGCTATACTGTTGACGAAACAAAAACTGTTTACACATTTAAACTTCGTAAAGGCATAATGTTCCACGATAACGCATGTTTCCCTGAAGGAAAAGGTCGTGAGTTTACTGCTGAAGATGTTAAATATTGTTTCAGTTTGTTATGTACATCTAATCCTCAGCAAAATCAAGGCTTCAGCATGTTCCAGGGTATCTTAAAAGGTGCTGATGCATATTATGAAGCAAGTACAGGTGGTAAAAAACCAGCTTTTGAAGTTGAAGGTATTAAAGTAATAGATCCGTATACAATTGAATTTTCATTGATTGAACCAAATTCAATTTTCTTATACAACTTAGCTCGTCCATTTACATTCATTTTTGCAAAAGAAGCTTACGAGAAATATGGCCAGGAAATGCGCGTTAAAGCAGTAGGCACGGGACCTTTTGTAGTTTCAAGTATTGATGAGGGAACTTCAGTAAACTTATTGAGAAACCCGAAATATTATTTAAAAGATGAAGAAGGAACTCAGCTTCCATATTTAAATGGTATTGCCGTAAAATTCTTAAAAGATCGTAAAATTGAATTGATCGAATTTAAGAAAGGAAATTTCCACATGATGTATCGTTTACCAACAGATTTTATCATTGACATTGAGGAACAATCTGTTAAAAAAACTGGCGAGTACGGAATGTACGAATTACAGAAAAACGCAGAGATGGCAGTGCATTTCCTTTCTTTTGCTAATCAGGGAAAAATGTTCAGCAATGTAAATCTTCGTAAAGCAATTTCTTTCGGTATCGACAGAAAAATGATTCTTGATAAAGTATTAGATGGTGAAGGCGATGCGCCAGGATTCTGGGGTATTACTCCGGTAAATGTCTTCCCGGAATACAATGCAAAATCAATTCAGGGTTATACATTAAATTTAGATTCTGCAAACTTCTATCTTAAAAAAGCTGGTTTTAAAAGTGGTGCAGATGTTCCTAAAATTGTTTTAGAACTTAACTCAGATGGTGGAAGAAATGAAGCTGTTGCAAATGAAGTTAGAACACAATTAAAAAATAATCTGAATATCACAATTGAAACAAATGTAGTTACTACTGCTACGTTGATTGATAATATGATCGGTGGTAAATCAGATTTGTTCAGAGTAGGCTGGATTGCAGATTATCCAAGTCCTGAAAACTTCCTTTGGTATTTGTATGGCAAAAATGTGCCTGCAAATGCTTCAACATCTTCTTATCCAAACATGGCTCGTTACAAAAACAGTACATTTGATAACCTGTATGAAAAAGGATTAAAAGCTCAAACAAACGAAGAGGCTTATAAATATTTCTTAGAGGCTGAAAAAGTTGCAATGGCTGAAGCACCTATCGTTGTATTATGGTACGATGAGGCTTACAGATTAATGCAGCCAACGGTTAAAAATTTTCCTAACAACGCAATGCAATACAGAGATTTCACTACTGTTTATTTAACTCCGCAAAAAGCAGAAGCAAAATAATAAGACTGAAATCTTCGTTATAGAAGAACACGATTTAATAAAAAACCCGTAATAATTTCTACTGAAATATTACGGGTTTTTTATCATATAATACAGATTGAAATTATATCATATTCATGATTGAAGGCAATACTACATACAATGATCTGTTGCTTAACCTTAGACAATACAAGAAGAAGTATTATCTGAACAGGTTGGTGCGTGGTTCATTAATTACGATCGGACTTGTATCAAGTATCTTTTTAGCTTTAGCTTTATCTGAACATTACGGCAGATTCAGCAGTATTGTACGGCTATCTTTTTTATTGGTACTGTTATCCAGCGTCGCGTATACACTAGTAAGCTGGATCTTTAATCCAATTTTAAAGCTTTTACAACTTGATAAATCACTTTCAAACGAAGAAGCCTCTAAGCAAATCGGTGCTTTCTTTCCTGAAATAAAAGATAAACTTACAAATACGCTGCAGTTACATGCTGATACTGGTAATGCAACAAATACATTAGTATTGGCAAGTATTCAACAGAAAACAAAACAGCTTAATACTTTCACTTTTTCAGGTGCAATTGATATATCTGAAAACCGTAAATATTTAAGATATGTTCTTCCTCCTATTTTTCTAATAGTCATTTTATTAGTACTTATTCCGAGTTTATTAACAGATAGTGCAAACCGTATAATAAAATACAATAACCAATTTTTAGAGCCTGCACCATTTTCATTCAATATCTTGAATAAAAATCTTCATGTTTACAAAAATCAAGATCTGGAAATTGATATTGAATTAACTGGAAATGAAATTCCGGATCAATGTTATATTCTTGTTCATAACCAGCGATACAAGCTAAAGCGTAAAAATGACGGCACTTTTGTATATGCATTTAAAAATGTGCAACGGAATGAAGTTTTCACTTTTGAAGCTGCAGGATTTAAATCAAACGAATATGAACTTGAAGTAAGTGTCAAACCTGATATTAAAGGATTAGATATTATTTTGCAATTTCCAGCCTATCTTAAAAAGCCTTCAGAATCTATAAAAAATGGTGGAAACTTAACTGTACCTGAAGGAACTATTGTAATGTGGAACATTGAGACAATCCATACCGATGGCTTATTGATGGCTTTTGAGAGCGATAAAAAATTTGCTTTGAAAGGTAAAAAAGATGGTGATATGTTCCAGTTTAAAAGAACATTCAGACAAGACGATAAATATTCAATTCTATTAAATACTTCCAAATCAACACAAATTGCCCCAATTCAATACAACTTGCATGTTATTAAAGATTTGTATCCAACGATTTCTGTAGAAGAATTCCGTGACTCTACTTTATTGGAAGAAATTCAATTTGGAGGTTCATTATCAGATGATTATGGAATAAATAAATTGCAATTACAGTATTCGATAAAAGATTCAAATAAAAAAATAATCAAAAAGGGCGGAAGAACTATTCCGGTAGAATATGGAAAACCGAATCAAACATTCTATTTTAAATGGAGTATTGATTCTATTCAGATTTCTCCCGGACAAGAATTAGAATATTATCTTGAAGTATTTGATAATGATGGAGTAAATGGTTCGAAAGGAACAAAATCTACACTTTTCACGTGGAAAATACCATCCAAAGAGGAGCTTAATGAAGAATTAAAAACAGCATCTAGTTCCGCATCCAATCAGTTTCAGGACGTAGCGGAACAGGCCAAGCAGCTGCAGAAAGAAATGCAACAGCTTGAAGATCGTATAAAGACTAAAAAAGAACTGAGCTGGCAGGACAAAAAGGCCATGGAAGAAATGGTTAAAAAGCATAATGAGCTGGAAAAAAAATTACAGCAGTTAAAAGAAAACCTAAATAAACTCCAGGAAAAACAAGACAAATTTGATCCTGCTTCTCAGGAGCTAGCTGAGAAAATGAAGCAGTTAGAGAAATTAATGAACGAATTACTTGACGAGGAAACAAAGAAACTGATGGCAGAATTGGAAAAATTGCTACAGGAAAATGCTCGTAAAGAAGAATTAGAGAAGGCTTTAAAAGATCTTACAAATAAAGACAAATTTTTAGAAAAAGAGATCGAACGCAATCTTGAGATTTTCAAGGAAATGCAGTTTGACCGTAAGCTTGAAAACAATATTCAGAAACTTGATGAACTGGCCAAAAAGGAGGAAGAGTTATCCAATAAAACAACCGAACAGAAAACTCCAAAAGAAGAACTTATTAAACAACAGGAAGAACTGAATAAGGAATTTGATCAATTGAAAGAGGAAATGAAAAACCTTGACCAACTGAACAAAGAATTAGAAAATAAAAAACCACTTGAAAATCTGACTGA
>FTDL01000101.1_pt1 | contig 36637 bp, 35 predicted proteins | sample 1639951 | NCBI WGS metagenome assembly FTDL01 (sample SAMEA3914869, study PRJEB12502) | metagenome | biome: forest; material: soil | place: USA | collected 2012-03-12 | depth 0.1 m
ATAGAATACCAATTTATTTCTACGGACACAAAGATAGATTTATATTTCTCCTAATAAACAGTTCAACTTTTTTCACGTATTATTTATTTGCTATCAAGTGTAGAAAGTTATTACTCTTTTTTTCCATCCCACAAATCCAATTGATTATTCCGGATCGTATCTACATTAAATCATTTAAAAACGTAACCGAGTATAAAACTTTTAACTTTTACAATTATGAAAACGATGAACGTAAGAACACTTGCAGCTTCTGTAATGCTAGTAGCAATGAGCTTTGCAGCACAGGCTCAAACAATGGATAACACTGTAATGGTTGGCGGTGAAGCGATGTATCCGACAAAAAACATTATTGAAAATGCAGTTAATTCTAAAAAACATACTACGCTTGTGGCAGCTGTAAAGGCAGCTGGTTTGGTAGAGACTCTTCAGACAAAAGGACCATTCACAGTTTTTGCGCCGGTAAATGATGCTTTTGAAAACCTTCCGGATGGTACTGTTGAAACGCTTTTAAAACCGGAGAACAAAACTACGCTTACAAAAGTATTGACTTATCATGTTGTAAGCGGCAGGTATGATTATATGGCTCTTGAAAAACTAATCGTTGCAGGCAAAGGTATGGGAACACTTAAAACAGTGAGCGGCGGCACATTAATTGTAATGAAAAATGGTGCACATAACATCATTGTAAAAGATGAAAGCGGTAATATTGCAACAATCTCCACATACGATGTTATTCAATCGAACGGTGTTATTCACGTAATAGATACTGTTTTATTACCTAAATAATAGTTTTGTTACTTTATAATGTATATCTGAACATCAAAAGCTACGGTTGCTTTTGGTGTTCTTTTTTTCTTACCAGTTACATATAAGTATGGCCATTTTTTTCGTTTATTCTCAGATTAGAAAGGATTTGATGGCATATGGCAAATATGAAATCAATATTATTTCATGACAGAGCGCTTAACATTAAAAATCTGTTTACTAAAGTAAAACAAGAAAAGCTATGCGTTGACTCTGACCAACATTGACCGAACTATATTTCTCACTGTTAAAAATTTAGGATAGTGATACTATTTATAGAAAATCCTATCGAAAAAAAGGCTATCTTTGCCCCTTAAATTATTTTCTTTAAAATTTAATACCGTAATATTAAATGAAGTTATCCGAATTCAAGTTTGGCCTACCGGCAGAACTGGTTGCACAATACCCCGCTGCAAACAGAGACGAAGCAAAAATGATGGTTATTAACCGCACAACAGGCACCATCGAACACAAAGTTTTCAAAGACATTATTAACTATTTCGACGAAGGTGATATCATGGTTATGAATGATACCAAGGTATTCCCGGCACGTTTATATGGTAATAAAGAAAAAACCGGGGCAAAAATCGAAGTTTTCCTTCTTCGTGAATTAAATGCCGACTTGCATCTTTGGGATGTATTGGTTGATCCGGCACGAAAAATACGTGTAGGTAATAAATTATATTTTGGGGAAAGTGATCTTGTAGCTGAAGTTGTTGATAATACTACTTCTCGTGGCCGTACGATCCGTTTCTTATTTGATGGCAATTCAGAAGATTTTGCTAAAATCATTGAGACAATCGGCGAAACACCTCTGCCGCGTTATATTAAACGCCCGGTAGAAGAAGCGGATAAAGATCGTTACCAAACGATATTTGCCCAATCAAAAGGCGCAGTTGCTGCACCAACAGCCGGACTTCACTTTACAAAACAGGTAATGAAGCGTATGGAGATTAAAGGTGTAAACTTTGCTCCGCTTACATTGCATGTTGGTTTGGGCTCTTTCAGAACTGTTGACGTTGAAGACCTCACAAAACACAAAATGGATTCTGAAAACTTTATTATCAGTGCCAGTACAGCTGACGTTGTGAACAAAGCCTTAGATAATAAAAAACGCGTGTGTGCTATTGGTACAACCAGCATGCGTGCTCTTGAATCTTCAGTTTCTGCGAACAATCGGTTGAAAGCAAATGCAGGCTGGACAGATCGTTTCATCTTCCCTCCGTATGACTTCAAGATTGCAAATGCAATGATTACAAATTTCCACATGCCTGAATCTACCTTGTATATGATGGCCTGTGCGTTTGGCGGATATGAATTAATGACAAAAGCCTACAAAACTGCTATTAAGGAAAAATACAATTTCTTAAGCTATGGTGATGTAATGCTTATCATCTGATAAAAATTGTATTCAAACGACCATAAAAAAGTCCTGCCATTATTAAGTGGCAGGACTTTTTTTTATGTTTCCTTTACTTTTTCTTAACTAAACTCCACTTCTACAATTGAAATGGTTGGTATATGAATTCCACCTTTTAAGGTAATATATTGCTGATCTGCTGACCAGATGGTTGTGTTAACCATCATGTATTTACCTGTATCTGTAACAAATGTCATTTTAACTTTGCCGTGATATGCATTTCCCAGTCGCTCTGCGCGTTCAAGATATATTTGTCTTAATCTTCTTTTAACAGGATCTGCAATTACATCAGTCTTTGAAAATAATATTGTAGGTAATTCTTCTTTTTCAATCAAAGTAACTTCTTGCTGCTGTATTTTTTCCATAATTTTTTGCCCTCATTTTACAATACTACAATAGGATCTATAACGGAATTAAACAATTATTGTTTCTTTTGTTGAAAATTGAGATAAAAAAAGGGATGCTTTTACACATCCCTTAAATTTAGAAAGTAATTCTGTAGGAAATTAGTGTCCCATTTTTTCGTTTGCGTTGAAAGAATTCAAATCTTCAAATGCCTTTTTCAAGCGCGCAACGAATGTATCTTCACCTTTACGTAACCAAACGCGTGGGTCATAGAACTTTTTATTTGGTTGATCTGCACCTTTAGGATTACCGATCTGGCCCTGTAAATATGCTTCGTTTGCTTTATAGTAGTTCAATACACCCTCCCAGAATGCCCACTGCAAATCTGTATCAAGGTTCATTTTAACTACACCGTAACCGATTGCCTCACGGATTTCTTCCTGAGAAGAACCAGAACCACCATGGAATACGAAATCCAACGGATTTTCTTCTGTGCGGCCATATTTAGATTTGATGAAATCCTGTGATTTTCTCAGAATTTTCGGCTCTAATTTAACGCTCCCTGATGTATATACGCCGTGAACATTACCGAATGCTGCTGCAATTGTAAACTTATCACTTACTTTCATAAGTTCTTCGTAAGCATATGCAACTTCTTCCGGTTTGGTATATAATTCATCATGATGAACGCCTGAGTTATCTACACCATCTTCTTCACCACCTGTAACACCTAATTCAATCTCTAATGTCATACCCAGTTTGCTCATACGCTCCAGGTATCTTTTACAGATTTCAATGTTTTCATGTAATGGTTCTTCAGAAAGATCCAGCATGTGAGAAGAATACAATGGTTTGCCATGTACTTTGTAAAATGCTTCACCTGCAGTTAACAAGCCATCAATCCAAGGAAGTAACTTTTTAGCAGCATGATCTGTATGTAAAATAACGCCTACGCCATATAATTCAGATACCTGATGTACGTGATGTGCTCCAGAAATAGCACCAGCGATAGATGCCTCCTGATTTCCGTTTGGTAAAGATTTACCAGCATAGAATTGACCACCGCCGTTAGAGAACTGAACAATAACCGGAGAGTTTGCAACTTTTGCTGTTTCCATTACTGCGTTTACAGTACTTGTACTTACTACGTTTACTGCAGGGAATGCAAGTTTTGCTTTTTTAGCAGCTGCAAATAATTCCTGAACTTGATTGCCAGTTATTACGCCAGTCAGGGCTTTGCTTTTTACATTTTCAACCATAATACTTTGTTTATTTCTTTGTAGTTGGATACATTTATTTCCTATCAAAAGGAAGCGTTAAATATACAAAAAAAGCCTAAAAGAGTGTACCAAACACCTGTAAAATTGCTTTAAATGTAATAATTGAGACTTTTTTGGACTTTATGAATATTATTTATAAACATGTAATCATCTTAATAAGCCTATTTTACGCACGCACCAATCAGGTTTTATCATTTCAACAGAATCCTTGCTACCTTGTACCTAATTATGCGCCTGATCTCAAAACCGGTATTGTGCAATTACTATGTTACGTATCGCTGCAATGCAACGTGTAGCTTTTGTGACATCTGGGAAAAACCTTCTCCCTATGTAACGATAGAAACGGTTGAGCAAAACATGCGTGACCTGAAAAAATTAGGTGTTAAAGTTATTGATTTTACTGGCGGCGAACCGTTGCTGCACAGGGATATTGATACCTTGTTGCGGATTGCAAAAAAACAGGGCATGATCACAACACTCACCACCAACGCGCTGTTGTATCCGAAATGGGCAGAGCGGCTGAAAGGTTTGGTAGATATGCTGCATTTTTCACTGGATTCTCCTGACAAAGCTGTCCACGATGCATTACGCGGTGTTGCTTGTTTTGATTTTGTGATGGAGTCGATACAGATCAGCAAACGATTAGGCGAACGTCCGGATATTATTTTTACGGTATTTGACCACAACATTCATTTAATTAAGCGGCTTTATGAAGAAATCTGTCTGCCCAATAATTTAATACTGATCTTAAATCCTTCTTTTGAATACAACCAGGTAGAGATTGGAACATGTTTAAAAGAACAGGATCTCGCAGAACTGAAGTATTGGTCGAAGAAAAAAAACATTTATATCAACGAAGCTTTTATTCAACTGCGCCTGGATGGCGGTAACCACACAGCTGATCCTGTTTGTAAAGCAGCGTCATCTACCCTCGTTATTTCTCCGGAAAACACATTAGTTCTGCCCTGTTACCATTTAGGTACAGATGCTTTTCCGATCAATAATAATTTATACGAAGTATATCATTCTGATGAAGTAAAAAAAATCATTGCACAGGAAGGTAAACTCGAAGCCTGCGAAGGATGCACCATCAACTGTTACATGCAGCCGTCTTTTGCTGTAGAAGTGAATAAATACTGGTTCAAAGCGTTGCCAAGTACCTTAAAATATAGTTTGGAAAAGGGCACGTGGAAACAATTGTTTCAGTAAAAATGGATATTTCCGGACAAATCATAGGCACCTGCCTTGGTACTATTCTGAAAACAGGACGCTTTTATGTATGAGTTATGTATGAGTTGTGTATGGATTATGTATGAGTTATGTATGCAGGGTGTATGAAGAGTGTATGATGGGTGTATGACAACAGTATGAGGAGTGTATGGCAGGTGTATGGGTATAGTATGGATACACCATAGAAGAACCATAGAAGAAGTACGAAACAGCCATGCGATATGTATGAAAGGTGTATCTCGACTTATTTCCTTCCTTATATTCATTCCCTTGCTTATATTTACAGATAAACTATTTCTAGCTTCTTCTCATGAATCTTCGCATCTTTTTTGATCCTGTATCCATTGAACTGCAACCTTCCGATTTATTAGAGCCTTATATATTTGCCAATACGGTTCAGTATTATAAAGATACTTTCCCGGATCTGCATGGCGTGCATATTGCGTTGATTGGCCTTTCTGAAGAACGCGGTTCAACAACAAATATGGGGGCAGAAAAAGGGGCTGATGAGATACGTAAAAAACTCTATGCTCTTCGAAGAGGCGCCGGTGCAAACCGTATTGTCGATTTAGGTAATCTGCGTGTAGGCATTAATGTGGAAGAAAGTTATCTGCGCATTAAAGAAGTGTGTGAATATTTGTTAGGCATTAACATTATTCCGGTATTATTCGGTGGCACACATGACCTGGATCTTGGACAGTTCCAGGCATACGCAAGCTCTAATAAGCTGATCAGTGTGCTGAATGTGGATGCACATATTGATATGAATATTCCTACGGAAGATACCAGCAAAACACACCTGCACCGTATTCTGCTGCACGAGCCGAATTTCTTATTCAACTTCTCTCAGCTTGCGTATCAAACCTACTTAACAGATCAGGAAACATTAAACGTTCTTGAAAAATTATATTTTGAAATGTACCGCATCGGACAAATGCGTGAAGCCTTAGATGAAGTAGAGCCTGTAATCCGGGATGCGGATATGATCAGTTTTGATATCACTGCTATCAGAAGCAGCGATGCAGGAGGCAACGCCAATGCACAGCCGTTCGGTTTAACAGGTGAAGAAGCTTGTCAGATCTGCTGGTATGCAGGGTTGAATTCTAAATTAACATCTTTAGGTATTTACGAATACAATCCGTTATTCGACGAGCGCAAACAAACAGCTTCTGTGCTTGCCACTATGATCTGGTATTTTATTGAAGGTTTCTATAACCGCAAAGAAGATACGGATTTCGCAAGCAATAAATATGTACGCTATATTGTACCAATGCAGGGAGACCCTTCACAGCTTACATTCTACAAGCATTTGCAGACAGAAAAGTGGTGGATGGAAGTTCCGTTCCCGAATAACAAACACCAATACGCACGCAATTCAATTATACCTTGTGCATACTCTGATTACTTAACTGCAAACCGTGGTGAATTGCCGTATCGCTGGATCAATACACATGCAAAACTCATCTGATCATTCAACGCTGAAAGAGTATACCAAAAGCCAGCTGGCTTTGCGCAACGGGCAAGATAAGCCGGAGATCTGGTGTGCGTATAACGGATTAATCTATGATGTTTCGCGTTCCAGATTGTGGCGCAATGGTAAACACTACGAACACTGGGCCGGACAGGATCTGACAGATGAAATGAAAGATGCCCCGCATACACAAAACGTGTTTGATGCGTTTACAGTAGTAGGAAAATTAGTTACTAGTCGCTAGTTACTAGCTTCTAGATAACAGACAAGCATGTTAATTAAACTAAATTTATTCAAAATAAATAATTGTATTGTTTCTGGTCTGGTAACTAGCAACTCGAACCTAGTAACTAAAGTCTGGAAACTAGGACCTAGTAACTCGAAACTAACACACATGATTGCCATCGTCGATAGCGGTTCCACAAAATCCAACTGGTTGTTTACAGGTAAAAAAGGAGAAGATTTTTCTATCCGTACTACCGGGATCAATCCTTATTACCAGACAGCGGAAGACATTCAGGATGCGCTCCAAAAAGAACTGGTTCCTAATCTGCCGCAGATGAGTCTGATTACAGCTGTATACTTTTATGGTGCAGGCTGCGAATTACCCGCACAACAGGCAATTGTTGCAAAGGCTGTTTCTCCTCTGTTCAACGATTGTATTGTGCACGTAGACAGCGATCTGATTGCTGCCGCCCGCTCTGTACTGGGCGACGAAGCTGGAATCTGCTGCATCAGCGGTACAGGATCGAATACATGTTATTACGACGGACATAAAATTGTGCGGAATATAAACTCTCTTGGTTTGTACATGGGTGATGAAGGAAGCGGTGGCTTCTTAGGAAAATTACTTGCACGTGATTACATACGCGAATCTATGCCTGCAGAAATACGTGCACGCTTTGAAGTATTCACTGCAGACCGCAAAAATGATATCATGGATAAGGTTTATAAAAAACCTTTCCCGAACCGCTATTTAGCATCGCTTGCACCTTTTGCTATTCTGCATAAATCCGAAACATATATAAATGAATTAATTGAAGAAAATTTCCGTTTGTTATTTGACAATTGTATTTGTCGCTACGAGAATTTTACTACATTACCTGTGCGCTTTATCGGTTCTATTGGATTGCACCTGAAGGATGCGCTTGAAAAAGTTGCTGCTGAAAAAGGTATCCGTGTAGATAAGACAATTGCTGATCCGATGCAGGGATTAAAAGAATATCATTTGAAACATACTGTATGAGTATAACCGAATCTTCTTCACACTACAGCAATCTGGAACATATGTCTGTTACAGATTTATTATCTAACATTAATAAAGAAGATAAGACAGTACCGCTTGCTATTGAAAAAGCATTACCGCAATTGGAAGCATTAATCCATTCTATTGTACCAAGAATGAAAGCCGGCGGTCGTTTGTTTTACATTGGCGCTGGTACCAGTGGCAGACTGGGCATTGTGGACGCATCTGAGTGCCCGCCTACATATGGTGTACCGCAGGGTCTGGTAGTTGGTATCATTGCAGGGGGCGATAGTGCGATACGCAAAGCAGTTGAATTTGCAGAAGACAATGCAACACAGGCATGGCTTGATCTGAAAGCATATGATATTAATACAAACGATACGGTTATTGGCATTGCTGCATCGGGCCGCACACCTTATGTGATTGGTGGTTTAAAAGCATGTAAAGAAGCTGGTATCAATACTGGCTGCATAGTATGTAATCCGGCCTCTGCCGTTGCTGCTGCGTGCGACTTTCCCGTTGAAATTGTGACCGGACCGGAGTTTGTTACCGGAAGTACACGTATGAAAGCAGGTACTGCGCAAAAGCTTGCACTAAATATGATTTCAACCACGGTAATGATTCAACTGGGTAAAGTGAAAGGCAATAAAATGGTTGATATGCAGCTGAGTAATTTAAAGCTCGTAGATCGCGGTGTACGCATGATTATGGATGAATTATCAATTGAAGAGGTTGCTGCAAAAAAACTCCTGGAAGAAAACGGTAACAATGTTCGCAAAGCTATAAACGCATACAAGGGCCATGCATGATATTGAACCATTTTATAATTGGGAGGAAAATTATTCTTCATCAGAAGATCCTCGGTCTCCTTTTTATGAAGCAGAGTACAATACAGAATATTATACAAATGCGATTTATGGTTACTATATTCATCCGCTTTGGGATTTTATAGGCTCTGAAACTTTATATGTAAAAATACTTTTTGCTGATTACGAGGAACAGATTGTTGTAATTGAACTATTCGGTGAATGGAATGACACTCTGCACAACGATATCATGCACTTTAAGCGCAATGTTATTGATCTGTTACTTGCCGAAGGTATCACCAAATTTATATTAATTGGTGAAAACATCATGAACTTTCATGGTTCGGATGATGAGTATTATGCTGAATGGTTTGAAGAAGTTGAAGAGGGCTGGATTGCCGCTGTAAACTTCCGGGAACATGTGCTGGAAGAATGGAAAAAATTCAATCTTGATTATTATATCAATTTTGGAGGTTCGCTTGAAGTAATTAACTGGCGCACCTTAAGCCCGCAGGTATTTTGTAAAGCAGTGGAAGATCTTATTCAGAAACGTCTGGGATAAATTAAAAACGTCAACGAGGTTTAAAACCTCGTTGACGTTTTATCTTCGTATGATTCACTTTCAAATTTAGTGTTTTTACTTTTTAGATTTTACAATAAAACCTTGTTCTTTCATGCGGGCAATAACGGCCGTCCATACTTCATCAACTGTTTTGTCCATATTAACAGGATCAAGTGTAGATGTAATGCCGGACCAAAGTACTTTATTCTGTTTCACAGAAAATACATTTGTTTCAATAATATAATTCTGATCTTCCCGATAATAGCCCGGCGTATAAAATCCGCCGTAGTTCATTCCGTACCAACCATAATAACCACCCTGATATGTGCCAGGTACATATGAAGTACTATTTTGAATATCAACCAAACGCATTGTAACAATGCCATCAAAACCATGCTCGGCAACAAATTTTTCAACTGCTGCTTCGCTCATGTTCTGCTGATCTGTGCCAAGCACATCATAAGAAGCACGGAATGTTGAATCTTTCGATACAAGTTTGTCTTCTGCCATACGTCTGGTGGTTTCATCCTTAAGTAAAGCCATTACCATTACTTTTTTGAACTGCTCCTTTGAATACGTTGCACCCGGCGCTTTCCAGCTGCTTTGCATAGTTGTAGAAGTACAACTCCACATAATAAGCATGTATACACATGCGATAGCTGCAAAAAAATGTTTTTTCATACTAAAATCAGTTTAATCGGTTAATAAAATATTTCTGCTTATATATAAGATAAGAAATGTTTTATTAAAATGCATTAAAACGCATATCCGATTCTGAAACCTGTACTAACAGTAACTGTTTCTTTAGTCACTGTCTGATATTGGATCACATATGCTGTAGGAGTAAGCGGACTAACGGTATATATACCATTATAACCATTTAGATTTTCGTAGTCGGCATAATGATAGGTATTGTTTCTTGTACCTACACCAACGTAAAAATCAATCACTACATTACTTCCTATATTATAGGCCCAGCCGCAATTGAATTTCAAATCTGCCACATTTCTGTATTCCTTTACCTCTCCTACTGAAACCGTTGTATTGGTGGTCGGGTCGTCATAGGTTGTCGATGTATAGTTATAGTGCCTGAATTTATATTCCATACCTAGATAAATACCATTGAAGTAGTGGTCTCTCAGATAAATTTTAGGCTGGATAACATAATTATAACCCATATCAGTTGAGCGGTTAAACCGGTCTGAATAATACGCTGAGTTGTCAAAAATAGTGTTACCACCCATACTTGTCAGATCATAAATAGAGTTTTTACTTGTCAGGCCTCCTCCTATCATAATATTTAAAGGGCCTGCAATTTTTCGCTCATAAGTGAGTGGAAAATCGCCGATAAAAATAGAGAGCGGACTGATTGCTATAAAATTTTTCAGCTTTGGGTATTCTTTCGCAACAGGAACATAACTATCGTAGACAACAATTCTTGACGAAGAATCCTGAACTGTTTGTGAAAATGTATTGAATACAAAACCAATCCATGCTATTGAAATTATAATTACTTGCTTCATAAAAATTATTTATACTATTTTACCATAATTTGAATCACCACATAAAATTGAAGTTAATATCTCAGAAAAACAATTCATAATTACGAATACAACTATGAAAAATCGGTTAGCGGTTATCTTTTTATTTTCAATCATCTTAATTACTCCAGCGTATTCCCAAAATATTGAAGTTCAATGGGGACCTGTTTTAAAAAATGACTCAAAAAATTATCCCGAGAATATTATAGGTAAAGACGAAAATGGTTTTTTTCTGCTTACACACAGAAGCGGTGATTCTTATCTTGAAAAGTTCAGCAATACAATGACGCTTGTATTCAGTACCAAATTAGAAGTTTTTGTGGCAAAAAATAAGCCCGCTGTTTTTGAAAATTTAGTTTATTTAAAAAATAAAATTTTTCTGTTCACATCTTTTTATGATAACGATAAAAAAACGCGCATGCTTTTTTCAAGTTATATATCCCCCGCAACAGGCGCCATTGATCCTAAATTATATTCTATTGCATCTTTTCCAGCCCAGCCCAACAAAAAGTCGATCACTTTTGATGTTAGCATCACAAGTGATTCAAGTAAGATGCTGATTTTGTCTAACAATGTTGAGCGATCTAAACAGGAAAAAGAACATTTTACGTATACAATCATTGATGATGCGTGTAATACCCTTGCAAATGCAACAATAGAGTTACCATATTCTGGTGTGAACTGTTCAATTACAGATTATGTAATTGACAATAATAACAACGTTCATATGCTGTATCGGGTGAATCTGAAAAAGGAAGATCTGAAAGCAGATGAAGACGATGTTGATTTTGCATATTATGTATGTTCGTATTATAGTAGTGATAAATCAACGATTGAATATGATCTTAAAATCGGAGATAATCTTGTATCGGGCATAGATATCAAACTCGACAAACAGAACAGATATCTATATATTCCGGGATTTTATTCAAACCGCTCAGAGTACGGCTTTAGAGGTACATTCATTAATAAAATTGATATCTTAAATAAAAGAGTTGTCTACAACAAAACAAAAGATTTCACGCCGGAATTTATAGCATTATTCTATAAAAAGACTGTTTCCAAATCCGGAAAAAAAGTTAAGAGAGAATTATTTAACTACGAACCTCGGTTTTTACATATTACAGAAAACGGAGAAGTGTTTATTGTTGCAGAACAGTACTGGCTCCAAGTAGTAACTACTACTAGATATGTTCCAACTGGCAACGGCGGTGGTTATACAACTACAACCACTACGTATTACTACCACTACAATCATTTAATTTCTGTACATTTTGACAGCGAAGGTAATGTGGCCTGGACGGCAAAAATTCCTAAGCTTCAACTTACCATAAATGATGGCGGTTATTATTCATCGATTGCTACATTTGAGCATAAAGATAAACTCTATATGCTTTATAACGACAATCCTAAAAACGGAACAAATGTTGAAGTTACTAATACAATGAATGCGCCATTAAAATCACAGACAATCATAGCATCTATTGACAGCGAAGGTAATATTGAAAAAAATATTTTATTTAAAGAGCAGGATCGCACAGCAATAGTAAGACCTAAATTTACAGTGCAGCTGTCACCGGATGAAGTTATTATTTATTCAGTAAGAGGTAAGCAATACAAGTTTGGTAAGCTTACTTTTAAATAAAATCGCTCTTCTCTATGACCTCAAACCTCCAGGGATCAGAACGTGCTATTCTATTATTTCTTATGCACTAAATCTTCGGAGATTTATCATAAATACTAAAGATAGACCAGAGTAAAAACTTCCATTGTGTTTGAATCAGGAAATATTTCCTGATTCAAACACAATACATTTAACGCTGCATATCCATTTCAAGAATTTTTTCACGCATCGCTTTACTGTCCCAGGCATGGTCGTTGTCGGAAGGTACATGTTGTTTATCGCTTTGCAATAATTGTTCCTGAAGCGCTATCTGTTCGCGTACGCTTGATATATACGCCTTTTGATCTTTTCTGTTTTTACCAAGCATTTTTAATGCGGCTTCATCGTATTTAATAAAATTTTGACCGGCACGCATCGCCGAGTATGTTCTGTAACCAAGTTTCTTCATTACATCTACACCAAGCCTTACAGAAGTATCCAGATGTTCGCGGTATACGTAGTCAAGACCTTCATCTAAAAATTCATATGCATCCATTCGGTTTTTAGAACGTACCATCATCTGTAGATTCGGAAAATGATGCTTAACTATTTTTACAAGTTCTAAGCTTGTTTCAGGATTTCCGATAGCAATGATTAATATATCGGCTTCTGCAGCACCAGCAGCTTCAAGTATATCAAGGCGCGTAGCATCTCCATAGAATACTTTAAAACCCATCTTTCTCAAAAAATCTACCTGATCTGAATTGTTATCCAGAATCGTTGCATTCAATCCGTTTGCTCGAAGAAAGCGGCCAATTGTACTTCCGAAATGTCCAAAACCTGCTATCAGTATTTTATGTTTTTCGTCTATCTCATCTGGTTCGCGTTCGGGTATTTTATTTTTAGTATCATTCAGCTTTGGCAGCACCCATTTATCCAATACAATTAACAGCACCGGAGTAACCGTCATACTTAGTGCTGTAACAGCCATCATAGTATCTGTCTGCTCCTGCGTCAGAATATTGTGTATTCCGATAAATGAAAATAATACAAAGGCAAACTCTCCTATCTGCGACAATCCAATTGCAAAAATAAGATTCTGATCAAGTGTAATTTTTGCTTTTTTACCAATAAGAAATAATATAATTGCTTTCACACAAATTACTGCCAGTGTAAGTAAGGCAATAACAACCGGGCGTTCAATGATTAAATCAAAATCTATGGATGCACCGACAGAGATAAAAAACAATCCTAGCAGCAATCCTTTAAAAGGTTCTAGATCTGATTCCAGTTCGTGTTTAAATTCACTATTAGCCAAAATGACACCTGCCAGAAATGTGCCGAGCGCAGGACTAAGTCCGACTTGCTCCATCAGCAATGCAATTGCAACAACAATCAATAAAGCGCTTGCCGTAAATAATTCACGCACATATGTTTTTGCAATTAACCGCAGTAACGGTACCACCGCGTATCTTCCTACCAATACAATGCTGGATACAGCGGCCAATACAACAAGTGTCTGTTGCCAGCCCGGAAGTTCTTCAACCACAGAGTGCGATTCAACAAAAACAGTTACCGGAAGAAATACCAATAAGGGTAGAATTGCAAGAATAGGAATAACAGCAACATCCTGAAATAATAATACAGCAAACGAATTCTGTCCGGAAGATTCTTTCATCAACCCTTTCTCTTTCAATGATTGTAATACAATTGCTGTGGAAGACATGGAAAAAGAAAATCCTATAGCAAGCGCGCTTTGCCACACCAATCCCAGCAGTATGCCCAACACAGTAATGATCGCTGTTGTAATTAGCACCTGAGACATTCCTACGCCTATTATCTGTTTTCTGATTTTCCATAAATGTGCGGGATCTAATTCCAGTCCAATCAAAAACAGCATCATTACCACACCGAATTCTGCAAAGTGCATAATGTCTTTGTCTTCATTACCAATAAAACCAAATACAAACGGGCCAATTAATATACCTGCTATAAGATACCCCAACACAGAACCCATAGCAAAACGCTTTGCAATAGGCACACACACAACGGCAGCACCCAGATAAATAACTGTTTGAAATAAAAATCCACTTCCCATATTTATATTGATTTAATATGATTTCACACAAATTTCATTCAGGTAGGTAATCTCTTTTATGTATGATTCATTAAAGTTACCTGTAGACATTTTCGTTAACAGAATTACATATTGTTCTGAAAATTTTTGCAATTCCTGATCTGTCAGCCGATGTGTACCTTGCACAAGAAACGGAGGGAAATAATTCATCTTACACAGATATGCAGTCTGTTCAAATGGGCGCAGCAATTCCTGGATAGTGAAACGATTATGTCCTTCATCTGTGTAAGTAGAACTTGCACCACCTGTTGTAATCGCATTAAAAATAATTTTATCTTTCAGTGCCGTACCTCCCGGGCCATACGCCCAGCCAAACTCAAGCACCATATCAATCCATTGTTTGAGCAACGGCGGACAGCTGTACCAATAAAAAGGATGCTGCCAGATAATGATATCGTGTTCAAGCAATAATTTCTTTTCAACTTCAATATCTATATTGAAATCCGGATAGAGTTCGTACAGATCGTGAAAAGTGATATTATCCGCCGAAGGAATATGTGCAAGCAATCCTTTGTTCGCTCTTGATTTCTCCATTCGCGGATGTGCGAATAAGATTAATACTTTTTTCATAAAAGAAAATGGATTATGATCCGTTGTGCTTTAGCAACAGTTGAAATAGGTTATTTATCTTTCTTTACTTTCATTGCTTTAGCTACGCTATACTTCCGGCCTGTCTTCAACTGGATGCATAGAGCTCGTTTCTGTTTAAACTGTTCTATCTGAAACGCATCCTCTTTAATCAGAAATGTATCGCCTACTTTTAAATCTTCCAGAAAAATATAATCTCCGGCATCTTTATCATAACGTCCCAGTACTTTCATCAAGGCTATGTCACCACATGATGAGGCAGAAGGATCGTTGTGCATGTGCAGATGTAAAGCAAGCAATACGTCTGCCGGAAACACATCTGCTTTCAGAATCGGATACATTACTTCTTTAAATGCCGATTGCCATTCTTCGCCATGTGGTTTTACAGATAAGCCATGGCGGATCGTTGTAACAAGATGAGCAACTTCGTGCAAATAAGTAACGAGAAATGAATATTGATTTAATCCCTTGTTAACTGTGATGGTATGTTTTTTTGTTCTCGGATCAAAGGTATAATCACCCAGTTTCGTTTCTCTGTCCCGGCTCGCTTTAAAATAAAATCTGCCCAACCGCCATAATTCAATGGCGTAATCTACAGCAGTAGTTGGTATATGGTTACGGAGTAAATCCGGGGTGGATTGCATGCTCCTAAGTTACAAAGTATCTAAAAAAGAAAAAACCGCTCATGGAGCGGTTTTTTCGATAATTCAATGGACCTAAGTCCGGTGAATTAGTGAGCAGCGTGAGCAGCAGTGTCAGCAGCGTGAGCAGTAGTGTCAGCAACAGCAACAGTGTCAGCAGCTGGAACAACTACAGCAGCAGTAGTGTCAACATGAGACTCTTCAACTTTTTTCTCACCGCAAGATGCGAAAGCAAATACTGCAGCAACAGATAATAATGCGAATACTTTTGTCATGATTGTAATAATTTATAGTTTATTTTCGAATACAAATTTAGTATTTTTTTCAATTATCCAAGGTCTCTACTTATTTTTTTTATTTAAAACAGAATATTTAGAGAATATTTCAATAATACCTTTATTTCTTACACTTATTTCTTTCTGTAAACAATTGAGATGGGTACTCCTTCGAAATCAAAATAGCCACGAATTTTATGTTCCAGGAATCGGGAATAGGACTCGCCTACATATTGAGGAAGATTACAGAAGAATGCAAACGTAGGAGACTTGGTAGGCAACTGTGTTACATACTTAATTTTTACATATTTCTGCTTCATTGCCGGTGGTGGGTTATAATCAATCTCCGGAAGAATCTTGTCGTTTAATTCAGAAGTCGGTATTCTTTTGCCTCTGTTATCATACACTTTCATGATTGCCTCAACCGACTGGAACAAACGTTGCTTGTTTAATACTGAGATAAACATAATCAACGGATAATCAATTGGTTTTAAAGCCTGGCGAATGTTTTCCTGAAATTCCTGCGCTGTTTTAGAATCCTTTTCAATCAAATCCCATTTGTTTACCAAAATAACAATTCCTTTTTTATTGTTATGTGCCATCCAGATGATGTTCATGTCCTGTGATTCGATACCACGTTCAGCATCAATCATAATCACACACACATCCGATTCCTCAAGGGCTTTAACCGAGCGCAGAATAGAATAAAATTCTACATCCTCTTTGATTCGAGATTTTTTACGGATACCTGCAGTATCTACAAAAATAAATTCTTTACCAAATACATTGTAATGTGATGTAATGGAGTCTCTTGTAGTACCTGCTACATCTGTAACAATGCTACGTTTCTTCCCAAGTAAAGCATTTACATAAGAAGACTTCCCTGCATTCGGGCGGCCCAGTACAGCAATTCTCGGAATACCTTTATTCGGATCTTCTTCGCCTTCGTCTTTGAAATGAGAGATTACTTCGTCCAGTAATTCTCCTGTACCTGTACCGTTTTGTGAAGAAATCGGCCATACTTCGCCCATACCTAGTGCGTAAAACTCCGCACTCATGTGCAAACGCTTGTTGTTATCCGATTTGTTTGCAACCAGGATCACCGGCTTTTTAGAACGTCTGATTTTATTTGCGAATTCTTCATCAAGATGGTGTACACCTACATCTGAATCTACAATAAACAAAACAACATCTGCTTCTTCAATTGCAATATCTACCTGCTCTCTGATCTCTCCTTCGAAAATATCACTTGAACCGTTTACATATCCGCCTGTATCAATTACCGTAAAGAATTTACCGCACCATTCAGCCTCTCCGTAGTGACGGTCTCTTGTCACACCACTCTCATCATCCATGATGGCAACACGCGCTCCAACCAAACGGTTGAACAACGTTGATTTACCAACATTGGGTCTGCCCACTATGGCTACTATATTCGACATATTATTTATTAATCTAATTTATACCCAAACTGACGCAAGTAGAATTCTTTGCTGCGCCAGTCAGGCTCTACTTTTACAAATGTTTCAAGAAATACTTTTTTGCCGAAGAATTCTTCCATGGATTTACGAGCCTGGGTCGCCGTACGTTTCAAGGCCTCACCACCTTGCCCAATCACAATTCCTTTTTGTGAGTCGCGCTCTACGATAATAACCGCTTGTATGCGCAACAAATCTTTCTGGTCTTTGAAAGATTCTATCAATACTTCCGAACTATACGGAATTTCTTTGCTGTAATTTTTAAATATTTTTTCTCTGAAAATCTCTGACGCGAAGAAGCGTTCAGGCTTATCGGTCAGTTCATCTTTATCATAATATGGCGGATGCAACGGGAGATGTGACAGCACCCATTTCAACACCATATCCGAATTAAAATTAGTCAATGCTGAAACTGCTAAGATTGAATCTGCTTTCGGGAATTCCACTTTCCATTTTTCAACCAATGCATCTATTTCTTCCTGTGTAGAAAGGTCAATTTTATTCAGCACCAACAATACCGGCACTTCTACATTTCCTAAACGTTGTAGTACAAGCGAATGATCTTCCGGATCTTTTACATCCAATACCCACAAAATCATATCAGCGTCTTCGAGAGAAAAATCTACAAAACGCATCATAGATTTCTGAAGTTCGTATTTGGGCTCAATTACACCCGGTGTATCTGAATAAACAATTTGAAATTCAGGATCATTGATAATGCCCATAACCCGGTGCCGGGTTGTCTGAGCTTTTGGTGTGATGATAGATAAGCGCTCTCCTACCAGGCAATTCATTAACGTCGATTTGCCTGCATTTGGTCTGCCAACAATGCTGACAAAACCCGCTTTATGTGTTTCTGAGATATTCATTTGTGTCTGTAATCTGTAAAGGTACGAAAAAGTTTTGGCTTCACAGCTAACCTATTAGGTTTGAATATGATATAATAGAAGGGTTTTCCTACATGGATAAAGCAGAAAGCTGAGTGCTTAAGGCCTAAGGCTACACAGAACTTCCAAAAAGCAATTCGCCGCGGCGAACCAAACGCATGAAATTATCGATTCGTTTGGAATTTGATTCATTGGCTATTTAAGCCTTGTCCACGTTTCTGTGCTGTATAAGAAACCAATATATCCGCGCATACTTAATGTTCCGTCTGTATTGACCCACAACTTGCCGGTATATGTTTTGCCATCTCTGCAATCGTATATCTTACCGCCAGTGTATTCCCCGTCATCGTATGTAAAATTATAAAATACAAGCGATCCTAAAATAGTTTGCGAACGCTTCGATGCATCCGGATTTTTTGCATCTGTTTTCGGCTTTCCTGTTTGCGGATCATTTGGTTGCTCCAGCCATACAATTTTACCAAAATAAAGATTATTCGATTTATATATTTCTACATGTGCTTTTTTATCTTGTGAAAGCCATATGCCAAGAGCTTTATCTGCTTGTGCATTAACTACTGTAACGATAAATAGGAATAAAAAAAGATTCAATAATTTTTTCATAGCTGTATGGTTCGGTTCATGGAAGTTAATCAGAACATTAATTATATACTATATTTAATAGTGAAAAATGCTCAGCGTAATACATTCAACTGCCTGATATTTCTTGATTTTTTAAATCAAAACTTCCCTACCTTTGTCACATGAATCAATACCCGATTGCAGAAATTGTTGACGAGATCAAAGAAACTTTGAACCTCCAGACAACTGTTATCTTACAGGCACCGCCGGGTGCAGGTAAAAGTACGATTCTGCCGCTTGAATTTTTATCGGCTTCCTGGATGGAAAACAAAAAAATTATTTTGCTAGAGCCGCGTCGGATGGCTGCACGCAGTGTGGCACAACGCATGGCAGATCTGCTGGATGAAGAAATTGGTAAAACAGTTGGCTACCGGGTACGGTTTGATCAGCGTATTTCAGAACAGACACGCATTGAAGTAGTAACGGAAGGAATCTTAACACGCCGCCTGCAACAGGATAACATGCTTGAAGGTGTAGGTATGATCATCTTCGATGAATTTCACGAACGCAGTCTGCACAGTGATCTTTCACTTGCACTGTGCAGAGATCTGCAGCAGGTATTACGCGAAGATCTGCGTATCCTGATTATGTCGGCTACGCTTGATGGTGCATATCTCTCTTCCATTCTTGACAATGCTCCTATTATCACCAGTAAAGGGCGCCAATACCCGATTGACGTACGTTATGCAGCTATTGATAATAATGCACCTATTAGCGTACAAGTAACAGCGGTTATAAATAAAACACTGAAAGAAGAAACAGGCGATATACTCGTATTCTTACCTGGTGTGCGGGAAATTCAGCAAACGGCAGATGTATTAACGGATCAGTATCATAACCTTGCTGTTCGTCCACTTTACGGCGAGCTAAGTATGAGTGCACAGCAGGATGCAATCAAGCCTGATCCGCAGCAGCGAAGAAAGATTGTACTCGCAACTTCTATTGCTGAAACCAGTTTAACCATTGAAGGCATACATATTGTTATTGACAGCGGACTGGCACGTGTTCCGAAGTTTGATCCGAATAGCGGAATGACAAAATTAGAAACCGTTAAAGTTACCCGCGATGCAGCTGACCAACGTGCAGGCCGTGCGGGAAGGCTTGGTCCGGGCATTGCAATACGTCTGTGGCCTGAAGCCACCCATAGTTATTTAAAGCCGCAGCGTATACCCGAAATAGCAGAAGCAGATCTCGCACCGTTGGTATTAGAGCTTGCTCAGTGGGGCGTTAAAGATATTCAGTCTCTAACATGGATTACCACTCCGCCCTCCGGCTCGGTCGAGCAGGCAAAAGAATTACTGGAAGAATTGAAAGCTTTGCACAACGGAGCAATCACCGAAGAAGGCAAGCTTCTGGCAAAATTACCTACACATCCGCGTACGGCACATTTATTACAAAAAGCACAAGAAAAGAATCTCCTTCCCTTAGCCATTGATCTGGTATGTATACTGGAAGAACGCGATCCTTTGGGAAGACAAGCAGGTGCAGACATCAGCTTACGTATAGAGGCATTGACAGCCTGGCGCGCAGGCAAACGTTTCCAGGGCGATAAATCTGTATTTGAACGCATTGAACGGTCTGTACAGGCATGGAGAAAAATCTTTGCGCTTAAATCTACTGCATATGAATTTGACGCCGATGCGATCGGCTTTCTGATTGCGGCAGCATATCCGGAACGTGTTGCAAAACTAGTTGATATTGCTTATGCCCGATACAGGATGTCAAACAGCCGCAACGTGCGCCTGCATGAAAACGATGTGCTTGTAAAAGAAGAATGGCTTGCAGTTGCGCACGCAGATGCAGGTATAGGCGAAGGACGCATTCATCTGGCAGCACCATTGAATCCCGCACAGCTTACTGATCGTATGGAACAGCATATTCGTATTCGCTGGGACGAAGCAAAAGGAATTCTGGTACAACAGGAAGAGCAACGCATCGGTAGTTTGGTTGTTTCTTCTAAACCGTTAAAAGATGTTGATGAAACAATACGTGTAAAAGCACTTTGTGAAGCAGTAAAAAAAGAGGGATTTAAACTCTTTAACTGGGATGACACCTGTACGCAATGGCAGGCACGCATTCTTTCTTTAAAACAATGGCGCACAACCGAAGACTGGCCGGATGTTTCTTTAGATAATTTGTTGCATACGGTTGAAGACTGGCTGCCATTTTATCTGAAAGATGTAAAGCGCAGAGAAGACTTTAAAAAAATTCCATTGTTCGAAGTTTTAAATACGATACTTCCCTGGGAACAATCACAAATCCTTGCTAAACTTGCGCCTGCACATATAGAGGTCCCGAGCGGTTCTTTTATTTCACTGGAATATAAAACCGATGGCACTTCTCCTGTCTTATCGGTCCGGCTTCAGGAACTCTTCGGGTTAACCGATACACCAACTGTAAATGAAGCAAAAACAAAAGTTATGATCCATTTACTTTCACCCGGTTATAAACCGGTACAGGTAACTCAGGATCTTAAAAGCTTCTGGGCAAATACGTATCCGGAGGTGCGAAAGGAATTACGCATGCGCTATCCAAAGCATTCCTGGCCTGAAGATCCGTGGAACGCAGAAGCTGTAAGAGGTGTTAAAAAAAGAACAACTTAAATCATTTCAATGCAACGTATATGCTTTCCGTTATTTATTCTGTTTCTGTTTGTTGCACATACAGGTATTGCACAAAGTAGTTGGCTATTTTCTGAAACACTTGATCGCAGCAGCAACTGGAATCATCCGTATTACCAAAATTACACTACCGCAGACAAACGTATTTTTAAACAAACAGACTCTGCAATCTACTGTAGCGATTGTAATATGTCTGCCTTGTTATGGAAAGGAATAGAATCAAATAAAATTATTGCTTACCAGCTTGACAAAACAGCAGCGCTCGTTATTCAGAAGCCAACTATTTTAAAAAAGAAACTGCTGGCATTTTTACGTACAGACGATTTTTTTGATGCTTTGCATCAGGCAGACATTACTCTGTTTCGGAGAGAGACAGTAAACAATATTAATCAAATTAAAGATCTGACGATTGAGTGGATTAGCGTAAATATACACATACATGAAACAGATTTTATTTTTTATGTAAAGACAAAAGATGCTTTTGCTTTCTTAAAAAACAATGCCTGTTATTGGGTACATCCATATAACCTGCATAACACAGCAACGTTTCCCGAGGCGCTTATTCAACACAATTATATTGAAAAGAATTACGCTGCCGTATCGGCTTATAATCTGCAGCCAGCCAAAACATTTACATTATCTTCTATTCCACTTCTGCAGAAACTGGTAAATGTTTCTCAGCCATTCTATGCAAATCCTGAAAACACGAAAAGCGATACACTGCTTGTTTATCTGAAAGCAATGTGCAGTGCAGATATCAAACAAAAGCTTAACCGTGGGTATTATAAAGTTCAATTACCGTCATTGCTATTAAAACTATTTGCAGAAAAAAAAATATCCGGATATGCATTTCACGAAGCTGGATATTTTACCAACCTGACGGTTGCACAGATGAAAGAGCGCATGGTTATAGAACAGAAGGAAGATGGCGACTATACGATGAAGCACATGGATGACAATAGTTTAACAACAATTCATATTTTAAAAACAGAAAGAAAATCTACATCTGCAACAACAGTTCAAAACGAATGGATTCTGCTCGGTATGGGAACAGATGTTTCAACAGATTTTACAAACACATATGTTATTGCATTCCCGTTTGATGAAGTTACACGCTTACTTTCAACGTTTCCCGCTATGTGGTATAATGGCACAAATGAAACGGATTCTATGAATCTTGCAGAAGCACTACGCACACAACGTATCGCATACAGCTCTATGCATATAACAAATATATATGCCGATACAATTGTCACAGTAACAAATGATGTGTCTTATCAGCAAAAAAAATCAGATGATGTATTGGCAAGCTTGTATTATGAACAATGCGAGGCGTTATTAACAGATTTGGATGCCACACACAAACGAATCATTCGTCCTGGGAAAGATAAAATTGAAAGCTTTGAGCTGCATTATGCATTCAGTAATCTTTCCAATAACGCTGATATTGCCGGTGCTATCATTGAAGGCATTAAAACAAATAAACTGACAACCTATAAAGATTCCGGTTTACGCGAAGCTGTAAGTTCCAGTCAGGTACTGAATCTGCTTGATAAAGCACGTTTTTATAAAACAGGCAATACAAAAAAAGACAGTATCTATATCAGCAAACTTCCCTTTGTACAACGTTATATTCAACCTGCGCAATTAACAGAGTACACATTAAATACTACATACAAAACTCTCAACAACAAAAATAATAATACTGCAACATCAATAGGTATCCTAATTCCTGCAGAATTAAATCCGCAATACGAACAGGAAACATTCTGTTATGTTTCTTATCCTGCATTAATCAAATATCTTTCGTATTCCAAAACTGCAAAAAAATATATATCACAGCTTAAAAGCTTAAGTAACGAAAATGCGATTATTGAAGTATTGGATTTTTATGGCATACAGCGTTATCCATTGCCAAATGGTGATACTACTCTGCCGAATGATTTGCCGGCGTTTGTTAGAGAGCGGGTGAAGTAGCTAATCGATCAATCAATAACTACGATTGATTGCAAACTTGTACAAGAAAAAATTCACAAAAATAAAAGCTGCTTAGAAAAAATTCTAAGCAGCTTTTATTTTACAGATATCTTAATGAATGAAGGTTATCCTACTTTGCATTCTCCTGAACTTTTTCCCGATACGCTGCTTCATCAATCAAATCCATACGGATCAACGTAGCCCCAGCACCATTTTCAAAAGATTGTCTTACATATACATAATATGCCTTCCCTTTTTCCAATGTTACATGCAATATGCCGTTCTGCATGTTATTATTATTAAGATGCGATATTATATCAACTTCTGAAGCAGTTGTTGCATGTATGTATCTAGTATTGTTTGGCAACAAAAATGCAAAATCATCTGAAATACTGATTTTAAATGGAACGCCTCCTCCATAAAATACATTCGGGCGTATAAAATAGATATAAGAAGAATCCGGGTTTAACGGACGATCTTTTACCAAAGCATTTCTTTCAATTTTTACATAATTCAACTTTGTACTGGCCTTATTTTCTGCATTCAGATCTATTAATTTAATCGAATTCAACGCAACTTTATCAGAGACCTGTCGCAAATATGTCGTGTACGTAGGATCTCCCGGAACACCACCATCATCTTTTTCTCTGAAATATTTAAAATAATATTTCTCCCCTGCATGTAATTTAATTGTACCTGACGAATCATTAAATAAATATATTCGCACGAGGGAAATTTTTATTTCCGATGGATTGAAAAGGATTATTTGATACGAATTATTTTTAAGCTTAACTGTTAATGAATCATTGATTTTTATTGTCATTGCAGTAGCCGACTCCATCAAATCTTTTTCCCGGATAAAATAAACCGTTGCAAATTTACTTGAGTCTATTGTCTGGCACTTACTTTCAAAAAAAGAGAAGCAGCTTAAGCACAAAAAAACGAACAGCTTCAATGTACGTATGGCTTTCAGATAGAAATGAGTCGTCATAGTATTTTCAGGTTTTGTTTAAAATGTTGACATCAAAATCTTATGAATGTATCTGTTAATGCTGTTTTGTTTCTGTAGAAGACAGGTGCAAATAAAAATACTTCCTGAATTAAAACTAAGCAATGGCCATAAGATTGTAGAAATGCTAGTTTACTGCCTGACAGGGAACCCAGCCTGCCAAGTTATTTGCCGGCGTTTGTTAGAGAGCGGGTGAAGTAAAACAAATAGATTTATTAAAGATTTTGATATCTGATAACGGATTTATTTCCTTTTTTGTCAATACTATTTATATAAGTTGTCTTGTCAATCAGTACTAATTGAATTGTTGTGCTTCCTATTCCATTTTTGAAATTGAGATAATTATATACATAATATACATGACCTTTTTCCAAGGTTATATGTAGTTGGGTGTTTTGATTATTATTATTCTTATTCATTGTTATTATGTCTATCTCTGAAGCAGCTGTAGCATGGATGTAAGTTGTATTATTAGGAAGCAAAAATGACCATCCATCCGAGAGATGAATTTTATACGGCACAGCTGAACCATAAAAAAAGTCAGGCCGCATAAAATATATATACGATGAATCCGGATTAATTGGGCAGTCCTTTGCAATCAAATGTTTTTTAATTTTAGCAAATTTCTCTTTGGGCGCATTTTTATTTTCTTCATTCAATTCTATTAACTCAATAGATTTTTGGCCAACAGTATCCGGAACCTGTACTAAATCTACATTATAAAAAGAAATTGTTTTAGAAGCGCCGAAATTATTAAGGTAAGAAATACCGTAGCTATATGTTCTGAAATATTTAAAGTAATATGTTTTGCCTGGCTGTATATGCACTATGTCAGAAACAGGAAAGCAATGCAAATACATCTGAGAAATTTTTATTGCAGATGTATCAAACAATAACTTATGGTATGAATTATTCTTAAGCTTAATAATTCTTGTACCGTTAATCTTAAGCCGCACTACATAAGCAGAGTTCATAAGATCTTTATCACGGATAAAATAAACGGTTGCAGATTTACTGGAATCGGTCTGTTGGCAATAACTCTCAAAATGAAAGAAAGAAGAAAAACAAAGAAAGAAAACTAATTTTAAAAGAATTGTAACTCTCAGATTGTAACCAGTGACAGATTGCATGTAGATATTCGTTTAGACTTACAAGTTTATACAAAAAAAATGTTTTTTTTCTGAGCATAAAAAGCAAAGAGTCCCGCCATTAGCGGGACTCTTTTATCTAATTAATGAATATTATTCTTACTTTTTGTCTTTGAAAGTTACATTATATAACTCAATACTTTCATTTACGATACGTAATGCTTCTTCTCTTCCTAAGAAATCTTCTACAACAACTTTTTTGTTTTCTAATTTCTTGTAGTCTTCAAAAAAGCGTTGCACCTCAAGAATGGTGTGCGGAGGTAAATCTTTAATATCATTATAGTGTTTCACAGAAATGTCATCTGCTGCAACAGCAATGATTTTATCATCTTTCTCACCGCCATCCAGCATACGCATTACACCGATCACTTTTGCATTCACAATACAGAAAGGAACAACTTCAACCTGAGAAATAACAAGTACATCCAACGGATCTTTGTCATCACAGTATGTGCGTGGAATAAATCCGTAGTTGGCAGGATAGTGTACAGATGAGAAAAGTACGCGGTCTAAGCGAAGTAAACCAGACTCTTTATCTAATTCATATTTCGCTTTACTTCCGCTTGGAATTTCAATAATACATTGAACTATTGATGGAGATTCTTCTCCAAAAGAAACGTCATGCCAAGGATTCATATTTTCATTTTATTATTAATAATGCAAATTACAAAAAAATATCGCTTTTTATATACATTATTACATACTGTATATAAGATAGTTACTACTAATCTGGCATTTTATAATGCGAGGCAATGATTTTTTCAAACATCTTTTTCGGCACAAGTCTTCGCACCAGAATAGACAGTTTCTGCATCGGCTTACCTACCAGATAATTAATGTGCGGATTGTTATTTGAGATTATTTTTTCGATTGCTTTACCCATCAGTATCGGGTCAGACGAATGTGCAACTTCTGCATTAATCATAGCCTCAATGCGATTGATCTCTTTTGTATACACAGAACCCGATCTGCCCGCATGCGCCACACGTCGGTTATCACTGATATTGGTAGCGAAATCTCCCGGATCAACTACACAAGCCTTAATACCATAAGGTTTCACTTCCATACGCATCGCTTCTGTAATCATGTGCACCGAGGCTTTGGTTGCGCTGTAAATGCCGCGGTATGGCAAGCCCATATAGCCTGCAATAGAGCTTACATTAATGATCAAACCTTGCCTACGTTCACGCATATGCGGCAATACAGCCTGTATTGTGCGTAATATACCATATACATTGGTTTCGAAAACTTCTTTTACTTCCTCGGCAGTGCTGTCTTCAATAGATCCCAGCATGCCAATGCCTGCATTATTAATAAGCACATCCAGCTTGCCTTCTGCATCTATAATAGTTTTTACAGCAGGTTTGATTGTAGCTTCATCCAGCACATCCAGGGCAATCAGTTTAAAAGGAACCTCATTTGCATAACGTTGAGGGTTTCTGCTTGTACCATATACCGTATAACCTTTTTCATGCAGATACAAACAGATAGATTTACCAATGCCTGAACTTCCACCTGTTACTAAAACTACTTTATTCATGATTTAATCTTTATTAGAAAGCGGAAGTTAGAAGTAAAAAGCCAGAGCTGAAAATTTTAGGCTTAAAAATATCTTTCTCACTAACCGGGAAGAAAAATAAGGATTAACGTATCTCAGGATTTTTTGAGTAAGGCAATAATTAAAGTATTTGATTTATAATAAGTATAACTGAGTGTACTACTACATACAGAATAACACTTCGCTCTCCTCTGTTTGCATAAGAATGTTTGAATAAGATAGAAGCACAGAGTGCCGCTATGGGATAATACAGCAATTTTGCATACAATTTTATTTCCTGATGTTCATGTATGTATACAATCAGTAAAAACTGTGATAGCATACACAGGACGATAAAGAATTGTTCATACCGGATAATTTCCTTTTTACTGCTTATAGAGTTATATAAAAAGAAACCGATAAGCAACAAAAGATCCAATATACCTGCAAACATCATCGGGCCGGAAAATGGCCAATGCATTATTTTAAAAATTGTACCAATACTTGTAATAAATAATAAAGCAAGAGCAAACGAATAAAGCCAGCTTTTAATTACGGAACCAGATAAAAGTAATCCAATAAGTACCAAAACCCCTATTTCAGCCAATAACAACATCGGGCCAGCAAATGGCCAATGCATTATTTTAAAAATTATACCAATACTTCCAATAAGTGCGAGAACCAAAGCAACAGAATAAAGCCAATCGTTTTTTTTATTGTCGCTTATTAAATGTATCAGAAATACCCACCATACAACGTATGATATCAAAATGAATTGTTCATTCAAAGAATTATCGAAAGCTTTGTATGCAGAACCTGTGAGTTGAAGAAGTATTGGCAGTACTGCGAGTATCTTAGTTGACAATTTCATCCTCATCTTCTCCATCATACTCTAAATTTTTTTTGTATACATGGTATAAAATCCAACTGAACGGGATGATCCATATAACATCATTAAATATGTTTATCATGAAAAAGGATGGATCTAATTGCTTGGTGAAAATATAATGCAACGAACCAATTGGCCCAAGTATTTTGCCGATTAAACCTACTAATATAAGCGGCCAGTATCGTGCCGGATCAACCGATGCAAAATAGTAAGCAATACCATACACACCAACCAACATTCCAACACATTGCAAAACGATTATGACAAAAACAGAGTCGCTGTTATCAAATAAAATTACTTTGGGATGAATGGCGATTAAAATACCCCAGAAAATATTGTATATGGCCGCCAGGGTCATAATAAGTCTGGATATAATCCGAATTGTTTTGTGTTCCATAGCTAAATCGTTTTATTCAATATAAGTCTTTTGTCTGATTATTTTGTATCAATAGTTCATACGTTTTTAACAACATTACAGTTTTCATTTATATACGCATCCTTTATACAGACTGATTTACAGGTCGATTTATTAAAATTTACCATTCATTAATGTCTAAAAAGGTCTATTCCTTATAGTTTATGGTTATATTTGTACCGTTCAAAATCAGAATTGCAAAAGAATCGAATTATGAAAAAGGTTGCCGATTATAGAAAGCTATTAGGCGTAGATAAAACAGTTGAATTAAAGGAGTTAAAGACCATTTATAGAAATTTAATGAAAGAATGGCATCCGGATAAATTCAATGATAACGAAGCGGCCAAACTTGAAGCAGAAGAAAAAAGTAAAGAATTTATTGAAGCATATAATTTCCTGATCAGTATTGCGCCCGAAACGGTAGAATCATTCAAAGAAGAATTCATGCATACAATTACCAATGCAAGCATGATTGATTATCAATACAAGGCCCGTGTATTAGAAGTTAAATATTCAGATGGCGCCGTGTACGAATTCTTTGATGTGCCAAATAATATTTACAACAAATTATTAAACTCAGATGTACCTGGCCGTTTTGTACGTCGCAATATCTGTGGCGCTTTCGTTTATAGAAAAACTGCAAACCCAACGAGTGTGGAGTAATTGTTGCTCTTTAATAAGTATTAGAAGAGGCTCCTTAACGGGGTCTCTTTTTTTTTATGTATCTAAGTGTAAAGTTTAGAGTGTAAAGTGTATGCATTAAAATAGCAATGTTCGCTTTAGTACAATTAAAATTATTAAGAAAGGATTACACGTTACACTCTAAACTTTACACTTTTAAACAAAAGAGCCACTGTTAGCTTAACAGCGGCTCTCTATCTATCATTAGCTCTTAATTACAACTCTACCTTATCTAAATTCAGAAACTGCAAGTTCCCGTCCTCACCTAACGTAATGCCTACAACACTTTCTTTCTGCACAGCTCCTGAAAGAATTTCTTTCGACAATTCATTCAGAATCAACCGTTGCATCACACGTTTCAACGGACGTGCGCCAAACTGCGGATCGAAACCAAGCTCACCTAATTTATCCAGTACTTCTGAACTCGCTTCGATTTTGATTCCGTTTTCTTCCAGACGTTTTTGAATCAAGCCAAACTGTATGGCCACAATCTTACGGATTTCTTTTCTGGACAATGGTTTAAACATAATCACTTCATCCACACGATTTAAAAATTCCGGACGGATTGTCTTACGCAACAGATCCATTACTTCATTTTTTGTAGACTCAATAATTTCCTCTTCATTGGAAGGTGTCATCTTATCAAAATTCTCCTGAATCACATGCGCACCCATATTGGAAGTCATAATGATGATGGAATTTTTAAAGTTCGCCACACGACCTTTGTTATCCGTCAAACGTCCGTCATCCAATACCTGTAACAATACATTGAATACATCCGGATGCGCTTTTTCAATTTCGTCCAATAAGATTACGGAATAGGGTTTACGACGAACCGCTTCTGTTAATTGTCCGCCTTCATCATACCCTACATATCCCGGAGGCGCACCAACCAGACGGCTCACAGCGTGCCTTTCCTGGTATTCAGACATGTCAATACGTACCATGGCATTGTCGTCGTTGAATAAATACTCAGCCAATGCTTTTGCCAATTCTGTTTTACCAACACCTGTTGTACCTAAGAATATGAATGAACCGATCGGACGCTTCGGATCCTGCAATCCTGCTCTGCTTCTGCGCACCGCGTCTGATATAGCTTCAATTGCTTCTGTCTGGCCTGCTACACGTCTGCCCAACTCCTCTTCCAGATGCAGTAATTTTTCGCGTTCGCTTTGCAGCATTTTAGAAACCGGTATGCCGGTCCATTTTGCAACTACTTCTGCAATATCTTCCGGTGTTACTTCTTCTTTCAGCATAGAAGAACCGGATGATTTTTTAAGCTCCTGTAACTGCTTGTTAAATTCTATCAGTTGCTTTTCAGATTCCTGAATTTTTCCATAACGGATCTCTGCAACCTTGCCGTAATCCCCGTTACGTTCTGCTTGCTCTGCTTCCATTTTATAGCGATCGATGTCTTCTTTCGCCTGCTTCAAGCCATCAATCACACGCTTCTCTTCCTGCCATTTGGCCATGATCTGGCTCTTCTGCTCATTCAATTCCGCTAGTTCACGGGAAAGAAGCGTTTCTTTTTCTTTATTGTTTTCTCTGCGGATTGCTTCGCGTTCAATTTCCAGCTGCATGATCCGGCGGAGAATTTCATCTAACTCCTGCGGCATGGAATCAAGCTCAATACGCAATTTTGCAGAAGCTTCATCCATTAAGTCAATTGCCTTATCCGGTAAAAAACGATCGCTGATATACCGTTGCGAAAGTTCTACGGCAGCAATAATGGCATCATCCTGAATACGGATCCCGTGATGCACTTCGTATTTTTCTTTGATCCCGCGCAGAATAGAAATCGCATCCTGTGTATCCGGTTCGTCAACTACTACGGCCTGGAAGCGGCGTTCCAGGGCTTTATCTTTTTCAATATACTTCTGATACTCTTTTAATGTCGTTGCACCGATTGCATGCAACTCTCCACGCGCAAGTGCGGGCTTTAGCAGATTCGCCGCATCCATTGCACCTTCTCCGCCACCTGCACCAATCAACGTATGAATCTCATCGATAAATAAAATGATCTCACCATCCGAATCAGTAACTTCTTTGATCACCGATTTCAACCGCTCTTCGAATTCGCCTTTGTATTTTGCACCTGCAACAAGTAATCCCATATCAAGGGATACCAGTTGTTTTGTTTTCAAATTTTCAGGTACATCGCCTGAAATAATACGCTGCGCAAGACCTTCCGCAATGGCTGTTTTTCCAACACCCGGTTCACCCAGTAAAATCGGGTTGTTTTTACTTCTCCGGGATAAAATCTGCAATACCCTTCTGATCTCTTCATCACGACCAATAACCGGGTCTATTTTACCGGAGCGCGCCAGATCATTTAAGTTCTTGGAATATTTTTCCAGTGAACGGTACTTTCCTTCCGCATGCTGATCGGTTACTCTACTCGAACCACGTAGTTCCTGGATCGCAGCCTTTAAGCCTTTTTCTGTAAGTCCGGCATCTTTCAATAAAGTAGCTGCTTTATCTTTTCCTGCAACCAATGCCAGCAGCATGTGTTCGATAGAAATATATTCATCGCCGAACTCTTTGGATATGGCTGTGGCTTTATTCAATACCTGCGTGGCATCATTTGATAAGTATGGATTTCCGCCACCGGAAACTTTCCCGTATGTTTTAATAACCGCATCCAATGCCTGATTGAATGTAACAGGATTGATATTATTTTTTTTGAATAAGAAAGGAACAACGTTTTCATCTGCAACAATTATTCCCTTCAATAAGTGAACAGACTCAATGGACTGCTGTTCGTTGGCAGCAGCAATCTCCATCGCTTTCTGAAATGCTTCCTGCCCTTTAATGGTGTAATTATTAATGTTCATCTTTTTTTGTCCTCCGGTTAGCTGTTTGTCAAAGTGTGATCCAAAGATATCCTGCATACTAAAACAGGCCAAATTGTCTCTATTAAGCACAATTTCAAGCATTTTATCTGTCAAAAGTGCTTAATTAAATATAAAAAATACACCTTAAAATGACAATATTTCATTCATTTTATAACATGTGTTATATCTGTATTCCATATCTGTAAAGCAGTATTAGTCCGCTGAAATGTTGTACCTTTGTACTATGCAAACAACCTCCACAGAGATCAAAAAGAAATGTATCCGCAGTCTTAACGCTGAGGAACTTAAAGATTTTTTTGTAGCCTCAGGTGAAAAGGCATTCCGTTCCAAACAAGTATATGAATGGCTTTGGAAACGCTCTGCCCGTTCGTTCGAAAACATGACCAATCTTTCGAAAGAAACACGCACATTATTAGAAAACAATTTCACCATCAATCCGGTAACCATTTCTCAGAAACAGGTAAGTAATGATGGTACTATAAAATTCGGTTTTAAACTGCACGACGGTTATCTGGTTGAAGGTGTACTGATACCGGCTGATGACCGTATGACGGCTTGCATTTCTTCACAGGTAGGTTGCTCGCTTACATGCAAATTCTGCGCAACAGGTTACATGGACCGCAAACGCAATCTGGAACCGTATGAAATTTATGATCAGGTTGTATTGATCAAAGAAGCAGCAGAAGAACATTATCAGACACCATTAACAAACATTGTACTCATGGGCATGGGCGAACCGTTGCTGAATTATGCAAATGTTTTGAAAGGTATTGACAAAGTAACAGCTGAAGATGGTTTGCATATGGCATCCAAACGCATCACGCTTTCTACAGCAGGTATTGCCAAAATGATTACTAAGCTTGGTGATGATAAAGTTAAATTTAATCTGGCATTATCTTTACACGCAGCCAATGACGAGAAGCGTAATACTATTATGCCGATCAACGAAACAAATAATTTAAATGTGCTGAAAGAATCATTGTTGTATTTTTATAAAATGACACAATCCTCCATTACGTTTGAATACATTGTTTTTGATGGTGTAAATGATACTGCACAGGATGCGAAAGAATTATATGCCTTTGCTAAAAATATTCCGTGTAAAATAAACATCATTGAATATAACCCGATTCAGGAAGCTGATTTTATGAATACATCGGTAGATAAGCTCGAGCAATTCAAAAAAGTATTGACTGATAAAGGAATTATCGTTAATATTAGAAGAAGCCGCGGCAAAGATATTGATGCTGCCTGCGGACAATTAGCTATAAAAGAAGTAAAATAGATGAAAAACGCCCTACGTATTTTAGCACTTGTCGTATTAACTCCGTTATTTTTTAGTTGCGGGAATGAAGTTGAAAACACGAATCAGGTATTAACAGACACACTTACTATAACTGATACAATTCCGGAAGTTTTACCGGGCTACTCTTCAAAATTCAAAGCATTGATGCTTACGGACAGCGCACTTTTCAGAGGCAAAAAATTAGGCATGCCGCAAGCAGCTACAACGGAACCATCTCTGGAAAAAATTGAAGAAGACCCGTCCAGCATTACATACAATGTAACCCTTGAAGCTACTGAATACGGTGACATCATGTATGCATTCAATAAATCAGCATTATCTTCTATTGAAGTTTTCATTTATCCGAAAAACGACAGCAGCCTGCAAGCATTAAAAGCAGAAATGATTAAATTTTATTCTGAAAAACTAGGCGCTGAAGCGGTAACTAAAGGCGACAAAACAACGCTCTTAAATCCAAAGGAAAATGTTGGTATTGAATGGAGCGAAGAAGGCAACAGAAAGATAAAAGATTTAAGAATGTATATTTTTACATTGTCTGCACTGTAATTTAAAAGAACGTCGTCGAGGTTATAAACCTCGACGACGTTCTTTTAAATAAATTCCCACAAACACAACTGTTAAAACAATTGGCAGCACAGCTACCAGCTGAAGCGTTTCTATTCCGGCAGTGAGCTGTGCCGTTTTTAACAATGAAACTGCTGCATGATTTTCATCAATGGTATGTAACGTCTCCAGTGTATATTCTGCAGGCATATGTGCCAGCGTTTTGCTATCGTATAACTTCCCCATCAACGGAAGTACAAACGATACAGAAAGCATACCTGCGCCACCCATCAATGAAATACCCAGCGCGCCTGTTTTGGGTAAATTCTCTGAAACAAAACCAAGCATGGTTGGCCAGAAAAAACAGATCCCCAAAGCAAAAATTGTTGCCGGCACAAATGCCCAGTATCCTTCTACATAGCTGAACAGAAGTAAACCGATAGCTGAAAATACGGCAGAACAGATCAGCATGCCTATAGGTGAAAGCTTGTGTACAAAACCGCCGGCAAATGTTCTGCCAATAGCCATAAGTAAATTAATATACACGAGTAATAAAATATCTTTCACACCCAGACTGCTCAGAAAATTTGATATCCATTGATTGGTTCCAAACTCAGTACTTGCCGTTAACAACATACAAAACAACATCACAATAAATAATGGCTGCAAACATGCCTGAAACATTTGCTTAAACGATATACCTGAATCTACACGTTCTGTTGCGGGAAATTTTTCCTGAAAAAATAAAATACCATACGCAAGTGTAGGAAGCAGGATCGTTGCCAGTTGATATTCTTTTGCTATTCCCCATGATTTAAAAAAGAATACAACCAAACCACCAATCACAATACCGCCTGGAAACCATACATGCAAACGATTTAATTTCGTTGTCTTATCATCCTTATATAATGTTGATACCAGCGGATTACAAACAGCTTCTATCATGCCATTGGCAATACCAATTAAGAGTGTTGAAAAAAATAAAGACCAGAAGCCGTCTGCTAAAATGGTTAATACAATTCCCAGTATATGACCTGCAAAGGCAACAGCAAGCAGACGCTTCATTCCGAGCAGATCACATAAAAAACCTCCAAAAATAATGGACAGGGTAAATCCCCAAAAGGCTGTACCCAATACATACCCAATCTGTTCGTGGTTTAAGGAAAATAATTGACAGTATTCTTTTTCCAGTCCGGCGCGGATGGCAAATGTCATAGCTGTTGCGATAATAGCAATGCAGCTGGCAAAAAATAATTTATTTGAATTGATGTGCGTTTCCATGGGTTCAAATGTAGCATAAATTCAAATAAGTTATAGAAGTGCGCTATAAGAAAAGTGTAAAGTTGAGAGTGTAAAGTGTAGTCGTTGCGTAATATTGAATACAGAGCAATTTTGATGTTTACACTTTACACTTTTACACTCTACACTTAATAAGCTTCTTCAATATTCTTTCTTATATTTAACGATCAAAGCATACTCAACACACATGAATACAAAAATACGCATGGGAATGATTGGCGGCAGTCAGGACGGATTCATCGGATCTGTGCACAGAATGGCCGCTGCATTGGATGGAACGATTGAACTTGTATGCGGAGCATTCAGCAGTGATCCTCACCGATCGTTAGAAACAGGAAAATCACTCAGTCTTCCGCAAGACCGGATTTATGCTTCATACGAAGAAATGATTTTAACAGAATCGCAACTGCCGGTAGAGATTCGTATGCAGTTCGTTTCCATTGTTACGCCCAATTTTTTACATGCACATCCGGCAATACTGGCATTAACACATGGCTTTCATGTATTGTGTGAAAAGCCATTAGCCATTTCTCTTGCTGAAGCTGAAGGTTTACAAACAACATCAAACACTACCGGTTTACTATTTGGCGTAACACATACGTATACCGGTTACCCAATGGTAAAAGAGGCGAAACATATTATTGCAAGCGGGCAACTTGGGTTTATCCGTAAAATTATTGTAGAATACCCGCAAGGCTGGCTGGCTGCGCCTATTGAAAACGGCGGACAAAAACAAGCCAGCTGGCGCACCAATCCAAAGCAGGCAGGTATCAGCTGCTGCGTAGGCGACATAGGTTCCCATGCAGAAAACCTGGTTGAATACATCACCGGACTTAAGCTTATAGAACTCAGTGCAGATGTAAGTACAGTTGTAGCAGGCCGCCAGCTGGATGACGATGCAAATGTACTGCTGCGTTTTGATAACGGAGCAAAGGGTGTTTTAATTGCATCACAGATTGCCAATGGGGAAGAGAACGAATTAAAGATCCGGGTATATGGAGAACACGGAGGATTGGAATGGTTGCAGTCTGAACCCAACAGTTTGATTGTAAAACAAAACGATCAGCCGACACAAATACGCAGAGCAGGTGCAAATCATTCCTATCTCTGCGAAGCTGCCCGTTTGCATTGCCGCATACCAGCTGGACATCCCGAAGGGTATATCGAAGCAATGGCAAATTTATACAGAAACTTTGCTGATGCTGTTAAACGGCATGCAAATAAAGAAGCAGCAAATCCATTACTCGATTATCCGACACTGGAAGATGGTGTAAGAGGTATGAAGTTTATTGAAACAGTAATTGCTTCCGGAAAAGAAAATGCAGCATGGAAAAATTTTCATAATTCATAATTCATAATTCATAATTCATAATTCATAATTCATAATTCATAATTCATAATTCA